>Ga0213828_1000388_pt1 | contig 44205 bp, 46 predicted proteins | sample MC6MC0897MG_FD_180664 | JGI IMG/M metagenome (GOLD analysis project Ga0213828, IMG submission 180664) | Enriched soil aggregate microbial communities from Iowa State University, Ames, United States - MC6-MC0897-MG | ecosystem: Environmental > Terrestrial > Soil > Unclassified | place: USA: Iowa...
GCCGCCAAGAAAGTCGCTGGCAAGGACTACGAGTGCGTAGCCTTCCCGGGCACCGACAAGGCGTTCACCTACAACATCGACTCCCTCGCCGTGTTCAAGCAGAAAGACGCGGGCACCGCTGCCGGTCAGCAGGACATCGCGAAGGTCGTTCTGGGTGAAAACTTCCAGAAAGTCTTCAGCATCAACAAGGGCTCGATCCCGGTTCGTAACGACATGCTGGCCGACATGGGCAAGTACGGTTTCGACTCGTGCGCCCAGACTGCTGCCAAGGACTTCCTGGCAGACGCCAAGACCGGCGGCCTGCAACCAAGCATGGCGCACAACATGGCGACCACGCTGGCTGTTCAAGGCGCGTTCTTTGATGTCGTGACCAACTTCATCAACGACCCGAAAGCCGATCCGGCCGATGCCGCGAAGAAGCTGGGTGCTGCGATCAAGTCGGCTAAATAACGCGTAGCAGCAAAGTCTGTAGGAGCGCGCTTGCCCGCGATTGCGGTGTGTCAGTCAAAGCACCTGTGCCTGACACACCGTATTCGCGAGCAAGATGGACCGACACTCCGGTCACTTCTACAGAAATGGTCTCTGCATTTCATTTTTCTGTACTGGATTTCACCATGAGTTCTGTTGCTGTGTTCAGCAAAGCCTCGCCGTTCGATGCACTGCAGCGCTGGCTACCCAAACTGGTGCTGGCGCCCAGCATGTTCATCGTATTGGTGGGCTTCTACGGCTATATCCTGTGGACGTTCGTTCTGTCGTTCACCAACTCGACTTTCTTGCCGACCTACAAATTCGTGGGCCTGGCGCAATACGCGCGCTTGTTCGACAACGACCGCTGGTGGGTCGCGAGCAAGAACCTGGCGGTGTTCGGTGGCATGTTCATCGGCATCAGTCTGGTGGTTGGCGTAATGCTGGCGGTGTTCCTCGATCAGCGCATCCGCCGCGAAGGTTTCATCCGCACCATTTACCTGTACCCGATGGCGCTTTCGATGATCGTCACCGGTACGGCCTGGAAATGGCTGCTCAACCCGGGCATGGGCCTGGACAAACTGCTGCGTGACTGGGGCTGGGAAGGCTTCCGTCTGGACTGGCTGATCGATCCTGATCGTGTCGTCTATTGCCTGGTGATCGCTGCCGTCTGGCAGGCCTCGGGCTTCATCATGGCGATGTTCCTGGCGGGCCTGCGTGGCGTTGACCAGTCGATCATCCGCGCCGCGCAGATCGATGGCGCAAGCATGCCGAAGATCTACTGGAAAGTGGTACTGCCAAGCCTGCGTCCGGTGTTCTTCAGTGCAGTGATGATCCTGGCGCACATCGCGATCAAGAGTTTTGACCTGGTGGCGGCCATGACCGCTGGCGGTCCGGGTTACTCGTCCGACCTGCCGGCGATGTTCATGTATTCGTTCACCTTCAGCCGTGGCCAGATGGGTATGGGCTCGGCCAGTGCGATTCTGATGCTCGGTGCGATTCTCGCCATCCTCGTGCCTTACCTGTATTCCGAGCTGAGGACCAAGCGCAATGACTAGTCTCGCCGCCAAACCTTCCATCAGCCTGAGCCGGATCGCGATCTATGCCGTGCTCATCGGCGCGGTGCTGATTTACCTGATTCCTCTGGTGGTGATGTTGCTGACCAGTTTCAAATCGCCCGAAGACATCGGCAGCGGCAACCTGCTGAGCTGGCCAACCGAAGTTACCGGCATCGGCTGGATCAAGGCATGGGCTACCGTAAAAGGCTATTTCTGGAACTCGATCATGATCACCGTTCCGGCGGTGCTGATCTCAACGGCGATCGGTGCGTTGAACGGCTACGTGCTGTCGATGTGGCGCTTCCGCGGCTCGCAGATGTTCTTCGGTCTGCTGCTGTTCGGCTGCTTCCTGCCGTTCCAGACCGTTCTGCTGCCAGCGTCGTTCACGCTCGGCAAGATGGGCCTGGCCAGCACTACGACCGGCCTGGTGTTCGTCCACGTGGTCTACGGTCTGGCGTTCACCACGCTGTTCTTCCGTAACTACTACGTCAGCATTCCCGATGCGCTGGTCAAGGCCGCGCGCCTGGACGGTGCAGGCTTCTTCACGATCTTCCGGCGGATCATTCTGCCGATGTCGACCCCGATCATCATGGTCTGCCTGATCTGGCAGTTCACGCAGATCTGGAACGACTTCCTGTTCGGTGTGGTGTTTTCCAGCGGCGATTCGCAGCCCATCACCGTGGCGCTGAACAACCTGGTCAACACCAGTACGGGCGTCAAGGAATACAACGTGGACATGGCGGCGGCAATGATCGCGGGTCTGCCGACCCTGTTGGTCTATGTGGTCGCAGGCAAGTATTTCGTGCGCGGGCTGACAGCCGGCGCAGTCAAGGGGTAATCATGGCAACGCTCGAACTTCGCAATGTAAACAAGACATACGGGGCCGGCCTGCCGGACACCCTGAAGAACATCGAACTGTCGATCAAGGATGGCGAATTCCTGATCCTGGTCGGTCCTTCAGGCTGCGGTAAGTCCACCCTGATGAACTGCATCGCGGGTCTGGAAAACATTACCGGCGGCGCGATCATGATCGGTGATCAGGACGTCAGCGGCATGAGTCCGAAAGATCGCGACATCGCCATGGTGTTTCAGTCCTACGCGCTGTACCCGACCATGAGCGTGCGCGAGAACATCGAATTCGGCCTCAAGATTCGCAAGATGAGCCAGTCGGCCATCGACGAAGAAGTCGCCCGCGTCGCCAAGCTGCTGCAGATCGAACACCTGCTCAATCGCAAGCCGGGTCAGCTGTCCGGTGGTCAGCAGCAGCGCGTGGCCATGGGCCGTGCACTGGCGCGTCGTCCGAAGATCTACCTGTTCGACGAACCCCTGTCCAACCTCGACGCCAAGCTGCGCGTCGAGATGCGCACCGAAATGAAGCTGATGCATCAGCGCCTCAAGACCACCACCGTCTACGTGACCCACGATCAGATCGAGGCCATGACCCTGGGCGACAAAGTGGCGGTCATGAAGGACGGCATCATTCAGCAGTTCGGTACGCCGAAACAGATCTACAACGATCCCGCGAACCTGTTTGTCGCCAGCTTCATCGGTTCGCCGCCGATGAACTTCATTCCGCTGCGCCTGCAACGCAAGGAAGGGCGTCTGGTGGCGTTGCTGGACAGCGGTCAGGCACGTTGCGAATTGCCGATGAGCATGAGCGACGCAGGGCTCGAAGACCGTGAGGTGATTCTGGGCCTTCGCCCGGAACAGATCGTGTTAGCGTCCGGTGAAAATGCGGGGACGCCGACCATTCGCGCTGAAGTGCAGGTCACCGAGCCTACAGGGCCCGACACGCTGGTATTCGTCACGCTGAACGAGAGCAAGGTTTGTTGCCGTCTGGCGCCGGATGTCGCGCCAGCGGTGGGTGAAACCCTGACCCTGCAGTTCGACCCGAGCAAGGTGTTGCTGTTCGACGCCAAGACTGGCGAACGTCTGGGCGCGTTGGGAACGTCGCAGTCCGCTGAAAGCATGGGGAACGTCACGCGGCTTAACCGCAACTGATTCCGCACGCGGGTGCACTGCGTCAACGAGCACTTCTGACGGGTCGATTTCTGCCGTAAAAAAGGCCCGTCAGGCACACGAAGCAAGTGGTTACAACGCTGTTTAGAGCTAATAACAATAAAACGAGGATTTAAGGGATGAAGAAGGTAAAAGGCAAATCGCTTAACCAGTTTCAGCTGATCGGTGGTTTATCGGTATTGAGCGCATTGTCGCTGTCCGGAACGGCCTCCGCCATGGAGCCTTTCAAAGCCAGCGAACACCTTACCGGCGACTGGGGCGGTCTTCGCCAAGAGCTGTACGACAAGGGTTACGACTTCCCTATCGAATACGTGGGTGAGGCGGCTTCCAACCTCAATGGCGGTTACAACGACGACAGAACCGGCCGTTACAGCGATCAGTTCGCGTTCGGCGTGCAGATGGATCTGCAGAAAATCCTCGGTTGGCATGATGCGGAATTCAAGCTGGCGATCACCGAGCGTAGCGGTAACAACATTTCCAACGACCGTATCGGCGACCCTCGTGCCGGTACTCTCAGTTCTTCGCAAGAAGTCTGGGGTCGTGGTCAGACCTGGCGTCTGACGCAGATGTGGGTCAAGCAGAAGTACTTCGACGGCGCCCTGGACATCAAGGTCGGTCGTTTCGGTGAGGGCGAGGACTTCAACAGCTTCCCTTGCGACTTCCAGAACCTGTCGTTCTGCGGCTCGCAAGTGGGTAACTACGTAAACACCTGGTACAACTGGCCAGTCAGCCAGTGGGCGCTGCGCGTGAAGTACAACATCACGCCTGAAGTCTTCGCCCAGATCGGTGTCTACGAGCAGAACCCTTCGTACCTGGAAACCGGCAACAGCTTCAAACTCAGCGGCAGCGGCGCCAAAGGCACCGTGGTTCCGGTTGAAGTCGTGTGGTCGCCGAACGTCAACTCGCTGCCTGGCGAGTACCGTCTGGGTTACTACGTGAGCAGCCCGAGCGCCGATGATCTCTACGAGAACGAGAATGGTCAGCCTCAAGCCATTGCTGGCGGTGACTTCAAGTCCCACAAGGACAAGCACGGCTGGTGGGTCGTGGCTCAGCAACAGCTGACCAGCCACAACGGTGACGCATCCCGTGGTCTGAGCATCTTCGCCAACGCCACTGTGCATGACAAAGCCACCAACTTCGTCGACAACTATCAGCAGATCGGTTTCGTCTACAAAGGCCCGTTCGATGCGCGTCCGAAGGATGACATCGGCATCGGTGTCGCTCGTATTCACGTCAACGACGATGCTCAGGACAACCGTCGCCTGGTCAACGCCGTCAACGGTATCGACGACTACGACAACCCGAACTTCCTGCCTATCCAGAAGACCGAATACAACTCAGAAATCTACTACGGCGTGCATGTCACCGACTGGCTGACCGTGCGTCCTAACCTGCAATACGTGAAGAGCCCGGGCGGTGTGGACGAAGTCCAGAACGCACTGGTTGCAGGTATCAAGATTCAGTCCAAGTTCTAATCGCTACACCGTTGTGCGGACCGCTCCTCCGCACATCGCTCTCTGATGTGCTTCACAAACGATCAAGGGTCGTGTGTGCTTTACGGGCAGCTCAGCTGCCCGTTTTTTTGTGTGGTAATTGCTCCGGATCCGGAGCGTTTTTTTATTGATGATGAAGTGGGTGTGCAGGTGTTTCCCTTGTAGCAGCGCGCTTCTGCAAAGAACCATCGAACCCACTATCCGGACTTGAACAGTAATGGCTATCAGGGACTCAGAATCGCTGGAGCATCCTCTTCAGCGCTTTTATACCTCGGTCCGACCTCAGCCGACCTTTCAGTGGGAGCGTTACCAGCAGCGTGACGTGCTGGTGATCAATCACCCCCTATGTCAGGCCGTGTTCAGCCGTCAGGGAGGGCAGCTGCTGCATTTCCAACCGACCGGTCAAAAGCCGTGGCTGTGGTGCGCGGCGCAGTGGCCGCAGGTCGGGGCGATTCGCGGCGGCGTGCCGGTGTGCTGGCCATGGGTCGGGCGTCATCCCGGCGAAGGCGGCTGGCCCGCCAACGGATGGGGACGTCTGCTCGACTGGAAGCTGATCGAGAGCCAGGAGCACGATGCCGGCGTTTCGCTGCATTGGCGCTTGTCGTTGTGGGACTGGCAGGCCGATCTCTACGCCGAATTAGGCCAGAGCATGGACTTGCGTCTGGAGACGCAACACGAAGACAGCGAGCCTTGTCAGTTCGGTCATGCCCTGCACGCCTACTGGCGCATAAGCGACATCGCAGAGGTTGCACTGGAGGGCCTCGATGGCGTTCAGGGCTATGACGAGATCAGTCGCAGTGCCTGTGAGCAGAAGGGTGAATTGAGGGTGCTGGGCAGCTGTCAGCGAGTCTTCGAGCATGCCGGTTCGCTGCAACTGCACGACGATGCCTGGCAGCGACGTTTAAACATCGACACTCGCGACAGCATTAACACGGCGGTCTGGCATCCTGGCAGCCGACCCTTGTTGGGCGTGGCTGGCAATGAAGCGATGGGGTTTCTGCGGGTCGAGGCCGTGTCGGGCGTCGACGACTGCCTGAGCCTTGCGCCGGGGCAGCAGGCGCGGGTGAGTTTGCAGGCGAGGTTGGTACATTAGGGGGTGGCTTGGGGTTGGTTACTCTGAAGCCCAAAGCCAATACTTAAGGGCTTCAAACAAGTCCCAAGCCAACCCCTCAATTCAACTCATCATCCGCCGGATAACGGCTGGCATTGAGGCTTTCCTTGATCTTGCGCAGGTGCGGCTGGAAGTCGACGCCGCGGCGCAGGGTCATGCCGGTGGCGAGCACATCCAGCACGGTCAACTGAACGATCCGCGACGTCATCGGCATATAAATGTCGGTGTCTTCGGGCAGCGGGATATTCAGACTCAAGGTGCTGGCTTTGGCCAGTGGCGAATCCGCTGCGGTCAGCCCGAGTACCGACGCGCCGTTCTCACGCGCAATGCGCGCCACTTCCACCAGTTCGCGCGTGCGGCCAGTGTAGGAAATGATCACGAACAGCTCACCCGTGTGCGCCACAGAAGCCAGCATGCGCTGCACCAGCACATCGGCATGAGCCGTGACCGCCAGATTGAAGCGGAAGAATTTGTGCTGGGCGTCCAGCGCCACCGGGGCCGAGGCACCCAGCCCGAAGAAGTGGATCTGTCGCGCCTGGATCAGCAGGTCAACGGCCTTGCTGATCAGGTTCGGATCGAGCACCTGGCAGACACTGTCCAGTGACGCGATGGCGCTGGCGAAAATCTTGCGTGTATAGGCTTCCGGATTATCATCGGCTTCAACCGCGCGGCTGACGTAGGCGGCGCCGCTGGCCAGGCTCTGCGCCAATTGCAGCTTGAGTTCGGGATAGCCACTGACATCGAACGAGCGGCAGAAGCGATTGACAGTGGGCTCGCTGACCTTCGCGGCCTGGGCCAGCGCGGCAATACTGAAGCGCGTGGCCTGCTGAGGGTTGGTGAGGATCACCTCGGCCACCTTGCGCTCGGCCTTGTTCAATTCTTCAAGACGACTCTGGATCTGCTCCAGAAGATTGCGTACGCGGTCCATTCAAAGTCCTTCTCGTGAAGCTGTAACAGGCTGATCTGAGGGCCTTTATTAAAAAGGTATGCATCAGGGCCTTTAGCCTGTAGCAAAGGTGGCCTATCGTACTGAGGGCCTGTGGTGATCACCACTGTAATGTGGTTTTCAAAGAAATGTTGTGGTTATTACTACATTTGGCCTTGAGTAACGCCTTTAAAAAAGGTATTTGTAGCCTAACTTGATAAAAGAACCAACATTATGCTCTCGATTACGGTTGAACCGTGCACATTTGCCTTGTTCGGCGCCTTGGGCGACCTGGCGGTGCGCAAACTGTTTCCCGCGTTGTACCAGCTGGACCGTGCCGGACTCCTGCATGCCGAGACCCGAATCCTTGCCTTGGCGCGTGAGCCGGGTACTCCAGAGGAGCATCTGGCATACATCGATAAAAACCTGCGCCGCTTTGTACCCGAGGTTCAGCTCGAGAGTGAACACGTGGAGCGTTTTCAGGCGCGCCTGAGCTACCTGCACGTGGATTTCCTCAGGGGCGATGATTACGTCGCGCTCGCTGACGCCGTGGGCGATGCGCAGACGATGATCGCGTACTTCGCCACCCCGGCCTCGGTCTATGGCGGGATATGCGAAAACCTGGCGCGGGTCGGCCTGGCCGACCGCACACGTGCGGTGCTGGAGAAGCCGATCGGTCATGACCTGGCGTCTTCGCGTCGGGTCAACGATGCCGTCGCCAAGTTTTTCCCGGAAAACCGCGTCTACCGGATCGACCACTATCTGGGCAAAGACACCGTCCAGAACCTCATCGCGCTGCGGTTTGCCAACAGCCTTTTCGAAACCCAATGGAACCAGAACTACATTTCCCACGTCGAGATTACGGTGGCGGAGAAAGTAGGCATCGAGGGGCGTTGGGGGTATTTCGACCAGGCTGGCCAGCTGCGCGACATGATTCAGAACCACCTGTTGCAACTGCTTTGCCTGATTGCGATGGACCCGCCCAGCGACCTGTCCGCCGACAGTATCCGCGATGAGAAGGTCAAGGTGCTCAAGGCACTGGCGCCGTTCACCCCGGAACGCCTTGCAACCCAAGTGGTGCGCGGGCAGTACATCGCCGGTTACAGCGAAGGCAAACCGGTTCCCGGTTATCTGGAAGAGGAAAACTCCAACACCCAGAGCGACACCGAAACGTTTGTTGCCATTCGTGCCGATATCCGTAACTGGCGCTGGGCGGGGGTTCCGTTCTATCTGCGTACCGGCAAACGCATGCCGCAGAAGCTGTCGCAGATCGTGATCCACTTCAAGGAACCGCCGCACTACATCTTCGCCCCGGAACAACGGATGCAGATCAGCAACCGTCTGATCATTCGCCTGCAGCCTGATGAAGGTATTTCGCTGCAAGTGATGACCAAAGACCAGGGGCTGGATAAAGGCATGCAACTGCGCAGCAACCCCTTGCAACTGAGCTTCTCCGACGCTTACCGCAGCGCCCGTATTCCGGACGCCTACGAGCGGTTGTTGTTGGAGGTCATGCGTGGCAATCAAAACCTGTTTGTCCGCAAAGATGAGATCGAGTATGCGTGGCAATGGTGCGACCAGCTGATTGCAGGCTGGAAGAAGGCGGGCGATGCGCCCAAGCCTTATGCCGCTGGCTCCTGGGGGCCGATGAGTTCCATTGCGCTCATTACTCGTGATGGGAGGTCCTGGTATGGCGATATGTGAACTTGAATTTCCGGCTGGCCTGAAAACCAGCGAATTCGATAACCCCGAAGGGCTGGCCAACGCGCTGGCTGACCATGTGGCCGAGCGTCTGTCGGCGGCCATTGCCCATAACCCGCACGGCGTCGCGACGCTGGTGGTGTCCGGGGGCAAAAGTCCCGTGGCATTCTTCCAGGCGCTGGCGCAGAAGCCGATCCAGTGGTCGAAGGTCTGCATCAGTCTGGCCGACGAGCGCTGGGTGCCGACCGAACACGCCGACAGCAATGCCGGTCTGCTCAAGCGTTACCTCTTTCAAGGGCCGGCAGCGCAGGCCGGTTTTTTCAGCCTCTATCGTCCGACTACGACGCTGGACGAGGCTGCGGCCGCGACGGATGAAGCGCTCAAGGAGCTGCCGAAAATCGACGTGCTGGTATTGGGCATGGGCGACGATGGCCATACGGCGTCGCTGTTTCCCGACAGCCCGAACCTGGCCGAAGCGCTGGATCTGAGCAGCGAGCGTCGCTGCCTGCCAATGCTTGCGCCGAGCATCCCTCATCAGCGTCTGACCATGACGCGGTCCCTGTTGGCGTCGGCAACGACACCGATCCTGTCCATTTCCGGGCAGGCGAAACTGGAAACCCTGCGCAAGGCGCTGGCGGGCGATGACCTCGCCGAAATGCCGGTGCGTGCGTTCCTTAACCCGTCTTTAGAGATTTACTGGTGCCCATAAGCAAAGGATCAGCCGCCATGGAAAATACCCAAGTGAAACAGCCGTTGAATAGCATGGCGAGCAAGATTGCCCAGATCGACGAACTCTGCAAAAAAGCAAAGATTCTGCCGGTCATCACCATTGCGCGCGAACAGGACGTGCTGCCGCTGGCCGATGCGTTGGCGGCAGGCGGCCTGAACGCGCTGGAAATCACCCTGCGTTCCGAATTCGGCCTCAAGGCCATTCGCATGCTGCGCGATGCGCGTCCTGAACTGAGTGTCGGTGCTGGCACCATTCTCGACCGCCACATGCTCAAGGCAGCAGAAGAAGCCGGTTCGCAGTTCATCGTCACGCCTGGCAGCACGCAGGATCTGCTAGAAGCCGGCGCTCAGAGCGAACTGCCTCTGCTACCGGGCATCAGCAGCGCATCGGAGATCATGATCGGTTACGCCTTGGGCTATCGCCGCTTCAAGCTGTTCCCGGCTGAAATCAGCGGCGGCGTCGGCGCGATCAAAGCGTTGGGCGGTCCATTTCCGGAAGTGCGTTTCTGCCCGACTGGTGGTGTCAGCGCCGCCAACCTGAAGAACTACATGGCGCAGCCAAACGTGATGTGCGTAGGCGGCACCTGGATGATCGACAACGCCTGGGTGAAGAGCGGCGATTGGGGTCGTATCACCGATGCCACCGCCGAGGCGATCGCGCTGTTCGACTGATTGAATGATTCGTACGCCCTAATGATCGATCTTCGACAGCTCCGGTTCATGACGGAGCTGATCTAATCATCACCAGATGATGAATTCAGCGCCTTGGGGCGCCGCTACAGAAGTCGTTGTTGCATGGCTATTTGACGGTGCTCCTTGGTCGGGAGCGCCGTTTTTTTTGCTCTTTTTTCGGGGGCTATAAATATGTACCGCAGTCGAGCCAGATCGGGAGCGTATCTTTGTACTTCCTTTGTTAGTTCGCTTTTTCCATGAAGCTCTTTGGCGGCACCTCCATCCGGGGGCGCCGCTTTTTTTTTGCCCGCTCGCCGGGGCCTCTCAGAGCATCATGCCAACGCGCGCAACGCGCTCGCCAGGTGTTCGACATCACTGGCTGAAGTGATAAAGCCGGGTGTGATCCGGATGCATGGGCCACACGCCGAGCCATTACGCGCTACGGCGAAGATTCCGTGCTCGTCCAGCAGTCTTTGCGTCATGAGCGGCTGGTCGTGGTGGCGGGTGAAGCGAAACGAGGTGATGCCGCAATAAAGGCGCGGATCATCCGGGGTAAGCACTTCAATGCCTTCCACCGTGCGCGCTTCGCGTACCCACAGGTCTCGCAGGTATGCCAGGCGAGCCGCCTTCACAGCCGAGCCGCCCATCGCACGGTGCTCTTCAAACACCTTGGTCAGCGTCATCAGCGCCGGAATGTTCGGCGTGCCGTAAGGCGCAAGGCCCAGAATGTCGTCAGCGGCGTAACGCCTGTCGCCCATGTCGGGATCGATGGCAGACAGCCTTTCTTTCCTGACATGAATGAAACCCAGGCTTAGCGGCGCGCCCATCCATTTCTGCAAATTGAAGCCAGCGAAGGCTACGCCCAGGTCCGCCAGGTTGAAATCCAGCTGGCCCAGCGCATGGGCGCCGTCGAGAATCACATCGATGCCCTGTTCTGCCGCTGCGCGTGCAATCGCCTGCACCGGCATCACCAGTCCCGTGCGATGGGTGACATGGGTCAGGGCCATCAACTTGAGGCGTGGGTGGGCCGCGAAGGTGTCGCGATAGGTCTTCAGCAGGGACTCGTAACTGGCAGGGTGCGCGTGGGTGATCTCTATCACCTGCACGCCGCGTGTTTTTTCGAGCCAACGCATGGCGGTCTGCACGCTGTTGTAATCCAGGTCGCTGATCAGTACCTGGTCACCGGGCTTCAGGCCGTTGTAGTTGCGTATCAGCGATTGCAACGACTCCGATGCGCAGCGGGTGAGGGCGATTTCTTCCGTCGGTACACCGAGCAGCGTCGCCAGATCGGCACGAATCACTTCGCTGTCGTGCGTATCGAAGCGCTGGCGTACATACACCGAGTTGCTACGGTTCACATACGCCAGATGCTGTTCGTACGTGTTCAGTACCTCGCGGGTCATTCGCCCGAAGTAGCCGTGTTCAAAGTTGATCGGGCCCGGCTCTACGTCATATTGGTGCGCAACGTCTCGCCAAAAAGACTCATCGCGGGCTCGTTCGATTGCCGATTCCACTCCAGCAGGTTGAACACTGTTCATCAGGCCCCTCGTTCGTTGGGAAGAAAATCAGGTGAAGCGAATAGGTGTTTTCAACGGGCTTTCACGTAACGGTTCACGGGGGCGGGTTCTCAGCGGATCCAGCAGGCCCGACAGGCCGTTGTGATCGACCTCGTGCATCAGCGCAAGCAGACTGCCCAACTCGCCGGCCGGGAAACCCTTGCGGGCGAACCAGTTCAAGTAATCGCCCGGCAAGTCGGCGAGCAGCCGCCCCTTGTATTTGCCGTAAGGCATCTCGCGCGTCACCAACAACTTGAGTTTCTCGGGATTCATGGCGCCGCCGTTGGTCTTTTTCAATGAACTTGAACGATACGTGCATTCTGCATGTACGCCAACCTACAGATCATGCAGAACGCGAGACATCACTGTATCTTGAACTTTATAAGTGTCTGATAAATAAGAATATTATCTTTATAAAAATCTGGCACGACGGCTGCAACACTCCTTCTATCGAGTGTTTATCCAAACTAACTCTTCGATTAACCTGCCAGAAAGGAACTGCAAAATGACAGATATCAACAAAGAAGCGATCTCGGTACTGAATGATCTGATCGAGACCAGCATTGACGGCGAAAAAGGCTTTCACACTGCCGCTGAAGATATCAAGAACCCTGAAATCAAAGCGTACTTCCTTTCCCGCTCTTCTGAGTGCAAGTCCGCTGTTGCGGAGCTTCAGGCCGAAGTACGCGCGCTCGGCGGTGATCCGGATGACTCTTCCAGCGCAACCGGCGGCTTGCACCGCCTGTGGGTCGAGCTGAAAGCTGCCGTCACCGGCAAAAGCGATGAGGCCGTACTGAATGAAGTCGAGCGCGGCGAAGACCACGCGCTGAAAGCTTACAAAGAAGCGTCGCAGAAGGCGGTCGAAAAGAACCTGCCGGTCAACGTCACCAGCCTGATTCAGCGTCAGCTGACAGGTGTGCAGGCGAACCACGACAAAGTGAAAGCGCTGCGTGACTCCGTGCGTCGCGCTAGCTGATCCGTCAGCACTGCTAAAAAACGCCAGCTTGTCTGGCGTTTTTTTTTGTCTGGTGGAATCGCCTGCTTCAGTGAGAAGCCGACGGTTCCTCTGCATTGCTTTCCACCCGATTGCGACCCCTGCTTTTGGCGTGGTAAAGCGCCTGATCCGCTTCACTGAAAAGCCTGGCCTGTTGATCCCCGGCTTCTGGCCGTGCGGACGCGGCGCCAATACTGACGGTAATGGGATGCCCATCTTCACTCAGCGGCGGTAATGCTTCGATCGCCTGCCTGATCTGCTCCGCAAGCAGCCTGGCGCCCGTCAAATCGGTTTCGGGCAGCACCACCAGAAATTCTTCACCGCCATAACGGGCCGCGACGTCGCCGGGACGGCGGATGCTCGCCTCCAGGGTTTTCGCAACATTGCGCAGTGCAATGTCACCACCGTGATGGCCGTGTCGATCATTGAATGCCTTGAAATGGTCGACGTCGATCATGAGTACCGAGATCGGCCTTTCCGACCGAATGCTGCGCGCCCATTCCTGTTTGAAGATCGCATCCAGTCGACGCCGATTGGCCAGTCCGGTCAACCCGTCGGTGGCCGCCAACTCGGCCAGCTCCCGTTCGGCAAGATGTCTTAAACGCAGCTGTTTGCTCAGCAGCCAGGACAGCCACAGAATGCCCAGGCACAGCAGGCCGGTTGCCCCCATCACCAGCAGCGCGTTGTGTCTCCAGAGTGCGTACACCTCCTCCTGCGACTGCGCGATGACGACGATCAAGGGTAGGTCGCCCACTCTAGAAAACGTGTACATCCGCCGTTGGCCGTCCAGGTCCGAGATGGCGGTAAAGCTGCCATTGACCTCTTTCAAAATGCGCTGAAAGTTAGCGCGCTGGCTGAAGTCCTGACCGATGTACGTGCGCACGGTCTGCTCGGGTTCTCGTGCGAGCATGATGCCGTCTGCAGTGACCAGGTTGATGGTTCCTTTCTGCCCGACATCCAGCCCTCTAAACAACCGGTGGAAGTAAGCCAATCGCATTGAGGCGGCCACGATGCCGACAAAGCGGCCATCGGGGGAGGGGATGCGCCGGCTGAAACTGATGCGCCAGTCCTTGAAACCCCAGCGCGCTTTAAAGGGGCCGTCCACTCGCAGTGCAAGGGACGGATCCTCTCGGTGCCTGGCGAAACTGGCGAGGTCGGAAAAATTATCCTTACGGGGTATCACCGACACCGAATCGGCAACGATCGCTCCTGTTTCATCCAGAACGACCAGATCACCTTTGTACGGGGCTGCAGTGGAGCGATCAAACATCACCTGCTGGCGCAAAGCCGGAGAAATCGACAGCACTTCCGGTTGCTGCCACGTGGCGATCATGCCCAGCAGCGAGGTGTCGTACAGATCGGCATTGCGTTGCACATCGGCATCGATCAGCTGCACCACGTTATTGGCAGACCGCACGGCGGAGTCCGTCGCGTTGCTGTATTCGCGAATCAACAGTGACGTGACGATTGCCAGAATCGCCACCACTGCCAGCACGCTGCCGGGCAGCAGCATTCTTTCCGAGCGTGATCGGGCGAATTGGAGCGTCTGTGCGTAAGACAGTGTCATCAATCAGCTCTGTGGAGATACAACCGTTACTCCCGTCCGCTTGGCATGGTTGCAGTCAGGCGGATCCATGCACAGGGTTGATCATTTCGCGAAGGGCGTTTCAAGGCGATGAATTAAAGATCCATCACGGTGATTGATCAAGTCTCACCCTGCCATGCGAAGTGTAGGAATCTGAATCGATTGATGAGAGATCGAGAGAGGAAATTCGGCTGAATCAAAAGTGAAAAAGGGCAATCACTCGCCCTCGTCAAACCTGTTGTTGATCAGTTCGATCAAGCCGTCCATCGCGGCCTGTTCCTCGTCGCCTTCCGTCAGCAGGTGGATCTCGGTGCCTTTGCCGGCCGCCAGCATCATGACGGCCATGATGCTCTTGCCGTCGACCATGCTGTCGGGGCTACGACCGACCCTGATCTGGCAGGGGTATTTGCCGGCGACGCCAACGAACTTTGCTGCAGCGCGGGCGTGCAGGCCCAGCTTGTTGATGATGGTGATCTGGTGAGCGGGCATCGCGATGGGGATCCTTTCAGCTTAGGTCGCGGTGGCGGACCTGAACATTCTTGAGCGACTGTTGCAGGGACTGACCCAGGCGTTCGGTCAGGTAGACGGAGCGGTGGTGTCCGCCGGTGCAGCCAATGGCAATGGTGACGTAGGCGCGGTTGCTGGCGGCGAACCGCGGTAACCACTTGGTCAGGTATGAAGAGATGTCCTGGAACATTTCTTCGACATCTGATTGCGCGGCCAGGTAGTCGGCTACCGGCTGGTCGAGCCCGGACTGCTCGCGCAGCTCAGGCTTCCAGTACGGGTTAGGCAGGCAGCGGACGTCGAACACCAGGTCCGCGTCCACAGGCATGCCGCGTTTGAAACCAAACGATTCAATCAGGAACGCAGTACCCGGTTCAGGCTTGTTGAGAAGCCGCAACTTGAGCGTATCGCGCAGCTGATAGAGATTGAGGTGAGTCGTGTCGATGGTCAGGTCGGCGAGGTCGATGATCGGCCCGAGCAGGGTTTTCTCGTCACGGATAGCCTCGGCCAGCGAGCGCGTAGCGTTGCTCAGCGGGTGACGACGACGGGTTTCGGAGAAACGCTTGAGCAGCGTGGACTCGTCGGCATCCAGGAACAGTACGTCGCACTGGATGTGCCGGTTGCGAACCTCTTCGAGCATTCGCGGAAAACGGGTCAGGTGGCTGGGCAGGTTGCGTGCGTCGATGGACACCGCCAGCAGCGGTTCGGCCAGCTCTGTGTTGATCAGTGCGCGTTCGGCCAGTTCAGGCAGCAAGCCCGCAGGCAAATTGTCGACGCAGTAGAAACCGCTGTCTTCCAGAACATCGAGGGCCGTGCTCTTGCCGGAGCCGGAGCGACCGCTGACGATGATCATGCGCATGGTCAGTGGCCGTTCTGTACGTGAAGCACGACGTTGTACAGCTCGTCGCTGCTTTTCGCGCTGCGCAGACTTGCGCGCACATCGGCGCGGTCGAGCATGCTGGCGATCTGGCGAAGCAATTCTAGGTGCGCATCGGTGGCGGCTTCAGGGACCAGCAACACGAACAGCAGGTCCACCGGAGCGCCGTCGATGGCATCGAAATCGACGGGCTTTTCCAGGTGAAGCACTGCGCTGACCGGCGACGTGCAGCCTTTGAGTCGGCAGTGGGGGATTGCGATTCCGTTACCGAAGCCGGTAGAACCCAGCTTCTCGCGGGCAATGAGGCTTTCGTAGACGGTTTGCCAGTCGAATTCGGGCACCTGCTGCCCGATCATTTTGGCAATCTCTTCGAGAACGGCTTTTTTGCTGCCGCCTGGCACGTTCACGAGTGAACGGCCAGGGGTCAGGATGTTTTCAAGTCGGATCATGGATGGGGAGTGTCAGCGAGCGGCCGCACCTTTGAGGATGCTTTGCTGCTTTTCCTTATGCTTGAGCAATTGTCTGTCTAGCTTGTCAGTGAGCAGGTCGATTGCCGCATACATGTCGTCATGCTCCGCATTGGCAACCACCTCTCCACCGTGGATATGCAGGGTGGCCTCGATCTTCTGTTTGAGTTTTTCGACGGCCATCGTCACCTGCACGTTGGTAATCTTGTCAAAGTGCCCTTCGAGCTTTTTCAGCTTCAGCTCGATGTACTCGCGCAGGGGCTTGGTCACTTCCAGTTGGTGTCCACTGATGTTGACTTGCATACAGCTTCTCCTTCGTTGCCAGTGCATTAAGAGGCAGGCTTGGGTGCCTGCCACTGGAACGCTGTGGCCTGTGACCCTTACATCAATCGCTTGCGTTCGCTGGAAGGCGCTATCCCTAGAGACTCGCGGTATTTGGCGACTGTGCGACGGGCCACTTGAATGCCTTGTGCCTCCAGTAAACCAGCGATCTTGCTGTCACTCAACGGCTTTTTCTGATTTTCCGCGGCAACCAGTTTTTTGATGATCGCGCGGATGGCGGTAGACGAGCATTCGCCGCCTTCAGAGGTGCTGACGTGACTGGAGAAGAAGTATTTCAGTTCGTAGATGCCGCGCGGTGTGTGCATGAACTTTTGCGTGGTCACGCGCGAGATCGTCGATTCGTGCATGCCGACCGCCTCGGCGATGTCATGCAAGACCAGCGGTTTCATCGCCTCGTCACCGTACTCGAGGAAGCCACGCTGATGCTCGACGATCTGGGTCGCGACCTTCATCAGGGTTTCATTACGGCTCTGCAGGCTTTTGATGAACCAGCGCGCTTCCTGCAACTGGTTGCGCATGAAGGTGTTGTCGGCGCTCGTGTCGGCGCGACGCACGAAGCCTGCGTACTGCGGATTGACGCGCAGGCGCGGAACGGCTTCCTGATTGAGCTCGACCAGCCAGCGTTCGTTGTCCTTGCGCACGATCACATCGGGAACGACGTATTCCGCTTCCGTGGATTCGATCTGGGAGCCTGGACGCGGGTTCAGGCTTTGCACCAGTTCGATGACCTGGCGCAGATCATCTTCCTTGAGCTTCATGCGGCGCATCAGTTGCGCGTAGTCACGGCTGCCCAACAGGTCGATGTAATCGCTGACCAGGCGCTGAGCTTCCGCGAGCCATTTGGTCTTGGCCGGCAACTGACGCAGCTGCAACAGCAGGCATTCGCTGAGGTTTCGCGCACCGATGCCGGCAGGTTCGAATTGCTGAATGCGGTGCAGAACGGCCTCGATTTCGTCCAGTTCGATATCGAGCTCTGGATCGAAAGCGTCCAGCAGCTCTTCGAGGGACTCGTCGAGGTAGCCTTGATTGTTGATGCAGTCGATGAGCGTGACGGCGATCAGGCGATCGGTGTCGGACATCGGCGCCAGGTTCAACTGCCAGAGCAGATGGCTTTGCAGGCTCTCACCGGCGGATGTGCGCGTGGTGAAGTCCCATTCGTCGTCATCGTTGCTGGGCAGGCTGCTGGCGCTGGTCTGGTAGACGTCTTCCCACGCGGTGTCCACAGGCAGTTCGTTGGGAATGCGCTCGCTCCATTCGCCGTCTTCCAGATTGTCGACGGTGGGCGCGGCTTCCTGATACGTCGGTTCCTGAACGTCCGGGTTGGGCTTTTGCTCGATGTTGTCGGCCATGGGGTCGACGTTATCGAAGTCGTCGCCTTCTTCCTGGCGCTCGAGCATGGGGTTGGACTCCAGTGCCTCCTGGATTTCCTGTTGGAGATCCAGCGTCGACAGTTGGAGTAAGCGGATGGCCTGTTGCAGCTGCGGTGTCATCGTCAGCTGCTGGCCCATTCTCAAGACTAGCGAAGGTTTCATGGCAGGGACTTAACACCTTATTCGCCGGCGCACATGCGCGCCATCCACTACTGGGGCGCCTGGGCGCCAACTTAAGCAAATTATATGCCTGAAACCGGAGTGTTTGCCTAGGGTGTGATGACAATTAAAACGAGGTTGGCGATGAGGCGCATGCTGCGTTCGCCGGCCAACCTCTTGTCATCGCCCGATTACAGGCGGAACTCGTGGCCGAGATACACTTCTTTGACCAACTGGTTGGCCAGGATGGTTTCAGCATCACCCTCTGCGATCAGTTGCCCGTCGTTGACGATGTAGGCCGTTTCGCAGATGTCGAGGGTCTCGCGGACGTTGTGGTCGGTGATCAGAACGCCGATACCCTTTGCCTTGAGATGGTAAATGATCTGCTTGATGTCACCCACGGAGATCGGGTCGACACCGGCAAAGGGTTCATCCAGCAGGATGAATTTCGGCGAGGTGGCCAGTGCGCGAGCGATCTCCACACGACGACGCTCACCACCCGACAGGCTCATGCCAAGGTTGTCGCGGATGTGCGTGATATGGAATTCCTGCAGCAGGCTCTCCAGCTCCTTGCGACGCCCGGCGCGATCAAGCTCCTTGCGCGTTTCAAGGATGGCCATGATGTTGTCTGACACCGACAGCTTGCGGAAGATCGAGGCTTCTTGCGGCAGATAGCCGATACCGGCGCGAGCGCGGCCGTGCATCGGTTGATGGCTGACGTCCTGATCGTCGATCAGCACACGCCCCTGATCGGCCTGAACGAGGCCCACGATCATGTAGAAGCATGTGGTCTTGCCTGCACCGTTGGGCCCCAGGAGGCCGACGATCTGGCCGCTGTCGATGGACAGGCTGACGTCTCGCACGACCTGGCGGCTTTTGTAAGCCTTGGCCAGGTGTTGGGCTTTCAGCGTCGCCATTACTGGGCCTTCTGCTGGTCGGTTTTCTTTTTCGGCTGAATCACCATGTCGACGCGAGGGCGCGCTTCGGTGACTTTGCTGCCAGTGGCTCGGCCGGCACTCGCCAGTTTGCGGACGGTGTCGTAGACGATTTTCTCGCCCTGAGTCACGTTGCTGTCCTTGTCGATCACCTTGGCCTTGTCGATCAGCACGATGCGGTTTTGCGGCGCATGGTACTGGATAGTGACGCCCCAGCCCTGAACGGGTTTGGTGTCACCGGCCGTCTGCAACTGCTCGAAATAGGCCAGGTTGCCCACCGAGGTCACGACGTCGATGTCGCCCGCAGGCGTACGGGTCATGGTCACGGTGTTGCCGGTGACCTTCATCGAGCCCTGGGTGATGATCACGTTACCGGTATAGGTGGCGATGCCTTGCTTGTCGTCCAGCTGGGCATCGTCGGCCTGAATGCGGATAGGCTGATCCTGATCGTTCGGCAGAGCCCAGGCGCTCACGCTTCCCAGTGCTGCGCCCAGACCGAGCAAAATAGGGAGGGTTTTAAGGAGCCTCATACTGTCCTCTTGCGTTCGATAGCAGGTGTATCCTGCTTTCTTTTAGATAGGCTTTCATACCCGTACCCGTGCTCACGCCGTTAAAGCCGTCGATTCTAACGGGTTGCGCGGTTTCCGCATATTGCTTCTGGGGGAAGACAGTCATGCGTGTGCTGGTGATGATGGTGGTTCGGTTCTTTTCGTCGGTGCGGTTGATGCGAACCTTGTCGATCAGCTCGACGTGATCCCCGCCCGGAGACACTTCGGCGCGCACGCTCTGGACATGCCACGGGAACTCCGAGCCGCGAAACATCTGCAGGACCGGCGTTGTCATGAGGGTCACGTCGGTGGCCTTCAGGTGCTCGACCTTGTCAGCGGTCATATCGTATTGCATCGAGCCATCGGGCAGGTACTGAATGCTGTGTGCGTTCATCGCATAGTAGTCGATGGCGCTTTCGTCCACGGCCTGCTTGGGCTGGTCCATGAAACTTTCAGGGCTGATGTTCCAGTAGCCAGCCGCTGCAAGCAGCAGTGCCAGTACACCGAAGATCAGAAACGTACGAAATCTTTTGCTCAGCATAAATGCACTTCTATAAGTAGGCGGCGTGTGCCGCTTCGAGGTTGCCCTGAGCGCTCAGGATCAGCTCGCAGAATTCTCGCGCGGCACCTTCGCCGCCTTTGGCCTGTGTGGTGCCATGTGCATGTTGACGGACGAAAGAGGCGGCGTTGGCGACGGCCATCCCCAAACCTACGCGGCGGATGACCGGCAGATCAGGCAAATCGTCACCGAGGTAGGCGACCTGCTCATAGCTTAGATGGAGTTGCTGCAGGAGCCCGTCGAGTACCACCAGTTTGTCTTCACGTCCCTGGTAAAGATGCGCGATGCCCAGGTTCTTGGCGCGGCGCTCAACGACGGGTGTTTTACGACCGCTGATGATTGCAGTGACAACACCGGAGTTGATCAGCATTTTGATGCCTTGACCATCCAGCGTGTTGAATGTCTTGAACTCGCTGCCGTCTTCAAGGAAATACAGCCGGCCATCGGTCAGTACACCGTCGACATCGAAGACGGCCAGCTTGATGTTTTTACCGCGCTGCATCAGTTCGTTCATATCGACGCTCATTTACATGACTCCCGCGCGCAGAAGGTCTTGAAGGTTGAACGCGCCGATGGGGCGATCGTTCTCGTCGACCACGATCAGTGCGCCGATCTTGTTGTCTTCCATGATTTTCAGCGCCTCGGCGGCGAGCATCTCCGGGCGGACGGTTTTACCGTGCACGGTCATCACTTCATCGATCACCGCCTGGCGCAGATCGATATCGCGGTCCAGCGTACGGCGCAAGTCACCGTCGGTGAAGATCCCGGCAAGGCGACCGTCGGGTTCGGTAATGGCGGTCATGCCCAGGCCCTTGCGGGTCATTTCCATCAACGAGTCACGTAGCGGCGTTCCCCGGACGACCTGCGGCAGTTCGGCTGCGGTGTGCATCACATGCTCGACCTTCAGCAGGAGGCGACGGCCCAGTGCGCCACCTGGATGGGAAAACGCAAAATCTTCTGCGGTAAAGCCGCGCGCATCGAGCAGCGCAACGGCCAGTGCATCACCCATGACCAGGGCTGCGGTCGTCGACGACGTTGGCGCAAGGTTCAGTGGGCAGGCTTCTTTTTCCACGCGCGCGTTGAGGCTGACGTCTGCGGCTTTCGCCAGCGTGGAGTCAGGATTGCCGGTCAGGCTGATCATTTTGATGCCCAGGCGTTTGATCAGTGGCAGCAGGGTCACGATCTCGGAAGTGGTGCCTGAGTTGGACAACGCCAGGATGATGTCGGCGCTGGTGATCATGCCCATGTCGCCATGGCTGGCTTCGGCTGGATGAACGAAGAACGCAGGGGTGCCCGTACTGGCCAGCGTCGCGGCGATCTTTTTGCCAATGTGTCCTGACTTGCCCATGCCGACCACGACCACGCGGCCCTGGCTTTCCAGAATCATCTCGCAGGCACGAACGAAATCTGCATCGATGTGCGCGAGAAGGCCTTCCACGGCTTCTATTTCGAGGCGGATGGTGCACTGTGCAGACTGGATGAGATCGTGGGCGTTGGTCATGTCAAAAATAAGGTCGGTCTGGTGAAAAGGCGGGGATTATAACGGCAATGTTGAAAACCCTCACGCTTCATCGCAGCTGTTTGTTTATAGCGCCGGGTTTGGTGACGGGGCCGTCCTTCAGGCGTTGCCCAAAACAGGTCACAGGCCGTGCAGGAATTTTCCTTTCTTTGCAAAATATAACGGAGTTATCACGACTTGCCGTGCGTGAGCTTTGGCGGCATCGGAGAGCGGTGTTATAGTTCGCCGCTTGTTCGGCCCCTCCAGCCAGTGTGTCGTTCTTCAAGGACGCGGCATCTGAGAGAGACAGGCTGCATCGCAAGGAGTTTAGATGAGTGCCGATAACGCCTACGCGGTCGAATTGAAGGGTTTGTCCTTCAAACGCGGTACGCGCAGCATCTTCAATAATGTCGACATCCGCATCCCCCGGGGCAAAGTCACCGGCATCATGGGGCCGTCAGGCAGTGGTAAAACCACGCTGCTGCGCCTGATGGGGGCACAGTTGCGCCCCAGTAGCGGTGAGGTTTGGGTCAATGGCCAGAACCTGCCCGAGCTGTCGCGCAGCGATCTTTTCGATGCTCGCAAGCAGATGGGTGTCCTGTTTCAGAGCGGTGCGCTGTTTACCGACCTCGACGTTTTCGAAAACGTGGCGTTCCCGCTGCGTGTCCATACCAAACTGCCTGAAGACATGATTCGCGACATCGTCCTGCTCAAGTTGCAGGCGGTGGGTTTGCGCGGCGCCGTCGAATTGATGCCGGACGAACTGTCCGGAGGCATGAAGCGCCGTGTGGCGCTGGCGCGAGCGATCGCCCTGGATCCGCAGATTCTCATGTACGACGAACCTTTCGTGGGGCAAGACCCTATCGCGATGGGTGTGCTGGTTCGGCTGATCCGTTTGCTTAACGATGCACTGGGTATCACCAGTGTCGTCGTTTCCCATGATCTGGCAGAAACGGCCAGCATTGCCGACTACCTATATGTGGTGGGGGACGGTCAGGTGCTGGGGCAGGGGACGCCGCAGGAATTGATGCAGTCGGATAACCCGCGCATTCGTCAATTCATGACGGGGGATCCAGACGGCCCCGTGCCTTTTCACTATCCGGCACCGGATTATCGCGAAGATCTTTTGGGGAAGCGCTGATGCGCAGAAAGTCATTGATGGATCGTGTTCGCCTGATGGGGCGCTCCGCGATCGATATTGTTGCGGTACTGGGGCGTTCGGGGATTTTTCTGGTTCATGCCTTGCTGGGGCGAGGCGGAATCGGTGGCGGGTTCCAGTTGTTGGTTCGTCAGCTTTATTCAGTGGGCGTCATGTCGCTGGCAATCATCGTCGTTTCCGGTGTGTTCATCGGGATGGTTCTGGCGCTTCAAGGATTCAGCATCCTCGCCAAGTACGGTTCTGAACAGGCGGTCGGGCAGATGGTTGCCCTGACGCTATTGCGCGAGTTGGGGCCGGTGGTTACAGCCTTGCTGTTCGCGGGGCGTGCCGGTTCTGCCTTGACTGCTGAAATCGGCAACATGAAGTCCACTGAGCAGTTGTCCAGTCTGGAAATGATTGGTGTGGATCCGCTGAAATATATCGTTGCCCCTCGTCTGTGGGCCGGGTTCATCTCGCTGCCTGTGCTGGCGATCATCTTCAGCGTAGTGGGTATATGGGGTGGATCGTGGGTGGCGGTCGACTGGCTTGGTGTCTATGAAGGTTCCTTCTGGGCCAACATGCAAAACAGCGTGTCCTTTCCAAACGATGTCATCAATGGTGTCATCAAAAGCGTCGTTTTCGCTTTTGTGGTCACCTGGATTGCCGTGTTTCAAGGCTATGACTGCGAGCCCACTTCAGAAGGGATCAGTCGCGCCACGACCAAGACCGTGGTTTATGCCTCTTTGGCCGTATTGGGCCTGGACTTTATTTTGACCGCCTTGATGTTTGGAGACTTCTGATGCAAAACCGCTCCCTCGAAACCGGTGTCGGCCTGTTCCTGCTGGCCGGGATCCTGGCTTTGCTCTTGCTCGCCCTGCGGGTCAGCGGTCTGAGCGCCAGCGCGACCAACGACAGCTATAAACTTTATGCAAATTTCGACAATATCGCCGGTTTGACTGTCAGAGCGAAAGTGACCATGGCCGGTGTGACCATCGGCAAGGTCACTGCAATCGATCTGGACCACGATACCTTCATGGGCCGTGTGACCATGGAAGTGGACAAACGGGTGAATAATCTGCCATCCGACTCCACGGCTTCTATTCTTACCGCAGGCTTGCTGGGCGAAAAATACGTCGGCATCAGCGTCGGTGGTGATGATCAGCTGTTGAAGGATGGCGGCACGATCCATGACACCCAGTCGTCGTTGGTACTCGAGGACCTGATCGGTAAATTCCTGCTTAATTCCGTGGGTAAAGACGCCAAATGAGGAGTTTTTTCATGATCTCGATTCTGCGCCGTGGCCTTTTGGTGCTACTGGCTGCTCTGCCACTGTTCGCGAACGCGGCAGCGACAACGTCGTCCGCTCATGACCTGGTAGACAGCACCACCAAGCAGCTGCTGGCGGACCTTTCCGCCAACAAGGAAAGCTACAAGACCAATCCACAGGCGTTCTATGACGCGCTCAATGGCATTGTAGGTCCCGTCATCGATGCTGACGGTATCTCCAAGAGCATCATGACCGTCAAGTACTCGCGTAACGCTACGCCTGCTCAGATGCAGCGCTTCCAGGAGAACTTCAAGCGCAGCCTGATTCAGTTCTATGGCAATGCGCTGCTGGAGTACAACAACCAGGGCATCACCGTTTCTCCGGCCAAGGAAGAAGCTGCCGATCGCACCTCTGTCGACATGTCGGTCAAGGGTAATAACGGCGCCGTGTATCCTGTTTCCTACACCCTCGTGAAGATCAATAACGAGTGGAAGGTCCGCAACGTGATCATCAACGGCATCAACATTGGCAAGCTGTTCCGCGATCAGTTCGCTGACGCGATGCAGCGCAATGGCAACGATCTGGACAAGACCATCGATGGTTGGGCCGGTGAAGTCGCCAAGGCCAAGGACGCCACCGAAAACTCGCCCGACAAGGTCGTTAAATGAGTGAGGCGTGCATCACCGCGGTCGGCGGCGGAGAGCTGAAGCTGTTCGGCGTGCTGGATTACCGTACCGGACCTGCACTGCGTGAGCAGGGCGCCGACCTGATCAAGGCCAGCGATGCCTCTGCTCTGGTGCTGGATTGCTCGGCAGTCGAGAAATCCAGCAGCGTGGGCCTGGCCCTGTTGCTGGCGTTCATGCGCGATGCCCAGGCAGCCGGCAAGTCGGTCAGTGTTCGCGCGCTGCCCGAAGACATGCGAGAAATTGCACAGGTATCCGGTCTGACCGAACTGTTCGAACAACATTGATTGCCGTCTCCGATCAAGCCCCTCGTCCGGCTCCTATAAAGTAGGGTTCGCAACGAGAGGGCTTTTTTGTATGATGGCCGACCCGCGCGCGTAGGGCGCCGATTGAGGTTAAGCATGCAGGCCGTAGAAGTTAAAAGCTTCCTTGAAGGTAAGCTGCCAGAAATCCAGGTCGAAGTTGAAGGCGAAGGCTGCAACTTCCAGCTGAACGTGATCAGCGACGAACTGGCTACACTAAGTCCGGTCAAGCGCCAGCAGCAGATCTACACGCATTTGAACCCATGGATCGCCGATGGCAGCATCCATGCGGTCACCATGAAATTTTTCAGCCGCGCTGCATGGGCCGAGCGCACCTGAGCCAAATTGGCGTCGAGATTCTAATGGACAAACTGATTATTACTGGCGGCATTCGTCTTGATGGCGAAATCCGCATTTCCGGGGCGAAAAACTCTGCCCTGCCGATTCTCGCAGCCACGTTGCTGGCCGACGGTCCCGTGACTGTCGCCAATCTGCCGCACCTGCATGACATCACCACCATGATCGAGCTGTTCGGTCGTATGGGTATCGAACCGATCATCGACGAGAAACTCAGTGTCGAAATCGATCCGCGCACCATCAAGACCCTGGTCGCGCCGTACGAACTGGTGAAAACCATGCGTGCGTCGATTCTGGTGCTGGGCCCTATGGTTGCCCGTTTTGGCGAGGCCGAAGTGGCGCTGCCTGGCGGTTGCGCCATCGGTTCGCGTCCTGTCGACCTGCACATTCGTGGCCTTGAAGCCATGGGCGCGATCATCGACGTCGAAGGCGGCTACATCAAGGCCAAGGCGCCTGAAGGCGGCTTGCGCGGTGCGCACTTCTTCTTCGATACCGTCAGCGTGACCGGTACCGAGAACATCATGATGGCTGCCGCTCTGGCCAACGGTCGCAGCGTCCTGCAAAACGCGGCGCGTGAGCCTGAAGTCGTCGACCTGGCGAACTTTCTCAACGCCATGGGCGCAAAAGTGTCCGGCGCCGGTACCGACACCATCACCATCGATGGGGTCAAGCGTCTGGGTTCGGCGACCTACCGCGTCATGCCTGACCGTATCGAAACCGGTACCTACCTGGTTGCCGCTGCTGCCACCGGTGGCCGCGTCAAGGTCAAGGACACCGATCCGACGATCCTGGAAGCTGTTCTGGAGAAGCTGCGTGAAGCGGGTGCAGAAATCACCACCGGTGACGACTGGATCGAGCTGAACATGCACGGCAAGCGCCCGAAAGCGGTCAACGTGCGCACCGCGCCGTACCCGGCTTTCCCGACCGACATGCAAGCCCAGTTCATTTCGCTCAATGCCATTGCCGAAGGCACTGGCGCAGTGATCGAAACCATCTTCGAAAACCGCTTCATGCACGTGTATGAAATGCACCGCATGGGCGCGCAGATCCAGGTCGAAGGCAACACTGCGATCGTGACCGGCTGTGCGAAGCTCAAAGGCGCGCCTGTCATGGCGACCGACCTGCGCGCGTCGGCCAGTCTGGTGATTTCGGCGTTGATCGCTGAAGGCGACACACTGATCGACCGTATCTACCACATCGACCGTGGTTACGAGTGCATCGAAGAAAAACTGCAGATGCTGGGCGCGAAGATTCGTCGCGTGCCGGGCTAGCAGTCCTGAGCGTTTCGCTGTCTGTGCCGCTTCGGCGCAGACGGCGAGGCAGCTGATTGAAGGCATGACCTTTTGATTCGTTTCACTTTGAGTCCTGACGCATTGACTCAAAGGTTGTCGGGCGCCGATTGCGACCCGACACGCGCTTGCTGATAAGGACTGACGTTTCCCATGTTGACCATCGCACTGTCCAAGGGCCGAATCCTTGACGACACCTTGCCGCTTCTCGCAGCTGCGGGCATCGTGCCAACCGAGAATCCGGACAAGAGCCGCAAGTTGATCATTCCTACGACGCAGGATGATGTTCGCCTGCTGATCGTACGTGCGACCGATGTCCCGACCTATGTCGAGCATGGCGCGGCAGACCTTGGCGTTGCGGGTAAAGATGTCCTGATGGAGTACGGCGGCCAGGGCTTGTACGAGCCGCTGGACCTGCAGATTGCCAAGTGCAAGCTGATGACGGCGGGCGCCGTCGGTGCCGCCGAGCCTAAAGGCCGGCTGCGTGTGGCCACCAAATTCGTCAACGTTGCCAAGCGTTATTACGCCGAGCAGGGCCGTCAGGTCGACATCATCAAGCTGTACGGCTCCATGGAGCTCGCGCCGCTGGTGGGTCTGGCCGATAAGATCATCGATGTCGTCGACACCGGCAATACGCTGCGTGCCAACGGCCTCGAGCCACAGGAAATGATCGCTCACATCAGTTCGCGCCTCGTCGTGAACAAGGCATCGATGAAGATGCAGCACGCTCGCATCCAGTCGCTCATCGACACATTGCGCACAGCCGTGGAGTCGCGACACCGCGGTTGACTGTTTCGCGCGATATTGAACAATGTCGCGCTCAGCTATCCGTGTCATAGCCAAATTTCTCAGGTGCCTACGCGGATGGCTTGGTAGCTTAGGCTCCCTGCTTTCCAGGCATCTGAGAAAACGCCAATCATTGAGGCCCACGCTATGACCACTTCCAACACTATTCGCCGACTCAACGCTGCTGACCCGGATTTCGCACGACATCTGGCTCATCTGCTGAGCTGGGAAAGTGTGTCTGACGACTCGGTCAATCAGCGTGTGCTGGACATCATCAAGAACGTGCGTGAGCGCGGCGACGCAGCGCTGGTTGAGTACACCCAGCGCTTCGACGGTCTGCAGGTCGCGTCGATGGCGGATCTCATTCTGCCCCGTGAGCGTCTCGAACTCGCACTGACCCGCATCACCCCGGCGCAGCGTCAGGCGCTGGAAAAGGCCGCTGATCGCGTGCGCAGCTACCACGAACGACAAAAGCAGGACTCCTGGAGCTACACCGAAGCCGACGGCACGGTGCTGGGCCAGAAGGTCACGCCGCTGGACCGCGCCGGCTTGTACGTGCCGGGCGGGAAGGCGTCTTACCCGTCATCCGTTTTGATGAACGCGATCCCTGCCAAGGTGGCGGGCGTGGGCGAAGTCGTCATGGTCGTACCGACCCCACGGGGTGAAATCAACGAACTGGTGCTGGCCGCCGCCTGCATTGCTGGGGTCGACCGCGTGTTCACCATCGGTGGTGCTCAGGCCGTTGCTGCGCTGGCCTACGGTACTGAAAGCGTTCCACAGGTCGATAAGGTCGTCGGGCCGGGCAATATCTATGTCGCCACCGCCAAGCGCCACGTGTTTGGTCAGGTCGGTATCGACATGATTGCCGGTCCTTCGGAGATCCTCGTGGTGTGCGATGGCCAGACCGATCCGGACTGGATCGCCATGGATCTGTTCTCCCAGGCCGAGCACGACGAAGACGCCCAGGCGATTCTGGTCAGCCCCGATGCCGAATTCCTCGACAAGGTGGCCGCCAGCATCGCCAGGTTGATGCCGACCATGGAGCGTGCCGAGATCATCAATACCTCGATCAACGGCCGCGGCGCACTGATCAAGGTGGCTGACATGACTCAGGCCATCGAAGTGGCCAACCGCATCGCGCCGGAGCACCTGGAATTGTCGGTCGCCGACCCTGAAGCCTGGTTGCCACAGATTCGTCACGCAGGCGCTATCTTCATGGGCCGTCACACGTCTGAAGCCTTGGGCGATTACTGCGCGGGCCCGAACCACGTACTGCCGACGTCGGGGACGGCGCGTTTCTCCTCGCCGCTGGGTGTCTATGACTTCCAGAAACGTTCCTCGATCATTTTCTGCTCGGAGCAGGGCGCATCCGAACTCGGCAAGACCGCTTCGGTGCTGGCGCGGGGCGAGTCGTTGACGGCCCACGCTCGCAGTGCCGAATACCGGATCGTCGACAACCAGCAGGAGGGCAAGTAAGCATGAGCAAGTTCTGGAGTCCTTTTGTCCGTGACCTCGTGCCTTACGTGCCGGGCGAACAACCCAAACTGACCAAACTGGTGAAACTGAACACCAACGAAAACCCGTACGGCCCGTCGCCGAAAGCCATCGAAGCGATGCGCGCCGAGGTGAACGACAACCTGCGTCTGTACCCTGATCCGAACAGCGACCTGCTCAAGCAGGCGGTGGCCCGCTATTACGGTGTCGAATCCAACCGCGTGTTTCTCGGTAACGGCTCCGATGAAGTGCTGGCCCACGCCTACAACGCGTTCTTCAAGCACGACAAACCGTTGCTGTTCCCGGACATCAGCTACAGCTTCTATCCGGTGTATTGCGGTCTGTACGGCGTCGAGTTTGAAGCGGTCCCGCTGGATGAGCAGTTTCAGATCCGTGTCGAGGATTACAACCGCCCGAACGGCGGGATCATCTTCCCGAACCCCAATGCCCCGACCGGCTGCCTGCTGGCGCTGGAGGCGGTGGAGCAGATTCTCAAGGCCAACCCTGATTCGGTGGTGATCGTAGACGAGGCGTACATCGACTTCGGTGGCGAGACGGCCATCGGTCTGGTGGATCAGTACCCGAACCTGTTGGTCACGCAAACGCTGTCCAAGTCCCGTTCCCTGGCCGGATTGCGCGTCGGGCTGGCGGTCGGTCATCCTGATCTGATCGAGGCGCTGGAGCGGGTCAAGAACAGCTTCAACTCTTATCCACTGGATCGCATGGCCATCGTCGGCGCTGCCGCTGCGTTCGATGATCGCGAGTACTTCGAGCAGACCTGCAAGCAGGTGATTGCGAGCCGCGAAGTCTTGGTTGAGCAGCTGGAGGGCAAAGGCTTTGAGGTGCTGCCATCGGCCGCCAACTTCATCTTCGCCCGTCACCCTCATCATGATGCTGCGGGCCTTGCGGCCAAGGTGCGTGAGCAGGGCGTGATCGTGCGTCACTTCAAACAGGAGCGCATCGCACAATTCCTGCGCATCACCATCGGCACGCCTGAGCAGAATCAAGCGCTGGTGGATGCGTTGGGTGAGTTGTAAAAAGAGTTAGCGCGGTAATGGGAATATCTGTGGGAGCGAGCTTGCTCGCGAAGGCGTCATTTCAGTCACTGCGAGGGTGACTGGCATATCGAATTCGCAAGCAAGTTTGCTTGCATGGTGTGCATTTCCACTATTTAGGGTGACGCTGATGGTTTGGTTTGTCCTAACGTCCAAACTGTTCCGCCTTCGGCGGGTTACTTGAAAAGACACCAAGTAACCAAGTGTCTAGGCTCCTGGCTTGGCTTCTCCTTCGTCGAAGTACCCTCACTCCGGCGACGCTCCGTGGGCCCGCGCCGAACGGACATCCATGTCCTGACGGCGCTCTCGCGGCATCCATGCCGCTCGGCCCACTGCGCGCCACCTGCGTTCAGCCTGCACCCAAGTCGCGTTTTGCGGTGTGTGAACTTCCTCGGTATGAAGATCAAAAGCCACAGCGCGCTTTGCGCTGTTTAGATTCAACACCTAAATCATTGAATAAACCTAAGCCTGTGGGAGCGAGCTTGCTCGCGAAGGCGTCATTCCATTCACTGCAAAGGTGACTGGCATATCGAATTCGCGAGCAAGCTCGCTCCCACAGAACTTGCTTCTTGCTGCAGTCATCAGTGATCCCCGCACACTAAGCGCTGAAATCAATCCTCAGCCGCAGGTGCCGGGGCCTGTGGCGGACGTAGGCCCACTTCCGCCATCAACTTCAATTCCTTGCCATTACGCATCACCTGAATGGCAATCTTGTCAGTGGGTTTGGTCCGAGCGACCTGGTTCATCGACTTGCGTCCGTCACCGGCCGGTTCGCCATTGATGCTCAGGATCACATCGCCCAACTGCAGACCGGCTTTCTGCGCCGGGCCGTCGCGGAAGATCCCGGCAACCACGATACCCGGACGGTCTTTCAGGCCAAACGATTCGGCCAGCTCTTGCGTCAGTGGCTGCACTTCGATGCCCAGCCAGCCCCGAATCACCTGACCGTGCTCGATGATCGACTTCATCACCTCCAGCGCCAGTTTTGTCGGGATGGCAAAGCCGATGCCTTGGGAGCCGCCGGATTTGGAGAAGATCGCCGTGTTGATGCCGGTCAGGTTGCCGTTGGCATCGACCAGCGCACCGCCCGAGTTGCCGGGGTTGATCGCGGCGTCGGTCTGGATGAAATCTTCGTAGGTGTTGAGGCCCAGCTGGTTACGCCCGGTCGCGCTGATGATGCCCATCGTCACGGTCTGACCGACGCCGAACGGGTTGCCGATGGCCAGCGCAACGTCTCCGATACGGATGCTGTCGGAACTGCCAAGGGTAATGGACGGCAGGTTTTTCAGGTCTATCTTCAGTACTGCCAGATCCGTTTCAGGATCGCTGCCGATGACGCGGGCAATGGTTTCACGGCCGTCCTTGAGCGCCACGACAATCTGGTCCGCGCCGGAGGTCACGTGGTTGTTGGTCAGCAGATAGCCTTCCGGGCTCATGATCACCGCAGAACCCAGGCTCGATTCCATGCGACGCTGTTTCGGCAGATTGTCACCGAAGAAACGACGGAACTGCGGGTCTTCGAACAGCGGATGATTGGGTTTGTTGTTGACCATCTTGGTCGTGTACAGGTTGGCGACTGCGGGCGCAGCACTGCTCACGGCGTCGGCGTAGGACACCGGACCCTGCTGGATGAAGGCGGTTTGAGGGGCTTGCTGCAGGTTGACGTCCTGGCTTGGCAGACCGACCCACTGTGGGTACCGCTGGATAATCAGTAAAGCGATAAGCACACCAGCGAGCAATGGCCAGCCGAGAAAACGCAGCGCTTTGAACATTGAACAAGGTCCTGAAGGGAAATACGCAGCGTACCTGCGCCATAATGGCGGGCATTATACGAGGACCGGGACGGTCTGAACTGCATATTTAGGAGACTTTTATGGCTGTTTCTCTGAGCACTCTGGTCGAGGAAGCGGACCGCTATCTGAACAGCGCCCGCGTGCAGGACTATTGCCCCAACGGTCTGCAGGTCGAAGGCCGGCCACAGGTCACCCGAATCGTGTCCGGCGTCACGGCCAGCCAGGCGTTGCTGGACGCGGCGGTCGAAGCCAATGCCGACCTGATTCTGGTTCACCACGGCTATTTCTGGAAAGGCGAGAATGCCTGCATCACCGGGATGAAACAGCGGCGTCTGAAAACGTTGCTCAAGCACGACATCAGCCTGCTGGCGTATCACCTGCCTCTGGACCTGCACCCCGAGGTGGGGAACAACGTGCAACTGGCGCGGCAGCTGGACATCACCGTCGAAGGGCCGCTGGACCCTGACAACCCGAAGATTGTCGGCCTGGTCGGGTCGCTGTCGGAGCCTGTGACGCCGCGCGATTTTGCCCATCGGGTGCAGTCGGCGCTGGGGCGCGAGCCGCTGCTCATCGAAGGCAGTGAGATGATTCGTCGGGTGGGTTGGTGCACCGGAGGCGGGCAGGGCTACATTGATCAGGCCGTGCTGGCGGGCGTCGATCTGTTCCTCAGCGGCGAGGCCTCCGAACAGACGTTTCACAGTGCTCGGGAAAACGACATCAGCTTCATTGCAGCCGGTCATCACGCCACTGAGCGTTATGGTGTGCAGGCGCTGGGCGATTATCTGGCGCGACGCTTTGCGCTGGAGCACTTGTTCATTGATTGCCCTAACCCCATCTGAAGCCGATCGGAGGTCCAAAGACTGAGCTATATGGTTATACCGTTTCGATCTATCGGGGTCGCTGATTAGAATCAGGCCTCATGATAAAGTGCTTCGCTCGATAGAGTCCGCAGGCTCTCCATAAAAGTACGTTATCCCGTGAGTAACCATGGTCGACAAACTGACGCATCTGAAACAGCTGGAGGCGGAAAGCATCCACATCATCCGCGAGGTCGCCGCCGAGTTCGATAACCCGGTGATGCTGTACTCGATCGGCAAGGACTCCGCCGTGATGCTGCACCTGGCGCGCAAAGCCTTTTTTCCGGGCAAACTGCCGTTCCCGGTGATGCACGTCGATACGCGCTGGAAGTTTCAGGAGATGTATCGCTTCCGCGACAAGATGGTCGAGGAAATGGGCCTTGAGCTGATCACCCACATCAACCCGGAAGGCGTGGCACAGGACATTAACCCGTTCACCCACGGCAGCTCCAAGCACACTGACATCATGAAAACCCAAGGCCTGAAACAGGCGTTGGACAAGCACGGCTTCGATGCCGCCTTCGGTGGCGCCCGCCGCGACGAAGAGAAATCCCGCGCTAAAGAGCGTGTTTACTCCTTCCGCGACAGCAAGCACCGCTGGGACCCCAAAAATCAGCGCCCTGAGCTGTGGAACGTCTACAACGGCAACGTCAACAAAGGCGAGTCGATCCGCGTATTCCCGCTGTCCAACTGGACCGAGCTGGACATCTGGCAGTACATCTACCTGGAAGGCATCCCGATCGTCCCGCTGTACTTCGCCGCAGAGCGTGAGGTCATCGAGAAGAACGGCACCCTGATCATGATCGACGACGATCGCATCCTCGAGCACCTCACCGAAGAGGAGAAAGCGCGGATCGTCAAGAAGAAGGTGCGTTTCCGTACCCTTGGCTGCTACCCGTTGACGGGCGCTGTCGAGTCGGAAGCCGAGACCCTGACAGACATCATTCAGGAAATGCTCCTGACGCGAACTTCCGAGCGCCAAGGCCGAGTCATCGACCACGATGGTGCGGGCTCGATGGAAGATAAAAAACGTCAAGGTTATTTCTAAGGGGTTGTCATGTCGCATCAATCTGATTTGATCAGCGAGGACATCCTCGCCTATCTGGGCCAGCACGAACGCAAGGAAATGCTGCGTTTCCTGACCTGTGGCAACGTCGACGACGGCAAGAGCACGTTGATCGGGCGTCTGCTGCACGATTCCAAAATGATCTACGAGGATCATCTGGAAGCCATCACCCGAGATTCCAAGAAGTCCGGCACCACTGGCGATGACGTCGATCTGGCGCTCCTGGTGGACGGTCTTCAGGCCGAGCGCGAGCAGGGCATCACCATTGATGTTGCCTACCGCTACTTCTCGACCGCCAAGCGCAAATTCATCATTGCCGATACCCCAGGCCATGAGCAGTACACTCGCAACATGGCCACCGGTGCATCCACCTGCGACCTGGCGATCATCCTGGTCGATGCCCGCTACGGCGTGCAGACCCAGACCCGTCGTCACAGCTACATCGCGTCGTTGCTGGGCATCAAGCACATCGTGGTCGCCATCAACAAGATGGACCTCAATGGCTTCGACGAGAAGATCTTCGAGCAGATCAAGGCCGATTACCTGACGTTTGCCGACCGTATTGCCTTGAAGCCGACCACCATGGAATTCGTTCCGATGTCGGCCCTCAAGGGCGATAACGTCGTGAACAAGAGCGAGCGTTCGCCTTGGTACACCGGCAAGTCGCTGATGGAGATCCTTGAAACTGTCGAGATCGCCAACGACCGCAACTTCGACGACCTGCGCTTCCCGGTGCAGTACGTCAACCGCCCGAACCTCAACTTCCGTGGCTTCGCCGGAACGCTGGCCAGCGGTGTCGTGCGCAAGGGCGACGAAGTGGTGGTGTTGCCGTCCGGCAAGAGCAGCCGTGTGAAATCCATTGTCACCTTCGAAGGCGAGCTGGAGCATGCAGGCCCGGGTCAAGCCGTCACGCTGACCATGGAAGACGAGATCGATATTTCCCGTGGTGACCTGTTGGTTCATGCCGACAACGTCCCTCAGGTCTCGGACTCCTTCGACGCCATGCTGGTCTGGATGGCTGAAGAACCGATGCTGCCGGGCAAGAAATACGACATCAAACGCGCCACGTCCTACGTGCCAGGCTCGATTGCCAGCATTACGCACCGCGTCGACGTGAACACGCTGGAAGAGGGTGCAGCCAGCGCTCTGCAGCTGAATGAAATCGGCCGCGTGAAAATCGCCCTTGATGCGCCGATCGCCCTGGACGGTTACGACAGCAACCGCACCACGGGTGCGTTCATCGTGATTGACCGTTTGACCAACGGCACCGTCGCGGCGGGCATGATCATTGCCAAGCCGGCGGTGGCGGGTCATGACACCCATCATGGCGCCTTGGCGCATGTGTCGGTGGAAGAGCGTGCTCAGCGTTTCGGCCAGAAGCCGGCGACCGTGCTGTTCAGCGGTCTGTCGGGCGCCGGCAAGAGCACGCTGGCGTACGCCGTCGAGCGCAAGCTGTTCGACATGGGCCGTGCGGTATTCGTCCTCGATGGCCAGAACCTGCGTCACGACCTGAACAAAGGTCTGCCACAGGATCGCGCCGGTCGCACCGAGAACTGGCGTCGTGCCGCGCACGTGGCGCGTCAGTTCAACGAAGCGGGCCTGCTGACACTGGCTGCGTTCGTTGCACCGGATGCGGCAGGGCGTCAGAACGCCAAGGCGCTGATTGGCGACGACCGCCTGATCACCGTCTACGTCCAGGCTTCGCCTCAGGTTTGCCGCGAACGCGACCCACAAGGCCTGTATGCCGCCGACAAGGACAACATCCCCGGCGAGTCCTTCCCGTACGACGTGCCGCTGGACGCCGATCTGGTGATCGACACCCAGGCGTTGAACGTGGAAGAGAGCGTCAAGCAAGTGCTGGATCTGCTGCGGGCGCGCGGCGCGATCTGAATCTCGTTTGGTCTCACAAAAACCCGCCCTTAGTGGCGGGTTTTTTGTTCCATCCGATTCGGTTCACTGTGTGGGAGCTGCCGGAGGTTACGACGGTGGCGAATGCGGCGGGTCAGGGAGGACGCTTTCGCCACCGTCGTAACCTCCGGCAGCTCCCACGGGATGGCAGTGTTGTACCCACAAAAAAGCCCGCCGCTGATCATCTCGGAGGCGGGCTTTCCAGGTATCTCCGCTAACTGCTTCAGGCCGTAGGGCCCATCCAGCATGCAGGCAAATGGGGTGTTTTCGACGCGTAATCCGTGGGATCGGCGTTGGTGCCAAGAGAGGGTCAGTAACCCATTTTTAGAGTGCCTTCGCGCCCCCCGCATCTTGGGTCAACCGATCCGGTCGAACACTTGTAGTCGAGATCAGGGTCATGCTTTCTGAGCTCCACGAAGTAGCAGTCGGAGACACAGTCTGCTGATACGCAACCTGCGATCAAGATGCAGCTGACCAGTGTGGTGATAGCTTTCATAAACCCTCCAAATGATTGGAAAGGCTACGGCGTGACAGGTCTGATCAGCAGGTGGCTGAGTCTGATAAGTCTGTAGGACATGTCTGTTCAGAAGCAGCCGTGATTCGTACCCACAAAAAAGCCCGCCCCTGATCACTTCAGAGGCGGGCTTTTCGATGTGTTTCTGCTTACTTCTTCAAGCCGTAGTGCTCATCCAGCATGCCCGGGGTGTTCGGCATTTTGGGTGCGTAGTCACGGGGTGGCTCGGCGGCGGTACGCGGTGGCGTCAGGCGATCGCGGGGTGCCTGGAGCGCGTCCGGGTGCAGTGCGGCGAGCAGGCGTTGGCGGGTCAAGTCGTCGGTGGCCAGACGGTTGGCGCCCTCGGCGAGATGTTCTTGTACATCCTGATAGCTCTGGGACAGTTTCTGCACCAGGTTAGCCGTGCTGTTGAAGTGAGTGACCACCTCGTTCTGATACCTGTCGAAACGCTCCTGAACGTCATCCAGCTGGCGCTGAGTGCCGTTAGGCGCGGCATTGGGCAGCGCACGCGCCACGAAGAAACCGATGGCAACACCGGCGATCAGGGCAATAGTCGGCAGCAACCAAACTAAGAGCGAGTAATCCACGAGTCCTTCCTCTATAAACGGCTTTGCTTTACGTTAACGGCTCGAACCTGCGCTGTATAGCGGCGACGCGTCGCCAATATGCCAGCCACAGACAATCAGCTAGACGAGTCGACCCAATTGAAGGTCACGGAGTTCATTCTTGCTCATGCGTGAAACCCCTGTATTCATCGACGGCCCCGTGGGCCAACTCGAAGCCTTGTACCTTGACCTGGAAGGGGCCAAGGGTGTGGCGCTGATATGCCATCCTAACCCGGTTCAGGGCGGCACGATGCTCAATAAAGTGATCTCGACCCTGCAACGCACAGCGCGCGACGCCGGGTATGTCACCCTGCGGTTCAACTATCGGGGCGTTGGCGCCAGTGCCGGCAGCTCGGATATGGGGCAAGGCGAGGTCGATGATGCACAAGCCGCTGCGTCCTGGCTGCGTGAAAAACACCCTGATCTGCCCATGACACTGTTTGGTTTTTCCTTTGGCGGTTTCGTCGCCGCCACCCTCGGCGGTCGTCTCGAAGCCAAGGGCGAAACCCTGAATCATCTGTTCATGGTCGCGCCCGCGGTCATGCGTATCGCTGATCCAGACGCGCTGCCGCAGAAGGGTTCCTTGACCGTGATCCAGCCTGAAACCGACGAAGTGGTCGACCCACAACTCGTCTATGCCTGGTCTGACGCACTGTCGCGCCCCCATGAGCTGCTGAAAGTGGCAGAATGCGGACACTTTTTCCACGGCAAGCTGACCGACCTCAAGGATCTGGTCCTGCCGCGCCTTTCGAATTGATCGCAGCACACAGAATAAGCGACTAGCCATGACCACTCGTATCCTGACCGGTATCACCACCACCGGCACGCCGCACCTGGGCAATTACGCGGGCGCCATTCGCCCGGCCATCGTCGCCAGCCGTCAGAGCGATGCCGACTCGTTCTACTTCCTGGCCGATTACCACGCGCTGATCAAATGCGATGACCCGCTGCGCATTCAGCGCTCGCGTCTGGAAATCGCCGCGACCTGGCTGGCGGCCGGCCTCGATGTCGAGCGCGTCACCTTCTATCGCCAGTCCGACATCCCGGAAATCCCCGAGCTGACCTGGCTGTTGACCTGCGTCGCTGCCAAAGGACTGCTCAACCGCGCGCACGCCTACAAAGCGTCGGTCGACAAGAACGTCGACGCCGGTGAAGACCCGGACGCCGGTATCACCATGGGCCTGTTCAGCTACCCGGTGCTGATGGCGGCTGACATCCTGATGTTCAACGCCCATCAAGTGCCGGTCGGTCGCGACCAGATTCAACACGTCGAGATGGCCCGCGACATCGGCCAGCGTTTCAACCACTTGTTCGGCAAGGGCAAGGAATTCTTCGTCATGCCTGAAGCGCTGATCGAAGAGAGTGTGGCGACCTTGCCCGGCCTGGACGGTCGCAAGATGTCGAAGAGCTACGACAACACCATTCCCCTGTTCAGCAGCGCCAAAGAGATGAAGGACGCGATTTCGCGCATCGTCACTGACTCGCGCCTGCCGGGCCAGGCCAAGGACCCGGACAACTCGCACCTGTTCACTCTCTACCAGGCCTTCGCGACCAAAGAACAGAGCAACGAGTTCCGTACCGACCTGCTCCAGGGCCTGGGCTGGGGCGATGCCAAGCAGCGCCTGTTCCAGTTGCTGGACAGTGAGTTGGGTGAGGCCCGCGAGAACTACCATCGTCTGATTGAACGTCCAGCCGATCTGGAGGACATTCTGCAGGCCGGTGCGCAGAAGGCCCGTCGTATCGCAACGCCGTTCCTCGGGGAGCTGCGTGAAGCGGTTGGCCTGCGGTCGTTCCGCGAAACCACACAAACCGTTGCCGCCACCAAGAAGAAAGCCAGCAAGGGTGCGCGCTTCGTGAGTTTCCGTGAAGACGACGGCAGCTTCCGTTTCCGCCTGCTGGCTGCCGATGGCGAGCAATTGCTGCTGTCCCGTACCTTCGCCGACGGCAAGGCTGCTGGCGCTGTGACCAAGCAACTGCAGCAGGGCGGCGAGCTGGACATTCGGACGCAAGGCGACGCCTTCACCGTATGGCTGGAAGGCGCCTGCGTCGCGGACAGTCAGGCGTTCGCCGATGCCGTCGCCCGTGATGCTGCAGTCGAGAACCTGAAGCTGGCCCTGGCGCCACAACAGGATTAATTGCCATTGCAACGGGCCGTCGCTACAGTGGCGGCCCGTTTTTGCTACCTAGCTAACGTAACGAATATGACCCCCCTAGAAAGCTACCAGAACGATCTCAAGAAACCTGAATTCTTCCATGACGCGGCTCAGGAAAACGCGGTGCGTCATCTCCAGCGTCTGTACGACGATCTGGTCGCTGCCCACGAGAGCAAGCCTGGCCTGTTCGGCAAGCTGTTCGGCAAGAAAGAAGTCTCGGTGGTCAAAGGCCTGTATTTCTGGGGTGGCGTCGGCCGTGGCAAGACGTATCTGGTCGATACCTTCTTCGAGGCGCTGCCGTTTCAAGACAAGATGCGCACGCACTTTCACCGCTTCATGAAGCGTGTGCACGAAGAAATGAAGAACCTCAAGGGTGAGAAGAACCCGCTGACCCTGATCGCCAAGCAGTTCGCCGGCGAAGCTCGGGTCATCTGTTTCGATGAATTCTTTGTGTCCGACATCACCGACGCCATGATCCTTGGCACGCTGATGGAAGAGCTGTTCAAGAACGGTGTGACGCTGGTCGCGACCTCGAACATCGTGCCGGACGGTCTGTACAAGGACGGTCTGCAGCGCGCACGTTTTCTGCCCGCCATCGCGCTGATCAAGCAAAACACTGACATCGTCAACGTCGACAGCGGCGTGGACTATCGCCTGCGTCACCTGGAACAGGCTGAGCTATTCCACTTCCCGCTGAACGAAGCGGCCCAGGACAGCATGCGCAAGAGCTTCCGCGCGCTGACTCCGGAATGCACCAAAGCCGTGGAAAACGATGTACTGATCATCGAGAACCGTCAGATCAAGGCGATTCGTACGTGCGACGACGTGGCCTGGTTCGATTTTCGCGAGCTGTGCGATGGTCCTCGTAGCCAGAACGACTACATCGAGCTCGGCAAGATCTTCCACGCCGTGTTGCTCAGCGGCGTCGAGCAGATGAGCGTCACCACCGACGACATCGCTCGTCGCTTCATCAACATGGTCGACGAGTTCTACGACCGTAACGTCAAGTTGATCATCTCGGCGGAAGTCGAGCTGAAGGACCTGTACACCGGCGGCCGCCTGAACTTCGAGTTCCAGCGCACGTTGAGTCGCCTGCTGGAAATGCAATCCCACGAATTCCTGTCCCGCGCGCACAAGCCTTAAGAGAACTCGATAAAAAACGCCCGCATCTTGCGGGCGTTTTTATTGATGGCGCCCATTGTAGGAGCGCGCTTGCCCGCGATGGCGATTGATCAGTCAGAACAGGGTTGTCTGACACGACGCTATCGCGGGCAAGCGCGCTCCTACAGGCTATTCAGGCTGCCTGCTGAAACTGCTGACGATACTGATTTGGCGACAGGTCGGTGTGTTGCCGGAACAGTCGTGCGAAGAAGCTGGCGTCGTCGTAGCCGACCTCGTAGCTGATGGTCTTGATGCTCTTGCGCGATCCTGACAACAGTCCCTTGGCGGTTTCGATACGCAGCCGTTGCAGGTAATGCAGCGGTTTGTCGCCCGTCGCGGTCTGGAAGCGGCGCATGAAGTTGCGAATGCTCATGCCGTGTTCCCGCGCGACGTCTTCGAAGCGGAATTTGTCGGCGAAGTGTTCTTCGAGCCAGTGCTGGATCTGCAGGATGATCACGTCCTGGTGCAGCTTCTGCCCGCCAAACCCCATGCGGCCCGGCGCGTAGCTGCGTTGGACTTCGTACAGAATGTCTCGCGCAACGGTCTGCGCCACGTTGGCGCCGCAGAAGCGCTCGATCAGGTAGATATAGAGATCGCACGCCGAGATGGTGCCGCCTGCGCAATACAGGTTGTCGGCGTCGGTCAGGTGCTTTTCCTGATTGAGCAGCACATTCGGAAAGCGCTCGGCGAATTCATTGAAGAAGCGCCAATAGGTGGTTGCCTCCTTGCCATCGAGCAGACCGGCCTCGGCCAGCCAGAACACCCCGCTGGCTTCGCCGCACAAGACCGCGCCTCGGGCGTGCTGTTCACGCAACCAGGGCAGGATCTGCGGATAGCGCGCACGCAGCGTGTCGAAGTTTTCGACAAAGGCGGGAAGGATAATGATATCGGCGTTTTCCAGCGTGCCGTCGACCGGCAACACAACTTCGCTGAAACTGCGGACCTGCTGGCCGTCCGGGCTGACCAGTCGGGTTTCGAACGCAGGCTTGAGGCCCTGGCCCAACTGTTTGCCGTAGCGCAGGCTGGCCAGATGGAAGAAGTCTTTGGCCTGAGTGAGGGTAGAAGCGAAAATTCCGTCGATCGCGAGAATGCTGACGCGCCGCAACGGCACGGAGTGTTGAGTAGACATGATCTGTTGTTCTTATATGGGAAAGTGGTCAAGCAACGGCGTGATCGTCTTATTTTTTGTCGGATGTGTCCAGTGTCGTCGTCATCCAGCCCGGCATACGCTCTGTCAGCGATTTGTCTGACAATCCCTCCAGCCCAAGGTGTCCCATGCTTCCAAGAACACTTTTCAGCTCCGAGCACGAGCTTTTCCGTGACAGCGTCCGCAAGTTTCTCGAACAGGAAGCCGCCCCGTTTCATGCGCAATGGGAGAAGCAGGGGCATGTTGACCGTGCGCTCTGGAACAAGGCGGGGGAGCAGGGCATGTTGTGTTCGCACCTGCCGGAAGAATACGGCGGCATGGCGGCGGACTTTCTGTACACCACCGTGGTGATCGAAGAAATCTACCGGCTGGGACTGACCGGCATCGGATTTTCCCTGCATTCGGACATCGTTGCCCCCTACATCCTGCATTACGGCAGCGAGGCGCTGAAACAGAAATACCTACCGAAGATGGTGTCGGGCGAGATGGTGACCGCGATCGCGATGACCGAGCCGGGCGCGGGCTCCGATCTTCAGGGCGTCAAAACGACTGCGGTGCTGGATGGCGACGAGTACGTCATCAACGGTTCCAAGACGTTCATCACCAACGGCTTTCTCGCGGACCTGGTGATCGTCGTGGCCAAGACCGATCCCAAGGCTGGCGCCAAAGGTACGAGTCTTTTCCTCGTTGAGGCGGGAACGCCGGGCTTCGAGAAGGGCAAGCGTCTGGAAAAAGTCGGCATGAAGGCGCAGGACACGTCGGAATTGTTCTTTCAGGACGTACGCGTGCCCAAGGAGAACCTCTTGGGGCAGGCCGGGATGGGGTTCGCCTACCTGATGCAGGAGTTGCCGCAAGAACGTCTCACGGTGGCCATTGGCGCCATTGCGTCGGCCGAGGCGGCGTTGCAGTGGACATTGGCCTATACGCGTGAGCGCAAGGCATTCGGGCAAGCCATCGCGGATTTCCAGAACACGCGCTTCAAACTGGCCGAGATCGCCACGGAAGTGCAGATCGGCCGCACGTTTATCGACCAGTGCCTGTCGTTGCATCTGGAGGGCAAGCTCGACGTGCCGACCGCTGCGATGGCCAAGTATTGGTCCACCGACCTGCAGTGCAAGGTGCTCGACGAGTGCGTGCAGCTGCATGGTGGTTACGGCTTCATGTGGGAGTACCCGATTGCACGGGCGTGGGCGGATGCGCGGGTGCAGCGGATTTATGCGGGCACCAACGAGATCATGAAGGAGATCATCGCGCGATCGCTGTAGGAAGGGTTAATCACAAGGCTTATATCCAACCAAATCCTGTGGGAGCGAATTTATTCGTGAAAGGGTGTCAGGCGATACATGTGTATCGACCGTAATGGCCTCTCGCGAATGAATTCGCTCCCACAGGTGTCATTCAGCGTCAGCCAAATGATTAAGGCGCAGGATTCGGTTGATCCTTATGGATCGCCTCAATACCCGCCAGTACCTCTTCCGACAACACCAGGCTGAAGCTCTCCAGGTTGCTCTCCAGCTGTTCCAGCGTCGTCGCGCCAATGATGTTGCTGGTCACGAACGGGCGACTGGTGACGAACGCCAGGGCCATTTGTGCCGGGTCCAGGCCGTGCTCACGGGCCAGGGCGACATAACGGGCGCAGGCAGCTTCCGACTGCGGGTTGAAGTAGCGGGTAAAGCGGCTGTAGAGGCTCAGGCGACCTTTCGCCGGGCGTGCGCCGTCAGCGTATTTGCCGGACAGCATGCCGAAGGCCATCGGCGAATACGCCAGCAGACCGCATTCCTCACGAATGGCGATTTCCGCCAGACCGACTTCGAAGCTGCGGTTGAGCAGGTTGTACGGGTTCTGGATCGACACCGGACGCGTCAGGCCGTGAGCGTCTGACTCAGCCAGAAACTTCATGGTGCCCCACGGCGTTTCGTTGGACAGCCCGACGTGACGGATCTTGCCCGCCTTGACCTGTTCGTCCAGCACCTGAAGCACTTCCAGCAGCGGCGTGAACGTCGCGTCGCTGTGGGTGTAGCCCAGCTTGCCGAAGAAGTTGGTGCTGCGTTCCGGCCAATGCAGTTGATACAGGTCCAGGTAGTCGGTCTGCAGGCGTTTCAGGCTGGCGTCGACGGCGGCAACAATATGGTCGCGGTTGAATTTCAGCTGGCCGTCACGAATGTAGTCGATGCCGTTGCCGGGGCCTGCGATCTTGCTGGCGAGAATCCAGTCGGCGCGGTCGCCGTTCTTTTTGAACCAGTTACCGATGATGGTCTCGGTGCTGGCGTAGGTTTCTTTCTTGGGCGGGACCGGGTACATCTCGGCCGTGTCCATGAAATTGATCCCCGCCGCTTTGGCCCTTTCGATCTGGGCGAAGGCCTCGGACTCGCTGTTTTGCTCGCCCCAGGTCATCGTGCCGAGGCAGATTGCGCTGACATTGAGGTCGGTTCTGCCCAGTTTGCGATAGTCCATCTGGCTCTCCTGTTTAAAAGAACCATAAAAGCAGGTTGAAATTTTTTTCGCAATCTGCATAATTCCGCGTCTCTTTGTCATGGGAGTGATGCCCCGCGACACAAGACACCGCTGCGATCGAACGCGCTGACCCGAGCCCCCTATAGCGTTCGTGCCCGGCGGCTTTTGACTTGTCAAAGACCGTACTAATGAGTATGCTCCGCCGTCTATTTTTCAGGGCGGCCTTTGAGGCTATAAAGAATGAAAACTTTTACCGCTAAACCGGAAACAGTAAAGCGCGACTGGTTCGTCGTCGACGCTGCTGGTCAGACCCTGGGTCGTCTGGCCACTGAAATCGCGAGCCGTCTGCGTGGCAAGCACAAACCGGAATACACTCCGCACGTTGACACCGGCGACTACATCGTCGTGATCAACGCTGAGCAAATCCGCGTTACTGGTGCCAAAACCACCGACAAGATCTACTACTCTCACTCCGGTTTCCCGGGCGGGATCAAGTCGATCAACTTTGAAAAGCTGATCGCCAAAGCTCCTGAGCGCGTGATCGAGACCGCGGTCAAAGGCATGCTGCCTAAGAACCCGCTGGGTCGCGACATGTATCGTAAGCTGAAA
>Ga0213828_1000390_pt1 | contig 44167 bp, 33 predicted proteins | sample MC6MC0897MG_FD_180664 | JGI IMG/M metagenome (GOLD analysis project Ga0213828, IMG submission 180664) | Enriched soil aggregate microbial communities from Iowa State University, Ames, United States - MC6-MC0897-MG | ecosystem: Environmental > Terrestrial > Soil > Unclassified | place: USA: Iowa...
CCGTCATTCTGCAGGATCCGCAGTATGTTGCGGTCGATCTTGTCCAGTTCACGCTTGCTCTGGTGCTGGGTTCTCATAGGGGATGCCCCTCCGTGAAAGGCAATATTGCCGAGAATTCTCGCCAAATATAGGCTTTTATATAGTGAATTGCACTGGTCTGTAATTTTTATACTGCGCGCATCCATGCCATTTCAACAAAAGACAGCGGTGCGCCGCGTGCGAGGGATCAACAATGCGAGTTCTGGTACTTGGTAGCGGTGTGATCGGAACCGCCAGTGCCTATTATCTGGCCCGGCAAGGTTACGAAGTGACGGTGGTCGACCGCCAGCCGGCGGTAGCCATGGAAACCAGCTTCGCCAACGCAGGCCAGATCTCGCCCGGCTATGCCTCGCCCTGGGCCGCCCCGGGTGTACCGCTTAAGGCCATCAAGTGGTTGCTCGAACGCCACGCGCCCCTGGCCATCAAGCTGACCGGCGACGTTGACCAGTACCTGTGGATGGCACAGATGCTGCGCAACTGCACCGCCAGCCGTTATGCGGTGAACAAGGAACGCATGGTGCGTCTGTCCGAGTACAGCCGTGATTGCCTCGACGAGCTGCGTGCCGAAACCGGCATCGCTTATGAAGCCCGCACCCTGGGCACCACCCAGTTGTTCCGCACCCAGGCGCAGGTCGATGCCGCCGCCAAAGACATCGCCGTGCTCGAGCAGTCCGGTGTGCCTTATGAACTGCTCGACCGCGATGGCATCGCCCGCGTCGAACCGGCCCTGGCCGGGGTAAAAGACATTCTGGCCGGTGCCCTGCGCCTGCCCAACGACCAGACCGGCGACTGCCAGCTGTTCACCACCAAGCTTGCCGACATGGCGCTGAAGCTGGGTGTGGAGTTCCGCTTCGGCCAGGACATCCAGCGCTTGGACTTCGCCGGCGACCGCATCAATGGCGTGTGGATCGACGGCAAGCTGGAAACCGCCGACCGCTACGTGCTGGCCCTGGGCAGCTATTCGCCGCAGATGCTCAAGCCGCTGGGTATCAAGGCGCCGGTCTACCCGCTCAAGGGTTACTCGCTGACGGTGCCGATCACCAACGCCGACATGGCGCCGACCTCGACCATTCTCGATGAAACCTACAAGGTCGCCATCACCCGTTTCGACAACCGCATCCGCGTCGGCGGCATGGCTGAGATCGCCGGTTTTGACCTGTCGCTGAACCCGCGTCGACGCGAAACGCTGGAGATGATCGTCAACGACCTTTATCCTCGCGGCGGTGACCTGAGCCAAGCCAGTTTCTGGACCGGCCTGCGCCCGGCGACCCCGGACGGTACACCGATCGTGGGTGCTACTGCGTTCCGTAACCTGTTCCTGAACACCGGTCACGGGACCTTGGGCTGGACCATGGCGTGCGGTTCGGGTCGCCTGCTGGCAGACCTGATTGCGCGCAAGAAGCCGCAGATCAGTGCCGAAGGCCTGGATATTTCCCGTTATGGCAACAGCCGGGAAGCCACCAAGCAAGGCCAGACCGCGCCCGTGCATCAATGATTTGAAGGCCTGCGCTGGCCTCTTCGCGGGGTTACCTGCGAAGAGGCAAACACCGTTATTAAACTGAACCACCATAAGGCATGCCGCCATGCGTCCCGCCCGCGCCCTGATCGACCTCCAGGCCCTGCGCCACAACTACCGCCTTGCCCGTGAACTGACCGGCGCCAAAGCCCTTGCCGTGATCAAGGCCGATGCCTACGGCCACGGCGCGGTGCGTTGCGCCCTGGCACTGGAGGCCGAAGCCGATGGCTTTGCCGTGGCCTGCATCGAAGAAGCGCTAGAGCTGCGCGCAGCTGGCATCAAGGCGCCTGTGCTGTTGCTCGAAGGCTTCTTCGAGGCCAGCGAACTGGCCCTGATCGCCGAGCACGACCTGTGGTGCGTGGTGCATTCGCTGTGGCAGCTTGAAGCAATCGAAAAGACCCAGGTGCACAAGCCGCTGACCGTCTGGCTGAAGCTCGACAGCGGCATGCACCGCGTCGGCCTGCACCCCAAGGATTATCACGAGGCGTATCAGCGCCTGCTGGCTACTGGCAGCGTCCTGCGCATCGTATTGATGAGCCACTTCGCCCGTGCCGACGAACTGGACGCCGACGCCACCGCCGAGCAGATCTCGGTGTTCGAGGCCGCGCGCCAGGGGCTGGCTGCCGAGTGCAGCTTGCGCAACTCGCCCGGGGTGCTGGCGTGGCCACAGGCGGGTGGCGACTGGGTGCGCCCGGGCCTCATGCTGTATGGCGCCACCCCCTTCGAAGTCGCCCAGGCCGAGGCTGAGCGCCTGCAACCGGTGATGACCCTGCAATCGCGGGTCATCAGCGTGCGCGAGCTGCCGGCCGGCGAGCCGGTGGGCTACGGCGCCAAGTTCATCGGCACGCGGCCGACCCGCGTCGGCGTGGTCGCCATGGGCTATGCCGATGGCTACCCACGCCAGGCGCCCAATGGCACCCCGGTGATGGTCGCGGGCAAGCGCAGCCAGCTGATTGGCCGGGTGTCGATGGACATGCTGTGCATCGACCTGACCGATGTGCCCGAGGCTACCGTGGGCAGCCCGGTGGAGCTGTGGGGCAAGCAGGTGCTGGCCAGCGAGGTGGCTGCCCATGCCGGCACCATTCCGTACCAGATCTTCTGCAACCTCAAGCGGGTGCCGAGGGACTACTGTGGTGAGTAGGTGCGACGAATAAGACGCTGAAGCGGACAGGTTGCAGGGTGGTGTGTTGTAAATACTGAACGGCATTGCCATGATATCGTTCACATTCACCCCCTCTCTACCCGTTTCAGGAGGCTCCAGCTTTGGACGTCGGCGAACGACTGCAAGCCATCCGCAAGCTCAAGGGCCTGTCACAACGTGAGCTCGCCAAGCGCGCGGGTGTCACCAACAGCACCATCTCGATGATCGAGAAAAACAGCGTCAGCCCTTCGATCAGTTCGCTGCGCAAGGTGCTGAGCGGCATTCCGATGTCCATGGTCGAGTTCTTTTCGGTCGAACTGGCCGCCGAGAGCCCTACGCAGGTCGTCTACAAGGCCCATGAGCTGATCGACATCTCGGACGGTGCGGTGACCATGAAGCTGGTGGGCAAGTCGCACCCCAACCGCGCCATTGCGTTTCTCACCGAGGTCTACCCACCGGGTGCCGACACCGGTGCCGAGATGCTTACCCACGACGGTGAAGAGACCGGCATCCTGCTTGAAGGGCGGCTTGAGCTGGTGGTCGGCAACGAGATTTTCATCCTCGAAGAGGGCGACAGCTACTACTTCGAAAGTACCCGCCCGCACCGCTTTCGCAACCCCTTCAAGGAACCTGCCCGGTTGATCAGCGCCGCGACGCCTTCAAACTTTTGATCCAGCGCAGTGCATTGTTTCGGCAATACCCCTTTCCTGTGTGGGGTCGTTTCACGGCCTCTGGGTTCCCGCTATACTTTTCAACGCTCGCCGATCCGTGGCCGCGAGCGTGATTAGCCACCATGAGGGTGTACGCGTGAACCAAATCAAGAAGATGCTGGCCGTACCAGCAGCCGTATTCGCCCTCTGGGCAATGAGCGCAACCGCTGCAACCAATGACGACATCGCCAAGCGCCTAGAGCCGGTGGGCCAGGTGTGCGTCCAGGGCCAGGAGTGCAAGGGCATGGAGGTTGCCACTGCGGCAGCTGGCGGCGCTGCCAAGACGCCGGACGACATCATCGCCAAGCACTGCAATGCCTGCCATGGCACCGGCTTGCTGGGCGCGCCGAAAATCGGCGATACCGCCGCGTGGAAGGAACGTGCCGACCACCAGGGCGGCCTGGATGGCATCCTGGCCAAGGCCATTACCGGTATCAATGCCATGCCGCCGAAGGGCACCTGTGCCGATTGCTCGGATGATGACCTGATGGGTGCGATCAAGAAGATGTCGGGGTTGTAAGCAGCCGCTCAATTGCATGAGGCCCGCCTTTGATGGCGGGCTTTGTATATGTGCAGCCAGTGCCGGCAACCAACCCGCTGAACCCCATGTCCAACCCCTGACCCCATGGAAGACTCAGGAGGCCAAGATGCACCTCTGCTCCATCGATCAGGCAGTCGACCAGGCGCTGTCGCGCCTGCCGGCCCACATTCACATGGGCCTGCCGCTGGGCCTTGGCAAACCCAACGCCTTCGTCAATGCGCTGTACGCCCGAGTGCGCGAACTGCCCGAGCGCCAGCTGACGATCTACACCGCCTTGTCCCTTGGCCGTCCACCCTTGGGCGACGGCCTGCAGCGGCGCTTCCTCGAACCCTTCATCGAGCGTGTGTTCGCCGATTACGAAGACCTCACCTACCTCGCCGACCTGCGCAACGACCAACTGCCGCCGAACATCCGCGTCGAGCAGTTCTTCATGCAGCCCGGCAGCCTGCTGCACAGCGAGAGCGCCCAGCAGGACTACGTCAGCAGCAACTACAGCCACGCCGCCCGTGACATCAACGCCAAGGGCCTTAACCTGATTGCCCAGCTGGTGGCCGCCACGCCAGAAAAGCCCGTGCACCTGAGCTTGGCCTGTAACCCCGACATCACCCTCGACCTGCTGCCGATGATCGCCAAGCGCCGCGCGGCCGGTGAAACCATTCTCATGCTGGGCCAGGTGCATGCCGAGCTGCCCTACATGCCGGGTGACTCGGAGCTGAGCATCGACGCATTCGACCTGCTGATCGATGAGGTGGAGCAACGCCGGCTGTTCTCCACGCCGAACATGCCGGTCACCACCCAGGACCATTGCATCGGCCTGCACGCCAGCACCCTGGTGCGTGATGGCGGCACCTTGCAGATAGGCATCGGCGCCATGGGCGATGCCGTGGCCGCTGCGCTGTTAGCGCGCCAGGGCGACAATGCGGGCTATCGGGCATTGATGGATGAACTGGATGTTGGCCCTTGGCAAACCCTGATCCAGCGGGAAGGGGGGCTGGATGCCTTCGCCCAAGGCCTCTACGGATGCAGCGAAATGTTCGTCAACGGCCTGCTGGCGCTGGCCGAGGCGGGCGTGGTGCGGCGCCCGGCAGACGAGCAGGGCGTACTTGTGCATGGCGGGTTTTTCCTCGGCCCACGGGCGTTCTACCAACGCTTGCGGGACATGCCGCTGGAGCAGCGCGCACGGTTTGCCATGACGCGTATCAGTTTCATCAATGAGCTGTATGGCCAGGAAGAACTGAAGCGCCGCCAGCGCCGGGATGCGCGGTTCATCAACACGGTATTCACCATGACCCTGCTGGGCGCGGGGGTGGCCGACCAGCTGGAGGATGGCCGTGTGCTCAGCGGCGTGGGCGGGCAGTACAACTTCGTCGCCCAAGGCCACGCGCTGGAGGGCGGGCGATCGATACTGCTGTTACGTAGCTGGCGCGAGGCGGCGGGCGAGGTCAGCTCGAACCTGCTGTGGGCCTACGGCCACTGCACCATCCCCAGGCACCTGCGCGATATCGTGGTGACCGAGTACGGCATCGCCGACCTGCGCGGGCAGACCGACAGTGAAGTGATTGCACGGTTGTTGGCGGTCAGTGATTCGAGGTTCCAGGGCGAGCTGATCGAACAGGCCAAGAAGGCCGGCAAGTTGGCCAGGGATTTCCAGCTGGAAGCACGCTTTACCGACAACACGCCAGAGCGCCTTGAGGCCATCCGGGCGCGCCATGCAGGGCTGTTTCCGGAGTATCCGCTGGGCACCGATTTCACGGCCGAAGAGCGTGACTTGCTGCGGGCGTTGAACTGGCTGAAGAGCAAGTTCAGGTTGAGCGAGGTACTGGGGCTGGGCAAGGCAGCGCTGGATGCGCCGGGGCCGGAGGGGTATGCGGCGCAGTTGGCGCGCATGGGGTTGGGGGATCCCCAAGGGCTGAAGGAAGAAATCTATCAGCGGTTAATGCTGGCGGGTTTGGCGGCGACCCGATAATTGTCGGGGCCGCAGAGCGGCCCTTTCGCGACGCAAGGCCGCTCCTACAGGCTCGCGCGATCTGCTTCACCTGTAGGAGCGGCCCCAACGGCGATCACTCGATGAAGCTGACCACACCACCTGCCAGCGACTTCACCCGCGCCAGCGATTCAACGCGGTAGCCCTGGCTGTCCAGCTCGGCACGGCCGCCCTGGAACGACTTCTCGATGACGATACCCAGCCCAGCCACCGTGGCGCCAGCCTGCTTGATGATCGAGATCAGTGCCTGCGACGCCTTGCCGTTGGCCAGGAAGTCATCGATCACCAGCACGCGGTCGCTGCTGTTGAGATGGCGCGGCGAGATGGCCACGGTGTTCTCGGTCTGCTTGGTGAAGGAGTACACCGAGGCAGTCAGCAGGTTCTCGGTCAGCGTCAGCGACTGGTGCTTGCGCGCAAAGATCACCGGCACGCCCAGCTTCAGGCCCGTCATCACCGCCGGGGCAATGCCCGAGGCTTCGATGGTGACGATCTTGGTCACGCCGGCGTCGGCGAACAGGCGGGCGAACTCGTCACCGATCAGCTGCATCAGCGCAGGGTCGATCTGGTGGTTGAGAAACGCGTCGACTTTGAGAACCTGATCGGAAAGCACGATGCCTTCTTCGCGAATCTTCTGATGCAGTGCTTCCACTGTGGTTTTCCTCGATGTAGCAAAGGTGGCCGCAACAGCGGCAACGGTTAAAGAGTAAGGGTTGATCAGCGTTTGAGCATCGCCCGAATATCGGCCAGTGCGTTGTTGCCACGCGCAGCTTTGACTTCGACTGGCGCATCGTCCAGGCCTTCCCAGGCCAGGTCGTCCGGCGGCAGTTCGTCGAGGAACCGGCTCGGTGTGCAGTCGATGATCTCGCCGTACTGCTTGCGCTTGGCCGCAAAGGTGAAGGCCAGGGTCTGGCGCGCGCGGGTGATGCCCACGTAGGCCAGGCGGCGTTCTTCTTCGATGGTGTCGGCTTCGATGCTGGAGCGGTGCGGGAGGATCTCTTCTTCCATGCCCATGATGAACACGTAAGGGAATTCCAGCCCCTTGGAGGCATGCAGGGTCATCATCTGCACGCCTTCGGCGTTTTCTTCCTCTTCCTGCTGGCGCTCAAGCATGTCGCGCAGCACCAGCTTGCCGATGGCGTCCTCGATGGTCATGTCACCCTCTTCGTCCTTCTCGAGGGTGTTTTTCAGCGCTTCGACCAGGAACCAGACGTTGCTGATACGGAACTCCGCCGCCTTGTCGCTGGCGGTTTGCTGGCGGATCCAGTTCTCGTAGTCGATGTCGCGGATCATTTCGTGCAGCGCGGCGATCGGGTCGTCCAGCGCCACCTTGTGGCGCACACCGTCCAGCCAATGCTTGAAGCGCTGCAGGCGCTCGGTGTAACGGGCGTCCAGGTGCTCGCCCAGGCCCATCTCCTCGCTGGCGGCGTACATCGAGATACCGCGTTCGGTCGAATAGTTACCGAGCTTTTCCAGGGTCGTGGAGCCGATTTCCCGGCGCGGCACGTTGATGACCCGCAGGTAGGCGTTGTCGTCGTCGGGGTTCACCAGCAGGCGCAGGTAGGCCATGAGGTCCTTGACCTCCTGGCGGCCGAAGAAGCTGTTGCCGCCGGACAGGCGATACGGCACCTGGTGGTGCTGCAGCTTGAGTTCGATCAGCTTGGCCTGGTAGTTGCCGCGGTAGAGGATGGCGAAGTCGCTGTACGGGCGGTTGGTGCGCAGGTGCAGGGTGAGGATTTCCATGGCCACCCGCTCGGCCTCGGCTTCCTCGTTCTTGCAACGGATCACACGGATCTCGTCGCCCACGCCCATCTCGCTCCACAGCTGCTTTTCGAACGCGTGCGGGTTGTTGGCGATCAGCACGTTGGCGCAGCGCAGGATGCGGCTGGTGGAGCGGTAGTTCTGCTCCAGCATGACGATTTTAAGGGAGGGGTAGTCCTCCTTGAGCAGCATCAGGTTCTCGGGCCGCGCGCCGCGCCAGGCGTAGATCGACTGGTCGTCGTCGCCGACCACGGTGAACTGGTTGCGCATGCCGATCAGCATTTTCACCAGCAGGTACTGGCTGGCGTTGGTGTCCTGGTATTCATCGACCAGCAGGTAGCGCACGCGGTTCTGCCAGCGCTCCAGCACCTCGGGGTGTTCCTGGAACAGCTTGACCGGCTGCAGGATCAGGTCGTCGAAGTCCACCGCGTTGAACGCCTTGAGCGTGCGCTGGTAGTGGGTATAGACGATGGCGGCGGTCTGCTCGCGCGGGTTGCGAGCCTTTTCCAGGGCCTCGGGGGGGAGGATCAAGTCGTTCTTCCAGGCACCGATCATGTTCTTGATCTCGTCGATGCCGTCGTCGCCGGAATACTCTTTCTGCATGATGTCCGACAGCAGTGCCTTGATGTCGGACTCGTCGAAGATCGAAAAACCAGGCTTGTAGCCCAGGCGCTCATGCTCCTTGCGGATGATGTTCAAGCCCAGGTTGTGGAAGGTGCACACGGTCAGGCCGCGGCCTTCCCCCGGCCGCAGCAGGGTGGCGACCCGCTCTTTCATCTCGCGTGCGGCCTTGTTGGTGAAGGTCATCGCCACGATGTACTGGGCACGGATGCCGCAGTTCTGGATGAGGTGGGCAATCTTGCGCGTGATCACGCTGGTCTTGCCGGAACCTGCACCGGCGAGCACCAAAAGAGGGCCGCCAACGTAGTCTCGGGCTTCCTGTTGCCGGGGATTGAGTCGGGACATGCTAGAAACCGGGGGTCGCCAGAAAATAGCCGCGCATTCTAACAGGCATGGGCCGGTTATGGCGCGACCGTCTGACGTCTGAGTCAGACTTTTGTCTGCGCATAAGCATTAGTTAGGCTCATGCTATTCATTGAAAAAATCGTATTTGCCGGTTGGCCTGGTTTCGCGCAGGATGCACGACAAAATGCGTCGGGGTGTACATGTCTAAAAATGGAAATCATTTTCATTAATGCAGTAGCATACCTGGCCTCTGCCGCTGCCCCGTCCAAGCCCTAAGGAGCCCGCTTGTCCACGCCTGTCGAACCTCTGCGTTTGCTGCTGTTGGCTGATGAGCCGGAATGGGCCGTGCTGTTGCGTGAGTGCGTGCAGGCCCTTGGCGGCAGCGCAGTGTTGTTGACCGCACCTGACTGGGAGTCGGTCGACAGCCTGTTCAGCCATGACCGCCAGGCCGTGGTCCTGGCCACACCGGCCCTGCAGCCTGCCCCTGGGCGCTGCGAACTGCCCACCATCGTGCTGCTCGATCACGAGCCGGAGGTGGCGCCCGGCGGGGTCAGCGACTGGCTGGTGCGCGACCATCTCAATGCTGATACCTTGCGCCGCTCGCTGCGCCATGTGCGCGAGCGCGGCGTGCTGGTGGCCACCTTGCAACGCCTGGCCGAGCAGGACCCACTGACCGGCATCGCCAACCGCCAGGGGTTTCAGGCCTTGCTGACGGCGCGCCTGGCAGAAGGTGATGGCCGTGGCCTGGCCCTCGGCCACCTCGACCTGGACAACTTCCGCCACGTCAACGACGCCCTCGGCCACCAGAGCGGCGACCGCCTTATCCTGCAGGTGGTGGTGCGGCTCAAGCAGCAACTGGAGGCCGGTGACCTGGTGGCGCGACTGGGCAGCGACGAATTCGCCCTGCTGATCGATACCCGCCGTGACCCGAACCGGGCCGAGTGGATGGCCGAACGCATCATCGAGGCCTTGGCCGAGCCCTACTGGATCGACGGCGAAAGCCTGCTGCTCGGCTGCAGCCTGGGCCTGGCGCATGCCCGCGCGCAGAGCGGTGCCGACCCCCTGATGTGGCATGCGCATATCGCCATGCGCCAGGCCAAGGGCAGCCAAGGCTGTACCTTTCATGTCTTCAATGAACGCATCAACTGCAACGCCCGCAGCCTTGCCGACCTGGAAAGCGAGCTGCGCCGGGCCCTGCGCCGTGACGAGCTGGAGCTGCACTACCAGCCACGGCTGAACCTGGCCGATGGGCGTATTGTCGGCCTGGAGGCGTTGGTGCGCTGGCGCCATGCCGAACGCGGCCTGTTGCCGCCCAGCGAGTTCGTGCCGCTGGCCGAGCAGAGCGGGCTGATCGTGCCGTTGGGCTACTGGGTGATATCGCGCGCGCTGCGTGACATGCAGGCGCTGTGCGAGCATGGCCTGGCGCCGCTGCACATGGCGGTGAACCTGAGCTTTCGCCAGTTTCAGGACAGCCAGCTACTGACGACCCTGAGCCGGTTGATCATCGAACACGGGGTCGATGCCCGCTGGCTGGAGTTCGAGCTGACCGAGACGGCGGTCATGCGTCGCAACGAGCTGGTACGCCAGACCATGGATGCCCTGGGGCGCCTGGGCGTGCGGTTTTCCCTGGATGATTTCGGCACGGGGTTCTCATCGTTCGTGCACTTGAACAGCCTGCCGATCGCGTTGCTCAAGGTCGATCGCAGCTTTGTTGCCGAAATGGAAATGCGCGAAGAGAACCGCAAGCTGGTGCACGCGATGATCAACCTGGCGCACAACCTCAACCTTGAAGTGGTGGCCGAGGGGGTCGAGAGCGAGGCACAGATGGCCTTGCTGCGTGAGTTCGGCTGTGACCAGGTGCAGGGGTTTCTGGTCAGCAAGCCGCTGCCGGTAGGGGAGTTGATGGCGTTTTTGCAGGAAAGTGGCAAGCCGCACCTGGTCAGCGTGTGAAATAGCCGGGGAGGGCAAAACGCCCCCCCCCCCCGGGCATTCAGGCCGACACCGCTGCCTGGCTGCCAGCCCCAGCCTTGCGCAGCAACCGCTTCATCCGCCATTCAAAGCCAAAGGTCAGCGCCACTGCCGCGCAGGCCAGCCCCAGCGCCAGCCCCCACCAGATCCCGACCGCGCCGCCACCCAGGTTGAAGGCGAACAGCCAGGCGCTGGGTGCGCCCACTAGCCAATAGCAGCACAGCCCGATCAGGAAGGTGGTCTTGGCATCCTTCAAACCACGGATCGAGCCCATGGCGATGGTCTGCATGCCATCGAACAGTTCGAACCACGCCGCCACCATCACCAGTTGCACGGCCAAGTGGTAGATGGCCGCGAACGCCGGGTCGTCGCGGTCGATGAACAACCCCACCAAGGCATCCGGCAACAGCCAGAACAGCGCGGCGAAGGCGAACATGATCATCCCGCCGAAACCGATGCCCACCCGGCCTGCGCTGCGGGCGGCGAGCAGGTTGCCGCCGCCGTAGTACAAGCCCACGCGCATGGTCACGGCATAGGACAGCCCGGTGGGCACCATGAACGCCGTCGAAACGATCTGCAGCGCGATCTGATGCGCCGCCAGTTCCGTGCTGCCGAGCACGCCCATGCACAGCGCGGCAAAGGCAAACAGGCCGACCTCGACCATGTACGTGCCGCCAATCGGCAGGCCCAACCGCCACAACTCGCGCAGGGCCGGCAGCGAAGGGCGCGACAGGCCCTTGCGCAGCGGGTAGGCGGCATAGGCCGAATGCCAGCGGATGTACAGTGCCAGGGCAATGGCCATGCCCATCGACACCACCGCAGTGACCAGGCCGATGCCCATCAGGCCCAGCTTGGGCAGGCCGAACATGCCTTCGATCATCGCGACGTTGAGCAGGTAGTTGAGCACCGTGCCAATCACGCTGATGACCATCACCGGCGTCGAGCGGCCGAGGGCGCTGGTGAACCCGCGCAAGGCCATGAAGGTCAGGTAGCTGGGCAGGGCCAGCGGCAGCAGGGTGAGAAACTCGGCTGCCGAGGCGACGTTGTCCGGCTGCTGGCCGAACATCAGCAATACCGGCTCCAGGTTCCACAGCGCCAGCGCCGCGACCAGCGCCAGGCCCCAGGCCAGCCACAAGCCGTTCTGGGCCAGGCGGGTGACGCCTTCGATGTCGTTGGCGCCCTTGCGGATGGCCACCAGCGTGCCGACAGCGGCGATCACGCCCAGGCAGAAAATCGACACGAACGAGTAGCTGGCAGCGCCCAGGCCACCGCCGGCCAGTGCTTGTGGGCTGATGCGGGCCATCATCAGGGTGTCGGTCAGCACCATCAGCATGTGCGCCAACTGCGAGGCGATCAGCGGCCCGGCCAGGCGCAGCAAAGCCTTGAGTTCGGTGGTGGGCGCTACATGCATGTGAGTAGTCCTTCTTCCTGATTCTGTGAGCAAGGGGCGAGTCTGAGGCTTTGGTCAACTTTGCACAAAAGGATAAAAGCGATCATTGGCATGAGTCTGACTCATGGGTATATGCTGCGGTCGATCGGTTTCACAGCCCCGTATGGCAGGTGCCTCATGTCTCGTCAGCTCCCTCCGTTGTATGCCTTGCGCGCATTCGAAGCCGCTGCCCGGCTGAGCTCCTTCACCCGCGCCGGCGAAGAGCTGTCCATTACCCAGAGTGCTGTCAGCCGCCATATACGCACCCTTGAGCAGCACTTCGCCTGCCGCTTGTTCGTGCGCAGCGGCCGCAGCCTGCAACTGACCGAAGCGGCAAGGCTATTGCTGCCCGGCGTGCGCGAAGGCTTCACTGCGCTGGAGCGGGCGTGCGATACCTTGCGCGGTGAAGATGACATCCTGCGCATGAAAGCGCCCTCTACCCTGACCATGCGCTGGTTGCTGGCGCGCCTGAGCCGCTTTCGTCACCTGCAGCCGGGTAATGAAGTGCAACTGACCAGTGCCTGGATGGACGTCGACCATGTCGATTTCAACCAGGAGCCTTTCGATTGCGCAGTGTTGCTCAGCGATGGCGTGTTCCCGGCACATTGGGAGGTGCGCCGGTTGTTTCCCGAACTGCTGATCCCAGTGGGCGCACCCGACCTGCTCGACGAAGCACCGTGGGACGAGCATCGGCTGGCCTGCTTCGAGTTGTTGCACCCGACGGTGGACAAGCGCGACTGGCGAGAGTGGCTGCAGCGCATGGGGCTTGGCGACAAGGTCTCGCTCAAGGGCGGCCAGGTGTTCGACACCCTGGAGTTGGGCATGATCGCGGCGGCGCGTGGCTATGGGATATCCATGGGCGATTTGCTGATGGTGGCCGAGGATGTGGCGCAGAAGCGCCTGAGCCTGCCCTGGCCGACGGCGGTACCCAGCGGCATGGACTATTACCTGGTGTGGCCGCGTACCCGGCCGGGCGGCGAGCGGCTGCGGCGGTTGAGCGCGTTTCTGCACGACGAGGTGGCGGCCATGGACCTGCCGAAGGTGGAAATCCTGCCGGCGATTGGGCCGCAGCGCGACCCAATGCACCCCTGAGCCTTACATCGAGCCCAGGTTCAACGCCTGCGCACAGGCCTGCAACGAGCGGCGCTCGCTTTGCGCATACAAGGCCAGTTCATCCTGCACCTTCAGCCCCAGTGCGGCCTCGAAGGCCTCACGGTTAGCGTTGCTGCCGTAGTCTGCCTGCGCATCATCGCCCAGGTTGGACTGGAAGATCCCTGCCGCGCTCACCGGCAGGAAGTCTTCATACACCAGCGCCTCGTAGTGTACATGCCCTGCTTCGATCAGCCCCTGCAGGGTGGTCGGGCGCTCGCGCTGATCGCGTGCGGCCAGGCCTTTTTCGGTGGCAAAGTAACGGAAGTACGCCAGGCCTTGCTCGCGCATCTGCGCCAGGTCATCCGGGAACTCCGCGAAGGTCTGGCTCAACAGTGCCTTGTAACGCTCGGCATTGGCTTCGGCGGGGGCACCGCCCAAGGCCGCGCGCGTGGCATCAAGCAACTTGTCGTAAAGCTGGCGGCCCTTCGGCGTCAGCGCCGCACCGCGCTGTTCGATCTCGCCGAAACGTGCGGTGTGGCTGCCCTCGCTGCCTTGCTGGTCACAGAAGGCGACCTTCTCCTGCAGTGCCTTGAAGCTGGTCTGGCGCAGCAGGATCGGGTGACGACGGGTGGGCGGGCCTTCGACCACGGCTTTTGGCGGGATGCCCTTGGCCGGCATGCCGACCTGGATCGCGTCGATGTCCAGGGTGCGCGGGGTGAGGTGGTTGATGTGCGGGCCTTTGAAGGCAACCACATCGGCGATCAAACGGTGCTGGTCGTGCAGTTGCTGGTACTGCTCGGCGGTTACCGTGGCGTCGTGGTGCCAGCGGAAGGTGTGCAACGCTTCCTGTACGAAGGCTTCGGCGTCGGCCGCGCTCAGGCCGCCGTCACGTTCGCACTGCTCGATCAGTTCAAGCACGCGCGGGGTGAAGATCTCGCGTTTGGCCAGGATGCCCTGCGCCAGCTCACGCAGCTGTGGATTGTCGATCAGTTCCAGGCGCAGCAACGAGGTGAACACGCGGAACGGGCTGACATGCAGCGATTGCTCGTGCACGGCGCGAAATGCCGTGGAGTGCACCGGTACGCCCGCTGAGCTGAGGTCGTAGTAGCCGACGGGCTCCATGCCCATCACTGCGAACAGTTTGGCGATGGTGGCCAGCTCTTCGGCGGTGCCGACACGGATGGCGCCGTGGCGCTCCTGGTCCAGACGTTCGATTTCGCCGGTCCAGCGCAGCGCTTCGGCCACTTTGGGTTGCTGGGCCATGACCTGCTGGTTGATTTCGCTCACCAGCTCCAGCAACGTGCCATACAGCGGCACTTCCTGTTTGTACATGAGCGACATGGCGGCAGAGAACTGCGCGCGGATGCTGTCTGGGCTGACGAAATCGTGGGCGGGCATCGCTAGCTTCCTGGTTAGGTTCGGACGCTTACATGAAAGCTGGGAATGCACATGGCTCACAAGCGAAAAAAAGTGGGTGTGTCATTCCTTTTTTGATCGACCTAAGGTCCGCAAAGCGGCCCCGGCACGCTCAACGCTGCAACTGCTCGCGCACCCACTCCACCAACGCCCGCACCTTGGGCACTTCCGCTGCATGCTCGGCATACGCCAGGTAATGCGCCCCAGTACTGCGCATCGCATGATTCCACGGAATGACCAGGCTCCCTTCATTCAATTCCTTGGCCACTAGGTACTGCGGCACCAACGCCACCCCACACCCCGCCTGCGCGGCGCTCAAGGCCATGTAGAAGGTATCGAACCGCGGCCCGTGGTAGCTGCTGACACTGTGCAGCCCCAGTTCGAGAAACCACTCATGCCACGCTTCCGGCCGCGATGTGCTCTGCAGCAGCACCAGTTCGGCCAACTCTCCCGCATCGGCCAGCGCCCGCCCGGCCAAAAGCTCCGGCGCGCATACCGGTACCACCTCTTCGCGGAACAGCTCTATGCAGGTCGCCCCCGGCCAGGTGCCCTGCCCATAGAAGAACACCACGTCCGCCGAGCCTTGCAGCAAGGCGAACGGCTCCATCTCGTTGCGGATGTCCAGGTGGATATTGCTGTGGCGTTTGCCAAACCCCTTGAGGTGGGGGATCAACCAACGCACGCCAAAACTCGGTTGAGTGGCTACCTTCAATATCTCGGTCTGCTCGCCATAGGTCAGGACGTAGCGGCTGGAGATGTCGACCTGGGTGAGGATCTTGTTGACCTCGGCCAGGTACAGGCTGCCGGCTGGCGTCAGTTGCAGGCGGCGGCGAATGCGCAGAAACAGGTGGTGGCGCAGCATGTCTTCGAGCTGCGCCACCTGCTTGCTGACCGCGCTCTGGGTCAGGTGCAGCTCTTCGGCGGCACGGGTGAAGCTTAAATGACGGGCTGCGGCTTCAAAGCACTGCAGGGCGGTCATGGAGGGCACCAGGCGTTTGGACATAGCGGTCTCTGCGGCTCAAATCATTACCTGACGGAATGATATGCGGAATAAAGGTCGTTTGTTGCACTGGTGTGATCGGATTAATACTGATCCACATCATTTTTCCACCCCATCACCGATGTAGGAGATGCACCAATGGTTGCTGGATTGCTCGAGCGTCTTGGCGTTGCCGCCGAGGCTTACACCCAGGGCGACTACCCTGTTCACACGCCGATCGACGGCAGCCAGATCGCCTCGGTGAAGCTGCTCGGCAAGGCCGAGACCATCGCCCGCATCGATCAGGCCCACAGCGCCTTCGAAGCCTGGCGCAGCGTACCGGCCCCACGCCGTGGCGAGCTGGTCCGCCTGTTCGGCGAAGTGCTGCGTGAGCACAAGGCCGACCTCGGCGAGCTGGTTTCGATCGAAGCCGGCAAGATTACCCAGGAAGGCCTGGGCGAAGTCCAGGAAATGATCGACATCTGCGACTTCGCCGTCGGCCTGTCGCGTCAACTGTACGGCCTGACCATCGCCTCCGAGCGCCCGGGCCACCACATGCGTGAAAGCTGGCACCCGCTGGGCGTGGTTGGCGTGATCAGCGCCTTCAACTTCCCGGTGGCCGTCTGGGCCTGGAACACCGCACTGGCCCTGGTGGCCGGTAACTCGGTGGTGTGGAAGCCGTCGGAAAAGACCCCACTGACCGCCCTGGCCTGCCAGGCGCTGTTCGAAAAAGCCCTGAAAGCCTTTGGCGATGCACCGGCTGGCCTGGCGCAACTGGTCATCGGTGGCCGTGAAGCGGGCGAAGCCATGGTCGACGACCCGCGTGTGCCGCTGGTCAGCGCTACCGGCAGTACCCGCATGGGCCGTGAAGTCGGCCCACGTGTCGCTGCCCGCTTTGGCCGCAGCATCCTCGAACTGGGTGGCAACAACGCCATGATCCTGGCACCGAGCGCGGACCTGGACCTGGCCGTGCGTGGCATCCTGTTCTCGGCCGTCGGCACTGCCGGCCAGCGTTGCACCACCTTGCGCCGCCTGATCGTGCACCGTTCGATCAAGGATGAAGTGGTTGCCCGCGTCAAAGCCGCCTACGCCAAGGTGCGTATCGGTGACCCACGCAAGGACAACCTGGTGGGCCCGCTGATCGACAAGCTGTCGTTCGATGCCATGCAGGGCGCGCTGGCCAAGGCCCGCGACGAAGGCGGCCAGGTGTTTGGCGGCGAGCGTCAGCTGGCTGACCAGTACCCGAACGCCTACTACGTATCCCCGGCCATCGCCGAGATGCCGGCCCAGAGCGACGTAGTGCGCCACGAAACCTTCGCGCCGATCCTGTACGTGCTGGCCTACGACGACTTCGAAGAGGCCCTGCGCCTGAACAACGAAGTGCCACAGGGCCTGTCCTCGTGCATCTTCACCACCGACCTCCGTGAAGCCGAGCGCTTCCAGAGTGCCTCGGGCAGCGACTGCGGCATCGCCAACGTCAACATCGGCACCAGCGGCGCCGAGATCGGCGGTGCGTTTGGTGGCGAGAAGGAGACCGGCGGTGGCCGTGAGTCCGGTTCGGATGCCTGGAAAGGCTACATGCGTCGCCAGACCAACACCGTCAACTACTCGCGCGAGCTGCCGCTGGCGCAGGGTATCGTGTTCGACTGATGCTGCATGGCCGGGGGCGATGCCCCCGGTTCGCGGGGCAAGCCCGCTCCCACAGAAATCATGCACACAACGCGATCTCTGTGGGAGCGGGCTTGCCTGCGAATGGGCCGCAAAGCGGCGCCAAAACACGAGATGCACCCGCAATAAGAACAACACTGCTGGAGCCGGCCATGTCCGAACTGCGTCAACAATGCTTGTGGGAATTCGTCAGCAAACCCACCGTCGCCGCCCAGGCCCTGGCCGGTGAGCACAAGGCCGATGTCTGTGTCATCGGTGGCGGCATCACCGGCCTGTCCGCAGCTATCCACCTGCTGGAGCAGGGCAAGTCGGTGATCCTGCTGGAAGCCTGGCAAATCGGCCACGGAGGCTCCGGGCGTAACGTCGGCCTGGTCAACGCAGGCACCTGGATCCGCCCCGACGATGTCGAGGCGACCCTCGGCCAGAAGCAGGGCAGCCGCTTGAACAAGGTGCTCGGCGAGGCACCCGGCGAGGTCTTCGCCATGATCGAGCGCCTTGGCATCGACTGCCAGGCCCAGCACAAAGGCACGCTGCACATGGCGCACAACGCCACCGGCATCGCCGACCTCGAAGCCCGCCATGAACAGTGGAGCCGGCGAGGGGCTGATGTGGAGCTGCTGACCGGCGCCCAATGCCAGGAATACTGCGGTACCAACAAAATTTCCGCCGCGCTGCTCGACCGCCGCGCCGGCACCATCAACCCCATGGGTTACACCCAAGGCCTGGCCGCTGCGGTCTCGCGCCTGGGCGGCAAAGTGTTCCAGCAGTCGTCCGTCGAGGGCCTGGAGCGCGAGGGTGATGGCTGGCGAGTGAAGACCGCGCGCGGCTCGGTGCGCGCCGACAAGGTGGTGATGTCCACCGGTGCCTACACTGAAGGCGACTGGAGCAACCTGCAGAAGCAGTTCTTCCGCGGTTACTACTACCAGGTGGCGTCCAAGCCGCTGCAGGGCGCCGCCGCCGACAAGGTGCTGCCGCATGGCCAAGGCTCCTGGGACACCCGCACTGTGCTCAGCAGCATCCGCCGTGACGACCAGGGCCGCCTGCTGCTTGGCAGCCTGGGCCGGGTCGACAACAAGCCGGCCTGGTTCGTGCGCAGTTGGGCGGACCGGATCCAGAGCCATTACTACCCGGAGCTGGGCAAGGTCGAGTGGGAGATGCACTGGACTGGCTGCATCGATTTCACCCCCGACCACCTGATGCGGCTGTTCGAGCCGGCGCCTGGGTTGGTCGCGGTGACCGGTTACAACGGGCGCGGCAACACCACCGGGACCGTGATCGGCCGGGCGTTTGCCGAGTTCCTGCTCAAGGGTGAGGCGGACAGCTTGCCGATTCCGTTCTCGCCGATGACCGGGGTGAGTGCGCCGTCGTTGCGCACGGCGTTCTATGAGTCCGGGTTCTCGCTGTACCACGCGGGGCAGTGCTTGAGAGTGGTGCTGTAAGGTACTGGTACGGTTCTGTAGGAGCGGCCTTGCGTCGCGAAAGCGTCGCGCAGCGGCCCCGGCGATTTTTGCTGCGCCACAGAACTTGGGGCCGCTGCGCTGCCCTTTCGCGACGCAAGGCCGCTCCTACAATCAGCGCCAATTCAGGGGCCCCAGGTCATTTGTGCAACCAGCTGAGGAAGCCGCCCTTCTTGATCAGGGTCGGCTTCTGCAGCAGTAGCGATTCCCGGCTCTGGCGCCGGAACCGCTGCAACTTGCTCAACGCCGTCTGCACCTCGCCGCGCTGCACCAGGCAGCTCTTCACCTGTTCCTTGTCGATGCGGTAAAGCACGCAGCTGGTCAGCGTGCGGAATTCAGCGAAGCCGTCGTCCTCGTCGAGGATGCCCTCGATTCCCAGTACCTCCCCAGGCCCCATGCGCCCAGCCTCCAGCAACTTGTCGCCGTCGCGGACTGACGCCGAAACCACGCCGCTGCCAATCACCAACAGATGCTCCGAGCGTTCGCCCACCCCCAGGATCACCTGATCGGCCAGGTACTCTACCGCGGTCATGCGCTGGCTCAGCGCATCGCGTTCGTCATCGCTCAGCGAGCGGAACACCCGCACCTCGTCCAGTACTTCGCGCTGGCGGCTACGTGGCGGCATGGCCAGGTCGACGTTCCACATCACGCCACTGGCCTCAAGGTGCCGGTGGGCCAGGTCGAACAGCTGATTGCGCGCTTCGGTCTTGCCGCCCATGTCGGCAATGAAACCACTGGCCTCGTATTCCACCGATTCCAGGCTCGAGGCCTTCACCGTGACTTTCGGCTTGGGCGAGGCCAGTATCGCGCGGGTGCCCTGCAAGGCCTTTTCCAGCGCATCGAATACCCGCTTCGGCCGCACCTTGGCCGGCACCACCACGCTGATCGATACACCGTGCACATCGGCCGGGCGGCTGTGGTTGAGCAGCTTGGCCTTGGCCGCGACCGAGTTGGGGATCACCGCCAGGCTGCCGGACCCGGTCAGCAGGCGGGTGGCGCGCCAGTCGATGTCCAGTACCTTGCCTTCGGTGCCATCGATGGAGATCGCATCGCCGATCTGATAGGGCCGTGTGGTGTTCAGCACGATGCCGCTGAACACATCGGCCAAGGTGCTTTGCAATGCCAGGCCGATAACGATGGCCATCACCCCGGAGGTGGCCAGCAGCCCCTTCACCGGCAGCTGCATTACGTAGCCTGCCGCCGCCACCACCGCCGCCAGGAATATCAGCGCCCCCAGCACATCCTGCAGCAACCGCCCGCCATGGCTGCCGCGCGCCACCAGCAGCAGGCCGAACACCACCGTCACCGTGCGCGCGCCGAACAGCCACCAGCCGATCGTCAGCACCGTGGCCATCAGGTTGCGTGGCACATCCTCGGGCCATGGCGGTGGTTGCAACGGGCTCATGCCGGCGGCCAGCAGCACCGAGCTGAACAGCAGGAAGATCACCAGCCGCGCGCCGATACGCCAGGCCCGGCGCTGGAGGGGGATCAGTTGCCAGAGCACGAGGTCGAGCAGAATCAGGGCGCAGCCGAGCAGCAACGGGGAAGACTGGATAAAGGCCAGCATGGTGGTCTCGGGATGAGGGGAGGGCTGTGGGTAGTAATAGAGCAGGTTGGTTCGCCAGGCAATGTTGTCCGGCTGCGCTCACCCTGGTCGCCTGTTGACTTGTCCAAGGACTGTGGTAGCGTTTTACCTGAGCGCGAAACCAGTTGCCATTCAGCGGCAGTAACTGGCGTAGGAACCCCGTCGATGGCTGAATCATCAGCGCAGGGTGAGACCTCCACACCCCGGCTTGAGGGTGTGTATATGAATATCAAGCACCTCTTTCAGGGCTACTGGTTACAGTGGCCCTTTTCTTTGTTCGGCAGAAACGCATAGCGTTTGAAGAGCAGCTCGCCATGGCGATGCTTGTTCAACGCTTTCGCGTCGCACTGCATAAAATTCCACAGCATTTTTCCGCTCTCGAGCGTCACGATCACCAGCATCTGTCGCTTGGTCTCATAGACCCCGATAAATGCCAATCTATGTGTGTCGTTGGTATAGGCGACACTCCACACTTCAAACGGCCCGGTCAAGGTATCCAAGGCTACTTGGACATAACGTTCCCGGGCATCCTGCCTTTTTTCGACGATGTGACAGATACAGCTGCGCCGAACCTGAACACCTCCCAAGGGCGTCTTGAGAACCACAAAGGCGATAGGTGAGTCGCTCAAGCCGAAGTGCTGAGCGACCAGTTCGATAGCATCGTCATGGGAGTCCGCTGCAGCAATCTCCTCGATAGCTTGAGCACGCATCTCACGGTGAAGTGACCTGAGATCGGGTAGCCCCATATCCAGCCAAGTGCGCTGACACCCTTTCTCAGTGATTTTTGCGGGTGGGGTAGTGACGGTCAAGGAGGTACCTGGTGACAAGCGGAGGGCTGAAGCGATAGGGCTCGACAAGCCTAGGGAGCGGGTAGAGCGCGAACAATCAGAAGGGAATCGACACAGTTCGTAGGGGATTTCCCGATGCGACGCGGTTTCGCAGGTAATGACTGACATCGCAGTAGGACATTGCTGGCATTTCAGAATGCTGAGGCCGCTACGCAAACAAGCCAGCAAATCCATTGCCAACTAATCGTTCACAAAATAGAACGCTAAAGCCAAAAACAGCTATCTACCGCTCCAAAGGTGATGGTTTTAATCTTCTCCCATCAACGCGAAACACCCAAATCACTGAAGATCAAAACCCTTAGGAGCAACGACCATGACCCCATTCAAATACAACCGCCTGAACAAAGACGACGCAGCCGTGCTGTTGGTCGACCACCAGGCTGGCCTGCTGTCCCTGGTGCGTGACATCGAGCCGGACGCCTTCAAGAACAACGTGCTGGCCCTGGCCGACCTGGCCAAGTTCTTCAACCTGCCAACCATCCTCACCACCAGCTTCGAGCAAGGCCCCAACGGCCCGCTGGTACCCGAGCTGAAAGCGCTGTTCCCGGACGCGCCCTACATCGCCCGCCCAGGCCAGATCAACGCCTGGGACAACGAAGACTTCGTCAAGGCCGTGAAGGCCACCGGCAAGAAGCAACTGATCATCGCCGGTGTCGTGACTGAGGTGTGCGTAGCCTTCCCGGCACTGGCGGCCCTGGAAGAAGAATTCGAGGTGTTCGTGGTGACCGATGCGTCCGGCACCTTCAACGCCATGACCCGCGACGCCGCCCATGACCGCATGAGCCGTGCCGGTGCGCAACTGATGACCTGGTTCGGCGTGGCCTGTGAGCTGCACCGCGACTGGCGCAACGATGTCGAAGGCCTGGCGGCGCTGTGCTCCAACCACATCCCGGACTACCGCAACCTGATGAGCAGCTACAACGCCTTCAACGCCGGCAAGTAACCCGCCACGCCCCCGGGCACCGCCAGTCGGTGCCCGGCAAGGGCAGCACACCCATGCAATCTTCCGCCCGTTCGCCGTTGCACAGTGGATGCGGGCCAGCTCATCCCAAGGAACGCCGATGAACACCGCACTCCAAGACAACCGCAACGTGGTTACCCTGGTCATCCAGCACAAGGTTCGCGCCGAAGCATTGGCAGGCTACGAAGCCTGGCTCAAGCACACGGTCAGCGCCGCACGCCGCCAACCCGGCCACCTCGATGTCAACGTGATCCGCCCGGAAGACGGTGGCCGCCACTTCACCACCGTGGTGCGCTTCAGCGACGCCAGCCTGTTGCAGGCCTGGGTCAACTCCACCGAGCGCCAGACGCTGGTCAGCCAGGTGCTGCCGTTGCTGGAGGAGGGTGACAACACCCAGGTCCACGACGACCCGGAGTTCTGGTTCACCCCGCCGAGCACCACCGCGAAGCAACCGCCGCGCTGGAAGCAGGCACTGCTGACCTACCTGGTGATCTGCCCGATGACCATGATCATCCCGCAACTGCTGGCGCCGTTGTTCGCCCGCGTCCCGCAGCTGGGCGGCCCGATCACCGGCAACCTGATCGTCAACCTGTTCGTCATCCTGCCCGTGGTGTTTTACATCATGCCGTGGGTAACCCGCCGCTGCGCCAACTGGCTGCGTGGCTGAGCCAGCTCCACCCCCCACCCAAAAAGGCTTTCAAGGAGATACCGACATGAGCACACTCGTAACCCGCGACGGCACTTCGCTCTATTTCAAGGACTGGGGCAGCGGCAAGCCCGTGCTGTTCAGCCACGGTTGGCCGTTGGATGCCGACATGTGGGACGCGCAGATGGAGTTCCTGGCCAGCCGCGGCTACCGCGCCATCGCGTTCGACCGCCGTGGCTTCGGCCGGTCGAGCCAACCGTGGAATGGTTACGACTACGATACCTTTGCCGATGACATCGCCCAGTTGATCGAGCACCTCGACCTGCGTGAAGTGACCCTGGTGGGCTTCTCCATGGGCGGCGGCGATGTCAGCCGTTATATCGCCCGCCATGGCAACGAGCGAGTTGCCGGGCTAGTGCTGCTGGGCGCGGTGACGCCGGTGTTCGGCAAGCGTGATGACAACCCAGAAGGGGTCGATGCATCGGTGTTCGCAGGTATTCAGGCAGGGCTGCGTGCGGACCGGGCGCAGTTCATCGCTGATTTCGCCACGCCGTTCTATGGTTTGAACCAGGGCCAGCAAGTGTCCCAGGGCGTACTGACGCAAACCCTGAACATCGCGCTGCTGGCCTCGATCAAGGGCACGCTGGATTGCGTGAGCGCGTTTTCCGAGACCGACTTCCGCCCCGACATGGCCAAGATCGAGGTGCCTACCTTGGTTATCCACGGTGACGCGGACCAGATCGTGCCGTTCGAGACCACCGGCAAGAAGGCTGCCGAGTTGATTCGTGGGGCCGAGTTGAAGGTGTATGAAGGCGCGCCGCATGGCTTTGCCGTGACGCATACGCAGCAGTTGAACGAAGACCTGCTGGCGTTCTTGAACCGGTGAAAATCCAGCGGCCGCCTCGCGCCGAGGCCGGCCGCTGCACAAAAGCTGATCAAGGCTAACCTTCACCCACCCACCGCACATCCATCCAAGCCTTGGCCAGGCACGAGCCGGCATGCTCCGCAGTTGCGCTTGCCGCCGCCGCACCCAGACGGAGAAGACCATGTCCCAGGACCCCAACGACAAGAGCCGTCGCCAGTTCCTCGCCACCAGCACCGTGCTCGGTGCTGCTGGCGCGCTCTGGTCCGCATTGCCCTTCGCCGGCTCCGCCGGTTCCGCCCATGCATCCACCCAAGGAGGCTCCATGACCGCCGACCTCATCCTGTTCAACGGCAAACTGCACACCGTTGACCGTGAGAAGCCCACCGCCACCGCCGTTGCCATCAAGGACGGCCGCTTCATTGCCGTCGGCAGTGACGCCGACGCCATGGCCCACAAAAGCGCTGCCACGCAGATCATCGACCTCAAGCAGCGTACCGTTATCCCAGGCCTGAACGACTCCCACCTGCACTTGATCCGTGGTGGCCTGAACTACAACCTGGAGCTGCGTTGGGAAGGCGTACCGTCGGTAGCCGACGCCCTGCGCATGCTCAAAGACCAGGCCGCCCGTACCCCAACCCCGCAGTGGGTGCGTGTGGTCGGTGGCTGGAACGAATTCCAGTTCGCTGAAAAGCGCATGCCGACCCTGGAAGAAATCAACCAGGCCGCGCCCGATACCCCGGTGTTCCTGCTGCACCTGTACGACCGCGCACTGCTCAACCGCGCTGCGCTCAAGGCCGTGGGCTACACCAAGGACACGCCGAACCCGCCAGGTGGCGAGATCCAGCGCAACAAATTCGGCGAGCCGACCGGCATGCTCATCGCCCGCCCTAACGCGATGATCCTCTACGCCACCCTGGCCAAGGGGCCGAAGCTGCCGCTGGAATACCAGGTCAACTCGACCCGCCAGTTCATGCGTGAGCTCAACCGCCTGGGCCTGACCAGCGCCATCGACGCCGGGGGTGGCTACCAGAACTTCCCCGACGACTATTCGGTGATCCAGGAGCTGGCTGACAAAGGCCAGTTGACCGTGCGCATCGCCTACAACCTGTTTACCCAGAAGCCCAAGGAAGAACTCGACGACTTCAAGAAGTGGACGTCGAGCGTGAAGCTGCACAGCGGCACGGACTTCCTGCGCCATAACGGCGCGGGTGAGATGCTGGTGTTCTCCGCCGCCGACTTCGAGGACTTCCTTGAGCCGCGGCCGGACTTGCCGCAAACCATGGAAGAAGAGCTGGAGCCGGTGGTGCGCCACCTGGTCGAGCAGCGCTGGCCGTTCCGCCTGCACGCTACTTACAACGAATCGATCACGCGCATGCTCGATGTGTTCGAAAAGGTTAACCGGGACATTCCGTTCAACGGCCTGCCGTGGTTCTTCGACCATGCCGAAACCATCACCCCGGAAAACATCGAGCGCGTGCGCGCCCTGGGCGGGGGCATCGCCATCCAGGACCGTATGGCCTTCCAGGGTGAATACTTCGTCGACCGCTACGGTGCCAAGGCAGCCGAAAAGACACCGCCGATCCAGCGCATGCTCGACATGGGTGTGCCGGTCGGGGCCGGTACCGACGCAACCCGCGTCTCCAGCTACAACCCGTGGACTTCGTTGTATTGGTTGGTCAGCGGCAAGACCGTTGGCGGCATGGCGCTGTACCCGGAAGGCTTGAGCCGCGACACCGCGCTGCAGTTGTTCACTCAGGGCAGCGCCTGGTTCTCCAGTGAGCAGGGCAAGAAAGGCCAGATCAAGGTGGGCCAGCTGGCCGACCTGGCGGCGTTGTCGCTGGACTTCTTCAGTGTCGATGAAGAGGCGATCAAGGGCATCGAGTCGGTGCTGACCCTCGTCGATGGCAAGGTCGTGTACGGCGCCGGCGAGTTCGACAGGCTCGGCCCGCCGCAGGTGCCAGTACTGCCGGAATGGTCGCCGGTGGCCAAGGTGCCGGGGCACTGGCGGGTGGGTACGCCATCGCTGGCCACAGCGGTGCACCAGTGCAGCGGCCCGTGTGGGGTGCATGCGCACAGCCATGAAAAGGCGCGGCATTCCAGCGTGCCGGTGAACGATTTCCAAGGGTTCTGGGGGGCGCTGGGTTGTTCGTGCTTCGCGTTCTGAGTTGATGTGAAGAAGGGGCCTGCAGAGGCCCCTTTTTTTGCTTGAGTGAATTATCGGCTCAGTTCAGAAGCTGCCTTTGAGTGGGTATTCGATGATCAGGTAGAGGCGGTCGATATCGTCGCCCGCCTGGGCTTGGTTGGCGCGATGGGTGACGTGGGAAAGCGCCAGGCTGAGGTCTTTGGCGACGCCGGACTGCACCACGTACCTGAGGTCGATATCGCGTTCCCAGTGGCGCCCGCCCTGGCCCTGTTGCGCCGCGTAGGCGCCGCTTGCCGGGGCATGCGTGCCGTCGACCCCGCGGCCACTGACGTAGCGGCCCATCAGGCTCAGGCCGGGCATGCCAAGGGTGGCGAAGTCGAGGTCATAGCGCAGCTGCCATGAGCGCTCGCCCGGGCCGTTGAAGTCAGCGTACTTGATCGAGTTGGCCAGGTAGATCGAGTCGCCAGCGACGAAGTCGAAGGGGGTGTCGCCTTCGACCTTCTGGTAGGCGAGGGTCAGGGCCTGGGCACCGAAGCTGTACTTGCCCGCCAAGCTGAAGGCAAGGGTGTCGATGGCGCCGGCGCTGGCGTTGCCGGTATCACGGCTCTTGTAGAGGTTGCCGTCCAGGCGCCAACTGCCTTCGGCCAGGTTGAGATTGAGGTAGGCCTGGCGCCAGGTGTCTTGCAGTTGGCTGGCGTACAGCGCGCCGCCGAACGGGCCATCGGCTGCGAACGTGGCGCCGGCCAGGCTGATGGCGCGGCCATGGGTGGTGGCGCCGTAGCCTGTAAAATCGTCGTGGGTCGAGCTGTTGTCCTGGTTGTTGAACGCGGTGAAGCGTCCGGCCTCCAGGCGCCAGCCGGGCAGGGCGGTGTTCTCCAGCAACCAGCCGGTGGCGTATTCGGGGTGCAGGCGTTTGTCGCCGGTATCGAACACGGGTGTCTCGACGGTCATCTCGCCATAGCGCAGCAGGGTATTGCCCAGGCGCAGCTTGATGGCGGCGCCGGCGCTGGAATAGTCGGACTCGGCACGGCCATCGCTGTCACGCGGCAGCAGCCCGGTACCGGCATGGCCGCGGCCACCGTCGAGCTTGAGGCCGAGAAAGCCATGGGCATCGATGCCGACACCCACAGTGCCTTCGGTGAACCCCGAGCGGATTTCACCGATGAAGCCTTGCGCCCATTCCTGACGGTAGTTCTGGCCGCTGCCGGAAGGCGAGCGGAAGTCGCTGTGCAGGAAGTAGTTGCGGCTGAGCAGCGACCAGCCGGGTTCTTCTGCCTGGCTGAGCGCGGGGCAGAGGGCGAGGGTGGCGAGCAGGGCGCGGCCGGGGCCGTGAGTGGCGCGGATCATGGGGGCTCCGGGATGGATGATCCAGGACTGTGGAGCAAGCGCAGGCGAGGGTCTTGTAAAGGTGTGCTTTCGCGGGTAAACCCGCGAAAGGGCAGTACAGATTCAGGCCATGTCGCTGATGGCGAACTCCTCGGCCAGGTGATCGATCAGCGACCGCACCGACGGCAGCAAGCCGCGTCGCGACGGGAAGATCGCATGCACGATGCCGCAGCGCGGGTGCCAGCCCGGCAACAGCTCCACCAGCCGGCCCTCGGCCAGGTCCTCGCGCACGGCTACCCGGGGCAGGTGCGCAATGCCCACACCGGCCACCACGAAATGGCGCAAGGCAAACAGGTCGTCGGTGACCATGCGCGGTGTGTGCGGGATCACGATGCTGTGGCTTTGGTCTTCCCCTTGGAACAGCTCCCACTGGTACTCACGTTGGGCGCTGCCCCAGTGCACGCTGGGCAGCTGGCCGAGCATCTGCGGGTCGAAGCCCTTGGGCAGTTGCTCCCGGTATTGCGGCTGGCCGACCAGGCACTGGGTACTGTTGCTCAGCACCTTCATCACCATGTCGGTGTTTTCCAGCGGCGGAAAGCGCACGCGCAGCGCCACGTCGAAGCCTTCATGCAGCAGGTCGACGCGGCGGTTGGTACTTTCGATGAACAGCTCTACCTGCGGGTACTTGAGCATGTAGCGCGTCAGCATCGGCCCGACCCAGGAGTTGAGCAGGGTGGTCGGGCAGCTGATGCGCACCAGCCCGCGAGGCTCGCTGCGGTTGCGTTCGATGATCTCCGCCGCGCCCTCGGCCTCCACGCGCATGGCCAGGCAACGGTTGTAGTAGGCCTGGCCGATTTCGGTCAGCGAGCAATGCCGGCTGGTGCGGTGCAGCAGGCGTACGCCAAGACGCTCTTCAAGGTCTGCGATACGCCGGCTGAGCTTGGACTTGGGCATGTCCAGCGCGCGACCTGCCGGGGCGAAACCGCCGTGCTCCACTACCTGGGTGAAGTAGTAGAGGGAGTTGAGGTCTTCCAATGATCGTTCTCCGGGTGGAACGGTAAGGGCAGTTTCGCAGTTTAACGGTTTAATCTGTGGGGCTGGTTAATGGCTTCTAGGCGCCTGTCGATAGGCGTTCAAGGCCTATGAAATCGAGCGCCGCCCGCGCGGCGCTCGATCTCTATGGCGACAAATCACCTAACGGCGAGCGCTCCAAGCCTCAATCCACAACTCAATCCGCATCCGAATCAAACAACCGCTCCAGTTCCACCCGCGCTTCCTTGGCTGTCTGCATCACCTTGGCCCGGTCATCGCGCACCTGCCCTTGGGCTACCAGCACTTCTTCGTCGTGTTGGGTAAACCGGGCGATGCGATCCGCCGCTTGTTCATCACTCAACCCTAACCCCACCAGCGCACGGCGGGTCATCTCCAGGCTCGAATAGAACGTCTCGCGAATCGGCTCGGCGCCTACATCGATCAGCTTGTGCACATGCTGGCGGTTACGCGCGCGGGCCAGCACTTTCAGGTGCGGGTACAGGCGCTTGACCCGCTCCGCCGTGCGGGTGGTGACTTCCGGGTCGTCGGTGGTGATGACGAAGTACTCGGCCTCGCCCACCTTGGCCGCATGCAACACCTCGGCGCGCAAGGGGTCGCCGTAGAACACTGGAGCCTGCTCGAACATGCGGGTCATCTCGATGGCGTCCACCGAAGTTTCCAGGGCGATGAAGGGGATCTTCTGGGCGCGCAGGATGCGCGAGACGATCTGCCCCATGCGGCCCATGCCGACGATGACCACACGCGGGGCGTCGGTCTGGATCTGCTTGTACTGCTCCGGCACTTCACGCTGCGGCTGCGGGCGCTTGAGGGCGCGGGCGCAGCCGAGCATCAGCAGGGGGGTGAGGGCCATCGACAGGGTGATGGTCATCATCAGCAGGTCGTAGGTCTGGGTGTCGAACAAGCCCTGGTCCTTGCCCAGCTTGAACACCACGAAGGCGAACTCGCCACCCGCCGCCAGCACCATCCCCAGGCGCAGGGCGCTGGCGCTGTTGAGGCCGCCGGCCAGTCGGCCGACCACGATCAGCAAGGTCAGCTTGACCGCGATCAGCAGCAGGGTCAGGCCCAACAGCACCAGCGGCATTTCCAGCAGCAGGCTCAGGTTGGCGCCCATGCCGACACTGATGAAGAACAGCCCCAGCAGCAGCCCCTTGAACGGTTCGATCTGCGACTCCAGCTCGTGGCGGTACTCCGAGTCGGCCAGCAACAGGCCGGCGAGGAAGGCGCCCAGGGCCATGGAAATGCCGGCCTCTTCCATCAGCCAGGCGGTACCGATCACCACCAGCAGCGCGGTGGCGGTGGAAACCTCCGGCAGGCCGGTACGGGCGACGATGCGAAACACCGGGCGCAGCAGGTAACGGCCGCCGACGATGACCACGGCGATACTGGCGAATACCTTCAGTGCATGTTCGAGGCTGTCACCGTGACTGGTATCCGGACCGCTGGCGGCCAGCAGCGGGACCAGGGCGATCAGCGGGATGGCCGCGATGTCCTGAAACAGCAGAATGGCGAACGCGAGGCGACCGTGCGGCGCGTTCAGCTGCTTGCTTTCGGCCAGGCTCTGCAGGCCGAGGGCGGTCGATGACAGCGCCAGGCCCAGGCCCAGTACCAGGGCCGCCGGCAATGACTGGGCAAAGCCAAACAGGGCGATGGCGCCAATCACCGCACCGGTCAGCAACACCTGCGCAGCCCCCACGCCGAACACTGACTTGCGCATCAGCCACAAGCGTTTGGGTGACAGCTCCAGGCCGATGATGAACAGCAGCAGAACAACGCCCAGTTCAGAAATGTGCGCGACGCTCTCGGTATCGCGGATCAGCCCCAGCGCCTGCGGGCCGATGGCCACGCCAGCCAGCAGGTAGCCGATCACCGCGCCCAGTTGCAGGCGCTTGGCCAAGGGGACGGCAAGGACGGCGGCGAAGAGGAAGATCACCGCGGTTTGCAGAAGGCTGCCTTCGTGTGGCATTGGCTCGAACTCCATGAGCTGCCGGGGCAGCGTTAGAACAGTGTGGCGGACAATTCTGGAGGTGGAGGGGGGGTTAGACAATCTGGCTGGAAGGAGAAACATTGTCTCGCCAGGCGGGACAGTGATGATCCTCCACACGTGTATCTGTCAGCCGCCACCAAACTGCGCCCGGTACTGCGCTGGTGTCATGCCGATGCGCTCGCAAAACACCTTGCGCATATGCCGATCACTGCCAAACCCACACTGTGCTGCCACCACCTTCAACGGCAGGTCGCTGCCCTCGAGCACTTTGCGTGCCTGATCGATACGCGCATTCTGCAGGTACTGCAGCGGGGTGATGCCGACCTCGCGCTGGAAGGTCCGGGCAAAATTGCGGCTGCTCATCGCCACCAGGTCGGCCATCTTGCGCACGGTAAACGGCTGGTCGATATGGTCGACGATATAGGCCTGCACCCGCGCGGTCGGCGAGTCGTCGCGCGGCACGGCCGCCAGCAACGGCCCGTAAGGTGTCTGCCCGCCCTGGCGATGGCGCGCGACCAGCAGCACTTTGGCCACTTCCAGCGCCAGTGCCTTGCCATGGTCTTCGGCAACTACGGCCAGGGCCAGGTCGATACCTGCCGTGATCCCGCCCGAGGTGATCAGGCAGCGGTCGATCACATAGATCTGTTCGGTCTCGACTTTCGCCTCAGGGAAGGCCCGCGCCAGCCGCTCGACGTAGTTCCAGTGGGTGGTACAGCGATAACCGCCAAGCAGCCCCGCCCGGCCCAGCAAGAACACGCCAGTGCAGATCGCGCCGAAACGCTTGGCCCCACGCACGGCCTGCGTCAGCCAGTGCTCGAGCCCCGGCAGCGCAACGTCGTAGGCGCCTGGGCCTCCGGGTACCAGCAACAGGTCGACGGCTTCCGGCAGCGCCTCAAGGCGCAGGTCAGCGATGACCCTCAGCCCGCATGAGCCGCGCACCACCCCATCGCCGTCGGCCAACGTGATCAGCCGGTATCGCCGCTCGGCGGGCAAGAAGCGGTTGGCAATGGCAAAGGCATCCATGGGGCCGGTGACATCCAGCAACAGCACATCATTGAACAGCACCATCGCCACGGTGCGGTGAGCGCGATTTTCCTGCATACCACTTTCGCCTTTAGTACGGGCCGCCGCTGGCGGCGTGAAGCTGAACAGGCGCGCATCTTAAGGTATCGGTATAGCGGCCAGGGCCAGCAATGCACAATTAAGAACTATTCAGGTTTGGCTCAGGACTTTGTCATGTCCTCGGGGCGAGACTTTCCTCATTGAACAGGAGAGTCGCCATGAGCCCTCTGACGATCTGCAGTACCTCACAGGCGCCGGGCGCGCTGACCCCTGCACGCCTGCGCCAGGCCAAGGAACTGATGCTGCACAGCCCCTTGTCGATCATCGAGATCGCTGGCCTGTGCAACCTCACCCGCAGCCACTTTTCTCGCGCGTTCAAGGTCAACACCGGCTTGTCGCCCCAGGCCTGGCGCCTGCTGGCGCGCATGGAGAAGGCCAAGCGGTTGCTGGTCACCGAGGTGCCGATCACCCATGTCAGCCTCGAATGTGGTTTCTGCGACCAGTCACATTTCACCCGGGCGTTCAGCCGCCTGGTCGGCCAGCCGCCCAAGGCATGGCGGCGGACCAGCCAGAACGCCGCGTCCGGCGCTCATTCTTAAACCATGTTTATCCGTTGGTATACCACCTCCGGATAGTACCGCCCCCGTTTTCCAAGCCCAAATCATCCAAGGAGAAACCCCATGAGCCAACCCGATTACAAGCGCCTGAACAAAGACGACGCCGTGGTGCTGCTGGTCGATCACCAGACCGGCCTGATCTCGCTGGTACAGGACTTCTCACCCAACGAGTTCAAGAACAACGTACTGGCCCTGGGCGACCTGGCCAAGTTCTTCGGCCTGCCGACCATCCTCACCACCAGCTTCGAGCAAGGCCCGAACGGCCCACTGGTACCCGAGCTGAAAGAGATGTTCCCGGACGCGCCGTACATTGCCCGCCCAGGCCAGATCAACGCATGGGACAACGAAGACTTCGTCAAGGCGATCAAGGCGACAGGCCGCAAGCAACTGATCATCGCCGGTGTGGTGACTGACGTGTGCGTGGCATTCCCGACCTTGTCGGCGCTGGCCGAAGGCTTTGAAGTGTTCGTGGTCACCGACGCGTCCGGTACCTTCAACGAGACCGTACAGCAGGCTGCGTGGGTGCGTATGACCCAGGCAGGCGCGCAGATGATGAACTGGTTCTCGGTGGCCTGTGAGCTGCACCGCGACTGGCGCAACGATATCGAAGGGCTGGGTAATCTGCTGTCCCAGCGAATCCCCAACTACCGCAACCTGATGAACAGTTATGCGGTGTTGAGCGCGCGTTGATGTAAGCCTGCTCGGGCCTCTTCGCGGCGGTGCGGCGATCCGACTTACCCGCGAAAAGGCCGCACCAGGCTACACAGGCTTCAATCGCCTGCCCGAACCGGCACAGTTACCCGAATCCTGCACCCGCCCAGCTCTGACGCCTGCGCCTGCAGCTGCCCGCCATGGGCCTGAATCACCGAGCTGCATATCGCCAGCCCCATTCCCAGCCCACCGCTCTTGGTGGTGTAGAAGGCGCCAAACACGCGTTCCAGTTCCTCTGGCGCAATGCCCGGCCCATTGTCGTCGACACAGATCTCCACCTCGTCCTCGACAACGGCACAGGTGATCCGCAATACGCCGTCGTTGCGAAACCCCGCCAGTGCTTCCAGAGCGTTAGTGAGCAAGTTGTAGATCAACTGCTGCAACTGTACCGGGTCAGCCATCATGCTCGTCGCCGCTTGCAACCGGGTTTGCACGTTCACGCCGCATTTCAAGGCCTCCGAGGACGTCAGGCGCACCACTTCCAGGATCAGCGCATCAAGCTTCACCGCCTTGCACTGCATCGGCGACTGTTTGGCCAGCGAACGCAGCGCGCGAACGATGTTGGCCGCGCGCTCGCTGTCTCTGCGGATATCCTCCAGGCCATCGATGGCTTCCTGCAGGTCGGGCTGGTCACGTTTCAGCCAGCGAAGGCTGGCCGAGGCATTGGCGGCGATACCCAGCAGCGGCTGGCTGATCTCGTGGGCGATAGAGGCCGACAACTCGTTCATCACCTGCAGGTGCGCACTGCGCGCAAGCTCTGCCCGTGAGCGACGCAGCTCGGCTTCCATCTGCGCACGGCTTTGATTGTCTTCGGCCAGGCGGGTATAGAACTTGGCGGTTTGCAGCGACACTGCAGCCTGCGAAGCGAGGATCTCGAGCATGGCCAGGCGCTGCTTGCCAAACAAATTGGGCACCAGGCGGTTTTCCAGGTAGACCAGGCCGATAAGCACGCCTTGCAGCAGCAGCGGAAGGCACAGCACCGAGCGGGCGTTGCGCGCGTGCAGTTCCTGGCGGAAGGCTTCCGGGCAGTCGCACTGGGCATCGTTGAGCACCAGTGGCTTCTTGGTGCGCAGGGTGGCGTTGATGATCGACAGCGGGGCCTGGGTCATGAACTTCTGGCAGTTGTCCATGCGCACTTGTAAACCGGCGTCGTCGATGTAGGCCAGCGCAGCCATCTGGAACTCGGCGCCGCTGACGATCAGCAAGGCGCCGTGATCGGCACCGGAGTGCTGGGTCAGGTGCCCCATCAGGGTTTCGATCAGGCCCTCCAGCAGCACTTCTTCGGACAATGCGCGCGCGGCCTCGAGGCCGACTTCCAAGTCCAGCCGGGCCTGGCTGGCAGAGCGGTAGGTCTCCTGCACGGGCTGAGTGCGCAGGAAGGGGTGCAGGGTTTCGAGCTGGCGTACCTTGCCCGTGGCGCCCCAGATGTGGAAGCAGTCGCGGGCTATACGCAGGTGCAGGTTGGCACCGGAGATCAACCCGCTGGGGATGCACACTTCGGCCAGTTGCTCGTGGGCGAGGGCCTGCTCATGGATGAACCCGGCGGCCGTAGCTGCGATCTGGGCCTGGTCGAAGCAGCGGATGGCGGATAGGCCGTCACCGCTGAGCTTGGCAATCACACCCTCGATCAGCAGCAGCTTGCTGCGGAAGGTGACCGGGTTGAAGCCCGACCATGCCGCGAAGCGTTCGCGCAGTTCGTGCAGTGCGGCCAATTTGCCCATCGCGGTGCCGGGGGCCTCTGGGCTGCCCAGGGTCAGGCCGCAGAACAGGTGGTAGTCGGCCAGGTTGATGTGGGCGGGGGCGGCCCAGGCATGGCTGCCGGCGCTGGCAAGTTGGCGTACAGCCTGTTTGATGTCGCCCAGGTAGAAGGCCGACATGCCAGTGAAGAGGTGCTTGAAGAACAGTGTTGTGCAGGATTTTATGGCGTGTACGGTGGCGTCGGCAGGCGCTTCGCACGCCGACCGCGAGGCAAGGCCGCTCCTGCCGCCGCTGCCGATCATGGCGGCGACGAATGCCTGCTGGGCCAGGAGGATATGTTCGACATCGCTGTAGCCGTAGCCGCGAACGGTGAGCAAACCTTGCGCCACTTCGCCGCCGACTTCCTGCAAATGGTGGCCCATGAACAGCGAGTCGGAAACCAGATGATTGCGGGCATAGCAGGCCATCGCCAGGTCGCCGCTCAGGCGCGTCGAGTCGAGCGCCTCCAGTGCCGTGCGTCGGGCGTACTCCATGGGGGCGGTCCAGGCGCTGACCTGGTCCAGGGCAAGCAGGGCGCTGGTCAGGTCCGCCTCGAAAGCGTGCCGTTCGATCAGCTTGAGCGCCGCCAGGCAGTAGGCATGGCCATCGTGGTAGGCGCCAAAGCGTTCGGCAGCCATCACACCGAACCAGGCCAGACCATAGGTGCTGCCAGGGGCCACGCCGTGCAGCAACGACAGCTCCATGATCTTGGCAAGGTGCAGAAAACAGATATCGTCCTTGACGAAAAACGATGACGACAGAGTCGCCAGCAACGCGATCGCCACGGCCACTTCTTCCGAGTCGGTTTTGGGCAGCGACTCTAGGCAGTGCTGACCCTTGTCTTCGATCAGGGCATGCACGCGGCCATAGGCGGCCTCGACCAGATCGGGGTTGGAACCCTGTACCAGCGTGACGCCCAGCAGCTCAAGGCCACTGATGGCGCAGGCGATGGCCGTCGGGTAATCCGAGCGCAGGGTATGTAAGCGGGCCTCAAGCTTGCAGACACGCGCCTTGTCCAAAGCCGATTGCGCACGCAGGTGGCATTCGCGGATGCGGGCTTCGGCCTGCGGCATCCGCGACAATTGCATGTCGCACTCCGCCGCCAGGCAGGCGATGGCAAGCGCATGGGTTGCCTGGGTGCCAGGTGCAGCGCTCAGGCGCAACAGTTCGTCGGCGGCATGCAGGTAGCCGGCCGTCTGCTCGTAGGCGGCGCTGTCACGCGCCCTCAGCGCAGCTTCTTGCAGTAGCAGCACAAACACCTCGCAGTCGCAGGCCTCGAATGCTCGCGGGCTGGCCCGTTGTACCTGGTTGGCGATCTCGAACACGGCCTCGTGCAGCGTCGCCTGCCAGGCTTCGCGCATGGCGTGGGCAATGTGCGCATGCAAGGCCGGCCGCTCTCGTGAGGGCGTGAGTGCGTAGGCGGCTTGCAGTACGCGATCATGGGAAAACCTCAGGCCCTTTTGCCCCGGCAGCAGGAAACCTGCGGCAATCAAGGCTTTGAGCTGTTCGGCCAGGTGCGTGGCGGGCAGTGGCAGCATGCTGCGCAGCAGTGGCTCATCGCATCGGCCACCCGCCGCGCTGGCCACGCGCAGCACATCGCGCTGGGCCGAGGGCAGGCGCGCCAGGCGATGGACCATCAGGTCGGCGACGTTGTCGGCATAGCGGTGTTGCGCCACCGCCGACAGTGACCAGGACCAGCGCATGGTCTGGGTGTCGAAGGTGAACAAGCGGTCCTCGACCATCGCCCCGAGGATCTGGTGAATGAAGAACGGGTTGCCAGCGGTCTTGGCGTGCACCAGCTCGGCGAGTTGCAGCGCGGCCTCAGGTGCGGCGTGGTAGCGTTCGCCGATCATCTCCATCACCGCGCCGACAGTAAGGGGGCGAAGGTCGAGCGTGGTGCTGCGGATGGACACAGGGGGCACACAGGGCTTGCTGTCGGGTGCTGCGTCGCTGCGCCGGGCAAAAATCAGCAGCAGGTTGCCGGGCGCTTGCTCAAGCAGTTCGTCCAGCAGGTGCAGCGTGGCGTCGTCAGCCCATTGCATGTCATCGAAAAACAGTGCCAATGGGCGCCCGGGGCGGCTGAACACCTGCAGGAACTCGACCACGGCGCGCAGTTCTTTTTGCAGTGCCAGCCGCGTGGGTTTGTCGGGGAGCTCGGCCGTGGGGCCGATCACCAGCTTGAGGTCCGGGGCCAACTTGCCGAGCAGCCGGCCACGGCCTTTGATGCGCCGCAGAATTTCACGGCGTAGCAGCTCCAGGTCATCACTGTTCTTGGCCAGCAGTTGGGTGGTCAGTGACCCGAGGATTTCGATCCAGGGCCCGTAGGGCACCGCTCGCTCCAGGCTGTTGCACGTGCCGCTGGCCCAGTATCCCTCGGCGCTGCCCTTGAGTGCCGCCTGAACCAGGCTCGACTTGCCCATGCCCGTGGCGCCTTTGATGAACAGGGCCTGGGATGTGCTGTCCCGGCGCAGTGCCTTGAGCAGCAGGGTGATGACCTTCTGCTCGGCAGAGCGGCCATAGAGGCGGTCGTGGCTGGGGGAAAGGGGGTCGGCGCTGCCGGGTTGGAAATCTGCGATGGCCTGGCCCGCACGCCACTGCCGCTGACAATGGCCAAGGTCGACCGCCAGCGCGCGGGCAGTCTGGTAGCGGGCATCGGGCTCTTTGGCCAGGGCCTTGGCGAGGATGCGGCTGAGCGGCTGCGGTACCCGGTTGTCGACGTCGATGGCCGCCCGCGGTTGAACGCCGGCATGCAGCTGGCGCCAGTGCGGTTTGTCGCGCCCGGCCAGCGGCAGCTCGCCCAGCAACAGCTGGTACAGGATGGCGCCGAGCGCATAGATATCGCTGCGTTGATCGCAGCTGGAGCCGTGTGGGCAGATCTGTTCCGGTGCCAGGTAGCTCCAGGTGCCGAGGGGGGTGCCTGGTTCGCTGATCAACGCCGGCACATCGGCGCAGAAACAGCCAAGCCTGACCCGATGCGCGTGTTGCACGCAGATGTGCGCGGGCTGCAAGGCACCGTGCAGAACATTGCTTTCGTGTGCCAGCGCCAGTGCCGAGGCGGCGTTGACGGCGATGTCGAGGAAGCTGGGGAGCGCTGCGGGGCCTTGGGCAATCAGGTCGGCGACCGAGCGGCCCGCCGGATAGACCAGCAGCGGCCCTTCGGCCGAACGCAGATAGGCCGAGGGGATCACCGCCCACTGTGGGTCGAGGCGCAGACGATAAGCGCGCTCCAGGTGCTGGCAGGCAGCAGGCGACTCAAGGGGCGCGCGTACGGCGAGCCACGACTGACCTGTGCCGGGGTCACGCAGGCGGAAGTAGGTCAGATCACCTTCCTGCCCCAGGCGCGTGATGTCGCACCGGTTCAACCAGCCCTCGTCGATCGACGGGTCATAATCGATGGGCCTGCAAGCGAGGCGTTCATCGAGCATCAAGCACCCCCTGCTAACGACATCCAAGGGCGCGAGTATACGCAGCGAGCACCGTGCGCATGCCCGGGCCAGACGGCTTGGCAGGAACGGGAACCATCTTGACCGTTATCGCCCCCTCGGCTGCGGCGGGTGCTTGTATAGTCCAAGGGCCGACCTATCCCTCGGGATAATTGTATGAATGTGGACGGTGGCCTAGATTGCATGGGGCTGCGCAACCGCCCGGACCCGTGAGATTCGAGACGACCATGATCCGATTTGGCAATGCCCAGGTGTCGCTGGAGCGACGAGAAGCGTTTCTCGACGGCAAGCCGATTACGTTGGGCGGGCGCGCCTTCGAAGTGCTGGCGACGCTGATTCGCGCCAAAGGCCGGGTGGTCGGCAAGGACGAGCTGTTCAGCCAGGTCTGGGCCGGCACCGTGGTCGAGGACAACAACCTGCAGGTGCAGATCTCTTTGTTGCGCAAGGCGTTTGGCGACCGCGGCCTGATCCAGACCGTGCCTCGCCGGGGCTATCGGCTGGCGGCTGAAGTCGCGCTCGACCTACCGGCGAAGGACATTGGGCGCGCGTTGCGACCTGTCGACCTCGATACCGCTGACGCAGCGGGTGACTGCTCGGCCGTGCCCGTGCTGGTGGTAGATGACGACCCTTCGGTGCTCAATGCCCTGGGCCGGCTGTTGCGCTCGCACGGCATTTTGCATCGGCTGTACGCCTCGGCTGAGGCGCTGCTTGAAGCCGATTCGCACGTGCCCTGTGCCTGCTTGTTGCTGGACATGAACCTGCCTGAGGCCAGTGGGCTGGAGCTGCAGGCGATATTACGTCGGCTCGACCTGCCATGGCCGGTCGTGTTCATGACCGGCCACGGCACCATCCCCATGACTGTTCAGGCCATGCGTGCAGGTGCGGTGGAGTTTCTGACCAAGCCTTTTGATGAAGCGCAGTTGCTGGCATTGCTGACGGCACTGCGTGCCCGCGCGCTGGCGGCCGGGCGCACGTGGCGGCATGCTCGGCAGGTTCGGGAAAAGTACGGGCGGCTCACGCAACGCGAGCGCCAGGTGTTCGCGCTGGTGGTCAGCGGGTTGTCGCACAAACAGATTGCCAAGGAGATCGGCACCAGCGAGGTGACGACCAAGGTGCACAAGAAGAACATCATGAACAAGTTGCAGTCCCGCTCGCTGGTCGAACTGGTGGCCATGCACAACGTGCTAGAGGCGCGTGTCGAGGGCCAGGGCGCCGCATGAAGCCACAGGGGGCAAACGACAGGGTGTGGGTGTGCATCGTCGATGACGATGCGTCTGTACGTAAAAGCCTGGCCAACCTGCTGCGGGCGACAGGCTTTGGGGCACTGCTGTTCGGGTCGGGCGAAGAGTTTCTGGCCTCGACGCTGGCGCGTGACGCCGGGTGCGCGTTGCTCGATCTGAGGATGCCCGGGCTGACTGGGCTGGAAGTGCTGCGTGAGCTGGCACACCTGGGCTGGCGTTTGCCGGTGATCTGCATGTCGGCGCATTGGGATGATACGACGCTAGAAGCGTCGCTGCGCCAGGGGGCGGTCGCCTACCTGGCCAAACCGTTTTCCGAAGAGGCGTTGCTGGCGGCGGTACAGGCCGCAATGACCGACCTGTAGGAGCGGCCTTGCGTCGCAATGGGCCGCAAAGCGGCCCCCAAAACCCAAGCCCGTGTCAGCTACCAGGCCGATACTGCAACGCCTCGCCCAGATGCCCTCGGGCAATCGACGCCACGCCCTCCAGGTCCGCCAGCGTGCGCGCCACTTTCAGCAGCCGATGGGCAGCGCGCAATGACAAGTTCAATCGCTCGCAGGCAGTCTCCAGCCAAGCCTGGTCGGCCGCCTCCAGCAGGCAATGGCTGCGCAAACCGTTGAGGTCGAGAAACGCATTGGCGCACCCTTGCCGACGTTGCTGCAGGTCGCGCGCCTCGGCCACCCGCTCGGCGACCGCAGCGCTGGTGTCGCCGCTGGGTTGGTTGTTCAGCGTGGTGGTTTCGCGCGCCACGGTCAGGTGCAGGTCAATGCGGTCCAGCAGCGGCCCCGACAGCTTGTTGCGATAACGCTGGACCTGGTCGGTGCTGCAGCGGCAGCGGCCGCTCGGGTCGCCGAGGTAGCCGCAAGGGCAGGGGTTCATCGCCGCCACCAGCTGAAAACGCGCCGGGAAGCGCACTTTGTCCCGCGCCCTGGCAATCACGATCTCGCCGGACTCGAGCGGTTCGCGCAGTACCTCCAGCACGCGCCGCTCGAATTCCGGCAACTCATCGAGAAACAGCACACCATGATGAGCCAGGGTGATTTCGCCCGGCTGTGGCCGGCTGCTGCCGCCCACCAGTGCAGGGCCTGAGGCCGAGTGGTGCGGGTGGCGGAAAGGGCGCTGTGGCCAGCTGTTCAGCGGCGCATGGCCGCTGACCGACTGAATGGCCGCCACCTCCAGCGCCTCGCGCTCGTCCAGCGGCGGCAACAGCCCTGGCAAGCGGCTGGCGAGCAAGGTCTTGCCAGTGCCGGGCGGGCCGGTGAACAACAGGTTGTGCGCCCCGGCTGCGGCCAGCAGCAATGCACGCTTGGCCGCCACCTGGCCCTGTACCTCGCTGAGGTCGGGGTAGGGCCGGCTGTTCAATACCAGGCCATTGGCGGCATAGGGCGCTAACGGTACCTGGCCGTTCAGGTGGGCGACCAGTTCCAGCAGGTGCCCGATGGCATACACCACCAGCCCACCTGCAAGGCTGGCTTCTTCGGCGTTTTCGCGTGGTACCACCAATGCCCGACCCGCATCCCTTGCCGCCAGCGCCGCCGGCAACACGCCCTGCACAGGGCGCAGTTGCCCGGACAGCGCGAGCTCGCCCAGGCACTCGATGTCGCAGAGGGGGGCCACCGGGACCTGGCCACTGGCGGCCAGAATGCCCAGGGCAATGGCCAGGTCATAGCGCCCGCCATCCTTGGGCAGGTCGGCGGGCGCCAGGTTCTGGGTGATGCGCCTTGCCGGGTAGTCCAGGCCTGAGTTGACGATGGCACTGCGCACCCGGTCTTTGCTTTCCTTGACCGTGGTTTCGGGCAGGCCGACCAGGGTGAGGTGGGGGAGCCCGTTGGCCAGGTGGGTTTCGACGCTGACCGCCGGTGCCTGCACGCCTACCTGGGCGCGGCTGTGGACGAGGGCAAGTGACATGGACGCTCCGTTGTCGCTGAAAAGGGCCGCTTCCTGCGGCTTGGGCAAGGTTAGCGGGCAAAGTGGCAATCAGCGCAAGAAGTGTGCGTCCTGGTTTTTCAGGTCAGGGTTTTCTCCTGGTTTTTCATACAATCTGACAAAAATGGATCCAATAACTTTGCGCAGATCCAGGGTATGGCTTAGTGTTGAAAGGCTACTGCGCTTGCCATGGGATGGCAGCGCCGCTTCCCACAAATGGACTTGAGGTATTGCTCCGTGCAAACGCTCACTCGCACTCGCCAGGCAATCCGAGAACTGGTGCAGGCCAGTGCATTCGTTGAACTCAACCGCTACTTCGACATCCTCGAAGCGCGCTGGCGACAGTCGCCACCCGGCGAGTTTCCTGCCTACCTGGAGGCCGTTGAAGGGCACATGCTGGTCGATTGGGACTGCCAGGGCGACAAGGCCCTGACGCAGGTTCTAAAGGCCTGGATCGACGCCTGCCCCAAGGCCTACCACCCTCAGGTGGTGATGGGCTTGCATTGTTTCAGTCGCGCCTGCGATATCCACGACAGTGCCAATGCCGAGCCCCTCAGTGCCGAGCAGCAGTTGGCGGCCGAGCAGGTTTGCGAGCTCGGCGCCGCGCACCTGTTGCGTGCCATGGGGCGCTCGGCGCAGCCGGTGGCGGCGGCCATCGGCATGCTGCGGCTCAGCGCTCAGTTTGCCGAGCCAGGTTGGTTGCGCGAACTGTTCGACGGCCAGCCGGCACGCTTCAGCCCGAGCGCTCACGCGGATGTGGAGGTGCAGGAGGCTGCGGCGCCGCTGCTGGTGAAATACGGCCTGCTACCCCTGGCCCAAGTGCCACAGACCTTGCCGGCGTGCCTGGGCAAACGTGCCGTGCATGGGCGAGAAGCCGCGCAGCACTATTGGCTGCAGCATGCGCTGGGTGCTTTCCCCGGCTGTTTTGAAGCGATTCAGGCGCATGCCATCTACCTGCTGCCCCGTTGGGGCGGCAGTTACGCGGCAATCGACGGATTGGCTGGTGGCATGCTGTGTGAAGGATGGCGAGAGGAGCAGCGCAATGCGCTGCGCTGGCTGGCTATCGAGGACCAGCTCGAACTGCCGCATGCCGGCCAGGTGCAGTCGATCGCTGCCTGGCAGCAGGTGTTCAAGGGGTGGTCGCTGCGTGCGCTCAGGCCTAGGGAGCGCGCCACCTTGCTGGCATGGCGTGGTGCCTTGCGTGGTTGTGCCCTGCAGGACTACACGGGCGCGCTGCGCGATTTTGCCGTCTGTGTGAACCTTTACCCTGACCTGGGCTTTGTCCCGAGTATCGGCCAGCCCTTTCGTAGTTTTGTCTGCCTCATGCTGTTCCACGGCATGGACGATGACCAGCAGGCATTTCGTAGCGCGATCGAGCGGCTGTGCGAGAGCGGTTCGCACCCGGCTGCCTGTGCGCTGCGGGCGGTGGGGCATGCGTTTGGGCGCTGGGGGTTTGCATGTTCGCCTGAGCAGGCACGTATTTGGTCGCAGCGTGCGGTGAAGCGGCAACTTGGCCGCCAGCGGCCGGATTTCGATGTGCTCGAAGTGCCACGTCTGCTCTGGTCTGCCAATCAGCAAGAGGCCGCCTATTTCCTTTATGAACGCTGTGCCGATCTGAGCCTGCCAGACGCTGCGCTGAGCCTTCATCACCTGCATCGCGGTGCACTGGCCAACACCCCTGGGCACTACCTGGACGCGGATGCGGCCGAATACTGGCTGCTGCGCGCGGTGCAGGCTGGCTGCAAGGTGGCCAAATACACCTTGGCATGCCGGCGTATGCAAAGTGCCGAAGCCTTGAGCGACCGAAGTGCCATGCTGGCAGTGAGGCGGCTATTGAACGATGCGTTGGGCAGTGCGCAGACCGCTGCCGGTGCGCGGCTGCAACTGGGTATTCTGCTGCGGCAGTTTGGCGAGCCGCAGGAGCAGGCCGAGGCCGTCGACTACTTGCTTGGCCTGGTCGAGCACCCGGACGATTGGATTGCCGCCCGTGCCAGCGCAGAGCTGGGGCTGGCCTGGATGCAGGGGCATGGCACACGCAAGCAAAGCCGCTTCGCGGCCATCGAGTGGATCAACCGCGCAGTGGCGTTGCAGCCGGCGGACAACGACATCGAGCATATCCAGGCCGAGATACTCAACTCGCACAACCGGGTGAAAACACTGTTCACCTTGTGCGGTGCCGCTTTGTTTCGGGGGACGCTGCATGCCAGCGAGTTGCCGCCTAAATCGGGCAACCCGGGCGAAGGGCGATTGCAGGCATCGGCCTGAACCTTATGCCTGAGGTGGCGCCATCCGTGCTTCCAGCTCGGCGACCTGTTTCTCCAGGGCTTCCAGGCGAGCGCGGGTGCGGGCGAGGACGACCATCTGGCTGTCGAATTCTTCGCGGCTGACCAGGTCCAGCTTGCTGAAGGCGCCCTGCATCAGCACCTTGAACTGGCTTTCGAGTTCGGCGCGAGGCTGGGCGGAATCGCTGCTGAAAAGGCGCGAGGCCTGGTCGCTCAGGGCGTCGAGGAGGGCTTTGGGCGCGAGCATGTTCGGCTGTCCACTGAATCTGAAAAATGACCCGCAGTGTAGCACGCAGCAAAACACTGTTTTGAGGGCAGGAGCGGGTGAGCCTTGCACATTTTTCGAGCAAGACGCCGACGGGTAGCGCACCGAAATCGTGCATCTTTTTGATGCTGGCGACTGGCCAACGCCGACGCCTTCAAGCAACTCACTGTTTTCTGGTGGTTTAGTGGAACTGGCAAGGTTTCTGCAAAGACCTGTACGAGCCATGCACTGATGCAGTTCCTTGTGACCAGGCAGTGCGCACGCGGAGCCGGATGCCGACGACGCGTTACAAAGCCAACCGCTGCGCTTAGACTTGAGACGGGTTTGTTTTCCTGGGGCAAGTCCACCAAATCGGGAGAGAGTTTCATGAAGCTAGTCACAGCCATCATCAAGCCGTTCAAGCTGGACGACGTGCGCGAGTCGCTGTCGGAAATCGGCGTGCAGGGCATCACCGTCACTGAAGTCAAAGGCTTCGGTCGGCAGAAGGGCCACACCGAGTTGTATCGCGGTGCTGAATACGTGGTCGACTTCCTGCCCAAGGTGAAGATCGACGTCGCCATCGACGACAAGGACCTTGATCGGGTGATCGAAGCCATCACCAAGGCTGCCAACACCGGCAAGATCGGTGACGGCAAGATCTTCGTGGTGAATCTGGAGCAGGCGATCCGCATCCGTACCGGCGAAACCGATACCGACGCGATCTAAGTAACAAAAAAAGCCTCACCAAACCCAACGCCCCAGGAGAAAACAACATGACTCTGCGTAAGATCGCAGGGCTAGGAGCCCTATTGTCCCTCGTAATGCCCGGGCT
>Ga0213828_1000393_pt1 | contig 43890 bp, 34 predicted proteins | sample MC6MC0897MG_FD_180664 | JGI IMG/M metagenome (GOLD analysis project Ga0213828, IMG submission 180664) | Enriched soil aggregate microbial communities from Iowa State University, Ames, United States - MC6-MC0897-MG | ecosystem: Environmental > Terrestrial > Soil > Unclassified | place: USA: Iowa...
GGCGCGAGAGCGACGTCTCGCTGGCCTTTTTTACATGCAGTACCTGGTGGCCAGGGCGTTCACGGCAGTCGATCAACGAATACTGTGCGCGAGCACTCCCAGCCACCCCCGAATAAAAGCGCCATTCCGATCGGCGCAATGAGGGCATTATGAGCAAGACCAACGAATCCTTGATGCAACGCCGTGTAGCTGCCGTCCCACGTGGCGTCGGCCAAATTCACCCGATCTTCGTTGATACCGCGAAGAACTCGACCGTGATCGACGTTGAAGGCCGCGAACTGATCGACTTCGCCGGCGGCATCGCTGTACTGAACACCGGCCACCTGCACCCGAAAGTGGTTGCAGCTGTGCAAGAACAGCTGACCAAAGTCAGCCACACCTGCTTCCAGGTGCTGGCCTACGAACCCTACGTAGAGCTGTGCGAGAAGATCAACAAGCTGGTCCCAGGCAACTTCGACAAGAAGACCCTGCTGGTCACCACCGGCTCCGAAGCCGTTGAAAACGCCGTCAAGATCGCCCGTGCCGCCACTGGCCGTGCTGGCGTGATCGCCTTCACCGGCGCTTACCACGGCCGTACCATGATGACCCTGGGCCTGACCGGCAAGGTTGTGCCGTACTCCGCTGGCATGGGCCTGATGCCAGGCGGCATCTTCCGCGCACTGTTCCCGAACGAACTGCACGGTGTGAGCGTCGACGACGCCATCGCTTCGGTCGAGCGCATCTTCAAGAACGATGCCGAGCCTAAGGACATCGCCGCGATCATCCTGGAGCCTGTTCAGGGTGAAGGCGGCTTCCTGCCGGCGCCGAAAGAGCTGATGCAGCGCCTGCGCGCCCTGTGCGACCAGCACGGCATCCTGCTGATCGCCGACGAAGTACAGACCGGCGCTGGCCGTACTGGCACCTTCTTCGCCATGGAGCAGATGGGCGTCGCGCCTGACCTGACCACCTTCGCCAAGTCGATCGCTGGCGGCTTCCCGCTGGCCGGTGTGTGCGGCAAGGCCGAGTACATGGACGCCATCGCCCCAGGTGGCCTGGGCGGCACTTACGCCGGTTCGCCGATCGCTTGCGCCGCGGCCCTGGCCGTGATCCAAGTGTTCGAAGAAGAGAAACTGCTGGACCGCAGCAAGGCCGTTGGCGAGCACCTGGTTGCCGGCCTGCGCAAGATCCAGGACAAAAACCCGATCATCGGTGACATCCGTGGTATGGGCTCGATGATTGCTGTCGAAGTCTTCGAGAAAGGCACTCACACCCCGAATGCCGCTGCCGTTGGCCAAGTAGTTGCCAAGGCACGTGACAAGGGTCTGATCCTGCTGTCGTGCGGCACCTACGGCAACGTCCTGCGTATCCTGGTCCCGCTGACCGCCGAAGACGCGCTGCTGGACAAAGGCCTGGCCATCATCGAAGAGTGCTTCGCTGAACTGGCCTAATGTGACGCGCTTCTGAAAAAACCCGCTTCGGCGGGTTTTTTTTGTGCCCAGAAAACCTGAGGGGCGCTATGGTTGACGCAGGACTTGCCGAGGAAGCTGCGACGGATTGCGTGCCAGGGATATTCAGGAGTTGGCCATGAGCGCTGTAGACCCCACCCCACCTTGCGTATTGATAGTCGAAGGCGACCCGTGGGTGCGTGACATGCTCAAGGAGATGCTGCTCAGCGTGCGCTGCGACGCCCGGCTGCAGGTCTGCGCCGACGGCTCGCAGGCACTGACCGCGCTATCGAGCAAGCCCGACCTGATCATCGCTGCGCGTGAGCTGGCCGGCGTCGATGGCCTCGACCTGCTGCGCAAGGTGCGCGCCAAGGGCCCTGGGTTGCCGTTCATTCTGATGAGCAATCGCAGCGACAGCGCCAGTGTGCGCGAGGCGTTGCCGTTGCACCCCACGGCTTATCTGAGCAAGCCACTGAACCTGGAAAACCTGCGCAAGCGTCTTGAAGAGCTGCTGCTGGCCGTGGGCGAGGAAATCGCCTGCCCGGTGCCGCACTTGCAGCCGGGTGCCAGCCTGCCTGGTTACCTGGAGCAGCGCCGCGCTACCGCCGATGGTGGGCCGCTGCTGGCCGATGTGCAGGTGGCGATCAAGCGGGCGCTGAACCCCCAGGGCCTGAACCTGAAGGTGCTCGAGGAGGAAGTGCGCAACGACCCGCAGGTCACTGCGGTGCTGATCGCCGCCGCCAACAGCGCTGCCCTGCACCGCGATGCGCCCGTGCAGACCTTGCTGCAGGCGTTGAACAAGCTTGGCAGTACCCAGAGCATGAACCTGATCCTGGGCATGACGCTCAAGCGCAGCGCACGGCTGAGTGACCCGCTGCTGGCGCAGCATGCGGCCCACTACTGGAACCTCTCGCTGCACTGTGCCGAATACGGTCGCAGCCTGGCGCGCAGGCTCGAACTGGACGAAGGGCGTTGCTACTGCGCGGGGCTGCTGCACTGCCTGGGTGACCTGGCGGTGTTGCGTTGCCTGCAGGAGTGGCGCCTGGCCGGTGGGGAGCTGGACGAGGGCAGGGTGCAGCAGTCACTGGATGAATACGGCGCAGCGTTTGGTTCGGCATTGCGCACGCGCTGGCGCTTGCCACTGGCGCTGCGCGAATTGATCGCGGCGGTTTACCAACTGGGCGGTGGCGTGTATTCGCGGGAGATCCTGGCGATGAACCTGGCCGGGCAATTGTCGCGGCTGCCGGCGGGTCATGGGTTGGAGCCGGTTGCCAGTAACAAGACTGCGCGGCTGCTGAAGATCGGCTTGCCGGAGCTGAGCCGGTTGCGCAAGGTGGAAAACCCTGAGGTGAAGCCGCAGGGTGAAGAATCACCTGTGAACGAAAATGGGGCGGATACCTGAGATCATGAGAAAGCCGCATGAACCGCCCTCTGGGTTCACGCTTGCACCCGTTCGGGGTCTGCCTGAAATGACAAAACCCAGCCTAGGCTGGGTTTTGCAGGTCCCTCAAGGGGAATAAAACGCTAAGTGCCTCTAAGGGCTACGTGGGCACGATAATCGAGAAGGCTGTTGTTGTCAAATCTTGAGTAAGGATGCTGCATTCATGACTTTGATCACGGCGCGTTGTAGATGTTCCACAACTTCGCGAGTCAGTATCAGGTCAAGATGACCCGCCCAATCTGTCTGGGTTTAAACAAGCGCTCTCTGCTCACTTGCGCCACCAAGTCAGATTTTGCCCAGCGGATTCGTTGTTTGAAGTAAGGCAGCTCTTCAATCAGGTGTGCAGGTATCTCTACATGCCACCCTCGACTCAGCTTTCCGGCATCTCTTGTGGACGAGAGCGGCACCACAATGCACGCGTTGGAATCGATTTTGCCATTAAGGACCACCACCAGTCGATTTTTTACCATTTCAGGTTTCAAGCGGAAATCGTAAAGGCAGGGGGGATCCGCTGCTGATCTACCGATCCTGTACTCCCCATAATTGCATTCCAGTATTTGCCCTACCCTCGGCTCGAATTTGATAGCCATGTGTCACCTAGAGACCTTTACGACAGGCTTGATGATGTCACATGGTATTAAGCAGTTGTTTGCTCAGTGGTGCTCAGGAATTAATTTTAGATTTTTCCCACGCGACACCGCTGAATCACTGTAAGAACTTTTGTTGTTATATTAATAGACTTGGTTTTTCAGAAGTTTCCTACAGCGATCTATGTATTGTTTTGTGGAATTTCAATCGCGACTCTGAGCGTGTCGCAGGCGAGAAAGATTTCACCTAACTACCCCCGTACGATCTGGTTCTTCCCCTGGCGTTTGGCCCGGTACATCGCCGCATCGGCGCGGGCGAACAGGCTGTCCAGGGACTCGTCCTCGTCGCTCAACGCCGTCAGCCCCTGGCTCACGGTCACGCCATATTCATGATCGCCATGGCTGAAGCTCAGCCGTTGGATCTCGCGTTGCAAACGCTCGGCAATCTGCTCTGCCACCTGCGCATTGCAGCCAGGGAACACTGCCGCAAACTCCTCGCCACCAATACGCCCGAACTGGTCGCCCCGGCGTAGCACGGCTTTGCCGCTGTCGGCGATGCGCTGTAGTACCTGGTCGCCTTCCTGGTGGCCGTAACTGTCATTCACCTGCTTGAAGTCGTCGATGTCCAGCAGCAGGAATGCCAGGGGCGTGCCGTCCTCGCGGGCGCTGTCGAACGCCTGTTGGGCGCATTCGAAGAAGTGCCGGCGGTTGCTGCTTTGGGTCAGCACGTCGGTGGTGGCCAGGCGATGCAGTTCGCCTTCAAGCTGCTTCTTCTCGGTGATGTCCTCGGCGATGCCGACAACGATCACCCGCTGCTCGCCCTCGCGCTGCTGGTTGATGTAGCACTTGTCGCTCAGCCAGCGCACCTGGCCTTCGGCATTGAGGATGCGGTACTCGCGGTCTTCCACCGAACCTTTGAGCAGCACCTGGGCCAGGCTGCGCTCGGCGTATTCGAGGTCGTCGGGGTAGATGCTGTCGCGCCACTCGTTGTAGTCGGCCAGCACCAGGCTGGCCGGGCGGCCAAAGATGCGTTCGTAGGCAGGGCTGACGTACAGCACCTGGCGGGCTTCCCAGTCGAACGCCCAAAGCACGGCGTTGACGCTGTCGAGCAATGAACTGAACAGCTGTTCGCGCTCACTCAGGCGCGCGACTTCGCCTTGGGCGTGAAGCAGGGCCAGCAAGGTTTGGGCGGCTTCTGGACGTGGGGTGCCGGGCAGCGATGTTGGAAATTTTTTGGCCATGTGCACGGAGCGAGTCTCGACAAGGAAGCGTGCGGCCGGCATCAGGCCCGCCACGCGGGCGATGTGCCGGGTTGGAGTCGAAACCAGAGGGGGAAGTTCCGAGCGGCACACCCTGACAGCAGAGCGTGCCGATCAATGGCCTTCAGGCGCCGGTGGGGCGCAGGGAGTAGGTCTTGAGCTGTGCGGCGAAGTCGTGCAGGGCGTGAATACCGCTGGCTTCGGCCTCGTGCACCCAGTCCTTCATGGCGGCGAGCATGTCGTGGCCATTGGCGCTGGTGCGCGCCCAGATTTGCTGCAAGGCCAGGCGCTTTTCGTAGATGACCTTGAGCGCCTGGCTGTGTGCGAGCAGCGACTCGATGCGTACGTGGTGGCGGTCTTCCAGCAGGCTGGTCTCGCGCGACAGCAGGCGCTTGGCGCGGCGGAAGCGGTGGCGTACCGACGCATCGACCTTGGCCAGTTCCTGCTGGACCATCGGGCCGATCACCAGCTTGCGGTACTGGGCCATGATCTGGAAGCGGTTGTTGAGGATGGCCATGGCGGTGTCCATGTCCAGGTTGGCCTTGCCTTCTACCCGGTGGGCGATCGGTGCCACGCGCTGCACCTTGGCCAGGCGCAACATGCAGAACAGGCGGATCCAGGCCCAGCCCATGTCGAACTCCCAGCGCTTGACCGAGAGCTTGGCCGAGTTGGGGTAGGTGTGGTGGTTGTTGTGCAGCTCTTCGCCACCGATGACGATGCCCCACGGCACCAGGTTGGTGGCGGCGTCACGGCATTCGAAATTGCGGTAGCCCACCGCATGGCCAAGGCCGTTGACCACACCGGCAGCCCAGAACGGAATCCACATCATCTGCACCGCCCAGACGGTGATGCCGAGGGTGCCGAACAGCAGCAGGTCGATCACTGCCAGCAGGGCAATGCCGCCCAGCTTGTAGCGCGAGTAGAGGTTGCGCTCGATCCAGTCGTCCGGGCAGTTCTTGCCGTAGATGCGCAAGGTTTCGGGGTTGCGCGCCTCTTCGCGGTAGAGTTCGGCGCCTTTGCGCAGGACCGTGCTCAAGCCCTTGTGAACCGGGCTGTGCGGGTCGTCCGGGGTTTCGCACTTGGCGTGGTGCTTGCGGTGGACGGCGGTCCACTCGCGGGTGTTCTGCGCCGTGGTCAGCCACAGCCAGAAGCGGAAGAAGTGCTTGAGCGCGCCATTGAGCTCCAAGGCCCGGTGCGCGGAGTAGCGATGCAGGTAAACCGTGACGCTGACGATGGTCACATGGGTCATCAGCAGTGTGATGCCGACCAGTTGCCAGGCCGACAAGTCGAGCAGGCCGTTGTACCACATAGGTGTTAAAACCCTCGAGAACACAGGGGAAGGGCATGATTATCCCTTGGCAGGGAAATAAAACCAGTCACCCATTCAGATAGGACGTCACGACATGTTTCAACCTTTATAATGCCTGATCTTCGTTCAAGGGCCACTCCCCCCGACATGTCTGTTTCCGTTCGCGACGCCTTGCGCATGGCAGCGCTCTATGTGGTGCTGTCGATCCTCTGGCTGGTGCTGGCCCAGGTACTGCTGCAGGGTATGACTGACGACCCGCTGGCGCTGACCGTGGGGCAGCAGATCAATGTGGTTATCTGGGTGTTGTTCAGCGCGGTGCTGATCTTCGTTTCGCGCGCGCGGCTGCTGAATTTCATCGGCATCGGCGTGCGTCTGCGCGGCGAGGACCGCGAGCGGCTGCGCATGGCGGCGGCGGTGTTCGACAGTACCCTCGAAGGCGTACTGGTGACCGACCGCCAAGGCTTGATCGTGCACGTCAACCGCGCCTTCATGCGCATCACCGGCTACCAGCAGGACGAGGTCGTTGGCCAGCGCCCGAACAAGTTCAAGTCGGGCCGCCATGGCGTGGCGTTCTATCAGCAGATCTTCGCCACCCTGGCCGAGAAGGGCGAGTGGAGCGGCGAGATCTGGAACCGCCGCAAAAGTGGCGAGATCTACCCGCAATGGCAAACCATCCGTGCCATACACGATGACGCCGGCGAGCTGAGCCATTACGTGGCGGTGTTCAGCGACATCAGCGCGATCAAGCATACCGAGCAAGAGCTGGCCTACCTGGCGCATCACGACCCGCTGACCGGCCTGCCCAACCGCTTGCTGTTCACCGACCGCGTCGAACAGGCACTGGTGACGGCGCAAGCCAACAAGCGCGGTTGCGGCTTACTGCTGCTCGACCTGGATCATTTCCAGAGCATCAACGACGGGCTTGGCCACACCATTGGCGACCAGTTGCTCAAGCTGGTGGGCGAGCGCCTGGGTGAGGTGGTGGGCAGCGGTGTGACCCTGGCGCGCCTGGGCGGCGACGAGTTCGGTGTGCTGGCCGAGAACTGCCAGCAGGTCGGCCAGGCCGGCAAGCTGGCGCAGCGCATCATCGAGCGTATGCGCGAGCCGTTCGTGTTTGATGGGCATCGCCTGTTCATCAGTGTCAGCGTGGGCATCGGCCTGTTCCCCAGCGATGCCTTGAGCGCCGAGCAGCTGCTGCGTAACGCCGACTCGGCGCTGTTCAAGGCCAAGAGCAGCGGGCGCGCCTGCTATGCGCTGTACACCGAGGAGCTGACCGCGCATGCCCAGCACCGGGTGGAAACCGCGGGGGAGCTGCGCCGGGCGCTGGAGCAGGACGAATTGCGGGCGTACTTCCAGCCGGTGCACGACCTGGCCACGGCGAAGCGGGTTGGGGTCGAGACGCTGGTACGCTGGCAGCATCCGCAACGCGGCCTGGTGCCCCCGAGCGAATTCATCCCGATCGCCGAACGCACCGGGCTGATTGCCGAGATCGACGCCTGGGTGCTGCGCCAGGCGTGCCGGCAGATGGTGCAGTGGCAGCGTGAAGGCCGGCAAATGGCCTTTGTGGCGGTGAATATCTCAAGCCGCCTGTTTGGCCAGCACGCGCTGTATCGGCAGGTGGCCGAGGTGTTGCACGAAACCGGCCTTGACCCGGCGTTGCTCGAACTGGAAGTGACCGAAAGCGCAGTGATGGAAGACCCGGAAGTGGCGCTGGAGCAGCTGCATCGCTTGCGTGAGCTGGGGGTCACCTTGGCGATCGACGATTTCGGTACAGGCTATTCGTCGCTGCTGCGCCTCAAGCGCTTGCCGGTGCAGAAGCTGAAGATCGACCAAGGCTTTGTCGCCGGGTTGCCGCATGACGACGATGACATTGCGATTGTGCGGGTGATCATCGCCCTGGCCCGCAGCATGGGCATGCAGGTGCATGCCGAGGGCATCGAGCAGCAGGAACAGGCCAGCTTTTTGCTGCAGGAACAGTGTCAGTTGGGGCAGGGGTACTGGTTTGGGCGGCCGGTGCCGGCTGGGGATTTGGATTGGGAGTGATGGGTCAACGCCGCAGCTTTTCCGTCATATCGCGAATCACGCCATGGACGATGCGCCTGATCAGCCTGCTTTCACCGGCACTCCAAGTATGAGCATGCTTTTCCAGAAGCGCTCTTGCCGCATCCTCCACGCTCGGTACCAGTCCATCAATGATCTTGTTGCCTAGAGGCGCACGAACTCCAATGGCCTCACCGAGGCTGAGAACACTGGCCCTGGTTACGTCGGCATGGGTGCGGATACCCTCGGGTTTCCACACCAGTTCTGCCTCAAGCCAAGGCGCAGCAGACTCCCCGTAGACGGCCGTGCACAAGAGATCATAGTGCGGCGCGAGGTAGTAAGCATCGGGGCGAACGAAGAACGAAAGGTTCTTTAAATGGGCATCGTTGTTGCCGACCAGTACGTTGAAAACCAGCCATTCGAATAGCTGAATGCGTGTCTGGGCCACATTTCGGACCAGCCCCAGAATCCTTTGCAAGGTTTCTGCAGTCGCTTGTTGATACTTGAAGCTTTTGTCGAGTGTGAGCAATTGGCAAGCATCGAGCGTATGCACGCGCTCGAGCCCATCATTCACCTGTGTCCGGTCGAAGCGCTCTATCAGATAGGTTGCCTCAGGCACGCGGCGAACCGTAACCTCTGGAACTTCCAGCCCTACCTCGCGTGCAACACTCATCACGAACCATTCATTTACTGCGGTCGCATCATAGAGATCACGGTCAGGGTGGTCGGGCTTGAGAATATGGGTCGACGGCGTGCTGCCGACGGGCTCAAACAGCGCATCTTTCGCCATGACGATCGGTAGCTTGTGCTGAGCGCCGGCGAGTGACATTCGCTTCGGGGCACCCGTCGTCAGTGCAACTCGAGGCAGGTTGCGAATCCTTTCACTCAACTGAGCATTCGAGAGGGGCTTCAGTCCGCTGGCCTGTTCGCACTGAGCCTCAGGTAGCAATGTGATCGCACCTGCAGACTCTGAGCCGTAGTAGCCTAGCAGGCCAAAAGCGTCTGCGAAGTCAAGCTTTGCATCGTTGGCCAGTAGTGACCGTGCTTGCTCTTCGGGAAGCAGGTTGTCAAAGAACCACTGCACGGGGCGCTCCGATGATCCGTCAACAAGCAATCCTTTGGCTCGAGGAAGTGCAGGCGACAGGTCGTAGCCATCGGCTCGGGCCATCCACTCTGGCGTATATTCAAGGCTCCAGACACCTGCATTGTCGGTGAGGGTTGCCACGTGGTGACTGTTGATCAGGATGTGGAGGGCTCTCATTTGCCAGGTACATCCACGTAGACCCGAATGCCGAGCTCCTGCATTACCTGCAGTACGCTTGCGAGCGAGACACTGCCTTTGCCTCGTTCAATGTCTCTGAGCAGAACGTGGCTCTTGCCGACAATGAGGGCTAGATCCGATTGGGTAATTGCCTGGCTTTTCCGTACCTGACGTATTGCGTTACCCAAATCGGTTGGCGTCTGGATCTGTTGAAGGATGCCCATGGAGTGTTCAACCGGGTCGAAGGAATAATTTCGATTATGGCTCCGAACAGGCATCATTCAAGGAAAACTAAGGTTTTATTTCGTTTTTCTTGTTTATGAAGATTTCAAGATAAAAACGAAAGTATTGTTTCGCTAGCCTGCTTTCAACATGCTCTGGCGACCTAGGCTAAAGGATAATTTAGTTCAGTTGTAATGGGGCCGCACAGCGGCCCCCAAATGGCTCACCGCTTGTTCAATCCCTTCGCCAACCGATCCCCACCCAGCTGAATCACCGCCACCAGCGCCACCAGCATGGCAATCACGGTCAGCATGATCTGGCTGTCAAAGCGCTGGTACCCATAGCGATAGGCAATATCCCCCAGCCCACCGGCGCCAATCGCCCCGGCCATGGCCGACGAGTTGATCAAGGTCACCAGGGTGATGGTGAACCCGCCGACGATGCCCGGCAGCGCTTCGGGCAACAGCACATGCCAGACGATGTGCCAGCGCCGGCAGCCCATGGCTTGCGCGGCTTCCACCAAGCCATGGTCGACTTCGCGCAAGCTCACTTCGGCAATGCGTGCAAAGAAGGGTGTGGCGGCGATGGTCAGCGGCACCACGGCCGCCCACACGCCGTAGGTAGTACCGACCAACAGGCGGGTGAACGGTATCAGCGCGACCATCAGGATCAGAAAGGGGATCGAGCGGAACAGGTTGACGAACGCGCCCAGCACCCGGTTAAGCAGGCGCGCCTCGAATATCCCGCCTTTGTCGCTGGTGACCAGCAGCACCGCCATCGGTACCCCGACCAACAGGGCGATCAGCGAAGACACGCCGACCATCAGTAGGGTATCGAGCAAGCCTTCAAGCAGGCGATCAAACCACATGGCCCAATACCTCCACGTCTTCGGCCCAACGGCGGGCGCGCGCCAGCAACTGGTGGGTTTCGTGTGGCGAGTGCTGCACCGACAGGATCAACTGCCCGAGCGCATGCTCACCGATGGTTTCAACACCCCCTTGCAGCAGGCGTACACGCCCGCCCAGGTCGTTGAACAGGGCCGACAGCTCCGGCTCGCCGAGCAGGGTCAGCTTGAGTACCACGGCGCTGTCGCGGCTCACCGGGCTGGCTTTGAGGCTGGCCTGCAAGCTAGCCGGCAGCTTGGCCTGCAACGGCGCGAGCAAGGTGCGGGTCACCTCGTGACGTGGCGCGCCGAATACCCGCCAGACCTCGCCCTGTTCGACCACTTCGCCACGCTCCAGTACCACCACGCGGTGGCAGATATCGCGGATCACCGCCATCTCATGGGTGATCAGTACGATGGTCAGGCCCAGGCGCTGGTTGATGTTGCGCAGCAGCTCCAGGATCGAGGCCGTGGTTTCGGGGTCCAGTGCCGATGTGGCCTCGTCGCACAAGAGGATCTCGGGGTCGTGCACCAGCGCCCGGGCAATACCGACCCGCTGCTTCTGCCCGCCGGAAAGCTGCGCCGGGTAGACCTGGTGCTTTTCCTGCAGGCCAACCAGCTCCAGCAGTTCGCGGACCTTGCGTTGGCGTTCGGCCTTGGGCACCCCGGCCACCTTCAGCGGCAGCTCGACGTTCTGCCACACGGTCTTGGCCGACATCAGGTTGAAGTGCTGAAAGATCATGCCGATGCGACGGCGCAGCGTGACCAGGCGGTCCTCGTCGAATGGCGCGATGTCCACCTGGTCGATCAGCACGCGGCCTTGGCTGGGCTGCTCCAGGCGGTTGATGGTACGCAGCAGCGATGACTTGCCGGCGCCGCTGCGGCCGATGATGCCGAAGATCTCACCCCGGCGGATGTTCAGGTCGACTCCGTGCAAGGCGGGCTGCGCCTGGCCAGGGTAGGTCTTGCCCAGGCCGATGAAGCGCACATGGGCTTCATTGACCTCGGGGCGCAGGGCCTGTTCCTTGGCCGTTGGCGGCAATGGTTGTGGTGTCGGCGCCCTGAGTGCGCTGGCCTGGCTCATGTCAGCCCTCCCAACCGGCCTGGTAGAGGTTGCCGTGGGCTTTGTTCAACGCCGCGCGCACGGCGGGCGAGTGCTGGTAGATGTCGACGAACTTGGCCAGGCGGGGGTCGTCCTTGTTTTGCGGACGGATGACGAACTGGATCACGTACTCCTTGTTTTCCAGGCCGTCGAACAGCAGCGCCGAGGTGGCGTCGAAGGTGTTGGCCAGGCGGATATAGGCCGGGTAGCCCTGGACCAGATCGGCGTCGTCATAGGCGCGCACCAGTTGCACCGCCTCGACCTGCAGAATCTTCAGTTTCTTGGGGTTGGCGACGATGTCGTCCTCGGTGGCCTTGTAGCCGACCCCCGGCTTGAGCGTGATCAGCCCGGCCTTGGCCAGCAGCTGCAGGCCACGGCCGCTGTTGATCGGGTCGTTGGCGATGGCCACGCTGGCGCCTTCGGGAAGCTCGGCGAAGCTTTTGTATCGCTTGGCGTACAAGCCGACGTTGTTGATGATGCCCGGCGCGTAAGGCACCAGGTTGAAGCCTGCGGCGGCCTTGGCGTTTTCCAGGAACGGGATGTGCTGGAAGTAGTTCACGTCGATGTCGCCGCTGTTGAGGCTGACATTGGGTGCGATCCAGTCGCTGAACTCGATCAGCTTGACCTCCAGGCCCTGCTTGTGAGCCTCTTCCACGGCGGTTTCCAGTGGGATGGCGAAGGCTGAGGTGGTGCCGATCTTCAAGGGCTCGGCGGCGATCGCGCTGGCGCACAGGCCGAGGGTGAAGGCCATGGCCGCGACGGGCCGGAACAGTTTCTCAAGCATGGTGCAAGGCTCCAGTCGGGGCAGGGGTTGGGGTGAAGCGGTAGGCCGAGCCGGGGTGGCTGGCGGGCAGGTGCGGGTGGTCGGTGTCGAACAGCTTCGCGCGCAGGGTGCCTTCGGCGTAGGCGGTCTTGTAACGGCCACGCTGTTGCAGTTGCGGGATGACCAGGTCGATGAAGTCTTCAAAGCTTTCCGGGGTGACGGTGCGGGTCAGGTTGAAGCCGTCCAGCCCGGTTTCGTCGAGCCAGGCGATCAACGCATCGGCGACCTGCTCGGGTGTGCCGACCAAGGTCACGTAGCGGCCGCCCAGGGCGTGTTGCTCAAGCAGACGGCGGCGGGTCCAGGCGTTTCCCTGCAGCTGGCGGGTGGCCGACTGAATGGCGTTGCCCTTGCTGAAACCGATCGGCTCGTCCAGCCCATAGGTCGCAAAATCGATGCCGGTGGAGGCGGCGAAGTGCGCAACGCCAGCCTCTGGGCTGGCATGACGCAGGTACTCGGCATGCTTGGTCTGGGCCTGTTGCTCGGTGGCGGCGACGATCACCGTGATGCCCATGAACACCTTGATGGCCTGCGGATCGCGGCCGGCTGCCTGGGCGGCGGCGCGTACCTTGTCGACCTGGGCGCGGGTGGCGGTTTTGTCCTGGCCGCTGATGAACACGCATTCGGCATGGTTGCCGGCGAACGCCAGGCCACGCGTGGAGCTGCCCGCCTGGAACAGCACCGGTGTGCGCTGCGGTGACGGTTCGCTCAGGTGGTAGCCCTCGACGTTGTAGAACTCGCCGTGGTGGCTGACCTTGCGCACCTTGTCGGGCTGGGCGTAGATGCGCTGCTCGCGGTCGGCGACCACGGCATCGTCGGCCCAGCTACCTTCGAGCAGTTTGTACAGCACCTGCAGGTATTCGTCGGCCTGGTCGTAGCGGCGGTCGTGCTCGGGTTGCTGCGCCAGGCCCATGGCGCGGGCAGCGCTGTCGAGGTAGCCGGTGACGATGTTCCAGCCGACCCGGCCATTACTCAGGTGGTCGAGGGTGGAGAGGCGGCGGGCGAACAGGTAGGGCGCTTCGTACGTGAGGTTGGCGGTAAGGCCGAAGCCCAGGTGGCGGGTGACTGCGGCCATGGCCGAGACCAGCAGCAAGGGGTCGTTGACCGGCAGCTGGATCGACTCCTTGAGGGTCACCTCCAGCGACTGGCCATAGATGTCGTAGGTGCCGACGATGTCGGCGATGAACAGCCCGTCGAACAGCCCCCGTTCCAGCAGGCGGGCCAGGTCGGTCCAGTAGGCGAGGGTCTTGTACTGGGTCGAGGTGTCCCGCGGGTGGGTCCACAGGCCATGGTTGATATGCCCGATGCAGTTCATGTTGAAGGCATTGAGCAGCATCTGCTTGGCCATCAGATGGTCCCCCGGCGCGGCGGGTTTTCGTTGTTGAGGTAGTAGTTGCCGATGGCGTGGTACTTCCAGCGCACCGGGTCGTGCAGGGTGTGCACCCGGGCGTTGCGCCAGTGGCGGTCGAGGTTGTGCTCGGCCAGGGTGGCCTGGCTGCCGGCCAGTTCGAACAGCGTGGTACCGGCGGCGAGGGAGATTTCGGTGCTGATGGCGCGTGCTTCGGCCACGGCGATGGAGGCGGCGGCGACGTTGTCGGCGCTGCTGTCCTGCTGGGCGCGGTCGAGGTATTCGCCCGCGCGTTCCAGCAGGGCTTCGGTGGCGTGCAGGCGGATTGCGAGCTGGCCGAAGCTCTTCAGGGTCAGTGGGTCTTCGCTGGCCTTGTCCAGGCCCGAGTCGACCCAGGGGCGGCTGCGGGTGCGCACGAAGTGCAGGGCATCCTCGTAGGCGGCGCGGGCGATGCCGGTGTCGATGGCAGCGTGGAGGATCTGTGCCAGTGGGCCGACCGGGGTCGGGCGGTCGAAGGCGCTCTGGAACGGCACGACGTCTTCGGTGCGCACCCACACGTTGTCGAATACCACCGAGCCACTGCCGGTGGTGCGCTGGCCAAAACCGCTCCAGTCGTCGATCACCTGCAGGCCCTGGCTGTCGGCGGGGACGAAGGCCAGTTGCTGCACGCCGTCTTCGTCGATCACCGAGGTGGGGATGCGCTGGGCGTAAAGGGCGCCGGTGGCGTAGAACTTGCGGCCATTGATACGAAAGCCGTCGCCATCTCGGGTCAGGCGGGTGGTGCGGTCGTTGGCGGTTTTCGTGCCCAGCTCGGCCAAGGCATTGCCGAAGCGCCGGCCCGCCAGCACTTCGGCGTACAGGCGCTGTTGCTGCTCGGGGCTGCCGTTTACGCGCAGCACTTCCAGGGCGTAGAAATGGTTTTGCGGTATTTGCCCGAGCGAGGCGTCGGCCTGGGCAATGCGGGCAATGACCTTGGCCAGGGTAACGTTGGAGACACCGGCGCCGCCGAAGGCCTTGGGTACGCTGATGGCCCACAGGCCAGAGCGGGTGAACAGGTCGAGTTCGGCGAGGGGCAGGCGGCGCTCGCGGTCGCGCAGGGCGCTGTCGCGGCGCAGTTGCTGGGCGATGTCTTCAGCGATGGCCAGGGCTTGGGTGTCGTGGGTGATGATGTTTGTGGTCATGGTGTTTCTCCGGGGCCTTTGGGGCCGCTTCGCGGCCCTTTCGCGACGCAAGGCCGCTCCTACAGGGATCGGGGGCTGTCTGTAGGAGCGGCCTTGCGTCGCGAAAGGGCTGCACAGCAGCCCCCAGGGCCAAAAAATCAGATCCAGGAATGCCGAGCAGGCAGGGTGCCGTTGAGGTGGTAGGCCCCCACCGCGTGGTACTTCCAGCGCACCGGGTCATGCAGGGTGTGCACCCGGGCATTGCGCCAGTGGCGGTCGAGGTTGAACTCGGCAAGGGTGGCGCGGCTGCCGGCCAGCTCGAACAGCTTCTCGCTGGCCTGCAGGCTGATTTCGGTGGTCAACACCTTGGCCTCGGCCACGGCGATCGAAGCGCGGGCCGCAGCGGTTGCGTCCACTGGCGCTGCATTGACCTCATCGAGTACCCGCGCCGCCTTGCGCAGCAGCGCCTCGGCAGCGTGCAGCTCAAGCTTGAGGCGGCCGATATCGGCAATCACATACGGGTCGTCGCTGGCGCGCTCGACCTTGGCCTCGATCCACGGCCGCGACTTCTCCCGCACAAAGCGGATGGCCTCTTCGATGGCTGCTTCGGCGATGCCGGCGTCGATGGCGGCCTGGATCAACTGCGAGGCTGCCCCCTGGATATTGGGGATGTCACGCTGGCGCCAGTTGTCGATCACCAGTTCCGCGTCCACCGGCACCTGGTCAAGCAGCACGGTGCCGCTGGCAGTGGTGCGTTGGCCGAAACCGGACCAGTCATCGACGATGCGCAGGCCCGGGCTGCCACGGCGGACGAAGGCCAGGCGCTGGCGGCCCTCGTCATCCAGCGCCTTGACCGCCACCCAGTGGGCGAACAGGGCACCGGTGGAGTAGAACTTTTCGCCACTGATGCGATAGCCGTCGCCCGTGAGGGTGATCTTCGCCTTCAGGGTCAGGGTGTCTTTGGTGCCGCGCTCGGGGCCGGCGTTGCCGATGCGCCAGCCGTCCAGCACGCTGCGGAAGATCACCGCCTGCTGTGCCTCGGTGGCCGTCAGGCGCAGCAACTGCAGCATGCCGAACTGATTCTGCGGGATCTGCCCCAGGGCCGGGTCGGCGGCACTGATCAGGCGGAATACTTCGGCGACGGTTTCGAACGAGACATCAGGGCCGCCGTGGGCCTTGGGTACGCTGATGCTGCCCAGGCCGCTGCGGGTGAACTGCTCGATCTCTGCCCATGGCAGCTTGCGTTGCTGGTCGCGGCGCGCGGCCTGCTCACGGGCCACATCGGCCAGCTCGCGAGCAGCTTGCAGGGCTTCGGCGTCGTTGCGCAGCACCTTGGCTGGCAGCACCTTGGCTGGCAGCAGCAGGGGCGAGCTGTCGAGGTCGCTGTGGAAAAGGGTATTTGGCTGGCTGGACATCAGTACCGCTCCTTGGCTGCACTCAATGCCCTGGCGATACGCACTGGGGTGATTGTGATCCTGACCATTCCTAACCTCACAAAAGTAGTTGTGTCGCTTCAGCTGATGGCGACAGACGTTTGCTGGTCCGGTGGTCCGGTGTATATACCCTAATGGCTTATTAAAAGATTATGAACTAACCTTTTGGAATATATATAGAAGTCGAGATGTGCAGCGGGTGTGCCGGCCCCTATCGCGGGCAAACCCGCGAAGAGGTCGGTGCAGGCTTACTCGGAAGCCGCAGTACCGAGAAACTTGCGCAAGAACTGCCGAGTACGTTCTTCCTTGGGCGCGGCAAACAACGCCTTGGCCTCGCCCTGCTCGACGATCACCCCCTTGTCGAAGAAGATCACCCGGTTCGCCACATCCCGCGCAAAGCTCATCTCGTGGGTGACGATGATCATGGTGCGCTTCTCTTCGGCGAGGCCGCGGATGGTGGCGAGCACTTCACCGACCAGCTCGGGGTCGAGCGCCGAGGTGGGTTCGTCGAACAGGATCACCTCAGGCTCCATGGCCAGGGCACGGGCAATGGCTACCCGCTGCTGCTGGCCCCCGGACAGGCGCCGGGGGTAGGCGTCTTCCTTGCCCGCCAGGCCGACCTTGGCCAACAGCTTGCGCCCCAGCGCCACGGCTTGGTCGCGGGGCGTTTTCTTGACGATCACCGGCCCCTCGATCACGTTCTCCAGGGCAGTGCGGTGCGGGAACAGATTGAAGTTCTGGAACACGAACCCGGCCTGCTGACGCAACCGGCGGATCGCACTTTGCTGACCGCCCAGCGGGCGATTGGCATCGATGCTGATGGCGCCGATCTGGATCTGCCCCGCGTCGGGGGTTTCCAGCAGGTTCAGGCAGCGCAGGAAGGTGGTCTTGCCAGAGCCGCTGGGGCCGATGATGGCGACCACTTCGCCTGGCTGCACGGTAAGGTCGATGCCGTTGAGCACGGTCTGGCCCTTGAACTGCTTGGACAGGCCCTTGACTACGATCATGCTCAGTGCTCCTGGTCATGTTGGTTGACCCGCGCTTCCATGCGGTTCTGAAAGTGCGCGAGGATACTGCAGAGTATCCAGTAGATAACGGCCACAGCCAGGTACATGGTGAAGACTTCGAAGGTGCGCGCAGTAATCAGCTGGGCCTGGCGGAACAGCTCGGGCACCTGAATGGTCGCCGCCAGGGCGGTGTCCTTGACCAGCGAGATGAAGCTGTTGCCCAGCGGCGGCAAGGCTGTGCGCAAAGCCTGCGGCAAGATTGCCCGGCGCATGGCCTGGGTGCGGGTCATGCCAATGCTGGCGGCGGCCTCCCACTGGCCACGGTCGATCGAGGAAATCGCCGCCCGCAGGATTTCGCAGATATAGGCGGCCATGTTCAGCGACAGGCCGATCAGCGAGGCCGGGATCGGGTCGAGTTCGATACCGATCTGCGGCATGCCGAAGTAGATCACGAACAGCTGCACCAGCAGCGGCGTGCCCCGGAAGAACGACACGTAGATGCGTGCCAGCCAGTCCAGCGGCAGGATCTTCGACAGCCGCATCAGGGCCAGGGCAAAGCCCAGCACCAGGCCGAAGAACATGCCGCCGACACTGAGCAGCACCGTATAACCCGCGCCCTTCAGCAGGAAGGGCGTGGAATCGACAACGAGTTGCAGGCTTTCAGCGATCATTTGGTGACATCAGCACCGAAGTATTTTTCCGACAGCTTGGCCAACGTGCCGTCGGCTTTGAGCTTGTCGATGGCCTTGTTGATTGCCGCCAGCAGTTCAGGCTCGCCCTTGCGCAGGGCCACGCCGCTTTCCAGACGCGAGAAGGCGTCACCGGCCAGTTCCGTGTCCTTGGCTTTTTGCGCGTATTCCAACGCGGCCAGGCGGTCGATCAGGATGGCGTCGATGCGGCCGTTGCGCAGGTCGGCGAACTTGCTCGGGTCATCCTCGTAGGTGCGCACGTCCGCTTTCGGCACGTCCTGCTTCACCCATTGTTCGTAGTTGGTGCCCAGGCCCACGCCGACCTTCTTGCCTGCCAGGTCCTGCGCGGTCTTGATGTTCAGCTGTGCGGCCTTCTTCTTCAGGATCAGCGCCTGAATGCCAGAGACGGTGTAGGGCTCGGAGAAGTCGTACTTCTTCTTGCGCTCTTCGGAAATGGTCACCTGGTTGATCACCACATCCAGCCGCTTGGACTCCAGTGCCGCGAGGATGCCATCCCATTTGGTCGGTTGAACTTTAGCCTTGACCCCCAGCTCCTTGGCCAGCAGCTCGGAAAGCTCGACTTCGAAGCCGCTCAGCTTGCCGTTTTCGTCCTGGAAGCTGAAGGGCGGGTAGGTGCCTTCCAGGCCGACGTTGATCACGCCCTTTTCCTGGATGGTCTTCAACTGCTCGCCTGCGAACGCCTGGCTGAGCAGGCCGGCACCCAGCAGGATGGCCAGGCTGGCGTTGAGTAGCGGTTTGGCGAATTTCGACATGTCAGGCCCCGCGCTTGTTGTGGAAGTGGTGGGTGGCGACTATAGAGTTGGCCGCTTAGGCCAGGAAATAATAAAAAATTATCTTATTATTCCTTTTTTGTTTTTCTGTCGATGTAAGTCAGCTTTGAGGTTAGGCCAGGATGCTGGCGCCGTCATCGCGGCTTATGCCCTACTTAGCGCAGGATGGAATAAAGCGTTGTTTTTTCCAAGGGATGGATTTGCCGTAGAGTGGTTTGCATAACGACAGATTGGCCCCAGGCAGGAGAACACCGTGAGCGAACAACCAACATCCGCCCATTGGCAGCTGCACAGCATCGTCAGTGGTTTGCGCAGCGCCCGCGAGCAGTGGCGCAGCCGCAATGGCCGCAGCATTGGCGAGCAGGGTGGGCGCGAACTGCCTTCTCGCGAGGCCATGCGGCAAGTCCTCGAACAGTTGTGCGGGGCGCTGTTCCCCATGCGGCTGGGGCCGGTTGACCTGCGTGAAGAGAGCGAGGATTTCTACGTAGGCCACACCCTGGACGCCGCCTTGACCGCGTTACTGGCCCAGGCCCGCCTGGAGCTGCGCTACGCCGCCCGGCAAAGCCAGGGCGACCTGGCAGCCGTCGATGCCCAGGCCCTGCGCCTGATCCAGGCCTTTGCCGCGGCGTTGCCCAACTTGCGCGTGCTGCTCGACACCGACGTGCTGGCCGCCTACCACGGCGACCCGGCGGCGCGCAGTGTTGACGAAGTGCTGCTGTGCTACCCCGGCATTCTGGCGATCATCCATCACCGTTTGGCGCACCATCTGTACCAGGCGGGCCTGCCGCTGCTGGCCCGTATCAGTTCGGAGCTGGCGCATTCGGCAACCGGTATCGACATCCACCCCGGGGCGCAGATCGGGCCGAGCTTCTTCATCGACCATGGCACTGGGGTGGTGATTGGCGAGACGGCCATCATCGGCGAGCGTGTGCGTATCTACCAGGCAGTCACCCTGGGCGCCAAACGCTTCCCCAGCGATGAGTCGGGGACGCTGCACAAAGGCCTGCCGCGCCACCCCATCGTCGAGGACGATGTGGTGATCTATGCGGGGGCGACGATCCTGGGGCGCATTACCATCGGCAAGGGCTCGACCATTGGCGGTAACGTGTGGCTGACCCGCAGCGTGCCGGCCGAGAGCAACATTACCCAGGCGAACCTGCAGCTCGATTGCCAGGACAAGAACTGACCTAAGCTATCTACGGTCTTGGCCGTCTCTTTCGCGGGGCCAGCCCGCCCCCACATGAGCCCCCCAATCTCGGGTCTGGTGGGGCACCTGTGGGAGCGGGCTTGCCCCGCGAAAGGGACGGTACAGGCATAAACCGATCAGCACCCCGGTTCGCATCAAATCCCGATCCGTGTTTAACTTGAACGCTTGTTCAATGATAAACGCTGGTCCGCTGCCGGTGTTCAACAGGAGGATTCCTTTGCTGAACCCGTTCATTCCGAACCTTTCGTCACTCGACGAGGTGCATGCCCGATGAGTGCACCGAACCCATCCCTTGCCAATGGCAAGATCCGCATGAACCCCCCGGTGTTCTATTTCGCGGCAAGCTTCATCCTTCTCTTCGGCCTGGTGGTCATCATCAACCCGCAAGCTGCCGGCGACTGGTTGCTGGCGGCGCAGAACTGGGCGGCCAACACGGTCGGCTGGTACTACATGCTGGCGATGACGCTGTACCTGGTCTTCGTGGTGGTCACCGCCTTGTCCGGCTACGGCAAGATCAAACTCGGTGCCGACCACGACGAACCCGAGTTCAGCTACCTGTCCTGGGCCGGCATGCTGTTTGCCGCCGGCATCAGCATCACGCTGTTCTTCTTCTGCGTGTCCGAACCCCTGACCCACATGCTGCAGCCGCCCCAGGGCGAAGCGGGCACGGCAGAGGCCGGGCGCCAGGCGATGCAGATCCTGTTCCTGCACTGGGGCCTGCACGGCTGGGGTGTGTTTGCCTTCGTCGGCATGGCACTGGCCTACTTCGCCTACCGGCATAACCTGCCACTGGCCCTGCGCTCGGCGCTGTACCCGCTGATCGGCAAACGTATCAACGGGCCGATCGGCTACGCGGTGGACGGCTTCGGCATCATTGCCACGGTGTTTGGCCTGGGCGCCGACATGGGCTTTGGCGTGTTGCACCTGAACGCCGGCCTCGACTACCTGTTCGGTATCAGCCACAGCCAGTGGGTGCAGGTGGCCCTGATCACCTTGATGATGGGTGCGGCGGTGGCCGTGGCGGTCGCCGGGGTGGAGAAGGGCGTGCGGGTGATGAGCGACATCAACCTGTTCCTGGCCTGCGCCCTGCTGCTGTTCGTGCTGTTCGCCGGCCCCACCCAGCACCTGTTCAATACGCTCATCCAGAACCTGGGTGATTACCTCGGCGCCTTGCCACGCAAGAGCTTCGACGTCTATGCCTACGGTGAAAACCGCGACTGGCTGGGCGGCTGGACGGTGTTCTACTGGGCCTGGTGGATTGCCTGGGCGCCCTTCGTGGGCTTGTTCATTGCGCGCATCTCGCGTGGCCGCACCATCCGCGAATTCGTCTTCGGCGTGTTGCTGATCCCCCTGGGCTTCACCCTGGCGTGGATGTCGATCTTCGGCAACAGCGCCCTGGACCAGGTCATCAACCACGGCATGACCGCGCTTGGCCAGTCTGCCCTGGATAACCCGTCGATGAGCCTGTACCTGCTGCTGGAAACGTATCCCTGGAGCAAGGCGGTGATCGCGACGACGGTGTTCATCAGTTTCGTGTTCTTCGTCACTTCGGCCGACTCGGGCACCGTGGTGTTGTCGACCTTGTCGGCCAAGGGCGGTGACCCGGATGAAGACGGGCCTAACTGGTTGCGGATCTTCTGGGGTGCGATGACCGCGCTGATCACCAGCGCACTGCTGTTTGCCGGCAGCATCGATTCGCTGAAGTCGGCGGTGGTGCTGACCTCGCTGCCGTTCTCGCTGATCTTGCTGTGCATGATGTGGGGGCTGCACAAGGCGTTCTACCTGGAGTCCCAGCGGCAGATCGCGCAGATGCATTCGCTGGCCCCGTTCGCCCAGTCACGCCGCGGGCGTGGTGGCTGGCGTCAGCGCCTGAGCCAGGCGGTGCACTTTCCGTCGCGTGATGAGGTGTACCGCTTCATGGACGACGTGGTGCGCCCGGCGATTGCCGATGTGCGTGAAGTGTTCGAGCAGAAGGGCCTGGTGCTGATTACCCAGGACGACCCCAGCCATGACAACGTCAGCCTGAAGATCGGCCATGGTGAAGAGCAACCGTTCATCTACCAGGTGCAGATGCGTGGCTATTTCACGCCGTCGTTTGCATTGGGTGGGCTGGGTACGCAGGAGTTGAAAAACCGCCGCTATTATCGGGCGGAGGTGCACCTGAGCGAGGGCAGCCAGAACTACGACCTGGTGGGCTACAGCAAGGAGCAGATCATCAACGACATCCTCGACCAGTACGAGCGGCACATGCAGTACCTGCACCTGGTCCGCTAGACCCCAAGGGCCGCTCCCACAGATTCCGCACAATGCCTGAGAGCAGCGGGGTACTTGTGGGAGCGGCGGTGCGGCGAGCCGACTTGCCCCGCGAAGAGGCCGGTGCAGGCCCCATCAATTTTCAGAACGGCGCATCCCCCAGGATCGTCGCCCGGTGCATCACCCGCCGCTCAGGCCGGTAATCATCCACCGCAAAATGCTGGGTCACGCGGTTGTCCCAGAACGCCACATCATTTTCCTGCCAGCGCCAGCGAATGCTGAACTCCGGCCGTGTCGCATGGGCGAACAGCAGCTTGAGCAACGCTTCGCTTTCATACTCGTTCAACTCGTTGATGCGCGTGGTGAACCCCTCGTTGACGAACAGCGCCTTGCGCCCGCTCACCGGGTGGGTGCGTATCACCGGGTGCGACAGCGGCGGGTTGTTGCGCCGTGTCGCCTCCCAGCGCGCCAGGTCTTCGGGCGTTGTGCCAAACCGTTCGAGCGGGAATGACTTGGTGAAGTCGTGGGTAGCGGTGAGCCCGTCGAGCATCGCGCGCAACGGCGCCGACAAGGCTTCCAGCGCGGCAATACCACTGGCCCACAGGGTGTCGCCGCCATACGCCGGCAGCTGCTTGGCGCTGAGTACCGCGCCCAGGGCCGGGGTCGGCAGAAAGGTCACGTCGGTGTGCCATACCGCATTGTCGCGCACGTCGGTGACCGCCGTGTCGAGTACCAGCACCTGCGGGGTTTCGGGCACGTTGGGGTAGATCGGGTGGATGTGCAGGTCACCAAAGCGGGCAGCGAAGCTGGCCTGCTGCTCCGGGTTGAGCGGTTGCTCGCGGAAAAACAGCACCTGATGCTTGAGCAACGCCTGTTCGATGGCATCGCGCTGCTCGGCGGTGATAGCGCGGCTGATGTCCACGCCGCTGATCTGCGCGCCGAGCGCCGGGCTGAGAGGGGTGATGGTCAGGCTCATGTCGGTCTCGATCTGTTCTATGGGCGCCGAAATGCCGGCGTGGTCAGTGGCTTTGCCCGTGCCAGGGCACCAGTTTGCGTTGCAGGGCGCGCAGGCTCATCTCCAGGGCAAAGGCGATCAGGGCGATCAGCAGGATGCCCAGCACCACCACGTCGGTGACCAGGAACTGCGCCGCCGACTGCACCATGAAGCCCAGGCCGCTGGTGGCGGCGATCAGTTCTGCGGCCACCAGGGTCGACCAGCCCACGCCCAGGCCGATACGGATGCCGGTGAGGATGTCGGGCAATGCGCTGGGCAGGATCACGTGACGGATCAACTGCGCCTTGCTGGCGCCCAGCGACTGCGCGGCGCGCAGCTTGGTCGGGTCGACAGTGCGCACGCCGGTAGCGGTGGCGATGGCAATCGGGGCGAAGATCGCCAGGTAGATCAGCAGCACTTTCGACAGCTCGCCAATGCCGCACCAGATGACGATGAGCGGCAGATAGGCCAGCGGCGGGATAGGGCGGTAGAACTCGATCAGCGGGTCGAGAATGCCCCGCGCCACGCGGTTGTAACCGATGGCGATACCGACCGGAATGGCGGTCAGGGTCGCGGCCACCAGGGCCAGGCCGATGCGGCCCAGGCTGGCGCCCAGGTGCTGCCACAGGCTGGCATCCATGTAGCCTTGGGTTAGCAGGGTCCAGGCCCTGGCCAGGATGTCGCCGGGCGAGGGCAGGAACAGCGGCTCGATCCAGCCAGCTGCCGTCACCAGCCACCAGACCAGCAGCAGGCTGGCCAGGGTCAGGGTGCTGATCCAGCGGGTGGAAAGCGGGCGGCGTGTCTTTTCGGCAGGCCGGGTGTGGCTATCGTGCTTGCCGTTGACCGGCAGATCCAAGCTGCTCATGCGCGCTCCTGCAGGCTTTGGCGTTGGGAGAAGACCCGCGCCAGCACATGCTCGCGGGTTTCGATGAAGCGTGGGTCGGACTTGATCGCCCGGGCCGACTCGCCAGCGGCATAGCGCTGGCCGAAGTCCAGTTGCAGGCGCTCGACCACACGGCCGGGATTGGGGGCCAGCAACACCAGCTCGCTGGCGAGGAATACGGCTTCTTCGATGTCGTGAGTAATCAGGAACACCGGCTTGGCGGTGCGCTGCCAGACCTGCAGCAGCAGCTCTTGCATCTGCTCGCGGGTGAACGCGTCGAGTGCGCCGAACGGTTCGTCCATCAGCAGTACCCGTGGGTCGGCCGCCAGCGCGCGGGCAAGGCCCACACGCTGCTTCTGGCCACCGGACAATTGCCAGATGCGCCGCTCGGCGAACCCTTCCAGGTCGACCAGGGCCAGCATCTCGCGGGCCTTGGCTTCACGTTGCGCGCGCGGCACGCCGGCCAGCTCAAGGCCGAAGGCGACGTTGCCCAGCACGTTCTGCCAGGGCAGCAAGGCGTCGTCCTGGAACACCACGCCGCGTTCGGCGCCTGGGCCTTTGACCGGCACGCCGTCCAGGCTGATGCGCCCACCGCTGGGGGCCACGAAGCCGGCGATCAGGTTGAGCAGCGAAGTCTTGCCGCTGCCCGACGGCCCCAAGGCCACCAGCAGTTGGCGTGGCCCCAGGCTCAGGTTGATGTCGGCCAGCACCGGGGTGCTGGCGCCGGGGTACTGTGCGCTGATGCGCTCCAGTTCAAGCAAGGCCATGGCTGGCTCCGGGTCAATTAGGCAGGAACTTGGCGCTGACGTACGGCGAGTAGTCCGGCAGCACGGCGTCGACCTTGCCTTGCTGCTTGAGGAAGTTAGCCGTGTCGGTCAGTGCTTTGGTGGTTGGCGCACCCAGGGCGTTGGCCTGGTCTGCGGCCAAGGGGTAGACGTTGCCTTCCAGCAGTACCGGGATATCGCTGGCCTTGGCGCCGGACAGCTTGACCAGCTTGGCCACGTTGTCTTTGTCGGCCAGCCAGGCTTGCGGGTCTTTGCGGTAGTCGGCGTAGGCGTCGAGCGTGACCTTGGCGAAGGCCTTGACCACGTCGGGGTGCTTGTCGGCGAAGTCCTTGCGCACGATCCAGGCGTCGAAGGTAGGTGCGCCTTTTGCGGCCAGTTCACCCGAGGTGATCAGCACTTTGCCGTTTTCCTTGGCCACGCCCAGGGCCGGGTCCCAGACGTAGGTGGCGTCGATGTCACCGCGCTTCCAGGCCGCAATGATGGCCGGTGGTGCGAGGTTGAGGATCTGCACCTTGGTGGGGTCGATGTTCCACGCCTTGAGCGCCGCCAACAGGCTGTAGTGGCCGGTGGAGACGAAGGGCACGGCGACTTTCTTGCCGATCAGGTCTTGTGGCGTCTTGATGGTGTCGCGCGCCACCAGCGCTTCGCCAGCACCAATCTGGGTGGCGATCAGGAAGGTTTCGACCGGCAGCTTGCGGGTGGCGGCGGCGGCCAGGGGGCTGGAGCCGAGGTAGCCAATTTGCACGTCACCGCTGGCCACGGCGGTGATCACATCGGCGCCGTTATCGAATTTGCGCCAGTCGATGCTGGCCTTGCTGGCTTTTTCGTAGTCGCCATCGACCTGGGCCACTTTGGCCGGGTCGACTGTGGTCTGGTAAGCCACGGTCAGGTCAGCAGCCTGGGCCAACCAGCTGGTGCTGGCGAGAGTCAGGGCGGCGAACAGGCGCAGCGGAGCGTGCGGGATCATGGTGAACCTCTCGTCAGGCAATCGATGTGATGGATGGCGAGAAGACTAGATGATCTAAGAAATAGAAAATAAATAACTTTTTAGAATTAGCTTAGGAGCCAATTGCTGTAAGGCAGGTGCGGCCCGAGCAGGGAATGGAAGGTGACCTGTCGCCATGGCGAAAACCGAGAGCACTGCTAGGCTCTTTGACCCTTAGACCGTGATGGAATTAGGTTATGAGCAAACGTTTGCAAATAACTGAAAGTTATGAATGATGCACTTGGCTACAACAAATGGCAGTAAAGGTTCCTAATATATTCCGGAATAATCTTACAAATTCATAAAACGGTCATTTTGGATTTATAGGATTGTCATTATCCTGTAGCGCAGGTGGCCTTAGACCAAAGTCGCGAAACGTTTAGAAATGATTGACTTCATGGTCACGCTTTGGGACTAAATCGCCAATCCACGGTGAGCAGGGCAGCAGATCCCGCCGCCAGAGATACACAAGAATTAGAACGTAGAGGAGCAAAACATGTACAAGTCCAGCCTGGCTCTGGCCGTGGCACTGGGGGTTCTCGCCCAACAAGCAGGCGCTGCCGGTTTCGTTGAAGACAGCAAACTGTCGCTCAGCTCGCGCACCATGTACTTCAACAACGACAACCGTGACGGCGGTGCTGACAACCGCGAGTCTGGTCAGGGCTTCAAGCTCGACTACCTGTCCGGTTTCACCGAAGGCACCGTTGGTTTCGGCGTCGATGTCCAGGCCCTGTGGGGTATTCACCTGGATGGCGGCCGCGGCAAGCACCCTGACAACAGCAGCTTCTTCCCCAGCGATACCGACGGCTCTGCTGTGAGCCAGTGGGCGCGCGTGGGCGGTAACGCCAAGGCTCGCTTCTCCAAGACCGAGGTTCACTACGGTAGCGCCCTGGCGCCGAACCTGCCGATCCTGGTTGCCAACGATGGTCGTCTGCTGCCGCAGACCTTCGAGGGTGGCACCATCCAGTCGAAGGAAATCGACAACCTGACCGTCAACGCCGGTCAGCTGACCCACGCCATGGGCCGTGCTTCGAGCAACCGTACCGGCCTGTCCGTGGCGGGCGCTACCCAGGACAGCAACAAGTTCCGCTACGGCGGCCTGGACTACAAGCTCACTCCAGACCTGACCCTGCAGTACTACTACTCGAACCTGGAAGACTTCTACAAGCAGCACTTCCTGGGCGCGACCCACGTGTTCAAGATCGCTGACGACCAGTCGTTCAAGACTGACCTGCGCTATTTCGACAGCAGCAGCGACGGCAAAAACGGTGAAGCCGGCTACCGCTTCAGCAACAACGGCGGTTATGCCAAGAACGCTGGCGAGGTCGACAACAAGACCTGGACCGCCATGTTCACCTACACCCTGGGTGGCCATGCGTTGATGCTGGGCCACCAGCGCGTCAATGACGACGGTGGCTTCGTCTGGCTGAACCAAGGCAACGTGGTTGACGGCAATGGCCGCAACGAAGGCGCCGGTGGTTCGAGCTTCTACCTGTTCACCGACAGCATGATCAACCAGTTCGCCAAGGCCGGTGAAAACACCACCTTCGGTCAGTACTCGTATGACTTCGCGCGTCTGGGCGTGCCAGGCCTGAAAGCCTCGGTCTCCTACCTGAAAGGTGAAGACGGCAAGAACGCCAACGGCAACGGTACCTTCAGCGAATGGGAACGTGACGCCCGCGTCGACTACGTCATCCAGGAAGGCACCTTCAAGGGCCTGGGCGCCAGCCTGCGTCACGGTGTCTACCGTGGTACTGGCACCAGCTCCCTGGCTGACCAGGATCAGACCCGTCTGATCTTCAACTACACTTACAACTTCCTGTAAGCCGTAGCTGAACAAGGAGCCTCGCCGAGTGCGAGGCTTTTTTGTGCCTGCAATTTCGTATGCTATTAGGTTATAAATAAATCAGTATTTATTCTTTTTGTTTTTAACCGAATGCAGGCACATTGAACGTCACAAGGCCAGAACACAGCACAGGAGCCGCACCCGATGAGCCTCAAACTCGGCGATATCGCCCCCGATTTCGAACAGGATTCCAGTGAAGGCAAGATCCGTTTTCATGAGTGGCTCGGCAACAGTTGGGGTGTGCTGTTCTCTCACCCGGCCGACTTCACCCCGGTGTGCACCACCGAACTGGGCCTGACCGCCAAGCTCAAGGACGACTTCGCCAAGCGTGGGGTCAAGGCCATCGCGCTGTCGGTGGACCCGGTCGACTCGCACCACAAGTGGATCGATGACATCAACGAGACCCAGAACACCGTGGTCAACTTCCCGATCATCGCCGACGCCGACCGCAAGGTTTCCGACCTGTACGATTTGATCCACCCGAATGCGAACGACACCCTGACCGTGCGCTCGCTGTTCGTCATCGACCCGAACAAGAAGGTGCGCCTGACCATTACCTACCCGGCCAGTACCGGGCGCAACTTCAACGAAATCTTGCGGGTGATCGATTCGCTGCAGCTGACCGACAACTACAAGGTCGCCACGCCAGGTAACTGGCAGGACGGTGACGAGGTGGTGATCGTGCCTTCGCTCAAAGACGAGGAAGAGATCAAGCAGCGCTTCCCCAAAGGGTATCGAGCGGTGAAGCCCTACCTGCGCCTGACGCCGCAGCCTAATCGTTAAAGGATCCTCGTTGTATTGCTCTTAGCCATGCAGGGTTTTTCGGGCCGTTTCGACGGCCCTTTTTTTTGCCTGGGATTTGTGCAGCTTGGGGCCGCAGAGCAGCCTCAAAACCGCAAACCATCTAAATAACAATAAGGAATAAACAAATGAAAAAATATGATTTCTAGATATATAAACAGGCTGTTAATGTCACTCCAACAGAACACAAGGAAGCGCTGCAATGCTGGTCGTCTCAATCGGTGGTAGCCCTGGTACCCGTTCACGCTCTGGCGTGCTGCTCGAGCGCTCGCGCCAGTGGCTGCAGGACCGCGGCGTTGAAGTGGTGACGTTCCAGGTCCGTGACTTCCCCGCCGAAGACCTGCTGCATGCACGCTTCGACAGCCCGCAGGTGCAGCACTTTCAGCAACTGGTGGCTCAAGCCGACGGCCTGATCGTCGCCACCCCGGTGTACAAGGCCTCGTTTGCCGGTGCGCTGAAGACGTTGCTCGACCTGCTGCCCGAACGCGCCCTGGAGCACAAGATCGTGCTGCCAATTGCCACCGGCGGCAGCATCGCCCACATGCTGGCGGTGGATTACGCGTTGAAACCGGTGCTGTCGGCACTCAAGGCGCAAGAGACCCTGCAAGGGATCTTCGCCGACGACAGCCAGGTCGTCTACGCAGAAGGCAGCAAGCCAGCCCAACTGGCGAGCGCCCTGCAAGAACGTCTGCATGACTCGCTGGAAACGTTCCATGTTGCCCTGGCCCGTCGGCCGCGGCCGGTAGCGCCCGGTGTATTGAATGAACGGCTGATCAGCGCCCGCTGGAGCATCTGACCCGCCTTACTGCTGTACCACCTTACTCGCCCGTCAACGAGGCAAGCAGGTGCAACCCGAACCCTATTCGCACAGGAGAGCGCCATGCGCACAGTCTTCTTGCGTCGTGGTCTGGTCGCCCTGTTTGCGGCGGCTGTGTCCTTCGGCGCCACCACCCAAGCCCAGGCAGAGAGCCTGCGCATCGGTTACCAGAAATACGGCACCCTGGTGCTGCTCAAGGCCAAGGGCACGCTGGAGAAGCGCCTGGCCGAACAGGGCGTGCACGTGCAATGGACCGAATTCCCCGGTGGCCCGCAGCTGCTCGAAGGGCTGAACGTCGGCTCCATCGACTTCGGCGTCACCGGCGAAACACCGCCCGTGTTCGCCCAGGCCGCCGGTGCCGACCTGCTCTATGTCGCCTACGAGCCGCCTGCGCCGCACAGCGAAGCGATCCTGGTAGCCAAGGGTTCGCCGATCCAGTCGGTGAAAGAACTCAAAGGCAAGAAGGTCGCGCTTAACAAGGGCTCGAACGTTCACTACCTGCTGGTGCGTGCGCTGGAAGACGCCGGCCTCAAGTACAGCGACATCCAACCGGTCTACCTGCCTCCAGCCGATGCCCGTGCTGCGTTCGAGCGCGGCAGCGTCGATGCCTGGGTGATCTGGGACCCTTACCAGGCTGCCGCCGAGCAGCAGCTGCAGGCACGCACCCTGCGTGACGGCAAGGGCCTGGTCGACAACCATCAGTTCTACCTCGCCACCCGTGACTACGCCACTCAGCACCCGGCTGTGATCAGCACCTTGATCGAGCAAGTGCGCGCTGTGGGCGAGTGGTCCCAGGCCAACCCGCAGGAAGTCACCGACCAGGTCGCACCGCTGCTGGGGCTGCCTGCCGACATCACCCTGACCTCGGTCAAGCGCCAAGGCTACGGCGCCGCGCCGCTCACCCCTGAGGTGGTGGCCGCACAACAGAAGATCGCCGACACATTCCAGGCACTCAAGCTTATTCCCAAGCCGCTGAGCATCAAGGACGTGATCTGGACACCCCCGGCCAAGGTCGCCAGTGCGCCTTGATTGATTTGCCTGCGCCGGGGCGCCGCTCCGGCTTGAGCCACCCTTGAGGAGACAACTCCAATGAGCCTTAACATTTTCTGGTTCCTCCCGACCCATGGTGACGGCAAGTACCTGGGCACGTCCGACGGCGCGCGCGCAGTCGACCATGGCTACCTGCAGCAGATTGCCCAAGCTGCCGACCGCCTTGGTTTTGGTGGGGTGCTGATCCCTACCGGGCGTTCTTGCGAGGATTCCTGGCTGGTGGCGGCGTCGCTGATTCCAGTGACCCAGCATCTGAAATTCCTGGTTGCCCTGCGCCCCGGCATCATTTCGCCGACCGTGGCGGCGCGCCAGGCCGCGACCCTGGACCGCTTGTCCAATGGCCGTGCACTGTTCAACCTGGTGACCGGGGGCGACCCGGACGAACTGGCCGGTGACGGCCTGCACCTGAGCCATGAAGAACGCTACGAAGCCTCGGTCGAGTTCACTCGCATCTGGCGCAAGGTGCTGGAAGGCGAAAGCGTCGATTACGACGGCAAGCACATTCAGGTAAAGGGCGCCAAGCTTCTCTACCCGCCGATTCAGCAACCACGCCCGCCGCTGTATTTCGGCGGTTCGTCCGAAGCGGCCCAGGACCTGGCTGCCGAACAGGTCGAGCTGTACCTGACCTGGGGCGAGCCACCTGCCGCCGTGGCCGAAAAAATCGCCCAGGTGCGCGAAAAGGCTGCCGGCCAAGGCCGTGAAGTACGCTTTGGCATCCGCCTGCACGTGATCGTGCGTGAAACCAACGAAGAAGCCTGGGCCGCAGCCGACCGCCTGATTTCGCACCTGGACGATGACACCATCGCCCGTGCCCAGGCCTCGCTGGCGCGCTTCGATTCGGTTGGCCAGCAGCGCATGGCAGCCCTGCATGGCGGCAATCGCGACAACCTGGAAGTCAGCCCCAACCTGTGGGCGGGTGTCGGCCTGGTGCGTGGTGGTGCCGGTACTGCGTTGGTCGGCGATGGCCCGACCGTGGCGGCCCGGGTCAAGGAATACGCCGAGCTGGGCATCGATACGTTCATCTTCTCGGGTTACCCACACCTGGAAGAGTCCTACCGCGTGGCCGAGCTGTTGTTCCCGCATCTCGACGTGCAGCGCCCGGAGCAACCGAAAGCCGGTGGTTACGTGAGCCCGTTCGGCGAGATGGTGGCCAACGACATCCTGCCCAAGTCCGTGTCGCAGAGCTGAGGGCCGGACCATGAGTCGTGCAACTTCTTCCACCCTGGCTCAGCGCCTGGCGCCGTGGGCCCTGCCGGTACTGCTGCTGGCAGCCTGGCAGTTGGCGGTCAGCGCGGGCTGGCTGTCGACCCGCATCCTGCCGGCACCCAGCGCGGTGGTCAGCGCGGGTGTCGAGCTGGTGTGCAGCGGCGAGATCTGGACCCACCTGGCTATCAGTGGCTGGCGTGCCGGGCTTGGTTTCGTCATTGGCGGCAGCATCGGCCTGGTGCTGGGCTTTATCACTGGCCTGTCGAACTGGGGCGAACGCCTGCTCGACAGCTCGGTGCAGATGATCCGCAACGTGCCGCACCTGGCGCTGATCCCACTGGTGATCCTGTGGTTCGGTATCGACGAGTCGGCAAAGATCTTCCTGGTCGCCCTGGGCACGCTGTTCCCGATCTACCTCAACACCTACCACGGTATCCGCAACGTTGACCCGGCGCTGGTGGAGATGGCGCGCAGCTATGGCCTGTCCGGTTTCGGCCTGTTCCGCCAGGTGATCTTGCCCGGTGCGCTGCCCTCGATTCTGGTCGGCGTGCGCTTTGCCCTGGGCTTCATGTGGCTGACCCTGATCGTGGCAGAAACCATTTCGGCCAATGCCGGCATCGGTTACCTGGCGATGAACGCCCGTGAGTTCCTGCAGACCGACGTGGTGGTTTTGGCCATCGTTCTGTACGCCGTGCTTGGCAAGTTGGCCGACCTCGCCGCCCGCGGCCTGGAGCGTGTCTGGCTGCGCTGGCACCCGGCTTATCAAGTTGCCAGGAAGGAGGGCGCATGACCGTGCTCAAGGAACAGCCGCCACGCCTGCTGCGTGGCATCCCCCTGGCATCCAACGGCCTGCGCAAGACCTTTGGCCAGCGTGAAGTGCTCAAAGGCATCGACCTGCACATCCCGGCCGGCCAGTTCGTCGCCATCGTCGGCCGCAGCGGCTGCGGCAAGAGCACCTTGCTGCGCTTGCTGGCCGGGCTCGACCAGCCAAGCGCCGGTGAGCTGCTGGCCGGCGCCGCGCCGTTGGCCGAAGCCCGCGAGGAAACGCGGCTGATGTTCCAGGACGCTCGGTTGCTGCCGTGGAAGAAGGTGATCGACAACGTCGGCCTGGGCCTGTCTGGCAACTGGCGCCCGCGTGCGCTGGACGCATTGGAGGCGGTTGGCCTGGCTGACCGCGCCAATGAATGGCCGGCGGCACTTTCCGGCGGCCAGAAGCAGCGTGTAGCGCTGGCCCGGGCACTGATCCACCAGCCTCGCCTGTTGCTGCTCGATGAGCCGCTGGGTGCCCTGGATGCGCTGACCCGTATCGAGATGCAGCAACTGATCGAACGCCTCTGGCGTCAGCACGGTTTTACCGTGTTGCTGGTTACCCACGATGTCAGCGAAGCGGTTGCCGTGGCTGACCGGGTGATTTTGATCGAAGACGGCGAGGTCGGGCTCGACCTCACTGTTGACCTGGCCCGGCCAAGGGCGCGGGGTTCGCACCGCCTGGCGGCGCTGGAAAGCGAAGTGCTCAACCGTGTTCTGTCGGTACCGGGCACTGCGCCCGAGCCGGACCCTGTAGCCCCTTTGCCCACGCAACTGCGTTGGGCGCACTGAATGACCCACTTACCTCACTGAAGCCAAAGAGAAGGAATCAAGCCATGACTATCAAAGCCATCAACGTCCGCAACCAGTTCAAAGGCACCGTGAAAGAAATCCTCGAAGGCCCGGTACTGTCGGAAATCGACGTACAGACTGCCTCCGGCATCGTCACTTCGGTGATCACCACCCGCTCGGTCAAAGAGTTGGAGCTGCAGGTGGGCAGTGAAGTGATCGCGTTCGTCAAATCCACCGAAGTGTCCATCGCCAAGCTGTAATGGCAGTGGCGGCGCTGTGCGACCCAGTCGCGGGCTTGATCCGCGAATGGGCCGCCAGGCGGCCCGTACCCTTCAGCCCTAAGCGGGTCGCAACCCGCCAAACAGTTTGTTGGCCTGGCTTTCCGTGAGGGCGCCGCGCCAGGCGCCCGCGCCCAGATTACGTTCGTGGGCAAGCTTGATGTGACCGGCCTCGAGCCGTGCAAAGCCTTGTGCTGGCCTGCGCTTGAAGTGGAAGTGCGCATACCACAGAGGGTTGCTAGTGGCCGCATCGTCGATGCGGTACTCCTCCAGATACTCGATAGGTTGGCCCTGCCTGTTCTTGGCCGGCTCCAGCACGCGTGACCAACCGATCCGCACCTCACCTTGGCTTTGCAGGTAATCCAGATGACCAGGCTCAGGGCGCTGTGTGGCTTTGGTCTGGTCGATGCGCAATTGCCGACCCACCCTGCGCAGTTCGCCTGCAGCCTGTTCGACACTGCCTGTAAGCTGGCGCTGAGCCTCGGTCAGCGCGCTCCCTCCCCGGCGGGCGATGTCCCGCGCCAGATCCTCCAGCGTCGTGGCATAACCAATGGCCAGGTCTTGCAGGCTGGCAGGGGCCATGTTCAGGGCCTTGTACTGCTGTAGCTTGGCTTGCTGCGCGGCGACATTGCCCAATCGTTTGCGCGCGGCGGCCACCAGTACCATCAGGTCGGCTGCGGCCGCGGCAGGCTGCACACTTCTGGGTTGCCACAAGTTATCGGCGGTACGGGTGAAGGTGATGTGTGTTTCCTGGTTCAGTCTGTTGCTGACCTGCATCTGCGGCTGGCCGTCGATGGTGATCTCACTGCCTATCAACAACTGTTGGTCCACGGTTTCGAACAGACGGGGCCTGCTCGGCCCGCGATGACGGTTTGGCTTTCGCGTGATGGGGGCTGAGGCGTCGATGCCTGCCTCGACTTCGGCGATCAGTTGGGCCAGCGAATGGCGCATTCGCTGGGTGCTTTGCGGTGTGATGTAATCAGGGAAGTCGTCCTGCCAACTGGTCATGTAGTTGCCAAAGCGCTGATAGCGGTCTTTGAGCTGGCGCAGGAAACGGTGCTCCTGGGTGCGGCTCAGGCCCGCAGTCGCCAGATCTTGATGGCTGAACAACAGGCTCCTCAGGTCGGTGATTTCCTGCCTCACCTGACGTTGCATCAACAGGTAGTCATAGCTTGCCCGGCTTGGCAGCGGGACGATGTGGCTCAGTTCGATGGCCAGTCTTACGGTTCGGTACTCATGAGGGTGCATCGGCATCTGCAGTCTATCGAGTGTTTGTTGGTAAACGGTGAGCTCATTGCCGCGCAGTTTTTGGGTGACCCTTGCCACTCGATGGAATTCGTCTTCCAGCTTGCCGAGTGTGTGGCAGAAGCGCTCCTGAGCACCCCTCATCTGCCGCAGGAGCTCAAAGGAGTTGTCGCTGGCTTGTTCGAGCTGCTTGATCCGGGTGTATTCATCCTGCATCCGCAGATTGAGTTGTACGATCAAGCTGGGGTGCTGCCTGCCCAGGTTATAGGCCATTTGGTTGTGCATGCCTTGGTAGTGGCGACCCAGCTGTGGCTTGATTCTGTGCAGTCGCTCCAGGCTTTGCTCATGAAATGTCACGAAGGCTTCCAATTGCTCGATGGACTCCTGAAGCGCCTGCCTGATGGCGGGCAACGGCGCCGGTGTGCCTTGAGGGCCATTGGGGCCAACTCCGCGTGCGGTGTTCCAGGCCGAGACTTTTTCGGTGAGACGGGCTTGGTGTGCAACGCGGCCATTTTCGATGTCTTGCACCACCTGCCTAGGCGATAGCAACGCGGGCTGCCGGCCAAGGTAGCCGCGCAGGTGCTGCCAGCCCTGCTGGTACAGCCTGCCGAGGTAGGCGCCACCGCCTGCCAGCCCACCGTCGACGATACGCCCGCTCAGGCTGCCGTGGGGCTGCCAGGAGCCCAGCTCGTCGAGCTTCACAGGCTGCTTGTAGCTGCGTGCTGCGCTGCCCTTGAGGCGCCAGGTGCGATAGGTCGCGTCCCACTCGACCTGATAGTGCAGCCCCTGGCTGACGATGAAGTCGTTGCCGGTCTCGGCATGCCGGTTGACACCCTTGCCGTGAACCTCGGGGTGGTCGCGCCAGTGGCCCGAGGGCGCTTCGGTTTCATAACCGCTGAAGGGGTCGGTGCGCCCCCGGCGGGTCACGGTGGTGGGCCGCAACCCTTCGAGGCGCTGGCGCAAGTGGGTGCGGGTGCGTGCAAGTGCAGTGGACGAGCGCGACACAGAGGCGGCAGGCACCACATCGAAGAGCGCATCGACCAACGACAGGAACACGCTGTTCAGGTGCTCGACCCCCTCGCCAGGGTCACCCCGCAGAAATGCCTCGACGCTGGCATTGGCGGCGCTCCAGCCATCGTAGAGGGCAATCGCGGTACCTACGCCGGGCACGAAGCCCAGCGCCAGTTTGAGGTAGTCGTATACCCGCCCGTGGCGCATCGCCTCGCTTTCCAGGTACAGGTCGACCTGGCTGCGCGACGAGGCGCGGTGTTCGAGGATCAGCCGGCCCATCTGCAGGTTGGCTCGCACCTGGGCGATCGGCTCTGAACGGGCATTACCCACGCCGATGAAACCGGTGAACCGCTTGAGCAGCGCCTGGTTGATATAGGACAGGTGCGTGCGTGTGTCGCCTTCCAGCGGGCGGCTGGCGAGGTAGGTGCGCATGGCCTCGTCGATGGCCATGTCCTCCAGCGCCTGGCATGCCTGCTCGCTGTTTTCGTACTGGCTGATGACCTTGCCGTTGGGGGCGTCGGGTAGCAACAGCAGGCACGGCCCGCTCGCTGGTTTGAGCAGGAAGATGCCGGAAAGCGTCACGCGGTCGCTGCTACCGTCCGCAGCTACGCCAGGCCGCAGGTCGAGTGCGTGGTGATCGATGGTGCGGGTAAGCGTGGTGCCCTGCTGTTCGCGGCAGAACCGCTCGAATACCTCCATGCCGTATGCATCCAGGGTATCGGGCCGGCTCAACAGCAGGATCTTCAACTGGTGCTCGAAGGGCCTGCGGAGCGTTTCCTGGCGCCATTGTGCCTGCCAGTCGGATTGCTCCGCGTTGCCCTTGAAGGTATCGCGTATCTGCTGCTCGTAGGCGCCAGCCACATCCAGTGTCTGCACCAGGTTGGCAATGTAGCTGTGGTTGAGCTTTTGTTGCAGGTCAGCCGTCGCCGTCGTGTCTTCGATTACGATGTTGGCGTTGGCCAGGCGCAAGGTCAGGTCGTCGTCCAATGCCCACAGCAGAAATTGCTCAAGGGGCACGTGGCTACGTTCGGCACTGAACGTCGTGACCTCTTTGTAGGCATTGGCGAAGCCGGACTCCGGCAGCGGAATACGCTGCTTGCCTGTGCGGTCGGCGATGTCCAGGGTGACTTGGGGCAGCGTCGTCAGGCCGAGTGACTGGCGCAGGTGCCCGTTCATCAGGTTGCGTGAAAACGCCCCGCGCTCAGGCAGGTCCCTCGCCAGTAAACCGCTGGCAGCCAGCATGCTGACGCGCAATGCGTCGAACTGCGCCGCCAGTGCCTCGCGCTGGGGCGCATCAAGGTGGCTCAGTGAATGCAGGCGGGTGTGCAGGTTGGCAGTGCGGTTACGCTCGGCCAGCCGTTCGAACGCCTGGATCCTGGCGGCGTTGTTGCTGGCGCCCAGTTTCCAGCGCAGTTGCAGGCGCGAGGAGGGGGCGGCCTGGGTCAGCAGGGCCAGGTGGGTCGAGGCCAGGTAATCGAAAGCGTGGGTGGTGATGGGTTCGCTGATCAGGGCTGGAGTGTGCTCGCCGCTGTCGATCAGCTCAAGGAGCGCATCGATGTCCTGCGGCCAGACGCTTTCCAGCAGCACTTCTGGCCAGGCGCCCTGCAACGTGTTCAGCAGTCGTTCGGCCAGCTGGGCCTGGTCCGGGTAACAGGCCAGGCCACCGTCGTGCCCGGGTTTGTAGAGCAGCAAGGCGCTGTCTGCTTCACCCGTGGCGTCCTGGGGTATCGCCCGGAGGGTGATGAAGCCCGTCAGGGCCCAACTGCGAGGGCCCACCACCAGTTTCAGAGCGCTGGGCACGACCTGCCGTTGCAGGCTGGGGTTTGGCCGCTCCACCAGTTGGCGAACCCATTGCAGGCGCGATTCGCTCAGGTCCCCCAAGTGTTGTTGGAACTCGGCCTCCAGCAGCAAGGCCTTTGCAAAGTGCTGGCTGAGATGTTCGAACCTGCTGTTTTCGCCGTACATTTGCCCCCAGCTTTCCGGCGTGGGCGACTCGGGAAGCGCAGCCAGCACTTGTTGCAGTATGGCGTCCTGGGCATCGAGCTTCGCTTGCTGGGCCTGCAGCTCCGCCAGGCGTGCAGAGCCTGGCCCGGTATCGCTCCCCAGGTAGGCGGCCAGCAGCTGTTCCTGGCGGTCGATGCGCTGCTTGCGCCAGCCGAGCGGCAAGCGTTCGTCGAGTGAATCGAAATGCACCTCGTCCTCCGCCAACGCTTCATCGGCACTGACCAGCCGAGCCAGCTCCTCGCTCAATGCGTCGGGCAGCTCGACCTGCAGTTGCAGGCCCTGGCCGGTCAGCAGGCTGTTCAGCAGGCCGGCGAAGCCATCACCCGGGAGCGCGATGACGGCGATGAACGTGCTGTCGCTGTCGCTGGCCAGCGCGGTGGGCGGTGTGCGCCACAGGCGGTCCCGATGCTCGTGGGCCCACTGCAGCAGGGCCGCTTCGCTGTGGAAGGCGCGTACCGGGTTGTGGCCGTCGGGCCGGTACAGCAGCCAGGGCTCGTCATCGCCAGGGGGCGTGATCAGTAGCGCAGTGGGGCAGGCCCCTACGGGGATGCCTGGCTGATGCCAGTGCAGTTGCGCATACCGGCTGTTGCTGTCCAGCTGGCCCAGCTTCCAGGCCTTCGTTGCGATTCGGTCAAGCCCGTAGTTGAGCTCCAGCGCGCTCTGGAAATGCGCGTGCAACTGCTGCTCGGCAAAGGCCCTGCGTGCTATCGACTGCCCGGGCATACGTGCGTCCCAGTAGCTGGTGTGCCCAGGCGAAGGCTGCAACTGCGCCTGGTTGAACACGCTATTCAGTGCCTTGACCGCCTGGCGTCGTCGCAGGTCGGCCTTGCCGAGGGCATTACCGCGTCCGGCGATAATCCAGGGGGTGGTGGGCAGGGGCAGGGGGCTGGCGAAGTCGTCCAGGCCGATGGGCGTGGTGTCGGCTGACAAGTCGAAAGATTGAGGCATGGTCGTGATCCACGTTGGCTGAGTGCTGGAGAGGAGCGCCCATTTCAACGTTCGATCGGAGGCGAACTGCGTTACATGTTGCTCGTTCAGTGTGTGTGGCGTTTTCCCAGGAACGGCGGCAGGTAGAGCCCCAGATACGCTTCGAATACCCGCATGCCTTCCTCGGCCATACGCGGGGTGATCTGTTCATGCAGCTGCATGGAGCGGGCATACACCCGGTCGCTCAATTCCATGGCCAAGGCAAACACATCCACATCGGTCGGCATTGTCGGCAGCTGGAAGTGCTGGTCGAACAGCCTGTGCATCAGCTCGCCCAGCTCCATGTCATGCTGGCGGTCAGCCTGCACCACTTCGCTCAGGCCATGCTGGGCAAGGATCAGTTGGCGCGCTGCGGCGTCTTCGTTGTAGATGTCGAGCATGCGCTGCTCGATCAGCCGTGACAGTTGGTGCCAGGTATTGAACGCAGCGCTGTCGATGGGGGCGCTGAGGGCTTCGCGAAAGGCCCGATGCACATCGGCGGTCAACGCCTCGAGCAAGGCGGGCACGCTGGCGAAGAAGTGATACACCGACGAAGGCGGGATTTGTGCCCGTTCGGCAACGCTGTAGATCGACAGCCCCGCGACCCCTTGCTCTGCCAGAAGCTCGCGAGCCGCCGCCAGGATCGCTTCGATCCTGGCCTGGCTGCTGGCGCGCGGCTTGCGAAGGGAGGCGGTGCGGCTCATCAGTTGCTGATCGCCAGGATGCTGGCCTGGTAGGCACCGACGAACAGGTCGAAGTCGCCGACTTCGGTCTGTTCAAGCTCGCTCTGCTTGGCCAGGGACTCGCGGGCGAGCGTTTCGAAGGCCTGCTGGCGTGCGCTGCTCAACGGTTGTTCGCGCAAGCTCTCGGCATGGACACGGCTCTGGCGCAGCGAGAACTGGATAAAGCTCTCGTCGTGTTCGGTCATGCGCGCCAGTACTTGGGCCGATGGGGTCAGCGAAGCGTCGTCGACCTTGGCCTGTTGGGCATCCAGTGCCTTGGCGTGCTCGTCACTGCCGTGTGCCTGGTCGAGCAGGTCGGCCAGCGCGCGAATGCGCGTGATCAGTTCGCCGGCCCACGCCTGCAGACCGATCGGTTGGCCATCGCGCTGCAGTTGCAGGCCAGGACGGCGACCTTCCTTGACCACGGTCAGGAAGTTGCTGGTGCACTGGCCGCACTCGCCGTTGTCCAGTTGCGGGCTTTCTTCAAGCGCGCAGAACAGCAGGAATGCATCGAGGAAACGCGCCTCGGGCAGGTCGATGCCGACGGGCAGGAACGGGTTGATGTCCAGGCAGCGCACTTCGACGTACTGCACGCCACGAGAGGTCAGGGCCTGGATCGGCCGCTCGCCGGTGTAGGTGACGCGCTTGGGGCGGATGTTCGAGTAGTACTCGTTCTCGATCTGCAGGATGTTGGTGTTCAGTTGCACCCACTCGCCATCCACGTGGGTACCGACCTCGACGTAGGGCGGGTAGGGCGTGCCCACCGCCTTGCGCAGGCTGTCGGTGTAGCTGGCCAGGTTGTTGTAGCAGGGTGTGAGGCCGGCCTGGGCGTTGCTCTGGTAACCCAGGTCACTCATGCGCAGGCTGGTGGCGTAGGGCAGGAACAGGGTTTCGGCGTCCAGCTCTTCGAGTTGGTGCGGGCGGCCACGCAGGAAGCCTTTGTCCAGTGTCGGCGAGGCGCCGAACAGGTACATCAGCAGCCAGCTGTAGCGGCGGAAGTTGCGGATCAGCGCGATGTAGGCCGACGACTGATAGTCGCGCGCGTCTTCTTCGCTGCCTTCACTTGCGCGCAGCAAGGGCCACAGCGCCTCTGGCAACGAGAAGTTGTAATGGATGCCCGCGATGCACTGCATGGTGCGGCCGTAGCGCAGGGCCAGGCCTTTGCGGTACACGTGCTTGAGCTTGCCGATGTTGGAGCTGCCGTATTCGGCGATCGGGATGTCTTCCTCGGCCGGCAACGCACAGGGCATCGACGGGCTCCACAGGTATTCGTCACCCAGCTTGGTGTAGACGAAGCGGTGGATCTCTTCGAGGTTCTCCAACACCTGGGCCGGGTCTGCGAGGGCCGGGGTGATGAACTCCAGCAGCGACTCGGAATAATCGGTAGTGATCTGCTCATTGGTCAGCGCCGAACCCAACGCTTCCGGGTGCGGGGTCTGGGCCAGGCGACCTTCATCGGTCACGCGCAGGCATTCTCGCTCAATACCGTGCAGGCACTGCTTGAGCAGGGGAAGATTGGCGCCGAGCAGGCTCAGGCGGCGGTTGAGGAGGTCGCTCAAGATGGATTCCTTCACGCGTCAGTCGCCCCAATATGGGGGTGGAGATAACGGTCTACAAGGGTAGGGAGAAAGGAACTGGCGTTGTCGCCTGGTTTACGCGGTTCCAGCAGTGCCAGCGCACTGCTGAAAATACCGCAGATAGTGCTTGGTGAGCTAGAGAACCGCGAAGGTTCCTTGCGCTTTGGCCACCAGCTTGTCGCCTTGGACTACGTCGGCGTCGACCACCAGTGTGCGCCGCCCGGCGTGCAATACGCGGGCGCTGCACAGGACCTCGCCGTCGCTGACGGCGCGCATGTAGTTGATCTTGCATTCGATGGTGACGCTTTGCTGGTCGAAGCCATGGCTGGCCGAGCAGGCCAGGCCCATGGCGATGTCCACCAGGCTGAAGATCGCCCCACCGTGCAGTTTCTGCCCCCTGTTGCGCAATTGCGGCGCAAGCGCCAGGGCCACTTCGGCAACGCCGGTGTCCAGGCGTTGCAGGCGGCAGCCGAGCAACTGGCTGAAGGCGCTTTCGACGTATTCGCGCGGGACGTCCATCACTTCTTCTTCAGTTGCTTGGCGTTGGCGAACAACGAGGCCATGGCATTGTTGGCCGGGGCTGCGGTGGTGGTTTCACGCGGGCGTGGCGCCTGCTGCTGGCGATTGCCACCGTTGCCACGGCCGCCACCCCGGTTGCCTTCGACCTTCTCGCCCGGGGTATCGCCCATGCGCATGGACAGGCCGACACGCTTGCGCGGGATGTCCACTTCCATGACCTTGACCTTGACCACGTCGCCGGCCTTGACCGCTTCACGCGGGTCCTTGACGAACTTTTCCGACAGCGCCGAGATGTGCACCAGGCCGTCCTGATGCACGCCAATGTCGACGAAGGCGCCGAAGTTGGTGACGTTGGTGACCACGCCTTCGAGGATCATGCCGGGCTCCAGGTCCTTGAGGTCTTCGACGCCGTCCTGGAAGGTCGCGGTCTTGAACTCAGGGCGTGGGTCGCGGCCGGGCTTGTCCAGCTCCTGGAGAATGTCGGTGACGGTCGGCAGGCCGAAGGTCTCGTCGGTGAACTTCTTCGGGTCGAGGCGCTTGAGGAAGCTGCTGTCGCCGATCAGCGAGCGGATATCGCGGTCGGTGCCGGCGGCGATGCGCTGCACCAGCGGGTAGGCTTCCGGGTGCACGGCAGAGGCGTCGAGCGGGTTGTCACCGTTCATTACACGAAGGAAGCCGGCGGCCTGTTCGAAGGTTTTTTCACCCAGGCGGCTGACCTTTTTCAGCGCTGCGCGGGTGGCGAACGGGCCGTTGGCGTCTCGGTGCGCCACGATGTTCTGCGCCAAGGTTGCGTTGAGGCCCGAGATACGGGTCAGCAGCGCCACCGAGGCGGTATTGACGTCCACCCCCACGGCGTTCACGCAGTCCTCGACCACCGCGTCCAGGCCGCGGGCCAACTTGAGCTGGGACACGTCATGCTGGTACTGGCCGACGCCGATGGATTTCGGGTCGATCTTCACCAGTTCGGCCAACGGGTCCTGCAGGCGGCGGGCGATGGAAACAGCGCCGCGGATCGACACGTCCAGGTCCGGGAATTCGCGGGCGGCCAGTTCCGAGGCCGAGTACACCGAAGCGCCAGCCTCGGAGACCATGACCTTGGTGACCTTCAGGGCCGGGTATTTCTTGACCAGTTCGGCCACCAGCTTGTCGCTCTCGCGGCTGGCGGTGCCGTTGCCGATTGCTACCAGCTCCACCGAGTGCTTGGCGCACAGGGCGGCCAGCACGGAGAGGGTGCGGTCCCAGTCGTTTCGCGGTGCGTGCGGGTAGACGGTGGCGGTGTCCAGCAGCTTGCCGGTGGCATCGACCACGGCGATCTTGCAGCCGGTGCGCAGGCCCGGGTCCAGGCCCAGGGTGGCGCGCGGCCCGGCCGGGGCGGCCAGCAACAGGTCGTGCAGGTTGTGGGCGAAGACGTTGATCGCCTCACCCTCGGCGTTGTCGCGCAGCTCACCGAACAGGTCGGTTTCCAGGTGGGTGTACAGCTTGACCTTCCAGGTCCAGCGCACCACCTCGGCCAGCCACTTGTCGGCCGGGCGGCTGCGGTTTTCCAGGCCGAAGTGGCCGCCGATCATGACTTCGCACGGGTGCAGGGTGCCGGGCAGTTCTTCGCCGACCTTCAACGAGGCACTGAGGATGCCTTCGTTGCGCCCGCGGAAAATCGCCAGGGCACGGTGCGACGGGGCGCTGCGCAGCAGTTCGTCATGGGCGAAGTAGTCGCGGAACTTGGCGCCTTCTTCTTCCTTGCCGGCCACCACGCGGGCCCTGAGCACGGCCTCCTGCTTGAGGAAGTTGCGCAGCTTGTCGAGCAGGGCGGCGTCTTCGGCGAAGCGCTCCATGAGGATGTATTTGGCGCCCTCCAGGGCCGCCTTGACATCGGCCACGCCTTTTTCGGCGTCGACGAAGCGTGCCGCTTCGGTTTCCGGGGCCAGCTGCGGGTCGTTGAACAGGCCGTCGGCCAGCTCGCCAAGGCCGGCTTCCAGGGCGATCTGGCCCTTGGTGCGGCGCTTTTGCTTGTACGGCAGGTAGAGGTCTTCGAGGCGGGTCTTGGTGTCGGCCAACTTGATCTCGCGGGCCAGCTCCGGGGTCAGTTTGCCCTGTTCCTCGATGCTGGACAGGATGCTGGCGCGGCGCTCGTCGAGTTCGCGCAGGTAGCGCAGGCGCTCTTCCAGGTGGCGCAGCTGGGTATCGTCCAGGCTGCCGGTCACTTCCTTGCGGTAACGGGCGATGAAGGGCACGGTCGAGCCTTCGTCCAACAGGCCCACGGCCGCTTCGACCTGTTGTGGGCGTACGCCCAGTTCCTCGGCGATACGGCTGTTGATGCTGTCCATGTAAACCACCTGACAATTGTGAATACGGGGGCCGCGCGCGGG
>Ga0213828_1000394_pt1 | contig 43868 bp, 49 predicted proteins | sample MC6MC0897MG_FD_180664 | JGI IMG/M metagenome (GOLD analysis project Ga0213828, IMG submission 180664) | Enriched soil aggregate microbial communities from Iowa State University, Ames, United States - MC6-MC0897-MG | ecosystem: Environmental > Terrestrial > Soil > Unclassified | place: USA: Iowa...
TTGGATTGCAGATATACCACTTAATTCAATGGATTTTTCAGTGGATGTTCTTTCTAACCTCACAACATCAGCTATTAAATTTGTATCTTTTCCTTCATAATCATAGGCTCGTAGCAGTGAAACCGTCCCCCGACAACGCTCAATATCAACACCCTCTATACGGAAATACTCTGTTTCAAACTGATTAACAGTATCCATTAATCGTAAATGTGAGCCATTATGTGTTATGAGAAAGAAGGGAATCGTATCACTTCCAACAATTTTCACAAGCAATTGACCAAAGTATTTAGAATGAAAATCCTTCATGATATCCTGTAGAACCTTAATATCATTTAGTGCTTCACATAGAAAATGATTTCTTCTTTTTTCATGATTCAATATTCTCCAGCCCCTCCCACGACTTTTTGAGCCATCTGTTGAAGCTATAACAAATGATTCAACCCCTCTCGATATCATATGTAGAATGAAGGAATATGACGCATTTTTTCGTCATATAAACTCGAACTTCCTAATTTTAGAAAAAACAATTGAAGCTATAACAAAAAAATGGATCACTAAATAAATAATATCGTGCCATAGCATTACACTGTTGTTATATCTTATTGTTCAAAGCATAAATAAATTTTTACATTGTTGTTTACCTTTTTCCAGATGAATCGTTATCTAATTAGGAGGGTTGATATGAATGAGGATTTTGGTATTCAATTACATGAAAAATTAAAAGCAGTATACTTTACCCTGCTCAAAATGGGCGCTAATAAGCAGGATGCTGAGGATATATTGCAGGAGACAGCTTATCAATTCATCAAATACATAGACGGGATTGATGCAAATTATGCGGAAGCTTGGCTTTACCGTGTAGCGATTAACAAATTTTACGATGCCTTACGAAAGAAAAAGCATGCGAACAACTATGTACTCACGTTTAACTTGCAGGATTTATTAGATGAAAAAACACCTGAATCATACGTACTACAAAAAGAAGCACAGACTACCATTCAACAAACATTAAGCATGCTTCAGCCTAAAGAAATGGAGTTATTGTTATTAAAATATAGCGCTGAATTAACATTAAATGAAATCGCTATTCTTTTTCAAACGACAGATAAAAGCATTAAAACTCAGCTTGCCCGAGCACGGAAAAAATTTAGTGAAGTTTTCGAAAGGACTGGTGATTATGGAGAAAATATCAATTATTAATAACGATGAATCATTTCAACATTTAGTGAAGAATGCCAAACGAAAGTCAGTAAAAAGAATCATTATCATTTCAATAAGTGTTTTTATAAGTATTGTACTCTTATTATGGGGACTAATTGCCATGGGACAATATTTTATGTATAAGGAAATGGATAAGCAATCTTTGCAGAATCATACTAACAGCCTATTTATAGGTGCGAACATCCAAACAAATAGTACTAACTACGATCATTTTTTCTTAGCAGGTACGACAAAATCCAATCAATTTAAGGATATTAATGGTCACCAAATTAAATGGGGTACCATTGAGCATTTTTATACAATTTTAGGAACAAAAGCATATGTTGAAAATAATAGTAATCTAAATGGATACAATAATAGTTATCGAGTATTCCAATTTTATCCCTACACAGAACCAAAAATTGAAAACGATCTGTCTTATTTAAAAACTTTACCACCCTTCTACAATGTAGAGGTTGCTGTTTCCTTTACACAAGAAGTAACGTTTGAAGAGATGACTAAACAATTTCCTACTGCACAATGGGCATGGATTATTCAAAATGGGTTGCTTGAATCTATAGAGGAAGAAAAAGAAGAGGCAGAAGAAATGAAAAAAGAAATGCCTACTTTCATACCCCGAAATTATGGTTTAGTAAATGGTGATTCAGCATATGGCTTTCACATCTTAAAAGATCAACCGTTTCAGTCCGCGCAAAATTTTTTAGATGAAGTAGCTACATATGGCAATGATAAACAAGAAGCACTTGCTATTTTAAAAGAGAGAATAGAGGAGAGAGGTGAGGATGCAACGGGATTAAATTTTCCATACCATGAAAAAGTATACGATGCCGAGATTTTAAAAAATACTATTGGTAACGCAGATGAACATTCCTTAAAGGTTAGTGGTGCTGTCTTAACAGGAACACTTGAAAGCATCTTGCCCTATTTAGAAAATGATGTTGTACACCATATAAGTGTAGGTGTAATTCTACCATACTAAGGAGGTACATGTTATGAGAATGTTCAGTTATCTATTTATACTTTTCGTTTTAATAGTATCTCCCTATTTTATTATTCATCATCAGCTACCAAGTCGATTCATACAAATGGCTGCTCTTTTTGTAATCATGCATCTTATAGCACTGCTTATTGTACATATAGTGCTTCCTAACTCTCGTAAAACAATAGGCCTTTACCATACCGTTTTTTCAATTGTATTATTCGCGCCCATCTTCTATTGTAGTCAGGTGATATTTGATCAATCTATTGAAAATATTCACAGATTTTATAGCGTTATTCCAACTAGCTATATCATCTTATTATTAACCGTTATATTCTCTATTAATTTTTATAAGTTTAAAGATTCTTCCAAATAAAAAAAACGTCCATTCATTTGGGCGTTTTCTTGTTGAGACTCTATGGTGTTGTATGTTGTTGATCTCCATGATTTAGTAGAATGACACCGCCAATAATCAGGACTATTCCAATAGCTGAGTATAGATTAAATAAATCTCCCCATATAACGATACCCACAATTACGGTAAGTGCAGTTCCTACTCCAGACCATATCGCATATGCTAGACTCAGTGGTAATGTTTTCAAGCACAGGGATAATGAGAAAAACGAAAGCCCATATCCGAATCCAACCGCTATTGATGGACCTAAAATGGTAAACCCCTCTGAAAGCTTAAGCATTGTTGTCGCAAATACCTCACTAATAATCGATAACGTTAAAAACAGATAACCTCTCAATTGTTACTCCTCCTTAATGTCCGCCACCTGCAAGGTTGAGAACAATTACACCAATAATAATAAATAAAATTCCATAAAGTTTTTTTCGATTCATTAATTCCTTATAAAAGACCACACCAATAATGGCTGTTAGTGCCGTTCCCACTCCAGCCCATATCGCATATGCAGTACCAATGGCTAAAGATTGCAATGTTAGGGAAAGAAAATAAAAAGCTGTACCATATCCAACTACGACACCGATAGACGGTAGTATACGTTTAAAGCCATCTATTTGTTTTAACATTGAGCTGGCAAAAACCTCTGAGATGATTGAAATAAATAGAAAAGCAAAAGCCTTCATGTTTGATTGTCCCTCCTAACCCACTGTTTCAAAGATAGCATTCATTATATAATATTTATTCATAAATAAAGAGACCCTGGGAGCATTCTACTCTTAAGGTCTCTATGATTCTTCATCCTCTACATATTCTAGAATATCTCCTGGCTGACACCCCAATGCCTTACAGATTGCATTTAATGTAGAGAAACGCACGGCACGAACCTTTCCTGTTTTTAAATTGGATAGATTGACAATTGATACATCTACTTTTTCTGCTAGCTCACTTAGCTGCATTTTTCGATCAGCAAGCATTCGATCTAATCGAATAATTATTGTCATTTTTTCACTTCCTAAGCTGTTGCATCATATTCATCTTGTAAAAACGCTCCATATCGGAATACACGGGCAATCGTCCAAATGACTAATCCACATAGTAAAAGAGTCCAATTAACCCCCGTAAATTGGTAGGCTACCCCTTTGATTAATCCCGTATCGACCAGCAATTCCGCTAACTTAAATTGTTCAAAAACGGTATAGGCTACATACGTACGGAATGCACTGACTGTTAAGCTTAAAAAAACGATAGCATAAGCAATCCATTCCATTTTTCTACTATTTGTTCCTGAAAAAATAATTCCTTTGCTTAAGTTGCTTAACACATTTCTAACTTGTACAACGATAAATAATAATAGTGCTATGTATATTGTAGCAGTAAATAATAATTTCAAGACATTCCATTTAGAGAAATGAAAATCATTGGCTACTTGATTGGCTAATTCGATTTTCAAGCCTCCAAAGTGAATAGAGGCGGCGATCTGCCCATGTACAAGTATATTATGGACTTCCTTTTCCGTCACTATAAATACTGCTACCAAAAGAACACCTATCATTGTTAGCGCAAAAATCATCAGAACCATTAAAATGGTGAAAATTGTGCGTAATCCTTTCGTTAACAATCGAAATTCCTTACTTTGGATTGTCTGCTCCATATCAAGCATCCCCTTTCTTATCTTTTATTATACATTCCATTTTATCTTTTACAATAATTATTTAATGTTTATCATTAATTCATTAATTTAAAAGCTAGAAAAGAAAGTCTATTTCTTTTCTAGCTTTTATAATGATTTTTATTTGTGTTTTAGCAATTGAGCCTTTATTAAATATTCCTGTGCAACATTTGCAATATTTTTTCCTTCCACATTGACCTGATAGTTCATTTCGCGCATTTCATCATCAGTGATGTGATCTGCCAGCTTATTTAAAGCTTTTTCTACGTCAGGATATTTTTCAATTGTTTCTTTTCTAAGCAGAGGTGCACCTTGATAAGGCGGGAATAGCTCTTTATCATCTGCCAACACATGCAAATTGTATTGACGTATTTCACTATCGGTAGAGTAGGCGTCTAATACATCAATATTCCCAGATTGAATTGCTTGGTATCTTAGCTTTGGCTCCATTGTTGTAATATTCGTAAGTGTAATGCCATAGCGTTTTTGAATACCTATATAGCCATCTTCTCGATCATTAAATTCCAATGTAAAGCCTGCTTTTATAGATTCTTGAATCGGCTTAAGGTCCGAAATTGCTTGCAAATGGTAGGCTTCAGCCATTTCTTTGGAAACTGCTAAAGTATACGTATTATTGTATTTCATTGGACTTAACATCACCATGTCAAATTGCTTCATCATTCCTTCTTTAGCCTGATTATAAACATCTTCTTGATTGTTATTGACCGCTTCCTCTTTTAAAAATTCTGAAATAGCCGTTCCTGTAAACTCTGGATAGATATCAATACTGCCTGATTTTAGTGCATTAAATACAAAGGAAGTCTTTCCAAGACCAGGTTTTAATTGTACCTTCAGGTCTGTTTCCTGCTCAATAAGCAATTTATACATATTAATGAGTATTTCAGGCTCCGATCCCAGCTTTCCAGCAATCACAATCTCCTCTTTTTCTGTGTTGTTTAGCAATGGTAAAATGATCATGAATAATGCCAAAATACTAATCATAGTTAGGGCTGTCATCGTTTTTCTAAATGACAAAAATTCTAATTTCTTTAGTAAAAAATCGAAAATTAGTGCTAATATTGCCGCGGGTATAGCGCCTAAAAGTAGCAGAGGTGTATTATTTCGATCAATACCAAGAAGAATAATATCCCCTAATCCTCCAGCACCAATTAAGGCTGCTAATGTTGCTGTTCCAACAATTAATACCATTGCTGTTCGAATGCCTGCCATAATAACAGGCATGGCAAGTGGCAATTCTACTTTTAATAGCCGTTTTCTTGTATTCATTCCCATCGCCATCGCTGCCTCTTTTAAAGATGGCTCTACCTCATTAATACCCGTATAAGTGTTTCTTAATATTGGAAGAAGAGCATAGACCACTAAGGCAATAATGGCAGGTATTTTTCCAATACCAAACAGAGGTATTAATAAGCCAAGTAACGCTAGTGAAGGAATTGTTTGAAGGACCGCACTGACCCCAATAATAGTTTCTGCTATTTTCCTTTTATTTGTTAAATAAATGCCTAGTGGAATGGCAATGATCACAGCAAAAAATAGCGCTATCAAGGATATTTGTATATGTTCCAGTAATGCTGCCGCTAACTGTCCCTTACGCTCACGAAACATCTCAAAAATATTAGCCATGTCCATGCCCTCTTTCTAAAGAATCCTTCGCTAAATACTGCAGCATGGAAACTCTTGTTACCATACCAATCAGTTTTCCATCCTCTTGAACACCTAAACAGTCAACTTGTGCTAGTTTTTCAAGAATTGTAGCGAACGAATCATTGATAAAAATGGTACCACCTAGCTTATTTGACGCAATGATTGGTTGCATGACTATATGAATATCAAAAGGTTTGTACACATTGTTTAAGCCGATAAACTGTCGGACAAAGTCATTCACAGGGTTTTGAACAATTTCTTGAGGTGTGCCAATTTGAACAATTTTACCATCCTTCATCACACATATTCGATCCCCTAATTTAAGTGCCTCCTGCATGTCATGTGATACAAAAACGATTGTTTTTTGTATAGAACGCTGCATATCCAATAAATCGTCCTGCAGCTTTGTACGGCTTATTGGATCTAACGCACTGAAAGGCTCATCCATTAAAATAATCTCTGGGTCAGCCGCTAAGGCGCGAATAACTCCAACCCTTTGCTGTTCGCCGCCTGATAACTCCTTTGGCTTACGCTGACGATATGTTTCAGGCTCAAGCCCAACCATCTCCAATAATTCTTTAACCCGCTTTTGGATTTTCGTTTTACCCCAGTTCTTTAATTCAGGCACAACTGCTATATTTTCTTCGATCGTCATATGTGGGAAAAGGGCAATTTGTTGTAATACATAGCCAATATTCCAGCGTAACTCATGAATATTATAGTCGCTTATTCTTTTGTCATTTATCCAGATAGTTCCTTCAGTTAAAGAAATTAATCGGTTAATCATTTTCAATAATGTAGTTTTGCCACATCCGCTTGGGCCGATAATCACAAAAAATTCGCCCTTCTTAATTTCTACGTTTAGTGCTTTAACAGCCGTATGGTTGTTACCATATTTTCTTGAGACATTGTCAAATGTTATCATCCGTCATCTCCTTTTGAATTTGCTATTGAAAGCCCAGTCCTAGTTACATGTTTCACCCCTTTATATTTCACAGCCTAAAGCCATTTCAAACATTTACCACTTTAACATTATTTCATCCAGAATATCTCTTGTTAATCTTTATTTAAAAGGGTTACTTTTCAACAGTTAGTATCTTTAAAGGTTAATAATACCATTTCCTCTTAAATTGTGCCTGTCTCTTACAATCTATGAAATTGACTGTTAATTGCCACTTATGAGAAGATAAAAAAATAGAAATCGAGAGGTAGTGAAGTATGAACAACGGATTTCAATTTATGCCTATCAGCCAACTAGCTGAAAGATTTCCTGAAGACTCTTGGTGGGCAAAGTTTTACAAGGATTTTAGCAATGATGATATTGCTGCTTTTTATGAAGGTGATTTAACACTCCCTTTCCTTGATTTGGATTGGGGCAAGCCCTTCCCAGAACAAGAAAATACAATCACCATTTTTATTGGTGGTAATTTCACGGTAGACAATCTCTACAATGCAGGGACAGACGGGGCTATAGGGCTAACCGTGATGGGCAATTTGACTGCTAAAAATATAGCTGTAGGCGGTCAAGAAATCTACGTACACGGTCATTTGAAGGTTGAAGGTATTTTGAGCGGCTCCTATAATCACGGCGAAACGATTGTGAAAGGCAATCTTCATGCAACGGTTTTAGTTCAGGATGACGAGTATCGCTTCAAAGTAGATGGACAGAAACGGTTAAAGTGTCTAGTAAACATTTGGTATGGAGACGGTGTTTTTCAGGACCTTCCCGTAAAGATTCAGGATGTGTTAATCGAAGAGGTTTTTCTGAATATGGATGACGATGATGAGGATGATGAGATTGGTTTTTCATTCGATACACTCGTCAGAATTCTTAAAGAAGGACGTTCCCCACTTACTAATCTAAATGAAATCTATCAAACAAAGAAAACAGCCCCTTTATATTTTACGCATAATAATATAGATGAAGAAAATATTCGGAAGCTGACACAATGTATTCTTATGTCAGAAGATACATCTACTTTTAATTTTGAGGAGCAAGGTGTGCATTTTACAGTTCAGCGGGAGCAGATAGATGAAGATGGAGACAAAAGCAACGACAATGTTTACCTGAAAACTTCGCAATACCATTATTTTATCTGGCTCAACGAAGATCAATCCATTTCCCTATTGAGAAAAACCTTAGATGAGGGAGCCGAGTGGATGGCCATTATGGAAATATCACAGGATGATTTATCGGATTTGAAGGCTTACTGGATTTTGCTGTTGACCTCTGTAAATGTAGCGGAGCTTTATTTACGGGACACCGAAATCCAATACGTGAAGGATATTTTGCAACATCCAGAAATTCAAGCACTAGATGATGATAATGATGGTTTCTGGGACGATTCCAAATATTACAGCTTCCGTCAATCGTATATTGATGAAGAAGGTGACTTTATACACGCTCGAGTTGAAATTATGACTCCTGACGAAACGTATTATTTTTATACACTTGACAATCAATCCTATGTTTCACGATACTATCAACCTCCTAACTACTATGGCAGCCTAGATATTTCTTTTTTGGATGCTAGACGCTGGGAGGCTTCCGAACAATATTTCGAGGGCTTCAAACAGTTTATGTCCAAGAAAGTGGCAAACCAACCTAGGAACTAATTGATACAAATGACGTTCTATTAATGATGGAATCTATTTAAACAGCTCTTTATTTCCCTTGCACTCTTTGCAATAATTAGAGATAGCTAAACTTTGATAGAAAGGAGGGAGATGTTGTAATCTACCAACATCAATGAAATTATGAAATACATCATAAATTTCTTCAAAGGTCTAATGATTGCTACTATTGTTATCTGTATTTCATTTTTTATGGTAACGCAGCTGTTTAATACGCGTGAAACCACAATTCCAGAAGTTGTGGATGATCGTCCAAGCGTGGAAGAATTTATTGGCTCCATTGCGGAAACTGCACGAAAACTTGGAGCTGAAAATGATTTATACGCATCCGTTATGATTGCACAAGCCATTTTAGAAAGTGAGCATGGTCAAAGTGGACTTAGCGCTGCACCAAATAATAATTTATTTGGAATGAAAGGTCGTTACCAAAATAACTCAGTAACACTTGAAACATCTGAGGACGATGGTTCAGGTAACATGACAACTGTGATGGCTGAATTTCGCAAATATCCTTCCTATGAAGAATCCATGAAAGACTATGTAAGATTACTGCGTAACGGTGTTTCCTGGAATAAAGATTTCTATGCAGGAGTATTTAAAAGCAACACGAAATCCTATACAGATGCCACTAAATTCTTAACAGGTTCTTATGCAACAGATTCTAAATACAATGAAAAACTCAATACAGTCATTGCAAAATATGATCTAAATCAATACGATAGTCCTGTAAAAAATAAAAAAACAATTACTGTGGCTGACGGTGATTCTCTTACGCATATTGCCGAGGCACATAAGGTGAAAGTAACATCCCTTAAACAATGGAATCAGCTCCGATCTGATAAAATCGAAGCAGGCCAAGAATTAAATATTTATCAATATTAAAATCTCCATGCTACTTTGGGACACCCCTTTGTGGCATGGAGATTTTTAAACTCTTCTTATACAAACATTTATAGCAATAAGCTAAACTACTAACATTCATTTAATTACTGATTCGTCAATCTTTGAATCACTGTCTCAACTTCAAAAACACGTTTATTTAATGCACCCGTCCTATCCTCTACTTGATGAGCAATTTTTTCAGTGAAATTCCCTAAATTTTCAACAATGTTTTTCTGAAGCTCAGCTTGTCCAGCTTTTAGCTCCTGTACATCACTTTCAATTTTATCTAAGCGCTGCTCAATACCGTCAAATCGTTTATCCATGCCATCTAATCGTTGATTAATCGGTGCTAACTCTTCCCTTAAAACGGAACGTAATAATTCTTTTAAATCAGTGTCCAATACATCCCCTCCTGTCCTTTTACTTTTGATTTATTATAGCATAAAATAATCCCATTCTAACTATCTATTTTTAACAAAACATAGGGATATACATCGATTTTTATCTGCTATTTACCAGTAAGAAATTTCATGGTCTTCCATCCCCTTTTCACCTGACGATGGCATATTTTACCCCCATAGTTTGATGAAAACAAAAAAGATGCACTCTGTTTTTATACAGAAGCATCTTCCTCAACAAAGGTATTCGCGAAATGATTGGAAATAAACAATTGCACCAATTCACTTCTCCACATTCATTAAAATATAATTAAATAAATATGCTTCCCGCAGCCGTAAGTGTAGAAACTGCTAGATCTTTGCGATAAAGTGGATGTTGGCTATCCAAACTATTTATACTTACCTCACTCCCACCAAGTGAAGAATGAATATAAAGACTATCCCCCATATATAAGGCCATATGTCCTGGAAAATATAATAGATCGCCCTTTTGCAGGTGCTCAAAAGATATTTGTTTAATCGGAAACCCATCAACAATTTTAGCATCTCGGTAAATCAGTACGCCATGTAGCATATAGACCATTGAACAAAGCCCAGAACAATCAATGCCTAAAGGAGATTTACCTCCCCAACGGTAGGGAGCATTTAAATAGCTTAGTGCTGTTTGCACAACATTTTCTCGGAATTGCGAATCTAATAATCTATTTTCAGCAACTTTTGGTTGAAGCCATTTTCTTCGTGTATATCCTATTTCACCAGATGCTATTTGTACAGACACCCACTCCGAATCGTCCCCTTTACTTGCTAAAAATCGTACAATTGAGCCTTTTACTAGCGTCATTATTTTGCTACTTTGAATTTGCGGATATTGTAAAATATCTGCAAAGCTTTGAATAATGTAATGGTTGGCTTCTTGTAGCCAAGCGTTTGTTTTTTCCTCGTCTATAATTAAATATTTTTTTGGGCAAAATCCTTCATATCGATAGGCTGTCTGTATACGTACCCAATTAGCATCTATGTTAGCAATAATCTTTACAGGCATGCCATTAAGTACCTCGTCGACCAGTTCGGATTCTTCCTGTGGCATGGCATGTAAATTTGCAATCATTGCCGTCACAATAGCATTCATTTGGTCACCCCTTTCGCTTCACCAAATGCTCATAAACACTTTTTGAAATCCGACCGATAAGCTGTTTTGCATACTCATTGTTGGTTACCTCAGTTATAAAAACGCCTATCAGATAATCATTTGAGCCATTGTAAACAATGCCAACATCATGCTCGACTGTTTCAAGACCACCTGTTTTATGAGCCATTTTCACATCATCTACTAAATAACGTTTTAGTGATTCATGGACACGCTGGCGACTTAAGATATCGATTGTCAACTTACTAAATTGTTTAGGTAGCAGATTTTGTTGATAGATTCGTGAAAAAAGATGAGCCATATCATTTGCTGAAGTGAGATTGTCAATTCCTCTTTCCAGCTTTTCGAAGTCCATCATCTTCCTTTGCAATTTTGTTTGACTCAGACCAATTTGTCGAAAATAATGGTTGAGAAATTCCATTCCGATAAAGTCAATCAGGACATTGGTAGCTGTATTATCACTGATAATAATCATCCATACCAGTAGCTCATAGATAGTACTTCGTTCAATCCGCTGTTCACTGATCACACTATAGTCAACCCATTCTTCTGGTGCTATTCTAATCTCTTGATGGACATCTTGATGGTAGCGTTCTAAATATGTCAACACCCCAAGTAAAATAGGCACTTTAATTAAACTGGCGCTGGAAAAAACCGCATGTAGCTTCTCCTGTATGAAATAGTGATTTGTATTTGGGTCTTTGACAAATAAATGTACGTTATATGGAGCTTCTTCAAGCATTCTTTGAATAGCACATTCCATATAATATACCTACTCAATAACTCTTATTTGTTGGTTTTCTGTATTCAAAGAGATGGTGCTACCAAGAGGTAAAGACATTGTTGGTAAACAGTGACCACACGTTAAATCCATTAGAATGGGCTTTTTTAGTGGCACTAAAATCTCTTGAAAAATAGTCTGTAACGTTAAACTATGCTCTGGATGCTTCGGGTTATCTGGCCCGCAATTAGTCCAAGCTCCTAATAAAATGCCCGCAGCCTCATCAAGCTTGCCCGCTAATTTAAGCTGTGTGAGCATTCGATCTACCCGATGTTCAGTTTCATCAATATCCTCTAAAAATAATATTTTATTCTTAGTATCTATTTCATAGGGGGTGCCAAGTGAGGCTGTTACTAGTGTTAGATTTCCTCCAATTAGCTGTCCCGTTGCTTGACCAGCAGCAAGCGTTGTCAAACTGCGACTAGGTGGATTTTTTAGCAGGTAATCATGACAAGTTGTTGCCATCACCTGTTGTTTAAAAGAATCCCATGTATATTCATCCATATCCTGCTGAATAAATTCCGTTGATGGCATAGGCGTATGATAGGTCACAAAGCCACATTTCTGATTAATGGCAATGTGTAAAGCTGTAACATCGCTATAACCAGCAAAGACTTTTGGATTGGCTCTTATTACATCGAAATCTAAAAGTGGTAGAATTTTTGTAGCCCCATAACCTCCACGAATACAGAAGATACCATCAATCGCTGAATCATTAAACATTTGATTGACGTCAGACGCACGAAGTTGATCAGTTCCCGCTAAATAACCATGCCTTGCCTGACATGTTTCTCCAACAACCACCTTTAATCCAAGCCTTTCAACACTTTCAATTGCTGGCTTTAATTTGTCAGGTGGAGTGGCACCTGAAGCGCTAATAAGACCAACTGTATCCCCTATTTTTAAAGCTTTTGGAAATATCATTTGTGTACCTCCATTTGTAGTGATGCTTGGTATTTTGCCATTTCCTGCTCATTTGCCAAGACAAAATGCCCTTCTTCTACCTCCTTAAACGTTGGAGGATTTCTATCATAACAATGCTGTGCTGGATCATAGATTTCTACGATTTTATTACGCTCCTTATAGGGATTAGGCTCTGGTACGGCTGATAGCAATGCTCGCGTATAGGGATGAATAGGATTAGAAAAAAGCCGCTCAGTTCCTGCTAGCTCAACGATTCTTCCCTTATAAATGACTGCTGTTCTGTCCGTAATAAAGCGAACTACTGACAAATCATGTGCAATAAATAAGTAGGTTAAATTTTTTTGCTGCTGTAGGTTTGCTAATAAATTTAAAACTTGTGCACGAATAGAGACATCTAAGGCCGAAATGGGTTCATCTGCAATAATAAATTCCGGCTCCATTACAAAAGCTCGTGCAATGCCTATACGCTGACGTTGACCTCCTGAAAATTCATGTGGAAAGCGACTTGAAAAATCTGGTAATAATCCTACATTTAAAAGTGCAGCCCGCACCCTTTGTTGGCGATCCGCATCATTGTTATAGTTTTTTGTATTGAGCAATCCCTCAGAGATAATATAATCAACTTTTGCCCGTTCATTAAGGGATGCCATAGGGTCTTGAAAAATCATTTGGATTTTCTGGGTAATTTCCCGATCCCAGCTTTTTGAAATTTTCCCATGAATGTTCCGACCACGATAAATAATCTGCCCCTCAGTCACATCATTGATACGCATCATGGCTCGACCTATTGTAGTTTTCCCTGAGCCTGATTCTCCCACTAAGCCAAATATTTCACCTTTAAAAATAGTAAAGCTAACATCATTAATTGCCATAAATTTATGCTTACCCTTACCAAAAGCTATCTTTAAATTTTTAACCTCAACTAGAATCTCCTTATGACTCATGTGCGCACCGTCTCCCTTCTTCAAAAAATGATTGCAGTGCTTCAGGAGGTTGTACTTTAGGAGCAAGAGGATCTAACAGCCATGTACGCGCATAATGTGTATCACTTACTTGAAAAAATGGAGGACGTTCCACAAAATCAATCTTTAACGCGTATGGATTGCGCGGCGCAAAGGCATCTCCTTTAATATCTTGGAACAGATTTGGCGGTGTGCCTTTAATGGAATAAAGCTGCTCGCCCTTTGAGCCTAGCTGTGGTAATGAGGAAATGAGTGCCCATGTATAGGGATGCTTAGCATTAAAGAAAATTTCATGTGTCTTACCAATTTCGATAATATCTCCTGCATACATAACGGCAATCCGATCGGCTACCTTAGCAACAACACCTAAATCATGTGTGATGTAGACGGTTGTTAGCTCATATTTTTGTTGGAGATGCTTTAAAAGCTGTAAAATTTGCGCTTGTATTGTAACGTCTAGGGCTGTTGTCGGTTCATCGCAAATTAATATTTTCGGTTTACAAGCTAATGCAATAGCGATGACTATTCGTTGACGCATTCCACCTGAAAATTCATGTGGATATTGCCTGAAACGTTTTTCCACATCGTGAATGCCAACATCCTTTAATAATTTCAAGGTTTCTATATATGCCGCTTTACCCTTTAGAGACTGATGTAAAATTACGCATTCCTCAATTTGCTTGCCAATCGTTTTCAGCGGATTTAATGATGTCATTGGGTCCTGAGTCACCATCGCCACTTCTTTTCCTCGAATAGCTAACCACTCCCGCTCAGTGTTAAATTGTGTCAAATCCCAGTTGTTGTACATAATCTGACCCTGATCAATGTAACCATTTTTATCAAGCAAGCCCATGATTGATTTCATTAGCACCGATTTTCCCGAACCCGATTCACCCACTATTGCCATACTTTCACCCTTATACAAATCAAGAGAGATATTACGAATGGCTGTAAGTACCCTGCCACGAAGCGAAAATTTAATCACTAGGTTTTGAATAGTTAAAATACAAGATAGTGCTTGTGTCAATATCCTCATCCTTTATACGTGATTTTTGGGGTCTGCTGCATCTGCAAATGAATTTCCTATAATATAAAATGCAATTGTAATCACACTTAAAACGATACTCGGAAATATAAGCTGATATCGTAATTCTGGAGACATCATTAGCACCCGTCCTTCATTTATTAAATTCCCTAAGGATGGCTCACTAATTGGTAGGCCTAATCCAATGTAGGTTAAAAAAACCTCAGCACCTATAGCAAATGGAATTGCCAGACTCATGCGTAGCATTATGACTGAAATTAGATAAGGTAATAGATTTTTTAAAATAATGCGATAATCTGGTGTCCCTAAACATTTTGACGCTAAGTTATATTCACGATCACGCAAAATGACAATTTGATTGCGAATAAACCTCGCCATTTCAACCCAACCTGTAATACACATCGCAATAATAATGGTGGAAACACTAGGACGTAAAATATAGGACATTAAAATCAACACAATGGTTGTCGGAATATTATCAACGATGTTGTATAGTTGTGTAATTGGTAACTCCAATTTACGCGAAAAGCCCCAAAGTGTACCGATTGTTATTCCGATAATAGCTTCTACGATGGCTACGACGCAGCCAATCAATAACGAGGTCCTTGTCCCTGCCCAAATACGAGACCATAAATCCTGTCCAATGGAGTTTGTCCCAAACCAAAATTCAGTATTTGGAGCAATATTCCGTGCCTGTAGGCCTGTTTGTTCATCTAAATAAATTTCAGTAGGAGATTTTTGCGCTGGTAGATACGGTTGAAGAATTGTGAAGGTTACGATCATTAGCACGCCGACTAATAAAAAGATGGCGATTCGATTTTTTAAAAAGGATTTCCAGGTTGAACGCCAATAGGAATAGTTTGAGTAGGCTGTTTCTTCTGCCTGACGCTCATCCGTTACTGCAAATTCAAATAATGCTTCACGTGATCTATGAGAAATATTATTAATTTCCTCTGAATACATACCCATTAGCGTACACTCTCCCCTTTCCCCAATTTAATCCGTGGATCAACAAGTGCCATGGCAATATCCCCTAAAATTAATCCAATAATCCCAAGTGAAGAAAAAACAAGGACTAAGCCCTGTACAATGGTGTTATCTTGGCGCTGTATCGCATCAACGAGTAAGCCACCCATTCCAGGAATAGAGTACAAAGACTCAATATAAATGGAGCCGGTAATGGTAAAAAGAATTGTTGCAGGTAAATATTGTGCCATAGGTATAAAGGCATTTCGTAAAACATGTTTAAACATTAATGTCCGCTCTTTCATGCCTTTTGCTCGTGCTAGCTTAATATAATCCTTGTTTAATTCATCCACCATATAACGTCGCATCCACATGGCATAGGAGGCAGTTGGTGCTAATGCCATTGAAGCAAGTGGTAAAATCCAGGTAATGGGCTTATACACATCAAAAAGCATTGGCAAATGAAAAATTTCCGTAATATACATTTGAATAACTAAATAGTAAACAGCAGCTGGCACTGCGACGACAATCACTATATAGCCAGTCCCCAATCGATCCAGCCAACGACCTTTCATTTGAGCCATTAAAATACCAAGTGGAACACCAAGAATTAGAGATAACACAACAGCCCCTAAACCGAAAGCCAAGGAATACATAATTTTATCTGCAATAATTGTAACAACTGGTACATCTGTCCTGTAGGTAACAGATTTCCCCAAATCTCCTTGTAACAATTTACTGTAAAAGTTACCTAGTTGGACCAATAAAGGATCACGTAATCCTAAATTTGTTAAATATATTTCTTGTTGCGCAGGCGACATTTTATCAGCTGCTGCTCCTAAATAGCCTTCCTCTGGCATTAATCGTAATAATGAAAAAACAATTGTTAGGATGATAAAAAGAGTAACCACAGATTGTAAGAGTCGCTTCCCTATATACCACAGCATGGAATTATCCTCCTTTTTCAGAAAGATGAAAGGAGATGCCGATATTTTTTATTCGGAATCTCCTTGTTAACACTACGCCCAACGTTGATCCTACTGTGCTGCTTTTGCTAAGGCATTCGCACGTTCCTGCTCCCACTTTGCTAGCGCTTCTTTAAATTCATCATTGCTCATTGGTTTATCTAAAAGCTGTTGTCCCTTAAATTTCTCTGCTGTCACTCCAAATGGGGAATATTGAGCCTCGAAAGGATTTAATTTAGAGGCAACATAGCCGCTTCCCCCTACAGAATAAGGAATGACAAATGCTTCATCAATAAGGAAAGCCTCAGCCTTCGCAAACAATTCATATCGTTTTGCTGTATCGATTGCCGATTTTGCTTCGTCCACTAAGTTTTGATAGTTTGATTTACCATTAGCTTCTGTATAGCCTTCCGCTAGTTCTGGTTTATTGTAAGTTCCATCTACAGTAAATGGGTCCGTATACGTTGATGGATCAGCATAATCAGGTCCCCAGTTGGCTTCTAGTAATGCAAATTTACCAGGGCGACGAACTTCCGATAAAAAGCCTGTGGATGGTCCTGCCTCTACAATAATATCGATATAGTCTGTTCCTAATAATTTCTCAATTTGCTGTTCCACCACTTGAGAACGGTTAGCCCAATCTGGACTACCAGCATTATATGGCATTAACACTTTTACAGGGAATGTTGCCTTTCCTTCAAGTGCAGTCATTGCTTTTTCCTTGTATGCCAATGCCTGCTCTTTTTTAAAGGAATCCTGATTCGCAATATCCGCTAACGGTGCTAGTTGCGTATAATCGAGACCATCTACATCAACAAAATTTTTAGGTGTAATTGTATTGCTAAGCAAATCTTTTGGATTATATGGTTCTAAAGTTAACATGGCAGAAACCCGATCAAGAGCATGGAATAAGGACTTACGGAAATCCTTGTTGTTGACTACGACCTTCCAGTTGTCAGGCTCATACTCTGCATCAAATTGAGGATTGAAGTTTAGTGCATAGAAGTACGTATAGAAGTTATTTTGCGTTTGACGAACTTGTGATTTTTTCTTATCATCTTTGAACCATTCATCAATAATGGACGTTGGAATACTTGCGAAGTCGATTTCCCCTCGTAAAAATAATTCAGGTGCAACCGTAGCCGCTTCTTTATTGTATTTATAGCGTATACGATCAATAAGCACATTGTCCTTATCCCAATACAATTCATTTTTTACAAGTACACGCTCATTTTGCGGTTCAAATTTGTCTAAAATATAGGATCCGTTATAAAGGAAATTTTCACGTGTTGTTCCAAAGCTATCCCCTTTTTCCTCAATAAATTTTCCGTTTACTGGGAAGAAACAGACATAATTCAACATAGAAAGAAAATAAGGAGTAGGTGTTTCTAAAGTATATTCTACTGTATGTTCATCTGTTGCCTTTATGCCAACCTGCTTAAAATCCGTTAACTCACCGTTATAGAAGGCTTCCCCATTTTTAACAACCGTAGCAATCCACGCTGTTGATGATTCATTCTTTGCGTCCAGTACATAATGTAAGCCATCTACAAAATCCTGAGCAACAACATTCGAATATTCCTTCCCATCATGGGTAATCCACTTTGCATCTTCACGAAGCTTAAATGTCCATACCGTGGCATCATCATTGGAAGACCATTCCTTCGCTAGGCCAGGCTGTACGACACCATATTTATCATACTCAATTAATCCATCGACTAAGTTCGCTGCCACCGCAAACTCATTGGTTTCAGAGGTTTTTAAATAATTTAACGTTTTTATTTCCCCTGAATAGACAACGCGATACTCTGATTTTTTTTCACTTGAAGAATCATCACTACAGGCTGCACAAAGCAATGCGACAAGACATACGAAAAGCCACCAATACCTTTTCATCATAGGCATCCCCCTTAGTTTCTTTTTTGTCTCGCATAAAATAAGCAGTTAGATTCACCCCACCTTCACGTTAGAGGCAAGCCGTTAAAATGGAGCGATAAAACTGCTCGAAATAGCACCTGAATGTTCATCTGAATCACATTATTTTATTGTTGATAATCTTGGATAATTTGATATTTGCCCCTATGTTAAAAATGGTTGCTTGCCTAATTGACAAGAAGAGCGTGTCCAATTGCTCGACAAATTGCCAGAATTTATTCCCCTCTCTATAAATTTGCTTATGTTAGGAACTGTAAAATTCGAAGTACTTCATAAAAATCATCCGTGATAAATTCCACTGTATTATGTGGCTTAAATGTAGCATTAGGGTAAAAGGAATTGCGATATGCGCGTGTATGGTCACGATAAATAATTTCTATTTTAAAGTGTTCAGGTAAGGATACTTGTAAGGATTTACGTGGAACTTTCATAGCCTCCTCCACTAGTCTCTTTGTTTCCTGAATGGCCAATTTAGGACTGACACTAATCGTTGCATTACCGATTCCTTCTTTCGTGGCAAAAGTGACAATGTTTTCATTTATGGTCTGAATTTCTTCTGTTAGCCCAACATCCCCGCTAACAAATGAAACTGGAACCCCATGTAATGCTGCTGCATACGTATTAATGAGAAATTCGCTGGCATACTCCCCGTTAATTTTGACATCTGCAAATACACAGAGTGTATGGGCCAAAGGATTGCGCTCACTTCCCCCTTTACTGTGATAGCCAATAAAAATGGCTCGATCAAACGTTTTATCTAATCCTGCGACCATACACATTGGGTCATAGGTCCATCCACGAATAATCTTGCAATGAATGGGTAGATTTGAAATGTCTAAATTTCGAGCTGAATCATGTGCATCCTTTAATAATATTTCAGTAGCTCCGCCAGCAATTGCCCCTTCAATCGCAGCTTCTACCTCGAGGGTCATCTGTTTTTGGAAAAACTGATAATCTGGGGCATTTAGTTCCGTTTCACTCCATACTGTAGTCCCCGTAATTCCTTCAATATCTGCGCTTATATAAACCTTCATATAAAATTAAACTCCTTTACATAATGATTATGAATAACTGCCTGCACTGCTCCGTAACTCGCTGACTGTGCTTGAACTCTCCTAGCCCAAGCAATATTGTTGTAATCATAATGCCACCATTCCTCTGAGTAGTTGGTAAAGCCTGCCATAGTCATGCAATTATAGAGAAGCCTTCTATAGGTGCAGGCTTTGGGATTCTCATTTGGAAATAGTTCAAAATAACGTGTCGCGGATTTTGCACTGATTTCATCAAAAGCTGTGCCAAGATTCAATGCATGACCATTTATATCCCCCAATGTGATATCGACAGCACCCCCTGTTAAATGGGGAACAAGATGAGCGCAATCAAGGCTTGGAAATGCAACATATCTTCGCGTTTCACAGTCAATTTCTTGTGCAGACAAATGCGGAAATCGTTGTGCAATCTCCTGTGCAAAATGTGTAAACAAATACTGTTGTACTTGAAAGGGACGATAGCCATCATATAACACTAAACTATATATTTTTGGCAATATCGAAAGCGCTTCTTTTAATCGCTCATAGACACCTTCACGTACGTAGATCACCTGTAAGCTATTAGGTATCTTTTGTTGATGGTAAATAGGCTTGGTAAAAATTCTAGGATGCTGTCCTTCGATTTTAATTAGCGGCTCAAAGCTTTCACCCACAGCAATTTCCGAGGAATGAAATGAAGCGTTATTAGCTGTAATCGGATGAAAAACGCTTTTCTTAATATGCATCACTCCAATAAGCAAAAAAATAAATATTTTTCAGATAATTCAGTTTCTTTACTTATATGCCGTTGACTAGATAAATAGTGAATAAATACATAATAATAGTTATTTTCTAATCATCAAACAATGGACGACATAAATGACTGCTAATAGTCGAAATTTATTCTTTTTCACTTTTTTATGGAGTTTATTCGTAGCGAGTGTTGATAATAACTGAAAAAATAAAAAAAGCTATTGAACCATTTTCATGACTCAATAACTTTTATGAGCTACTACTTTTCGAAAAATGGGTAGGCTTCTACTTTATGCCCATCTCTGCCTACTGTAGTTATTGCCTGTGATAAGGAATTCAAAATGGCTTCCTCTGTTGCCTCTGCCGCTGCCGTAAATAGCTGATTCATAATAGGATGATCCTCGCGAAGCTGTGTGCGTGTCTCCACAAGTTGATTTGATATATGAGGAATACAATGTGCAGTGGTAAAGCCAATAACAATATCACCACTTCCATGGGAAAAATGGCTTCCTGTTCGACCAAGTCCGATACCACAGCGTTTAATAACACGTGTTAATTGACGACTGCTAAGCGGGGCATCCGTTGCCAGTACAATGATAATGGAGCCATCTGTTGGAGGTATAGTCGATTGAGAAGATACAGCTGTCTCAACATATCGTTGCGCTAAAAATTCTGTGCTTTGCCCAAAATTACTAAGCACCATACAGCCTATGGTATAGGTGATTGTCTCATAGTGGACAATGCGAGAAGAGGAGCCAATTCCTCCTTTATAGCCAAAACACATCATTCCTTTACCTGCCCCAATTGCTCCTTCCTGTGCAACATCATTTGTTGCAATGCGAATCGCTTCTATAGCATGCTCCGGTGTTACTGAACAGGCACGTATTGAATTTAAATAACTATCATTACATTCGCCCACGATAATATTAATCGTTCCTGTTGTTTGCCCAATATCATGATTCATGTCAAGCATATATTGCAATGCTCCCTGTGTAACAGCCGGAACACCGAAAGTATTGGTGAGCATAATAGGTGCTTCAATAACCCCCAGCTCATTTACCTGTATTAGTCCCGTTGTTTTTCCAAAACCATTTAAGACATAGCTTGCTCCTGTAACCTTTTGCTGAAATAAATTACCCTTATGCGGTAAAATGGCGGTTACACCTGTACATGCATATGCGCCATCTTGCGTTAATGCTTCATCAATTGTCATATGCCCCACACATACGTCTGCTACATCTGTAATGCAATTTTTTTCGCCAACGGGCAGCGTCCCAATTGAAATGCCTCTATCCCGAATTTTACCTGGCAATTTTATTCCCCCTTTTGAATAGCTTTCATGACAGCAGCATGGGCATGTATCATTGTTGTATCAAAAACAGGAATATTTATATCCTCCTGCTTGATTAACAACCCTATCTCTGTACAACCAAGAATAACTCCTTGCGCACCAGACTTTACAAGGCTATCAATTACTTGTAAATAATAATGTTTAGAAGAGGGCTTAATTTCCCCTAAACACAATTCATCATAAATGATTCGATTGACCTCTACTCTCTCCTCCGCCTGTGGAACAAGTACAGTAATTCCGAAGGTTTCCACTCTATTCTTATAGAAATCCTGCTCCATCGTATACTTTGTCCCGAGAAGAGCTATTTTTTGTAAACCCGTCTCTACTATTTTATGGGCTGTTGCATCGGCTATATGTAAAATGGGAATCTTAATCCTCTGCTGAATGCTATCCACCACCTTATGCATAGTATTGGTGCATATAACAATAAAACTTGCGCCTGCATTCTCCAAAGAATAGGCAGCTTCAGCAAGCACCTCACCAGCCTTGTCCCATTCCCCCCTTGCTTGAAAATGTTCAATTTCCTGAAAATCTACACTATACAAAATACACTTTGCCGAATGTAAACCTCCTAACAACTTTTTTACCTCTTCATTAAGTAGTCGATAATACTCCGAAGAAGATTCCCAACTCATGCCACCAATCAGTCCAATTGTCTTCATTTACTTTTCTCCTTTTCTACCATTATATATTAATTTAATCTCAAAAAGGTATTTTCCACTTATGAGGATTCGCTTCGTCTATTGCGCTTCTCCATTTCTTCAGCCGTTCTTTTCAAATATTGCAAATACCTAATTAATAAAATTGGAAGAATTGTGGTCAATAGATTAATACTAATAAAAAATAGATAAGCCTGTTCCATTTCAATTAAACGTGAGTAAATCAAACCAATTAGGCCGCTAAAAGCCAGAACTAATACAGATGGAATACGTGGAATGAGAAAAGTGATTAATCCCGCCAAAATGATTATCACCATAATCATCAGTAAAAAATGCCAGTAAAGTTGAAAATAGAATGCCATCCTCTCTCCTCCTTTTAACATAATATTTTTTTCTTTACTCTTGCAACGGCATCATATTTTGATGTTATTTTGACTTCAGAAAGCAAACATTCCCACAACCCTCATCTGTTAAAATAGGCTATAAATATCGATTTTAACACCATAATATTACCATAATTCATTATTTTCAAAAAGTTGATTTTTAATAAAAAATAAGTGTAGACTAAAACGTATTGTGAAAGGAGGAAAGCTGATGGAATGGATATCTACTATTGTCAATAACACGAACTCAATATTATGGACCTATATTCTTATCATACTATTATTAGTAGCAGGATTATATTTTTCATTCGGCACAAAATTTGTACAAATTAGACTTTTCCCAGAAATGTTCCGCTTAATTGTTGAAAAAAGAGAAGGGGAATCAGGAGTTTCGCCATTCCAAGCCTTTACGATAAGCGCAGCCTCGCGTGTAGGGACAGGTAATATTACTGGTGTTGCTTTAGCAATTGGTGTAGGTGGACCAGGTGCAGTATTTTGGATGTGGATCATTGCTATATTAGGGATGGCAACTGCCTTTATTGAAAGTACTTTAGCTCAGGTATACAAGGTGAAGGATGGCGAAACATTTCGTGGTGGACCAGCTTATTATATGGAGAAGGCGTTAGGACAACGCAAGCTTGGGATTATTTTTAGTATTCTGCTAACATTAAGCTTTGGCTTTATTTTTAATGCTGTACAGTCTAATACAATTGCAACCTCTGTAGGTGAAGCGTTTGGTATAAGACCTTGGATTATTGGAGTTATATTAGTCGTATTAACAGCCTTGATAATTTTTGGTGGGGTTCAAAGAATTGTAAAAGTGACACAGGTCCTTGTACCCGTTATGGCTATTTTCTATTTATTTGTCGCACTCTATGTGGTTGTCACAAACTTATCTGAAATCCCTGCCGTTTTCAAGCTTATTTTCACACAAGCTTTTGGACTTCAGGAGGCTGCTGGAGGAGCAATTGGTATCGCCATTATGCAAGGTGTACGTCGTGGTTTGTTTTCTAATGAGGCTGGAATGGGGAGTGTGCCTAATGCAGCGGCTACAGCTAATACCTCACATCCAGCTAAACAAGGGCTTGTACAGAGCTTAGGTGTCTTTTTTGATACGATTATGATTTGTACAGCAACCGCATTTATCATTATTTTAGCGGGCTTATATGACAAAGGAGAAAGTAATGGCATTATCCTTACGCAAAACTCACTTGCTGTCCATGTAGGTGAATGGGCACCTTACTTTATTGCTATTGCCATTATCTTCTTTGCCTTTAGCTCAATTGTTGGTAACTACTATTATGGAGAATCCAATATTGAATTTATGAATGCCCATAAAGGATGGATGTTTGGCTATCGTACGTTAGTGCTGGCAATGGTCATGTTTGGTTCCGTTGCACAAGTTCAGCTAGTATGGAATTTAGCAGATTTATTTATGGGATTAATGGCATTCATTAATATAACGATTATTATGATTCTTGGAAAAATTGCCTTTCTTATTTTAGACGATTTTACAACTCAACGTAATACAGGCAATAATCCAGTATTTTATGCAAAATCAATTCCAGCATTGAAAAATACAGATTGTTGGGACGAAGATCGCTAATACCTTAAAATGCCACTCCTAAATGGAGGACATTGATTGAAATTAAAACTAAAAAAGTCGATTTGCAGCACATTTTTTGTGGCAAATCGACTTTTTCAGTGTCCTACTATAATGAAATGGCGTTTTTGAAGTTAATAGTTAAATTGACTAATTAACTGTTTTAATTCATCTGCCATATGTGCTAAAGCCTGTGCAGATGCATTGATTTCTTCCATTGAAGCCAATTGCTCCTCAGTAGAGGCAGCTACATCCTCAGATGCACTTGCATTACTCTGTGCAGAGAAGGCCAAGTCCTCTGTAATAGCTGTTACTTCTTGCACGCTTGCTGACATTTGCTCAGAGGCAGAAGAAACCTCATTCATTTTTGGCATAATATCATTCATGCTTGTGAGGATCACTTGGAATTTAGTAATAGCTTCATCAGATACCTTTAAACCATTTTGAACATCCTCTGAAACTTTCGCCATAATATTAACAGATTGTTCAGTCTCTAGCTGAATACTATGAATAAGCTCAAAAATTTGCTTGGCTGATGTCTGAGACTGCTCAGCTAGCTTCCTTACTTCATCAGCAACAACGGCAAACCCTTTCCCATGCTCCCCTGCTCTCGCTGCTTCAATGGCAGCATTTAAAGCTAATAAGTTAGTTTGATCCGCAATGCCCGTAATGACATCTAGAATCGATGTTATTTGCTGTGAGCGTTCATGTAAAGTTTGGATTTTCTGGTTGGATTCTGTCACCGATACATGGATTGATTGCATTTGATCTTTTGTATTTTGGACTGCCTTTCCACCTTCATCTGCTTGATGCGTAGCGTGTTGGGAGAGATCTGTCACACTAGAAGAGATTTCAGCAATATGAAGAATTGCCTTTGAAAGCTCATGAAGCGATTGTGCGTTCTTATTGGCACTCGTTGTTTGTGTATCAGCACTTGATGCAACATCCTGAATGGATATGGCAACCTTCTCCGTTGCGATACTTGTTTGATTCGCATTGGCAGTTAGCTCTTCGGCTGAAGATGCCACTTCCTCAGCATTTTGCTCAATTTTTTGGATAAGTGCACGTAAACTACCTTGCATATCATTAAAGGCTTGACCTAGCTGCCCAATTTCATCCTTAGAGGTTACCACGACTTTTTCTGTTAAATCACCCTTACTAATCGTTACAGCACTATCCTTTAATGCTCTAATCGGTTTAATCACAGCCTTCATAACAAAATAGAAAACAATGGAGCTGATTACAATAGCTGTGCCTAATACCAGAAGTGTATGAGATAAGATCGTTGAAGCAGATTCATCTATTTCCTTCGCAAAAATTGTGCCAGTAATTTTCCAATTGGTCAGCTCATTAGTTGTAAAAAACATAATACGATCATCGCCATTAAAGACATATTCGTATGTCCCAGATGTGCTGTCGTATAATTTATCAAGGAAGCTCTCTTTTAATTCTCCGCCCGCTTCTAAGGTAGGATGAGCAATTACCATATTATTGTCACCGAAAATGGAAGGATAGCCATTTTTACCGATGCTAATGGAGTCTGAGATTTTTTGAAGGTCCGTTAATTTTATATCAACAGCGACTACTGCAGACTGATCCTCTACCTGTCTGGCAATTGTTACAACCATTTCTCCGGTCCCTGCATCAATATAAGGATTAGTAATTACCGTGTCACTCTTAAGTGATTTTGCTTTCTTGTACCAATCTCTTTCCAATGGGTTATAATCTTCCGCATTTATTCTAGGCTCTTGTAAAAATTCACCTTTATCTGTTCCAACATAAATACTTAAAACATCTGGATGAAGCTTTGTATATTGTTGAAATTTTGCGAGTACGGTCTTTTTTGACTCCTCATACTGCGTGGCATCTATTTCTTTACTGAATATACTTACATCATTTATTTTTTCACTAATCGTTTTATCAATAAGTTTATTTAAAATTTCTACGCTTTCATTTGCACTAAACAAAATTTCTTGTTCTATAGAATTTTTAGCCGAAAGGTAGGACAGACTCCCAACAGAAATGACTGGGATAAGTAATATAAGAGCAAATAAAGTATAAAGCTTGCGCTTAAAGCTTCCAAAAAATTGTTTCATGCAACAGTTCTCCTTTTGTCTTCGTTAGCTATAAAAGTTTGTTCTAGAGATGTGTTTGTACGCTATATGCTTATTGGCACTTTAGACACAAAAAGAATGCCGCTTCCCTCCCCTGTTCAACCTTCCCTTCCTTTTCAATTCACCCCAAGCTTTTATCGGACGAAATAACTATTTTCTAACCTCATTTTCATTTTTTAAATATTTCTAAATTTAAGGCTTCTCGATAAATCATATAAAACTTTCGATAAATGCTCAAAATTAATCGATAAATTTAGATTTCCTCTCGATATAACAAATTTAAGCGTATTCGATTGCTAGATCGAATACGCTTACGTGTCAAAAATGAATATTAATATTTAAATGACTGAATGGATTCTTGTAGGTCAATCGCCATTTTAGCCAAATGGGAGGAGGCGGCTGCAACTTCTTCCATCGCTGCGTTTTGTTCCTCAGATGAAGCAGCCACACTTTGCACATTGCCACTTGATTTTATGGATACCTCGCTAATATAGTCGATTTCTTTCACTAGTTTTTCAATATCTAGATAAATTGCTCGTATAGCTGCCGTGACAGCCTGTGTTTGTGCCTGTACATCATTTATAGCCTCATCAATTGCTAGGAAATTATCTCTTGCCACATTCACTTTGTCCCGACCAACCGTTACAGACTCATTACTGTTGACCATGTCTTCCTCGATAATTCGAGTGCTTTCCGTAATTTGCGCAACAACCTTTTCAATATCTATAGCAGCTAAATTCGATTCATCTGCTAATTTTCGAACCTCTTCGGCAACTACTGCAAAGCCCTTACCATGCTCCCCGCTTCGTGCGGCTTCTATCGAGGCATTGATTGCTAATAAATTCGTTTGCGTGGCAATATTTTTGATGACGTTCACTGCTGAAACAATCGCTGCTGTATTTTCATCTAAATCATTAACGCGAGTGCTTAGTTCTGCCGTATTATCTGAAATCTCATTCATTTGTTCACTAACATCCCGAACTGAGGAACGCCCTGAACTTGCCATGTTTTTCGTTTCCACTGTGGCATTATTCATATTATCAATACTTGTTGAAATCTCGTTCATTTTTTTCAAGATATGTGAGGATAAATTTCGAACATCCCCCGTAAGAGTGTCCTGCTGTTCAATCCCTTGTGCAATATCTTGAATGGATTCTGTCACCACTTCAGTTGCCTGCGTTACCTCCATACTGCTTGCTGTCAGCTGCTCAGAGGTTGCTGCTACTTGTTCAGAGGATTGCCCAACTTGCTTCATCGTATGTCTTAGCTTTTCTGACATCATATTAAAGGAATTCGCCAGTTGAGCAAACTCATCCTTTGTTTTAAATTGAAGGTGCGTTTGCAAATCACCATTTGAAAACTTATCCATTTCCACAACAGTTTGTTGAATATTTTTTGCAACTCTTCTGCCAAATACAGTGGCAATAATAATACTGATAAGCAGTGAGATAATTGCCAATACTGCAATTTCTTTACCACTTCTATCGCCACTTTGCCTTGTTACCTCGATAAGGGATTGCATCTCCTTTTGCTGTGCTGTTGCCATTGTTTTACCAAAGGTAACTAATTTTAACGAGCCCTCTCCTAATATTGGTAATGCAAGCTGCTGTGCTTGTTGAGACTCACCATTTTGAAACAGTGGCACTATTTTTTCATCAATTGGCTTTTCCCACTCATCTAATTGCGTTAAAAACTGATCAAAATCTGCATTTTTATAGCCAAGTTCTTCAATACGACGAATGGACTTATGTAAGGTATCTCGAATTTCAAGATGATTGTTAAGCATTTCTTCCTTTCCATACAGCATATAACCTCTTATAGCTGCATTTGCTCGAACTGTTTGAAAGGAAATATCCTGATATAAATCGATAAGTTCTGTTTTTTCTTGAATCTCTTTAAGGGTGTGACGGTTATCATTTAAATAGTACATGGAAATACCCGTAATTAATAATAAAAAAATCAACACTAGCCCAAAAGCAAACTGCAATTTTCTTTCTACCGTTATCTTCATAAAGCTCCCTCTATTCTGCTATTGTCATAAACTCTCTTGAGTATAGCCTATCTATAACTATTATCCTAGATGAAGTAAAACGAAAATCTTCATATAAAACTAATTTTTTACAATAAATAAACACATTTTAAAATTTCTTGACTTTTCTATGTTTCAATCGACTGTAACAATTTATAAAATAGACATTGCCTTTTCCATTCAATTCTCCCTTATTTATGGTTCATCACCAAAAGATGTGGTTGACATTTTTAAATGTAATAGTAGTTGACTGGAGCGTAGCCAGTGTGACTCCTAGGGGATTAAGCGTCCAAGATGAGACCCTGGAGCGAGCAGTGAGTGAAGCGGCTCATCGGACGCCCCCTGGAAAGCACACTGGCGGAGCGGAAGTCAACCACAAGTTATGGTGAAGAGCCTTATTTATATTTTAATGTTTTTATTTCCCTTAACTAGATAGAATGACTTATACTAACGGTAAAGTACCTACAATCAGCGGTGCTTTACGGGCAGTTGATCTTCCATTTGTAGTGGGGATCTTGTACCTGACCCTTCGTTTTTGGTACAGATAAATTACTGCGATAAGATAAAGGAGGTCATTAATATGAGTAAACCAGAATTATATGTGAGCATAGTAGTTGGTCCAAATTGTGATATCGAATCCATTGCTTTAAGATCTGTCCTGGAGTCTTTTGGTGCAAGAGTGACGTTTCATTTGATTGGAAGACCCAATGATTTGATAGATGTACTATCAGGTCAGGATCTTGATCAAAAATTGGATTATTTAATTCTTAATTTTCATGGTGATGAGGGGCGCTTTATTATGCCTGAGCTAGGGGAGGAGGTTTATGAATTAAATGAACCAAGAGGGGCATTTTTTAGTTCACAAGAGGTACTACAATATTGTCAACTTCATGGTGTAAAGGTGATTGCCTCTGGCTGTTCACTAGGTGAAAAGCAATTAGCTTCTGCCTTTTTAGAAAGCGGCTGTCACTCCTATTTAGGACCAGATGATTACATAGATGGCAATGCAAATTTAATGTTTTTAATTAGTTTTATGTATGAAATTATAGCGCATGGAAAAACACAGCAGGAGGCATATGAAATCGCCAAAGCTATAGATACAGAAACCTCCATGTATCAGCTATATTTTTCATAAAATTCAAAAAATCGTAGCTAAAAACAGCTACGATTTTCTTTATTGATGCTTTTTTACCATCGCATCTGTAAAATTCTGAGATTGTCCTCTTGGAATACTTAATGTTTGCCATTGTGAGCCAGTTACTTGTTTCGCAATGTAAATAATTTGTCCCACATGCTGAGCGTAATGTGACATTTGTCTTTCAATCGCATCAATCACCGAATGCTGTTCTCCCCTGATTGTAATAACTTTCTCTAAGTCAGCTTCTGTTAATTGCTCGATGGCATCCAAAAAAACTTGCCATCCCTTTTCCCAAGTTGTTAAAATTTCTTCTGAAGTAGTAAAACTGTCTATAAATTCATTATCCCGATTTCTCGTTGATTTCTCACCATCCGTTGTTAAAAAATCCGTCCATCGGGATATCATGTTGCCGCTAATATGCTTGACTATAACGGCAATGCTATTGGACTCTTCATTAATAGTCCAATGGAATTGTTCATGATTTAACTGTGATAGTGTTTTGTCACCTTGCTCTTTGAGATTTTTAAACCTTTTACTAATTACATCTAAATAGATTTGTTCGAAGTTCATAAATATTCCCCCTTCTTCAAATGATACGTCAAATTTTGTGAGACATCCAGCAATCAAGGAAGCTCCCTAATAATTGATGTTATCTTTATTTTATATTATTTAACACAGGGAAAGTAGCGTTATCATTATGACCGAGTATAAATTCCTTTACCAACCCAATCATTTTCTTTTGCATAGCCACTTCATTTGAATTGACTAGATAGGCGATATGAAAAACATAACCATTATGATAGGTGTAAAGCTCATTGGCTGTTGTCGAAGCAAGACTAACCTTATTATTTTTTACATCAAAATGATAATAGTGATACGCCAACGCACCCCCTTCAGTTGGAACAATTTGATGGAATAGTGGACTATTACCTATCATACCTTCGTTTTTAATTTTATTGCCCAACAAATCGCTTGTATCTTCGTTAACATAAAAGCTTGTCAATGGATTACGTTCTACATTCGTAACCGAGAAAATAGCAAATTGCTGATCATTACCGTCTAATGATTTTTGTAAGTATGAAAATTGGAGCTGCGTCTGCAAACGTCCATCTGCCATTTCTGAAGTGACTGCATAAACCTCCTGGATATTAGCCTTAAAAGGTAATTTCCCAGGTTCAATCGGATGAATTGCATTTCCCATAGCAGCGGCTACCTCTTGCATGGCTTCATAACCTTTAAGTGGATGATAAAATTCAAGGTTTTTGCGAGCATTGAGATGATCCGCAATTTGGAAATGTTGACTATATGTTATATCAGTTCCCTTCACCTTTGTATCAAATAAAGAGGCTAAAGTTGTAGTATCTATGGTCGCTTGTAGTTTGTTTTCTGGCTTAGTTAGCTGTGAGGCGATAAAAAATAAAATAGCACAAGTAATAGTCAGGGTAATGACTCTATTTGACCAATGTCGTCGTCTTTGCAGTGGCTGTTCCTGCTTTATTTTCAATTTCACCTGTTCAATAATCGTTTCTTTTCGTTCTGATATATCTGTTAACACTTTTAAAGTATGTTTATTCATTGTAAAGTACCTCCCATTCAATATCCTGAAGATCCCTCTTTAATAATTCCTTCCCCTTTTTCAAACGAGATTTGACGGTTCCCTCTGGAATTCCCAGTAATTCAGCAATTTCCTTTATAGGCATGTCCTCTAAATAAAAATATACAATAGGCTCCCGCTGCTTTATCGGTAATCTTAAAATAGCTTCATCTAAAATTGTTTGTTCATCATGTTGAATAAGTGCATCTTTTATAACGGTTTTTTGCTTTGAAAACAGTTTATGCTGCAATACTATTTTTCGAAATGCCCAGCTCTTTAAGTAATCCTTACTTCTATTAATAGTCATTCGTGCTAAGTAAGCTTTTATCTCTCCCCTCTCCTCATAATGTTTTTGATGATGATAGAATTTAATAAATACATCTTGTACAATATCCTCTGCTATTTGTAAATCCTTCGTATAATAGTAAGCAATTCGGAATAATCGCTCTGTATGTAGTTCCATAAGTTGATCCAAATTTTCTATATCAGGCAATATTTTCCCCTCCTTCTATACTATAAACGAAGCTCAATCTATAAAAGATTATTTTCTACCATAAAAAACCGTCTCTTCATGTAGAGACGGTTTCCTTCTTGTTTTTATAAATTTTCATCAATATATGTTTCGATATCAGAGGCCATTGTATCAATGGGTACATCTTCAATATTTTTGGCATATCCAGTATACATTTTTACTAAAACCCCATCTTTATCCACTAAGAAAAATTGATTTCCATGAATCACTTGGTCGGTATTAGGATCATCCTTTACCATAATTTTAGTTGATTTTACTGCGAATTGCTCAATATATTTTTGTGAATAACCAGTAAGGAGATTCCATTTTGAATCATCAGGTACATTATATTTGCTTAGATAATCCGCAAGTACCTCTGGCTTATCAACATCAGGATCCACTGAAAACGCAACAATCTGATAATCTTCCACACCTTTTTTCTTCAGCTTTTCTTGAACCTGCGCCATATTAAAGGACATTGGCGGACAAATAGAAGTACAATTGGTGAAAATATACATTCCAATCCATGGTTTTCCTTTTAAACTCTTCAAAGAAACAGCTTCTCCACGTTGATTAATATGCTCAAAATCTGGCAGTGCTAAGTCATAATCTGCCTTAAATTTTGCATTTCCACATGCATTAAGTACAGTTGTTAGCATCAAAAGTAGAATGAATCCAATTATTTTATTTTTCATCTTAACACGCTCCCTACCTACATTACCCTCATCCTATCGTATGATCATAACGTTGACAAGGACTCCCAAGTGACAGCTTTCGAACATCTTTGTGAAATAGATTTCACTTTAAGGAAATAAGTGCATCATGAATCGCATCCAGCTTTACCTCTACTCGGTTCAATAAATAAAACGACACTAGAATCGGAAAGCCAATTTCTGAAATCATGTTTAACCACTGCTCCATCTTTAAATTCCTCCTTCACAAATTAACATTGAGTATTCTCCTGTTAAAAAAGGTCTTTGTAGTCCAATCCCACAAAGACCTTTTCTATATTATGCTATCGCTAATTCAAGTTCCGTCACTTGGCGATCAATGATCCGTGCCCCTTTTATGGCAACTAGAGTACCTGCTTGTCCTTCAAAAACATTTTTAGCGATAATCGTCTGCATAACCTGTTGTATTTCTGCAGTTGTAATTGTTGGCTTCGGTGCATCAATCGTAAGCACAGTTGTTTTTCCTATGGCTGTTTCAAATTGCAGCTCTAAAACTTGTGTCATCTTCTTTCCCCCCTTAGGATAAATCTGTTGTTTCTACTTTGGAAATGCTGTCTAACTTATATGAAGATAGACTTGCAATAGCATTCGCCACGGCTACTAAATCCTCTGTTGAATGCGAACCATTTACATTTCGGTATGTCTTTGTGGCGAACTTTGGCTCGTTTTGTTCATTGTAGCCAGTAACATACTTTAAACGAAGTGTTGCATTGACAAAATTTACGCTTGTCATAGGTGTCACCCCCTTTCTTACACAATATATACGGACTTATTGCTAAAAGAGGGACATTAAGGATGAATTTTTTTATATTAGCTTTTATAATAGAGTGAGAGAAGGCAAAGAGGTGAACGATTTGTTAACAGGCTGGTTTTTATGGTTTATCTTGTTTTGGGTAGTCGTATTGATTACCTTTATGGGGATAGGCGGATTTTTTATGTTCCGCAAGTTTTTAAAGGCACTACCAAAGCAGGATGGTAAATCGGATTTAGATTGGCAAGAGTTTTATTTAGATAAAACCATTCATTTATGGGGACAACCTGAGAAGGAGCTTTTATATGAACTTGTTAGCCCCGTCCCTGAGCTGTTTAGACAAGTAGCAAAGGAAAAAATAGCTGGCAAAATTGGCGAGCTTGCATTAGAAGAAAAAGCGGCTGCCATTAACCATGACTTAATTATTCGCGGTTATATTCAAGCTACCCCGAAGCGAGATCATAAATTTTTACGTAAAAAATTAGCGGAAATGAAAATTGACATTACCCCCTATGAACATCTATTTGATTAATGGCTACGCTGCACAAATACGTTGTGCGGCGTTTTTCTCTATAGAAAAATAAACCCTTGCAGAACAATGGTTGCATGACCACCTTAGCCCGCTGCTTAATTTGTATCCAGATATTTAACAAGGAGAATGATATTGGGTCATTTTACTAGTAGAAGCAGGCAAAACACCTTGAGCCAAATTATAACCTACATCCAATAAAACAATTTTGATATGCCTTGGAAATTGGTCTTCTGCTTTTTTAAAAGTGGAATCGCTGCTTTACGTCAGAAAATGGAGAGATGTGATATATTGTTATCTTTTGCCTGTTCCCCTTCACTATATCTGATTAGAAATAGGGAAAAAGAAAGAAATAAAATGGCAAATGAAATTCTTTTCATAAAACGCGTAGCTCTTGTTAAAAGGGTACAAATTCCATTTGTTTTAAACTTTCCTTAAATAGCTATTGTAAAATTTATTGAAAAGGGACAATCTCACTTCTCTTTAATAGATTGAACTTTGGATTTTATAAAAATAGAGTAGCAAAGGCATTATCTTCAAAATATACTATGAATGCTACCCATTTACTACTCTTTATGTGCACTTTCAAATGAAAAATACGTTTAACCTTTTTAGAATGACCTACTAAATTTCCGAATTAAGTGGAATCTTCTATTTGGATTAGCTTTTTTCAATTAGCTCCTTTATATTAATCTTTGATTTCCTTGAATGTAGGTTGGTTAGAGAACATCTGCATTCAATACTTTCATATTTACTTGCGATGTTATAAGGAGCTTTTTTTAGTTGTATTTGTACCCTATGGTCACATTAAGAGGATTTGCTTCGACTAATTGCTTTTGTTTAGCTTTATTGAATGTTACCCTACTTTTAATTCATGTTTTTTCTGAATCAAATAGTTCGTCAACAGTAGTTTTCAAATTTTTCGCTAAATCAAAAGCTAGTGAAAGCGAAGGGTCGTATTTATTATTTTCAACCGCATTGATAGTTTGCCTTGATACATCACATAATTTCGCTAATTCTTCCTGCGACAATTTTAAAGCCTTCCTAATTTCCTGTATTTTATTTTGCATCTAATCACCATATTTCTTTTTATACACTAATAATGTAATTAAATAAACGATAGACACCACTACTAAGAAAATATAAGGATTTATTCCTCCAGAGTAGCCGCTCGAAAAAAATGAAAGATATAAATTCTGACCGATTTCAATCAACAGCAAGGCGATGACCACACTAAAAGCATAAGATTGTGCACGCATTTTAATAAACTTTTTTCTTTCATCTCCTAATGACACTAATGAACCAAGTGTTAGGAAAATTAAAACAACTGTAATTACTATTACACCCAAAAAGACGAATAACAGCCAATCCACTCAAAATGCACCTCCTTATAAGTAAAACATGTTTTACATTTAGAGTATAATATGTTTTACACTTTTTAGTCAAACTTGTTTTACATTATGGATTTTTCAAGGTATGCTATGCTATACATAGAGTTTAATAATTCATAAAAAAAGAGCTATTTGACAATTAAAGATGTCATAATAGCTCTTTGTTATTATTTTTGGATAAATTATGGAGCAATAACATTACATACAGTTTTAGTTACTGAATTATAATTACCGTATGCATCACAAAATTTCTTAGCACCATAATCTAATAATTTCTCTGCTAACCATGAAAGCCCAGCGGCAGCTAAAACTCCTGCTGCCCAAACTAATATTGGAGCTACCATCACAGACACTTCATCATCTTTTTGAAGTTTTGCTAAATCTTCAGCTTCTTCCGTAGATAAATTCTCATAATAAACCTCAATTTGACTAGCTACTTGTTTGTCTAAACCTGAATAACAATGCAATTGGTTTCATAACTCAATTTTTAGTCAATAAAAATGCAGTATAAGGCGAGATATTAGAGGTAGAGCTTCTGAACCTTCTCAAAATATCGACAAAGTACATCTTGCATATATAGAAAATTTAGGCTGGACGATTCAATCCTTTGATTTAACTAAGCAAGTATCACTGAAATTAGCACCTGAACTATTGCAAACTAAAAACCCGCTACTATCAAATTTATGGAAGAGTATATCGAAAAAAAGTAAACAATAACATAAAAAAGGAGCCATCTGAAAAGTCATTTTGAGATGGCTCCTTTGCGACGGGGATAATGACAATTTATTGTAACTACCGCAGATGCAATGTTTTTTAGTGAATAGTTATTATAGAAGCTAGGACTGTCTAAAAAGGTACGATCATGGTTACGCTGCACAAAATCATTGTGCAGCGTTTTTAGCAGATACACAGCTCGTTGCATTATTAGGAAACATACTTAGCAATAGTATTGAAGCCTGTCAGGAATGGCAAAAACTTAATAATGCACAGGGAAATATTAGTCTTCAGCTATATAAACGAAGCGGCTTATATATTATCACCTGTAAGAACAATACAGTCCCACTTCCTAGAGATATTGTAGATTCTTTATTTGGCCGCTCTGAGATTACAACAAAACAGGGGCATGATGGACTTGGAACAACAATTATAAAAGATGTGGTCCAAAAATATAAAGGTTTCTTAGACTTCACCTATAAAGATGAGATATTTACTTTAAAACCTAAATTCCCTGCCATCCATTAATAGTAATTTTAGTGCTAGCAAACCGTCACTTTTGAAGTTCTATCCGTCGTTTCTGATATCAATCCAATGATGTCTACCTGTCCCCCAAAACGATAAAAAGCCTGCACTAAACACTAGTGTAGGCTTTCCTTTACAAATTTTTAAGCGGAATGGATTTTTTGACTTTGATAAATTGAACAAGCATGGCAATTCGCCAAGGAACTAACATGGCGAAGGCTAAAATCCAAAACATTCCTGCTAACTCACCAACATCAATGGAGCTACTTAATATCATTTTCGCCACAACTCGGAACACTAATAGCCCAATTAAAATAAAAACGAAGGCTTTTGAACGTTTTAAATAAATATCTTGTCCCTTTACTTCAAATTTTGAAGTAGCAATTAGTATTGTTGAGAACACCATTCCGACTGCAGCAGCCTCTAAAATTTGCATAGGCGGCACACGGAATTGTTCAAATAAAAACATTAACGCACCTGAAGACATTGCGATAGGTGGAATGATAATTTTCTTCTCATTTGTTGGTTTTTTGGATGCTCTCATCCGTATTACCATGACAAAGCTACCCATTAAAATGGCCATTATGGTCGAACCTATAACATAATAGTGAGAAGGGATATTGCTTAACATAAAAAAATCCTCCTCTAATGTCAAATTAACAATTTTGTCCAAGCAATTGATCAACTACAGATTTCAATCTTTCTGGCTCAAATGGTTTTGTGATAAAATCTTTCGCACCACTTTCAATCGCTTCCACAATTAATTTTTGTTGGCCTAAAGCTGTAATCATAATTATTTTTGCATTTGGGAATTCAGGGATGATTGTTTTTACTGCCGCAATACCTGTCATAACGGGCATCGTTACATCCATCGTGACAAGATCTGGTTGTAACTCTCGATACATCGCCACAGCTTCCTTCCCATTGGCAGCCTTGCCGACTACCTCATAACCCCACTCAGTAAACATATTACTTATGGCAACACGCATAAAAAGCGTATCATCCACTACCAAAACTGTAGGCATCTGTTCAACTCCCTCCACGTTAAAGTACGGTATGCTTCTTTAGTTTAGCAGATTAGAAGCCTGTAAATCCACCGAAAATAGGCTGTAACAAGCGTGTAATATATGTTAACCCATCAAAGAATAACAATATCCCAACGGCAATCATTATATAACCACCGATTTTCACTATTTTTTGGCTGTGTGTTCGAATCCAAGTCATACGTGAAATAAAGAATGATAACACGAAGAATGGAATCGCAAAGCCTAAATAATAAGCAAGCATATAGCTAAAGCCTGCACCAGGGTTTGTACTAGCTAACATTATAATCGACGCTAAAATTGGACCAGTACATGGTGTCCAACCAGCCGCAAAGGCTATTCCGATTAGAACGGACCCCAAATATCCTGATGGCCTATTTTTAAATTGGAATTTACGATCCCTCATTAAAAAGTCAATTTGTAGTAAACCTACAATCATTAAACCAAATACGACGATTAAAATAGCCCCAACCTGGCGTAATAAGGTTTGATAATTAAGGAAGAACTCTGCTGCTAATGATGCGCCTAGTCCTATCATAATAAAGATAATTGAAAATCCTAGTAAAAAGAACAAGGTGTGAAAAACTGCACGCTTTTGCATCATGCCCCGCTCAGATTTTAGCTCATCTAAAGTCATACCCGTTATGTATGATAAAAATGCTGGGTACAATGGAAGGGTACATGGAGAAATAAAACTCAAAAACCCTGCACCAAAAGCTAAAAATACGTTAATATCTGTTCCCATATTTTTTAATCGCTCCTTACAGTTACTGCATTCATCGTACCAAAAAACACTGTAAAATGCGCCCTTCCTGATTGTGAACGTTTCATGGCAATAAAGTGTTAAAAAAGTGAATTATCCTTATATTCTTATGCACAATTTTACAATCAGTCTCAGTAATTATAAAGATAATTGCTCGTGTACTTATGCATTATGCCCTCCACTTGCATTATCTGTCAACAAAATTCGAGTTATTTCTACAAATAGAATTCCCCATTTAAAAGGACCATAGTAGCAGTTGGATCACCAAGTCGTACCATTCAAAACTTGATTATGTAATTAGGCATAAATGTTAAGGCTTTCCTAAGACATTTACACCTTTGAGTATCATATTGCGCCTTCACAATTGTAGCTCTCCAATTTGAAAACAGGGGTTACAATAATCCAACCAATTGCTACTAGCCAATAAATCGTTCCTTGAGAAGTAGACATAATAGCTGTTGGTATACTTTAAAGCAAAAACAGCCAACAGTTAAGACACAAATAGCGTCGTCGTTAACCCGCCATATACTCCTTCATTTTTACCGCTACAGATGCTGATCCCCCATGACTATCTCCAGAAGCTGTGAATTTTGTATAAATGTCAAATTCCAACTCCCATAGAATTTCCCCCAAATTCACTTTTATGCACACTATTAATCGAGTATTTTTTCCCCTTCTCAGGTAAGTCAGGTACATACCCGAAAGTCTTTACATTGTAAGCTGTATTCTACTATCGTTTTTTCTGTCGATTCCGTTCCCTTCTTGTAGAAATAACTTCTTACATAAAGAAATACACTATCGCTCACATGTTATTGTAATAAACCTTCAAATTCTTCTACGGTTATTCAAACAACAGAAAATTAGGTCATCTGATGACCACATGATAAGATTATATTAACCATATTCTCAAAATTCAATATTTTTTTTGAAATCTTAAAATTCGACATATAGAAAACTATAGTTTCATGCTATTCACACAAAGTATTCACGTTAAAGAGTAAGTAATTTACTTTTCTTCATGTATAATAGAGGTATGATTGAGCATAAATGAGGTGTAACTTCTTGGAATTAAGAAAAATTAAACCGAAAAAAATATATGAGGAAGTATCTGAAATCCTTTACGAAAAAATCAGAGCAGGGGCATTGAAACCTGGTGACCGTCTTGACTCTGTTGAACAGCTTGCAGAGCAATTACAGGTAAGTAGATCTGCTATAAGAGAGGCACTTTCTGCTTTAAAGGCTATGGGATTAATTGAAATTAAACAGGGCTCAGGAACATTTGTTAAAGGTATTCAGCCTAGCCAACTCGATTTTCCCCTATCGACAGCGATTTTAACAAATAAACAAGATGTCTCCCATTTGCTAGAAGTACGTAAAATCATTGAAGTAGGTGCTGCTGCAAGTGCAGCTATCCATCGAACGGACGAAGACATTCAAACAATGATTCAAATATTGGATGAAATGAAACATGTACAAGGTGATGGCGAGCTAGGTGAAAAAGTAGATTTCCAATTTCACGCGGCAATTTCAAAAGCTTCTCAAAATCCCCTACTTGCAACTATATTAGATCAAGTCTCAGGATTAATGATTGAAACGATGAAAGAGACACGTCGGATTTGGCTATATTCTAAAAAAACAACAAGTGAACAGCTATACGATGAGCATATGCAAATCTTCCTTGCCATTAAACAGCAAAATGAAGAGCTAGCAAAGCATGCTATGGCTTCCCATTTAAGCAATGTGGAAAAGGTTTTAATGCAATATTTTGAAATAACTGAATCAATGAAATAACAGTGGCTGCCTAATTATAGGCAGCTTTTAAATTTTTTGAAAATTTTTGATAAACTCTTTTACTCAATTAAAAAATTGTAGTATTATAAAAACAATCTATTTGCCTTACCCAAATCATCAGATGACCAGTTGAATTATTAAAATGTATCATTTTAGAGAAGAACTTTGTATAGACAGTGATTCTCTCACTTAGTAAATGTTTATATCTTGGAGATACATTAAAAGGAGCGATAAACATGAAAGTTACACTATTTGCCACTTGTTTAGTTGATATGTTTCAAGGGGATGTAGGAAAAGCTGTTGTTGAAGTACTTGAAAGACTTGGCTGTGATATTGACTTTCCAGAAAATCAAATTTGTTGCGGACAGCCAGCCTATAATAGCGGCTACGTAAAGGAATCTAAAAATGCTATGAAAAAAATGATTTCAGCATTTGAACAGGCTGAATATGTGGTCTCCCCTTCAGGATCCTGTGTGTATATGTTTAAGGAATATCCAGATGTTTTTCAGGGGGACCCAATTTGGGAACAAAAAGCACAAGCATTAGCAGATAAAACCTATGAATTTACAGAATTTATTGTCAATGTATTAAAGATTGAGGATGTTGGAGCCCATTTAGAAGGCACAGCTACTTATCATACATCCTGTCATATGACTCGTCTACTTGGAGTAAAAGAAGCACCACTTAAATTATTACGTCAAGTAAAAGGTTTACAGTATGTGGAATTGCCAGGAAAAGATCGCTGTTGTGGATTTGGTGGAACCTTTTCAGTAAAAATGGGCAATATCTCAGGAGAAATGGTTACTGAAAAAGTACACGATGTGGAACAGACAGGAGCAGATATCCTAATTGGCGCTGATGCTGGTTGTTTAATCAATATTGGCGGTCGAATTAATCGACAGGGAAAACCAATTAAAGTGATGCATATTGCAGAAGTATTAAATTGCCAATAGATTCAAAGGAGGTAATAGAAATGGCCATGAAAACTAGTGACGATCTATTTAATCATCGAGTAACGAAGGAGTTAGACAATACATTTATGCGTGGAGCTGTGTCAAGTGCACAGGAACGCTTTCAAACACGTCGACTTTTACAAGCAGCAGAACTTGGCCATTGGGAGGAATGGCGCTCTCATGGTGAAGAAATTCGCAAGCATGTACTAGCAAACTTAGATTTTTACTTGTATCAGTTGAGTGAAAATGTTGCACAAAGAGGTGGTCATGTTTACTTTGCGCAAACTGCAAAAGAAGCTACAAACTATATTAAAGGCATTGCAAAAAAGAAAAATGCTAAGAAAATTGTAAAATCTAAATCAATGGTTACAGAAGAAATCAACTTAAATACTGTGTTAGAAGAGCTTAGTTGTGAAGTTATTGAGACAGATTTAGGCGAATACATTTTGCAGGTGGATGATCATGAGCCGCCATCCCACATCGTTGTTCCTGCCTTGCATAAAAATAAGGAGCAGATACGGGATGTTTTTAAAGAAAAGCAAGGCTATGATAAAACTGAAAAACCAGAGGAGCTTGCCCTCTATGTCCGTGAAAAACTTCGGAATGAGTACTTGACTGCTGATATTGGCATCACAGGCTGTAATTTTGCCATTGCAGAAAGTGGCTCTATTACACTTGTTACAAATGAAGGTAATGCAGATTTAGTGACTGCCCTACCGAAAACTCAAATTACCGTTATGGGCATGGAACGAATTGTTCCTACATTTGAAGAGATGGAGGTCCTTGTCAGTTTATTAACAAGAAGCGCTGTTGGTCAAAAGCTAACGAGCTATATTACAACTTTAACGGGGATTAAAGAAGAAGGCGATACAGATGGCCCAGAGGAATTTCATTTAGTCATTGTTGATAATGGGCGCTCCGATATTTTAGGAGGCGAATTCCAACCAATTCTACAATGTATTCGCTGTGCAGCATGTGTCAATGCATGTCCTGTTTATCGTCATGTTGGTGGTCATACGTACGGCTCCATCTATTCAGGACCTGTGGGAGTTGTACTCTCCCCATTATTAGGTGGCTACGATGATTATAAGGAGCTACCATATGCCTCCACACTGTGTGGGGCATGCACAGATGCTTGTCCTGTGAAAATTCCATTACATCAGCTTATTCATCGGCATCGTCAAGTAATTGTTGAAAACGAAGGAAGAGCCCCTGTTTCTGAAAAATTACTCATGAAAGCTTTTGGTCTAGGTGCCTCCTCCCCTACCCTTTATAAAATGGCAGCAAAAATGGCCTCACCTACAATGTCGCCATTTACTAAAGACAATAAAATCTCAAATGGCCCTGGTCCATTAAAAGCATGGACAGAGACAAGAGATTTTCCAGCACCAAATAAAGATAATTTCAGGAACTGGCTGAAGCAACGTTCTAAAGGAGGAGAGCAGTGATGATAGGTACAATAGAAAATAGAGATGCCTTTTTATCAAAAATCGCTCAGCAGCTTGGACGTGCACCCAAAACTGAGCTTGCACAACCTATATGGCAGTATCAACCACAAGAAAGAGTGCTCAAAAATGCAACAAAAGATGAATTAGTAGAGGTTTTGGTGGAGCAATGTAAAAATATTCATACAGACATTGTTTTAACAGATACAGCTAATCTTACAAAGGATTTACAAAAAGTCGTTGATAATTATGGAGGTCGTTCAGTAGTTACATGGAGAGATGAGCGTTTTGAACGTTATGGCCTAACATCATTTATGACAGAGCACTGGTCACAAATGGGCATTCAACTGTATGAATGGAACCCGGCACAGCATGAGGAAAATATTCGACAGGCTGAAAAAGCAAATATTGGCATTACCATAAGCGAAATAACATTAGCTGAATCAGGAACTGCTGTACTTTTTAGTAGCAAGAATAAAGGTAGATCTGTTAGCTTCTTACCGGAGAAATCCATTATTTTAATTCCTAAAAGTACAATCGTTCCACGTATGACACAAGCCGCCCGCTTCATTCGTGAAAAAATAAGAGATGGAGAGCAAATCGCCTCCTGTATCAACTTTATTACAGGACCAAGTAACTCTGCTGATATCGAAATGATTCTGATTGTAGGTGTACACGGACCTATTAAAGCTACATACATCGTCATTGAAGATCAGTAATTTCTGGCACTATCGCTACTAATTTTTATTCAAGATGCAGATACTTAGGAGTTGGTACTACATTTAGATTAGTTGAAAAGATAAACCAGACATTCTATAAATTGCAGAATGTCTGGTTATTTTTTGTACTTCTTAATAAAAAGGCGAATTAATTTGTTACACTCTCTGTTACAATTTCTTTATTATAAAATTCTGGGTGTGCTTCTTTTAAGACGGAAGTTCGGAGCAAAACCAATGTAATCGTCACAATAATCGCACTAGTAGAGAGTAAAATCGCCGTTGCTGGTAAAGTATCGTACAGGATGCCATACACCAACATACCAATTGGCATCAACGACATAGCCATCGTTTCCATTAATCCAAATACACGTCCTCGAAATTCTTCCGATATTAGCTTTTGCATATAAACACCAATAGGCATATTAATACCCATTTCAAAGATTGCAAAAATAAAATAAATCACAATATAAAAAATCACAATCGTTAAATACGATAATTTCATCAATAATGGTAATATGGCTAAGCTCAAACTACCTGCTAGCAGCAATAAGCTGATTTTAGAAAAACGTAACGGTGCTTTAACCTCTGCCCTTGTCGCAAAATAAATGGAGGCAATGAGCATACCAAAAGCACCAGAAGCCTCGATAAAGCCAAAATGTGTAGATTTTACTTTTAGTAATTCAATAATAATATAAGTCCCACCAACAACAATGGCAGAGAAGAATAAATTAATCCATAATGACATCCACATTACGGTTTTAATAACCT
>Ga0213828_1000396_pt1 | contig 43444 bp, 37 predicted proteins | sample MC6MC0897MG_FD_180664 | JGI IMG/M metagenome (GOLD analysis project Ga0213828, IMG submission 180664) | Enriched soil aggregate microbial communities from Iowa State University, Ames, United States - MC6-MC0897-MG | ecosystem: Environmental > Terrestrial > Soil > Unclassified | place: USA: Iowa...
CTCGGGTAGCCAGCAGTTCTGCTCAGGTGTGGGTGAAAACCGCTCGGGTAGCCAGCAGTTCTGCTCAGGTGTGGGTGAAAACCGCTCGGGTAGCCAGCAGTTCCACTCAGGTGTGGGTGAAAACCGCTCGGGTAGCCAGTAGTTCCGCTCAGGTGTGGGTGAAAACCGCTCGGATTGTCCATAGGTACTCCGCAATATAGTTACCAACCCTCCTAAAAACTACGCTTCATCGTAAGAGCGGATGATTTTTTGGATGGTTCTTAATGTGTCATAGAAATTTGCATATTGATCAATGCCGATATCAGCAATAATTCTTTCTTGAATAGTCTGCCAAATAGGGGTGGCTTCATTTAGTTTTTCCTTTCCCTTAGCTGTTAATGAAATATTTTTTGTACGAGCATCTTGTGGATTTCTTGTTAATTCCACATAGCCACTTTGCTTTAATATATTTATATTCCGTGTTACGGTGGTTTGGTCAAGTTGCAGAATTTCACCTAATCGACTTATTGAAACGGTTTGTTGATGAGCGATATTGGCAAGCATTGAATATTGTGTGACCTTTAGACCTGTTGGCTGTAGCAACCTGTCATATAATTGTGTCACTACTCTTGTTTTTTTTCTAAGGTTTGCGCAAACACATATCTGCGTATAATCTATTGTCTTCAGATTATTCTCCATTGTTCAGTTCCCCTTTATGGATTCAGATAGCTTCAGTATACACCTATCAGATGAGAAATACTGCTTGACAGCAAGAATTGCTCTTACTATCATTATATATGTATATACATATAATACAAACAAAAACATGTATATACATGTTTAACTTGAAAATCTTTCAGGAAATGAAGGTGTTAGGATGAAGCGTGTTCATTATAGTTGGTTTATTCTTATAATCGCATTTTTCTCAATCATCGTTGCTGGTATTACAATGTCATCATCAGGCGTTTTTATCAATTCATTTGAAAAGGAATTTAATTGGGACAGATCCTTAATTGCACTAGCCTTTGCGGTTAGTTTGTTTTTATATGGGTTTTCTGGACCATTTATGGCAGCATTACTTGAAGTAGCAGGTTTGAAGAAGATGATGCTTGGGGCAATGGCGACCCTTGTAACAGGCTTGATTCTTACACTTTTTATGAGCCAACCATGGCAATTAGTCATTATTTGGGGAGGGGTTATTGGCTTAGGAGCCAGCCTCTTTTTAACAGTGTTAAGTCCATATGTCGCCAATCATTGGTTTGTAAAAAGAAGAGGGCTAGCGGTGGGAATTTTAACGTCAAGTACAGCAACCGGGCAATTAATTTTACTGCCTGTACTGGCTATTATCATTGAGCAATTTTCTTGGAGACATGCGATTGGTTTAATTCTTCTACTTAGTACGCTCATGTTTATCATCATTTTGCTATTTATAAAAAACAAACCACAAGATATTGGGATGTTACCTTATGGACAGGAAGAAGAGTTAGAAATATCTCAAGAGCCTCATAAAAAAAATCCAATTACTATAGCTTTTAGTGGACTATTTGAGGCCATAAAGGTTAAAGAATTTTGGCTATTAGCGGGAAGTTTTTTTATTTGCGGTCTTTCAACAAGTGGATTAGTCGGCACTCATTTTGTATCCTATTGTATTAGCTTTGGTGTACCATTAGTTACTGCTGCATCGCTTCTTTCCTTTATGGGCATATTTAATCTCGTTGGTACTACTTTGTCAGGGTGGCTATCGGATCGTTTTGATAATCGATGGTTATTGTTTTGGTACTATCTTTTAAGAGGGATGTCCTTGCTATTGCTTCCTTACGCATTATCTCAAGGTTCACTTCCCTTACTAGCGATCTTTTCAATTTTTTACGGATTAGATTGGATTGCCACTGTACCTCCAACCATTAGTATTGCTAGACAAACTTTTGGGACGAATAAAAGTGGTGTTATTTATGGATGGATTTTTGCATCACACCAGGCAGGTGCTGCTCTAGCTGCTTATGGTGGAGGGCTTATTTATAAGTTTTTCAATTCATATACATGGGCTTTTTTCCTGGCAGGTGTTTTCTGTGCTTTAGCAAGCTTATTTGTTATTATGGTAAAAAAACAACCACAAAGGCAAGCTCATCCTGAATAATATTGAAAATGAACTCAATAATCTTATTGATTTCATTTTTTTTTGACTTATAACAAACAAAAGTTTATAATGTAAACAAATATAATAAAAGGTGATGCTATGAATGAAAGAGAACAGGCGGTACTGGCATTAATTCGTCAAAATCCGTTTATGTCTCAGCAAGAGATGGCGGATAAGATGAATCTATCTCGTCCAGTGCTAGCCAACTTAGTGTCGAGCTTAACGAAGCAAGGAAAAATAGTAGGACGTGCGTATATTTTACCCGAGGAAAATGAAATTATTTGTATCGGTGGTGCAAATCTAGATCGTAAATTTCATGTGAAGGGGAACGTCCAGTTTGGTACTTCCAATCCTGCAAGCTCTTCATTTAGTGTAGGTGGTGTTGGGCGAAACATTGCTGAGAACCTAGGTAGGCTAAATCATCAGGTAACATTACTAACAACGGCTGGCAAGGATGCTGATTGGCAAGTAATCCATGAGGCTTCTGAGTCCTTTATGAATTTACGTTATGTTGAGCAATTACCAGATGCTTCAACTGGCTCTTATACGGCAATCATGGATGAGCAGGGAGAGCTAGCACTGGCTGTTGCAAACATGGAGGTATATGATCTGTTATTGCCGAGCTTGTTAAAGAAGTACGAGGCAATGCTTGTTAATGCTGGATGCTATATTTTGGATTTAAACTGCCCGAAGGAAACAGTAGCCTATATTCAACAGATGGCAATTGCTCGTGAAATTCCGTTAGTCATTGTGCCTGTATCTTCCCCTAAAATGAATCGACTACCTGATACATTGCAAGGGGTTACTTGGTTTATTTGTAACACGGACGAAGCGGAAACAATTGTTGGGCATGCAATTGAAAGCGCTGCCGATTATGAAAAAGCATTACAGCAACTACTTCAATTAGGTGCTGAGCATGTCATTATTACAGCAGGAAGCAAGGGTGTTTTTGCAGCATCAACTTCGATTAAGCCTTGTCATTTTAAGGCTAAGATTATAGATAAGATTGAAGATGTAACAGGTGCAGGAGACGCCTTTGTCAGTGCAGTGATCCATAGCTGGCTTACTGGACAATCCTTCGCAACATGCATTGATGCCGGTTTGACAAATGCTAAAAACACACTGGCATCCCCATACACAGTAAGACCTGAATTATCCGTAGATTTGTTAAAAAGTGAAATGGAGGAATAACAACATGAAAGAATTCATCGTATTATCAGAGGAAGTAAAAGCAGGACAAGCAAAAGGTTTACCAATCGTAGCATTAGAATCAACAATTATCTCTCACGGTATGCCATACCCTCAAAACGTACAAACAGCGCGTGAAGTTGAGCAAATTATCCGTGACAATGGTGCAGTTCCAGCAACGATTGCTTTAATTGACGGGAAAATTAAAATCGGTTTATCAGATGATGAACTTGAAATGTTCGGTAATGCACAAGGAGTAGCAAAAACTTCACGTCGTGACTTAGGCTATTTATTGGCAACAAAAAAATTAGGTGCGACAACTGTAGCGGCAACAATGATTTGTGCTGAACTTGCGGGCATTGAAATTTTCGTAACAGGTGGTATCGGTGGTGTTCATCGAGGCGCTGAAACAACAATGGACATCTCAGCGGATTTAGAAGAACTGGCACAAACAAATGTGGCAGTAATTTGTGCCGGTGCTAAATCAATTTTAGATATTGGTTTAACATTAGAATATCTTGAAACTAAGGGTGTACCTGTCGTTGGATTTGGCACAGATGAAGTGCCTGCGTTCTATACTCGTCAAAGTGGTTTCGATGTTAACTTTAAACTAGAAACACCAGAGGAAGTAGCAGAGATGCTACGTGCAAAATGGCAATTAGGGTTGAAAGGCGGAGCTGTTATTGCAAATCCGATTCCGGAGTCTGAGGCGCTTGAGCATGCATTCATTACAGAAATCATTGAAAAAGCGTTAATAGAAGCAGAGGAGAATGGTATTCAAGGCAAAAACGTTACGCCATTCTTACTTGGAAAAGTAAAAGAATTAACAGAGGGTAAAAGCCTTGATGCAAACATTGCATTAGTAAAAAATAATGCAGTTGTAGGCGCAAAAATTGCTGTGGCGTATAATAAATTAAGCTAAATAATTATACGAAGAGAGACTCTTTGCGAAATATTACATTCGCAGAGGGTCTTTTTATTCATTATGAAGAAAAATTCTTCCATTTTTCACATTGTTCACGAGATTAACTAAACAAAATGACATAGTCGCTTTACAATAGGCTACAATATTTTATACAATTAAATTTATATCTAATCTGAAAAATTTGACGAGCAAGGTGGACATGTTATGGCGAAAGAGCAAATTTTGACTCCCGAGGACGTATTTGAGTTAGTCAAATCCTACATGAATGATGAAAATGTCGCATTCGTGAAAAAAGCATATGAATTAGCGAGGAATGCCCATATAGAGCAATTCCGAAGTTCAGGTGAACCGTATATTATTCACCCAGTACAAGTAGCTGGTATTTTAGCTGAATTACAAATGGACCCTGAAACAGTTGCGGCTGGTTTTTTACATGATGTTGTCGAGGATACAGATTTTACGCGCGACGATTTAGTTCGTGAATTCGGCGAAGAGGTTGCAATGCTTGTTGATGGCGTGACAAAGCTGGGGAAAATTAAATATTTATCAAAAGAAGCGCAACAAGCAGAAAATCATCGTAAAATGTTTGTTGCTATGGCACAGGATATCCGTGTCATTTTAATTAAACTGGCTGACCGTTTACACAATATGCGGACGCTCAAGCATTTGCCTGCTGAAAAGCAACGCCGTATCTCTAAAGAAACGCTTGAAATTTTTGCGCCGCTTGCGCATCGCCTTGGAATTTCGACAGTTAAATGGGAGCTAGAAGATACAGCTCTTCGTTATTTAAATCCACAGCAATATTACCGCATTGTTAGTCTGATGAAGAAAAAACGCGATGAACGTGAGGCCTATTTAGAAAATGTTATGGCTGAAATGAAATCACAGCTTACAGAGGTCGAAATCGATGCAGATATTTATGGTCGTCCAAAACATATCTACAGCATCTATCGCAAAATGGTGTTGCAAAAAAAACAATTTAATGAGATTTATGATTTATTAGCCATTCGTGTATTGGTCGATAGTATTAAAGATTGCTATGCTGTGCTAGGAATCGTGCATACGCTATGGAAGCCGATGCCTGGACGCTTTAAGGATTATATTGCAATGCCCAAGCAAAATCTTTATCAATCATTGCATACGACAGTAATTGGCCCTTATGGTGACCCATTAGAGGTGCAAATTCGTACAAAGGAAATGCATAAGATTGCCGAGTACGGGATTGCTGCACATTGGGCATATAAAGAAGGTAAAAAGATTGATACCGAAAAACAAAATGTTGATCAAAAATTAACATGGTTCCGTGAAATTTTAGAATTTCAAAATGAATCCTCAAATGCTGAGGAATTTATGGAATCTTTAAAATTTGATTTATTTTCTGATATGGTTTATGTATTCACACCTGAAGGAGATGTCATTGAATTACCAGCAGGTTCTGTACCTATCGACTTCGCATACCGTGTGCATTCAGAGGTCGGAAATCGTACAATTGGCGCGAAAATCAATGGTAAAATGGTACCGCTTGATACACCGTTAAAAACGGGAGACATTATTGAAATTTTAACCTCTAAGCAATCTTTTGGCCCAAGCCGTGATTGGCTTAAATTAGCGCAATCCTCACAGGCAAAAAATAAAATAAAACAGTTTTTCAAACGTCATCTTCGTGAAGAAAATATTCTCAAAGGCAAAGAGATGATTGAAAAGGAAATCCGTGCACAGGATTATGACATGAAGGAGACCATGTCTGCTGAAAATTTAAAGCGTGTTTGCGACAAATTTAATTACACAAATGAAGATGATTTATATGCAGCTGTTGGTGTGAATGGTATAACTGCACAGCAAGTTGTTAATCGACTAGCTGAAAAACGCCGCAAGGAACGTGAACAGGAAGAAGCACTCGAGAAAATCGAACAAAAAATGAAAAATCATGTTCCACAAAAACGCACAGAATCTGGTGTTATCGTAAAAGGTATTGACAATATGCTTATTCGACTTTCACGTTGTTGTACACCTGTGCCTGGTGATGATATTGTCGGCTTTATTACGAAAGGGAGAGGTGTTTCGGTACATCGTGCAGACTGTCCAAACATCCAAGTAGAGGATGAGCAGGAACGTTTGATAGAGGTTGAGTGGGAAAATGGGTTGACTCCTGAGAAAAAAGAATACCCAGTTGATATTGAAGTATCAGCCTTTGATCGACCTGGCATATTAAATGAAATTATGCAAATTGTTAGTGAAACGAAAACAAATATTTTAGCTGTCAGTGGTCGGGCTGATCGTGAAAAAATGGCGACTATTCATTTAACAATATCGATTTCAAATATTTCGCATTTGCATAAGGTTGTAGAGCGTATTAAACAAACACCAGATATTTATTCAGTGCAACGAGTAATTAATTAAAAGAGTCCTTGGTGGATTAACTTTCTTATTTATGGACAACGATAGAATTGAGGTTTTAAAGAATGAAAGTAGTTTTACAACGTAGTAAAGCGGCCACTGTTACAGTTGACGGGAAAGTAACTGGCGCTATTGATAATGGTTATGTCCTTTTAGTAGGAATAACACATGAGGATACACAAGAGGATGTTGACTATTTAGCCAAAAAAATAGCTAATCTTCGCCTTTGGGAAGATGCTGATGGAAAAATGAACCACTCTATTTTAGAGCATGGAGGGGCTATATTATCCGTCTCACAATTTACATTGTATGGGGATGCAAAAAAGGGGAATCGACCAAGTTTTACAAATGCAGCAAGACCAGAAGTTGCGGAGCCGTTATGGCAGGCTTTTAATGATGCCTTACGTTCATACGGTTTACAAGTGGAGACAGGTATATTTGGGGCAATGATGGACGTTGCACTTACAAATGATGGTCCCGTTACTATACTTCTTGAGTCAAAATAATGGTACATTTCCTATGATTCCTTCATACACTATAAAGTATGGTTAGTTTTGTAGGAAGGAAGTGTCTTAAAGATGACGAAAATGGGAAGCATATCAAATCCATATTTATACGAAACTCTTAACATGATGATTGGTCAGGCTATTGTAGTACAAACTGAGAAAAATATTCAGCAAGGTGAATTAGCTTCAGTATTACCTGACCATATCGTTGTAGAGATTAGTCGTACGCCTTTCTTCATTCGTATGGAGGAAATTGTGTGGGTTACCTTGGCAACAGTTAAAAAATAAGTAAGTAAGTGGAGGCCTTCAATTCACATTATGTGACTGGAGGTTTTTTTTATGATGTAGAGTCATTTTTACTATATAATTATCTAAAAGTTTTGTCATTTTGAAAGGGGAAGTTAAACAATGCAAAGGGTAGCCGTACTTGGCTCATTATTTTTCTGGAATAACATAAAACAACATTTTTTGGCATTTCCTCAAGTGCAATTTATTCATTTCCCTTACACAGTACCTGAGCAAAGTGTTGAATTGATTGATAAGGCAGCAGCCCAGTCAGACATTTTATTATTTGCTGGCTCGATTTCCTATCATTACTGCATAGATAAGATAAAAGCTAAAAAGATTCAAGCAACCTATATTTCGTTTGATGAATTAACATTGTCATTATCATTGCTATCCATACAACATAACCAGAAAGTAGAATTATCTAAACTATCAATTGATTTACCTAAAAAAGATATTCTTCATCAAGTTTTAATAGAGTCGGATATACAACCTCCAAAGCTACATGTAATAGATTACGCCTGGGTATACGATCAAAACGAAAAAATAAATCACTTCCAAATTGATGACTATATCATGTTCCATAAGGAGTTGTATAAAGCAGGGAAAACGGAGCTAGCACTTACAAGCTTACATGCTGTTTATGAAGCGTTACAACAAGCAAGAATCCCAGCAAGCTATATGGTTGAACGGAAACAGACATTTATCTCAACTGTAAATAAAGCCCTTAATGCTTATAAAAACACCCTATTAATTTCATCACAAATTGCTGTTGTATCAATTCGCAGCAGAGAGAATTCTACTATTTCTAATCAACAATTGTGGATGGAGAATTTAGAAAAAGTATCTAAAATGTTTCACGCAAGGATAGCTCAATCCCTTCAAGAGCCCTACTTAATTTTTTCTACAAGAGGCGTAATTGAAACAATTGATAGGGTCTACTTAACATCATTAATGAGACAGTTTGAAGTGCAATTTGAAACAACTTTTCATATTGGAATAGGATTTGGATATTCATTACATGAAGCTGAGAAACACTCCTCCCAAGCATTGTTTTTTACAACAAAATTTGACGAGCATTCCACTGTTTTGTGCCTTGTTGATGAAGAAAGCCGACTTCATGGACCATTATTTGAAAATAATAAAAAAATAGCATTATCAAATAATAATCAGCAGATATTAAAGGTTGCTGAAAAATTAAAAATGAGTGCTAAAAATTTAAATTTAATTAGGCAATTTATTAAGTTAAATAAAAATCGGCCTTTTTCTGCAACAGAATTAGCAACGTATTTAAATCTTTCTCGTCGATCGGCAGAACGAATGATTAATCGATTAATGGAGCAAAATTATCTCGAATTATCAGGTGAAGAGCATCCATATCATCAGGGGCGTCCACGAAAGCTATATAAAGCAACTAATCTATTAGAGATATGAAATGATAGAAAATTAATACTTTACAATAAATTTGAACTATTGTATATTTATTTTCAATTAAACGACATATAGCGACAAAATTTTTAGGGAGGAGTATCCATGAAATAGAAAAAACGCTAATGTCTGAATTATTGAAGATAAGTGGGTGGGATATATGGAAAATGAACAAATGGCTAAAAAGAAAAGCTGGCTAAAGGTACCTCATACATATACGATCATTTTTGCTATTATTTTTCTTGCAGGTATTTTAAGCTATATTATTCCAGCAGGGGAATTTGACCGTGTAGAGGATAAGGAAGGTCGAATGCTGGTTGTAGATGGAAGCTACCATCATATTGAGAGTGAACCTGTATCATTTTTTGAAATGTTTACAGCTATTCCAATGGGGCTAGAAAAGGGAGCACAGATTATATTTTATATTTTTCTAGTAAGTGGTGTGTTTGGAATTATTCGTGCTACTGGTGCGATAGAAGCAGGTGTTTATAAGGGTGTAAAAGCATTAGAGGGCAGGGAGAAACTACTTATTCCATTATCGATGATTTTATTCTCTGTTGGTGGTTTCACGATGGGGATGGCAGAAGAAACAATTATTTTTGTGCCAATTGGGGTAGCGATAGCCCGGGCAATGGGGTTTGATGCAGTAACAGGAACAGCTATGATTACGCTTGGTGCTGCTAGTGGTTTTTTTGGAGGAATGCTCAATCCATTTACAGTAGGGGTTGCACAATCTTTAGCTGATGTACCTTTATTTTCAGGGATTGGCTTCCGTGCAGTTGTATTTGTGTTTGTATTAGGCTTTGCGATTTTCTATGTATCGCGCTATGCCTTTAAAGTCAAAAAGAATCCCCAGGCAAGTGTTATCTATGATATTGAACAGAAGGCAAAATCAAATCTTTCTACAATTGCTATGCCAACCTTAACAGGAAAGCATAAATTAGTGTTCATTGCGATGGTTTGTGGAATAGGTTTTAATATTTATGGGGTCTTTAACTGGGGCTGGTTTTTAACTCAATTAACGGCATCCTTTTTAATTATGGGCTTAATTGCAGGGCTTTTAGGGGGATTAAAGCCTGGAACGATTTTTGATTCCTTTATTGATGGGGCTAAGGCTGTTACCTTTGGTGCGCTTATAGTTGGTTTTGCACGTGCCATTACAGTTGTACTTGAGCAAGGGAAAATTATTGATACAATTGTTTATGCTGCATCGGAAACGATTGGTCATTTGCCACACTCTATTAGTGCAATCGGAATGTTATTTATTCAAGCTCTCTTAAACCTGTTTATTTCATCAGGTAGTGGTCAAGCTGCAGCAACAATGCCAATAATGATTCCGATTACAGATTTACTAGGTTTAGAGCGCCAAGTTGCTGTTTTAGCATTCCAATATGGAGATTCATTAACAAACTCAATTATTCCTACTTCATCGGCCTTGATGGCATATTTGGCTGTTGCAGGTATTCCGTATGAAAAATGGATAAAATTTATTTGGAAGATGATTCTTGGCTGGGCTGTTATTGCCTGTATTGCATTAATTGCGGCTGTCGCTTTAGGAATCTCTTAAAAGAAAAGGCTGTGCAGAAAAGTAGATTGTTATCTTCTATCTGCACAGCTTTTTGATGTTAATTGCCTTCATTAAAATAATTTAAGATGCCTTGATAAATCCCAAGACTTGCTTGTTCTCTGAATTTTGCTGTTGTCACGACACGTTCCTCACTAGCATTACTTAAGAAGCCTAATTCAAGAAGGACAGCCTTTTGCCGATTTTCTCGTAGTACTAAAAAATTCCCTTGCTGAGCTCCACGATCTCTTAAATCTATTTTGCTGGACAGCCCATTATGAATGGCCTCTGCAAGACCCTTTTGGTTACTGTTCAAATAGTATGATGTAAAGCCATTAATGGAGCTATCGTCCGTTGCATCGTAATGAATACTAATAAAAGCATCTGCCTCATGCTGATGGCCTATAGAGACACGTTTTCGGAGTGCTACATATTCATCCGATTCTCTAGTCATCACAACATTGGCACCAGCTGCCCTTAACTTAGAAGCAAGCAGAGAAGCAGTTTTTAATGTGATATCCTTCTCATCCGTTCCTCGTTGTCCCGTGGTACCATGATCATTACCACCATGTCCAGCATCGACCACAATTGTAAGCCCATTTAACGTTCCTTTTTTACGAGGCTCAGAGGTATTCTCTTTAGTCGTCACAGCTTTGTTGGAGGTAGTAGTCACGACCCAATTCGCTACAAATGCTGTTTTGTCACCTAATTGTATTTCATAAAAATCATCTTTCGCACCCACAATAGGGTAGCTTTTGCCGGCATCAACACGTTCTACGACCTCAGCTGTTGTAGTAGCATCTGTCCGTAAGTTTGTCCCATTATAGATAATTGTCACAGATTCCAGCTCTGTAGATGAGGAAGATGTGGATTTAGTTTTTTCTACATTTGAAAATGTTCCATAAAAACTATAGACCCAGCCAGATAATTTCTTATTGTACTGAATTTGTACCCAATTGTGTTCTTGGGCTAATACTTTAAAGGCTTGTCCCTTTTTAACAGAACCTACTTTTTTGGCATTTAAATCTGGTTTTTTTCGAACATTCAGTGTATCCACTAACACCGTAAATGTTGTATCCTTGTTCACCTTTTTTGTAGATACTTCAATGACAGGTTTATCAGAATCAGCTTTTTTTTCAGGTATATTATTAATGGTTACATAATCGGTCGAAACCCAGCCAACTAGCCCGTTCCAATCGATTTTCGCCCATTCGCCACTTTCTTCAATCAGATTCGCTTGGTTCCCTGTTGATAGTTGCCCAAGAACCGCCGAAGAAATTTCGGGTTCAGTGCGAATATTAAGACGATCAACCTGTGAAATGATAGTTTTATCAATGGTTTGTTTAGCATTTATAGGTGCAGTCAGCCATGATGCTACCCAACCTTCGTCATTGCCTGCTTTTACTTGAATCCAGTCTCCTTCTCGAGCAATAGAAGTTAAAGAATCACCTTCTTCTAACGTCGTAATAATGGGGTAGGACAGTCCTGGTCCCTCACGTAAATGAAGAATCGACCCCGTCACTTTTAAATCACTGGTGTCAGCAAACGCACTTTGACCATTAATTTTACTTGGAATGGCAATCGTTAATATTAGCACGAAGATAATCATGATATGTAAAAGTTTTGTTCTCATCAGATTCCTCCTATTCCTTGTGCTATTTTACCATGCTTTAGTAATAGAATTCGTGGGAAAATGGTAATGGAATTTATTGTTTTCATAACTGTTTCGTGAAAAATACAAAAACAGTTGACATTGTCATTCGTTGTGACTAACATAAAGGGTAATCAAAAATTGATTTACTGCTTATGACCAAGCAAGTAGCGTGTACCTCTATTGGAAAAGAGAGGGAAAGACCTAGGCTGCAATCTTTCCTACAAAAATGTATAACGTGAACAACACTTGAGAGGCTTTTTTCTGAAAAGTAATGCTTAGTAGGAAAAAACGGAATCGGCCGTTATCCGATTATGAGGAGGACGCTCGTTATTAAGCGCGTCAACTAGGGTGGAACCGCGGAAGCTTCTATAGCTCTCGTCCCTTGCAATATGCAAGGTGGCGAGAGCTTTTTTGTTTCTAAAAAGATGTGGAGCTCGCACAATCCAGAGGAAAAACCGGTTAGGTTAACAAGCAGACACTCAAAATTTTCATAAGCAATAATAGAGGAGGTAATTACATGAGTTTTAAAGTACCACGTGGGACGCAGGATATATTGCCGGGTCAATCAGAAAAATGGCAAAAAGTCGAGGCGATTATTCGAGATATTTGTCATGTTTATCGGTACAACGAAATCCGTACACCTATTTTTGAGCAAACAGATTTATTTGCACGTGGTGTTGGTGAAACAACAGATGTTGTGCAAAAAGAAATGTATACCTTTGAGGATCGTGGAGGGCGATCATTGACGCTTCGTCCTGAAAATACAGCTGGTGTAGTCCGTGCTTATGTTGAGCATAAAATGTTCGGTGCCCCAGACCAGCCAGTTAAGTTATCCTATTTAGGTCCAATGTTCCGTTATGAGCGTCAACAAGCTGGACGTTATCGTCAATTTGTACAATTTGGCGTGGAGGCAATTGGTTCAGCTGATCCAGCAATTGATGCTGAAGTGATTGCACTAGCTATGGATGTCTATGAATCAGCAGGCTTAAAGGATTTAAAATTAGTCATCAACTCACTTGGAGATAAGGTTACACGTGATACACATCGTACGGCATTGCTCCAGCATTTTGAACCACATATTCATGAATTTTGTACAGATTGTCAAAATCGACTACAAAAAAACCCATTGCGCATCCTAGATTGTAAGGTAGACCGCGAGCATCCTTTAATGAAATCAGCACCAGCATTAACGGATTTCCTAACGGAGGAATCAGCAGCTTATTTCGCTCAAGTTAAAACTTATTTGGATATTCTAGGTATTTCATATGAGGTTGATCCAAACCTTGTAAGAGGTCTTGATTATTACAACCATACGACATTTGAAATTATGTCAACAGCTTCTGGCTTTGGCGCCATTACGACTCTTTGTGGTGGAGGGCGCTACAATGGGCTTGTGGAAGAAATTGGTGGACCGGATGTACCGGGAATCGGTTTTGCATTAAGTATTGAGCGTCTTTTACTAGCTCTTGAAGCTGAGGGAGTTGAATTAGACACAGCATCAGGTCTTGATGTCTATATGATTGCTATGGGTGATGAAGCAAAGCTAAAGGCAGTTGAATTAACAAGTACCTTCCGTGCGAAGGGCATTGCTACGGAGATGGATTATTTGGATCGCAAAATGAAGGCACAAATGAAATCCGCAGATCGTTTAGGCGCTAAGTATACAATTGTTTTAGGTGACACAGAGCTGGAGGAGCAAGCTGCAACTATTAAGCATATGCAGTCAGGCGAACAACAAAAAGTTGAATTTTCAGCATTAGTGAATTACCTATTACAGCAATCATAATTCAGCTATTAAAAATAAACCGTCCATCACTGGGACAGTCAAAAGGCATTATTTCACCGTTTATAGGAATGAATGCTACATAAATAAAAATTATTTGGAGGAACTAAATAAATGGCTACAAGAACACATGCTAGTAACGAATTATCAGAACTGTTACAAGGCGAAAAAGTTGTATTAAAAGGTTGGGTACAACGCCGCCGTGACCTAGGTGGTTTAATTTTTATTGATTTACGTGATCGTACAGGCATCACACAGGTTGTTTTTAGTCCTGATGTTGCTGAGGCACATGCTTTAGCAGATAAAGTACGTAGTGAATATGTCATTGAAGTGGAAGGGACAGTTATTCTTCGAGCAGAAGATCAAATTAACCCAAATGTGCCAAATGGAAAAATTGAGGTAGAGGCATCGAAATTAACTGTTATTAATACAGCAAAAACACCTCCATTCCAAATTGAGGATCGCACAGATGTTTCAGAAGATTTACGTTTAAAATACCGTTATTTAGACCTTCGTCGTCCAGTTATGTATGATACATTCAAGCTACGTTCAGATGTTACACGTACAATTCGCAATTTCTTACAAAACGAAGACTTCCTAGAGGTGGAGACACCAATTTTAACAAAATCTTCTCCAGAGGGGGCTCGCGATTATTTAGTACCATCACGTGTCCATGAAGGTGAATTTTATGCATTACCACAATCACCACAGCTATTTAAGCAATTATTAATGGTGGCAGGCTTTGAAAAATACTTCCAAATCGCACGCTGCTTCCGTGATGAAGACCTACGTGCAGACCGTCAGCCAGAATTTACACAGGTCGATATTGAAACAAGCTTTTTAACACAAGAAGAAGTTTTAGAAATGAATGAACGCTTAATCCAAGCTGTTATGAAGGAAGTTAAAGGGATTGATATACCTGCTCCATTCCAACGCATGAAATATCAAGAGGCAATGGACCGTTACGGCTCAGACAAGCCTGACGTGCGCTTTGGCTTAGAGCTTGTTGCTTTAAATGATATTTTTGATGGCTGTAGTTTTAAAGTATTCGCTGATACAGTAGCACAAGGAAAACAAGTAAAAAGTATTAATATTAAAGGTGCTGCAGATAAATACTCCCGTAAAGATATGGATGAATTAACAAAATTCGTCGGTATTTATGGAGCAAAAGGTCTTGCTTGGTTAAAGGTAACAGAGGAAGGCTTAAATGGTCCGATTGCGAAATTCTTTGACGAGGCATTAGCAAGTGCATTAATGGAGCGTATGAAAGCAGAGGTTGGGGATATTCTAGTATTTGTTGCTGATCAAGCATCTGTTGTAGCAGCTTCTCTTGGTGCACTTCGTACGAAATTAGGCCATGACTTAGACTTAATTGATGAATCACAATTTGCCTTCCTATGGATCACAGATTGGCCGCTATTAGAATACTCTGAGGAAGACGGTCGCTATAAAGCAGCACATCATCCGTTTACACGTCCATTTGATGAAGATATTCCTTTAATGGAAACGGATCCTTCTGCTGTCCGTGCACAAGCATACGACATTGTACTAAACGGCTATGAACTTGGTGGAGGCTCACTACGTATTTATGAACGTGAGCTACAGGAAAAAATGTTTGCATTACTTGGTTTCTCAGAAGAGGAAGCAAAAGCACAATTTGGCTATCTATTAGAAGCATTTGAATACGGTGTACCACCACATGCAGGTCTAGCATTTGGTCTTGACCGCTTTGTTATGCTACTAGCAGGCCGCAACAATTTACGTGATACAATTGCATTCCCGAAAACAGCAAGTGCTAGCTGCTTATTAACTAGTGCACCAAGTGCTGTTTCTACAGAGCAATTGGATGAGTTAAATTTAGCAATTAAAGCATTTAAAAGATAATTAGTACTTCTAAATACCTGGATTCTCTAGCAAAAAATGTTGGGAATCTAGGTATTTTTTGTGTTTTCGCAGGAATTTATATTTTTTAACGAAAAATCGTTTGAATTATCTGAAATATGGTGTTATGATAACTGTAATACGAATCCTGATGTGTTTGTTTATCTGCTGATTCTACTTAACAGTTTTGACCGAACATTATAGAATTGGGAGCCTTCATTTTGTAGTCGCAAACATGCCCTAACAAGGAGCGGGACGTTTAACACTGCAAAGCGGGCACCCCCCTGCGACTTGCGGGTTCAAAACGAATGTTTCTTGGCATTGCTGCACAATCGGGATTCGTCCATACATAGTGAAACAAAAGGAGCATGTATTGCTCCTTTTTTTATTGCCCAAAAAAATAATTTCATCGATAGGCTAGTGAATAATTAAAATTTAAAGAAAAATTTAGAAAATATGAAAAAATTACTTTTTATTTTTGTGAAAGCATCATATAATTGGTATAGACAACTATACCAAATAAATATTGGTAGCTTGTTTGATTCAGCAATACTCCTTCATAGGGGAATAAAGGGGGTGACTCATTGAAGGGGACATTATTAATTTCAAATGTTACGATAGTTCATCACGATAAGCTACCGTATAAGGGCGACTTGCTGATTAACAACGGTAAAATTAGAAAAATAAGTCACGCATTATCTGACCGTGCTGAGCATTATATTGATGGCAAAGATAAAAATTGGTTCTTGCTTCCTGGCTATATAGATATGCATATTCATGGTTCTGCTGGTCACGATACGATGGATGCCACCCCATCTGCCTTACATCAGATAGCCCGTTCTTTAGTAAAAGAGGGAGTAACAGGCTTTCTTGCTACTACAATGACACAATCAATAGAAGCAATTGAAAGCGCTTTAGCCAATATTGCACTTTTTGAAAATAGTGAAGATGAAGCATGCTTACTAGGAGTTCATGTAGAGGGACCATATGTTTCAAAAAAAAGGGCAGGTGCACAGCCAGTTGAATACATTATATTACCCTCCATCGAACAATTTGCAGCATGGCAAAAAATAAGTAACCACCGTATCAAACAAATTACGATTGCCCCTGAGGTAGAAGGAGGCTTTGCCTTTCTTGAATCATTAAGGGGCTCACAGATAATTCCCTCTATAGGGCATTCTGATGCAACCATTGAGGATGTGGAGAGGGCAGTTGAACTGGGTGTAAGCCAGGCTACACATTTATATAATCAAATGCGTCCTTTTCATCACCGTAATCCGGGTGTTGTTGGAGGAGTGTTAGTAGAGGATGCGGTGAAGGTCGAGATCATTGCAGATTTTGTGCATAGTCATCCTCAGGCTGTCAAACTAGCGTATCGGTCAAAGGGAGCTAAAGGAATAATTTTAATTACCGATGCGATGCGGGCGAAAGGCTTACAGTACGGTGATTTTGATTTAGGGGGTCAAACTGTTCATGTTTCCAAGGCTGGGGCACATTTGTCTAATGGAGCTTTAGCTGGCAGCGTGTTAACGATGGAACAAGCAGTAAAAAATATGAAAGCAATCACAAATTGCTCATGGCAGGAAATTGTTGCAATGTCCTCTACAAATGCTGCTGAGCAATTAAAGCTTACAACTAAGGGACGTATCATGGAAGGCTTTGATGCAGATTTTGTATTACTTGATGAAAAATTAAATGTGCAAAAAACTATTTGTCAGGGTAAAGTTGTATTTGAGAAATGAAAGTAAAGAGGCGATAAGGATGGTGCAAGACTTGTTAGATAAAAATTCTCATATACCTATCTATATACAAATAGAAGAGATTATTAAACAACGCATTTATTTAGAAGAATACAAGATTGGAGAAAACATTCCTTCTGAACGTGAGCTTTCAACGCAATTTGATGTCAGTAGAATGACTGTTCGTCAATCTATTACAAACTTAGTGAATAGTGGCTTACTGTACCGAGAAAAAGGAAGAGGCACCTATGTAGCTAATCCAAAATTAGAGCAACCATTAAAGGGATTAACGAGTTTCACTGAGGACATGAGAGCTAGAGGGATGGAACCTAGCAGTAGAGTTCTTCGATTTGAAAAAATTGTACCCCCAGTTGATGTGGCAAGTGATTTAATGTTAGAGCCTGGCGAAGAGGTATTTTTTGTAGTACGAATTCGTAATGCGGATTCTAAGCCAATGGCAATTGAAAGAACATATATTCCAGTAAAAGTGTATCCAGAGCTAGATGAAAAGAAAATTATGGGGTCATTGTATGCCTTGATTGAAGCAAAGTTCCATCAAAAAATTGGCAATGCCATTCAACAAATGGAGGCAGCTATTGTTACAAAAGAAGATAGTAAATTTTTGCAAATTAATCATACAGCACCTGTCTTAATTATTAAACGTACAAGTTATTTATCTGATGGCGTTCCATTTGAGCTTGTGCGTAGTACTTATCGAGCTGATCGTTACAAATTCATTAGTGAAATTAAAAGGTGATTCTATGTATGCATACTTTCTAGAAATACAAAAGCTAATGCAAACCGTGCAAGAGCAAGAACATGCTCAAATTGCTGAAGCTGCACAGTTAATTGTGGAACGGCTTCAACTTGGTGGTATTGTGCAATTATTTGGCTGTGGTCATTCTCAACTTTTAGCGCAGGATGCATTTTATCGTGCGGGGGGGCTTGTGCCTGTACGCCCAATCATTATTGAACCTTTAACATTACATGCAGGTGCATTAACATCATCTAAAAATGAAAAGGACCCGACGATTATTGAGCAATATAAGGAGCAATTTGACTTTCATGAAAATGATGTATGTATCGTTATCTCAACTTCTGGTCGAAATCCTGCCCCGATAGATGCAGCTCTTCTAGCGAAACAATCAGGGGTAGTCGTTATATCACTACAGTCTCTTAACTATCATAATCAGCCATCGCGTCATCCAAGTGGAAAACGTTTAGAGGAAATCGTGGATATAATGATCAATACGCATACACCAATAGGCGATGGTGTTCTAAGCTACAATAAAATACAGTTTGCACCCGCTTCCACAGTGATTGGGTCATTTATTTTAAATGCATTATTTGGTGAAGTGATTAAGAATATGGCAAGAGAAGGTTGTGCATTACCAGTTTTTGAAAGCAATAATGTTGAATCCAATCGGTCTCATAATGAGGCTTTGATGGCTAATTATCAACATCGGATTAATTTTAATTGAAAAAACGGAGGGAATATCGATGAAAAAGATGTATAAAATAACAGCGCCAGAGGGACTACATGCTAGACCTGCAGCATTACTTGTAACTGCTGTTACACCATTTGAATGTGATGTTGCCTTAACATATAAGGAAAAGTCAGTAAATTTAAAATCAATTATGGGTGTTATGGCTCAGGGAGTTACTCCGGGAAGCATTGTAGAAATTTCAGCAGAGGGTCCTGATGCAGAGAAGCTTTTTCAAACCGTTACAGAAGTACTCATTTCTAAAGGAATTGGTGAGGAATGCTAGAAATACAGGGAATAGCAGTGTCTGATGGCATCAGCTTTGCAAAGGCATATTGTTTAAAGGACCCAGATTTATCGTTTGAAAAAGTAACTGTTTTGGATGTACAAGAAGAACTAGAAAGATTCAAGACTGCTAGGGGCAAAGCAAAAAAGGAGCTTCAAGAGATTTACGAAATTGCTCAGGTCAAATTTGGTGCAGACAAGGCAGCGATTTTTGCCGCACATTTATTAGTGTTAGAAGACCCAGAAATGATTGCAGCAACTGAGTCGAAAATTGTATCAGGGATAAATGCTGAGTATGCCTTAGATGAAGTAGCGAATATGTATATCGAGATGTTTGAGAGGATCGACAATATTTATATGCAGGAGCGAGTAGCAGATATCAGAGATGTCTCTAAACGAGTTTTAGGGCATTTGCTAGGCATTGAAATGGTAGATATGAATCGTTTAACCTCTGATGTTGTCATTGTTGCAGCAGATTTAACACCCTCTATGACAGCGATGCTAGATACGAAGTATGTAAAGGGGTTTATTACGGATATTGGTGGTAAAACGTCTCATTCTGCTATACTGGCACGAACATTAGAGATTCCGGCAGTAGTAGGTACTAAAAACGCTACACAAGTCATTCAACAAGGGACTCCGATTATTTTAGATGGTACAAATGGCAAAATTATTGTGAACCCTACCTCAGAAGTATTAAGCTTTTACAAGCAACAACACAAACAGCACATAGCCGCGTATGAAGAGCTTCTTCAGTACCGTTCAATGGCAAGCTTTAGCGCTGATGGATGCGCTATAGAAATAGCCGGTAATATTGGTAAACCAGAGGACGTAGATATGGTTCTAAATGCTGGTGGTGATGGTGTAGGTCTTTTTCGAACGGAATTTTTATATATGGGACGTCAGGAGCTACCTTCTGAGGAGGAACAGTTTCAAGCCTATAAAAGTGTACTTGAGAAAATGCAGGGAAAGCCAACAATTGTTCGGACCTTAGATATCGGCGGTGATAAGCATCTACCTTATTTAAAACTATCAGCAGAAATGAACCCTTTTCTAGGCTATCGAGCAATTCGAATTAGCTTAACACAGCACGATATTTTTCGTGAACAGCTTCGAGCCTTATTAAGGGCAGGTGCCTATGGTCATTTAAAGATAATGTTCCCAATGATTGCAACTTTGGAGGAATTTCTAAGTGCAAAGGCCATTCTTCTTGAGGAACAGCAATATTTAAAAAATAATGGTTATTTAGTAGCTGAAAATATAGAGATCGGCATAATGATTGAAATCCCATCAGCAGCTATTATTGCGGACATTTTTGCTAAGGAAGTAGATTTTTTTTCAATTGGTACAAATGATTTAATTCAATACACATTAGCGGCAGACCGCATGAATGAAAATGTATCTTATTTATACCAGCCATACCATCCAGCCGTTTTAAGATTAATAAAAAATGTTATTGTTGCAGCCCATCAGCAAGGTAAATGGGTAGGTATGTGTGGAGAAATGGCGGCAGATGAAATAGCCATACCAATTTTACTAGGATTGGGGTTAAATGAATTCTCGATGAGTGCCTCCTCTATTCTAAAAACGAGAGCGCATATTGCTAAGCTTTCAATGCAGCAATCAATGCTACATATTGAGCGCATTTTACTACTCTCTACAGCAGATGAAGTGGAGGAGTATGTAAAAACGCACTTAATAAGTTTGTGAATTTCAAGAATATTCAGTATTGAATAGGGGTGATTTGTTTTATGGATATAAAGATGATTCCACCAGAAGATTATTGTCAGGTACATCAACTAAGAGATTATTGTTTTCCTAATAAATATATAGGAGCACGCCGTGAGGATTTTCAATACTGGATTGAGCACAGCATAACGCTCGGGGCTTATGATGCACAGAAGGTAGTTGGTCAGCTACTAATATTACCTCTTAATATAACTGTACATGGTAAGAGTTATGCTATGGGCGGAATTGGCTTTGTAGCCACCTATCCAGAATATCGGCAGCAGGGAATTATTAAAAAGCTAATGACAGCAGCACTATTGAAAATGAGGGAAAACGGGCAATCCGTATCTGTCTTAGCCCCTTTTTCTGTTTCCTTTTATCGTTATTTTGGCTGGGAGCTATTTTTTGAAAAACTACATTACTCCATTCCGCAAATGCTATTTCCTAATTTCGGAAAACAATTAGATGTTATTAAGCGCATGAGCTTTGAATGCCAAGATAATGGCCTTTATCGTGACATTAAGGATTTTCATAATGCAAAGGCACTTACTCGTAATGGAGGTATGCTACGAAATAATGCGTGGTGGCAAAGGATAGAGAGAAGGATGCCAGACAGTCATTTGGCGGCCTACTTTAATTCTGATAATGTAGCAGGCTATATTCGTTATACGATACACAATGAAATATTTGAAATTCATGATTTTATAGCAGAGGATTTACTAGCAGAACAAGCAATTTGGCGCTTTGTCTCATCACATGCTGCAAGTGTTACTAGCATTAAGGGAATTACCTCTAGCGACCATCACTTTGGCTTTCATTTTAAAGAACCACAGTTTAAAAGAGAGGTTGTTCAAGATGTCATGATTCGAATAGTGGATGTTCTCTCTTTTATGCAGCAATATTCATGGCAGGAAATGCAAGAGCCCTTGTATGTGCGTATAGAAGATTCCTTTTGTGCATGGAATGAGCATATCTTTAAAGTAAATAAAGATGGAAATGTTTCAATTGTAGAGACTAATTCAATCCCTGCGATGCATATGTTAGCATTACCAATCAATCTTTTTTCTGCTATGATGATAGGCTACCTTTCTGTAAGTGAAGCAGTTGAATATGCCCATAAACAGCCAACAAAAGAGCTTGTTGAGCGATGGCAGCTTGCAATACCTACTGAGAAACCCGCCTTTTACGAGTATTTTTAATGGGTTATACAGATGAATTATAAAATTTTTTTTAAACTTTTTTCTGGACTATACCAGTTTGGTGAAACCTTTTATTCGCCTGAAAGAAGGTTATAGCCCAATTTTTGAAACAATTTTCTAACGAGGGAAATAGTGTAAAAAGTGTATTGTGGTATATACCAATTGGTGCTATTCTCAACTTAAGTAAGCGATTTCAAAGCTGGAAAACAACAAATTTTCGCTAGTTAAAAAGACCATATTAATAATTAAAAGGAGTGTTGAAAATGAAAAATATTATGCTTGTATGTGTAGCAGGAATGAGTACTAGTTTACTAGTGTCAAAGATGCAAAAAGCGGCACAGGATCAAAATATGGAGGCAGATATTTATGCAATTGCTGAGGGGGAGGTTGAAAAAGTAATAGCTACGAAAATGCCTGACGTGCTTTTACTAGGCCCCCAAGTTCGGTACTTAAAGGGATCATTTGAAAAAAAATTTAAGGATATGAATTTTCCAATTGATGTTATTAATATGGCTGATTACGGCATGATGAATGGTGAAAATGTCTTGAAGCAGGCATTAACGCTAATTGGTTAAGGGGGCGGCAAAGTCGATGGAAGAAACTGCATTAATGGCATCCATAATGGGCTTGATTGTGCATAGTGGCAATACAAAGAGTGAGTGCATGGAAGCCATTCAGCTAGCAAAAAAGGGGCATATTGTTGAAGCAAAAGACAAAATAAAGCTTGCTAATGATGCTTTAATTGAAGCACATCATTCTCAAACGGCTTTATTGTCACAAGAGGCGAGGGGCGAAAAAGTAGAAGTTTCCATGCTGCTAATCCATGCGCAGGATCATTTAATGAATGCTATAACATTTCGTGATTTAGCTGTGGAAATGATTGAGTTATATGAACGAATCAAAGGGGAGTAGCATCAAATTTTGATGTCCAAATAAAAAATAAAGGGAGTGTGTGAAATGTTCCGTTTTTTAGAAGAAAAATTTGTGCCAGTTGCTGCTAGAGTAGGGAATCAACGTCATTTAGTTGCCATTCGTGATGGGTTTATTACAATCATGCCATTGACAATTGTTGGATCATTTGCTGTGCTTATTAATACTTTTCCTATTGAGCTATATCAAAATGCACTCGATTCCATTTGGAAGCACGAAACCTGGACTCAGTTTGGCGGCAACATCTGGGGTGCGACATTTGGAATAATCTCACTATTATTAGCATTTGTCGTAGCATACCACCTAACAAAAAGTTATGACAAAGATGCGTTATCTGGTGGTGTGATAGGGCTTGCTAGTTACATGACCTTTGGGACATTTGGGGAGGGCGGCTTAACAGGGCTAACGACAGGTACTGGAGGCATATTTGTAGCCCTCATTACAGCCTTAATTTCTGCTGAATTATTCTCACGTTTATCGGGCAATCCAAAGCTTTTAATAAAAATGCCTGCGGGAGTACCGCCAGCAGTTTCAAAGTCGTTTGCCGCATTACTACCAGCAATTATTATAATTGGTTTAATAGCATTAGTACGTACAATTATTTCTGCTGGCTTTGATATTCCAGATATTATTGGTACATTTTATTCAACCGTTCAAGAGCCATTTATGGGCTTAACAAATACATGGGTAGCAGGTCTTATTTTAGCGTTTATTCCAACATTTTTATGGTCATTTGGTATTCATGGGGCAAATATTATTGAACCATTTATGCAATCGATTAATCTACAAGCAATTGATGCCAATGTTGCAGCAATCTCAGCAGGTAAAGTAGCACCGTATATTATTAACAAACCATTCTTTGATGCTTTTATCAATATGGGTGGTTCAGGTACTACAATTGCCTTAATCATTGCTATTTTCATCATTGCGCGGAAGAACAAACAGTATAACACGGTCGGTAAGCTCTCGGCAGCACCAGGATTGTTTAACATTAATGAGCCATTGCTATTTGGTTTACCAATTGTTTTAAATCCAATTCTATTTGTGCCGTTTATTTTAACGCCTATGATCAATGTCACAATTGCCTTCTTTGCAACTAAATGGGGCTTAGTACCAGCAGCGACAATAGCTGCACCATGGACGACACCTCCTATTATTAATGGTTTTTTAGTAACACAATCATGGCGCGGTGCAGTGCTTAGTATTGTTCTAATTGCTGTTGCTATCTGTATCTATTTACCATTCTTATCGATGGCAAACCGTATGGCAAAACAAAATGAGCAACGAGCTGCTGAAGCGGAGGCTCAAAGTAAACAGTCTGTTACACAATCAAATAGTCAAAAAGTAGAAGTGTAATAGCTGATTAACGGAGGTATCTGAATTGAGAAGATTAGGAATTTCACTATATCCTCAGCATAGTACACTTGACCAAATGAAACACTATGTGCAGCTTGCTCATGACAATGGCTTTGATCGAATATTTACATGTCTACTGTCGTTAAATAACAATGAGGAGCGGCAAAAATTACAGCAAATCAATAAATTTGCGCAGCGACTTGGGTTTGATATCTCGGCTGATGTTGCACCAGCAGTCTTCGAAGACCTAGGCTTACCCTTTAAAGATATCGGCTATTTTAAAGAACATTATCATTTAGCGGCTTTGCGCTTAGATATGGGGTTTTCTGGTCAGGAAGAAGCTTTTATGTCACTTGATGCAAGTAATGTGAAAGTAGAGTTAAATATTAGTAATGGTACTAAGTATGTAGAAAATATTTTATCCTACAAACCAAATAAAGATAATATTATTGGCTGTCACAATTTTTATCCAAGGCGTTTTACTGGTCTTTCTCGTCAGCACTTTTTAACTACCTCTAAGCTGTTCAAAACGAATCATATTCGCACAGCTGCCATGATTTCATCGCAGCATGCCAAATATGGACCTTGGGAGCAAACCGAGCATGGCTTGCCAACATTAGAAGAGCATCGTTATCTACCAATTACTGTGCAAGCTAAGGATTTATGGCATACAGGATTAATCGATGATTGTATTATTGGAAATATGTATGCCTCTGAAGAAGAGCTCCATGCTTTAGGTCAATTAAATCGTCAAAAACTTGAGCTTAAAATTGTACCCTCTGCTGAAACATCTGTTTTAGAAGAAGCGATTCTATTTAAGGAGCCTCATTTTAACCGTGGGGACGTTTCAGAATATATGATTCGAAGTACACAGTCACGCGTTAAATATAAAAATGGTGACTTCCCTGCACATGATACAAATCCATTAAAACAGGGCGATGTAACCATTGATAATAATCTGGATATTCGTTATAAGGGCGAACTGCAAATTGTGTTGAAGGAAATGCCCAATGCTGGCTCAACCAATATAGTAGCTAGAGTCGTTGAGGAAGAACAATTTTTACTAGCATCTATTCAGCCATGGGAATCATTTGGCTTTACGAGATGATAGTGCGAATAGAGAAAGGGGTTGAGAAATCAATCCTTTTTTCTTTATGAGGAAAGAGGTGAAAATGATGTATGTTTTAGCGATAGATGGTGGAGGCACAAAAACATCTGCGGTCCTTTGTGATGAACATGGAAATATTTATGCTAAAGTAGTGACAACTCGTAGTAATCCGACAGCAATGAATCTTCATTATTTTGAGTCAACAATTCATACGATCATGCAAAACTTACAGCGACAGAACTCTCAAGTATTTTCAGCTATACATAGTTGTTATGCTGGTATGGCTGGGGTGAAGGAGCTTCATGCAGAGAGAACTGTAGAAGAAATAGTACGACAATATGTTCCAAGCAAAGCAATTATCTCCGTCGAAAATGATGCAATAATTGCCCTTTATTCGGGAACACTTGGTCTGGCAGGTATTGTACAAATAGCAGGAACTGGTGCCATAACAATGGGCTATGATCAACAGCAAATTTTTCATCGTGTAGGAGGCTGGGGGTATCTGTTTGATGATGAGGGCAGTGGATATGATTTGGGGGCACAAGCGTTGAAAGCAATTTTTCAAGGCTATGATGGCAGAGGAAGAGCAACAGCTTTAACAGATGCCATACTAAATTATTTTGCTGTAACTAATGTACCACAATTAATAGAATGTATTTATGGAGAAGAGCATCCACGTACAGTTGTTGCTCCTTTAAGCAAATATGTTACTGCGATGGCTGCTCAGGGTGATGAGGTTGCCAATAAAATTTTAGAGGATGCTTGTCAAAAACAATATAGAGCAATTAAAGCTTGTTACAAGCAAATGATTTGGGGAACAGAGCATGTCCCTGTTGTCTTAGTAGGAGGAGTATTTGAGAATGAAAGTTATTTTCTACCTAAGTTACAGCAACTCGCAAATGCTAATGGCATTCCATTACAATTTATGACACCGTTGCTTCCACCAATTGGAGGTGCAGTCATTGCAGCTTTGAAGGAACTTAATATCCAGCCTTATCCAGGTTTTATAGAATCCTTTCAAAAAAATGATGAACAACTAAGCAGTTAATCGAGTTTAAACAGGGGCATTTGAAGGGAGAACCTTTCAAATGCCCGTTTAAATGTTGAATATTTTTTAGTTATAATTTTCACTTGAAGAATAACATGATAAAATGTAAGATAGGTTTGATTTTATCTTAGTATTTAACTAGGTTTACTAATAAAGTGAGGGCCGCATCTCTCACAATGCATATTTCTGCACATGTAAATAAAAAAAAAATTATAATAGACGGAGAGTGTAAGAATGTTACATCAATTTTCACGTAACGAGCTCGCTATAGGTACAGAGGGTCTCGAGAAATTAAAAAATACAACAGTTGCCATACTTGGAGTAGGTGGTGTTGGGTCATTTGCAGCTGAGGCGTGTGCACGAAGTGGAATTGGGCGCATTATTTTAGTGGACAAGGACAATGTTGATATCACGAATGTAAATCGCCAATTAGTCGCTTATCTTTCGACAGTAGGTAAATCGAAGTCAGGTGTTATGAAAGAGCGAATTGCAGATATTAATCCACAATGTGAAGTGATTGATATGCATATGTTTTACACAGAAGAAACATATGAAGAATTTTTTGCACAAGGCATTGATTATGTGATTGATGCTAGTGATACTGTGATGTATAAAATTCATATTATGAAGGAATGCTTAAAGCGTAATATTCCAATTATTTCAAGTATGGGGGCAGCGAATAAAATGGATCCTACTCGCTTCCAAATTGCAGATATTTCGAAAACTTACACAGATCCATTAGCAAAAATTATCCGTACAAAATTACGCAAGGAAGGTATTCATAAAGGGGTTACAGTGGTATTCTCTGATGAAAGCCCTATTGTAGTTCGACCAGACGTTGTCGAGCATGTTGGGAAGCCAGATGCAGCTATTCGCAAAGCGAAAATGCCACCATCTTCAAATGCGTTTGTCCCTTCTGTTGCAGGTTTAATTGCAGCGAGCTGGGTAGTGAATACAATCTTAAAAGATGTAAAAATCACTCGTGTGCAGGGATAATATTTTAGTAAATTATAATAACCCTTCTTACGCGGTGTAAGCAATAAAGAGGAAAATTGAACAATTTGATAGAAGTAGCTGTCTCAATTGACTTTGGAGGTAGCTACTTTTTCTGTGTTACAATAGGAACGTTGTAAAAAAAGGAGGCGGTTAATAGTGGAACAAATCTACCAAATGGAATACAGAGGCTTAAATTTGTTCGATGAAATCAGTACAGTAGAGCTTGCTATTGATGAACAGGGGCAAACAATACATATTTTTGATACTGGACAGGTTGTGAGCCCCATTTTTAATTTTGATGTTTCTGCCTATGAACTATCAGAGGGTTTTTACAAAATGGCAGACATACTTCGCCATAAACGTATATTGACAAATTATCAGCAGGGTAGCGATTGGACGCTTAGTGAATGGCTAATCACAAACAATGTTTATTTTTATGTACCAAAACAAAGAATAAAAAAATATGTCCAGGGAAGCATTATAGAAATTGTTGATCGTGCAAAGGAGCAATTTTTATTTGAGGAATATGTACAAAGGATTTAATTCTATCAAAATAGATCATCTTATGTACACAAAAATGCTATTAATTCACGAAATTGTCTTATTTTCTTCATGACCACACTTCTTGAATTGGTTTATTGCTATAATTTGAATAATTCCAATTGATAATAGATCGATTTGTTTGGAATGTACAGGACTGCTTAGGGGAGTAGGAATGACGTTTAGAAAACAAATGAGAACATGGGAGAGTGGTAAAATGGAAATTCAAGTAATTCGTGATCATTTAGATATTGTAAAGCTACAACAAAAGATGGATGCTATTGTATTTGACTATTTGGATACATCTAATAATTATCCAAAAGCTATGAGAGAACTAAATCCTTTATATATACAGGTCACTACATTTTATAAAGAGTATGTTACTAAAAGGGCAGGTGAAATACCAGATGCCAATACATACTGGCATTTGTTTATAGATTGTAGTGCAAAATTATGCTATTTTTTAGCTGCATCAACCTATTATTCTTCCAACGCGCTACAAAAAACGCCAGAGAAAATCGAGCGATTATTAACTATTGCTGCCTATTCACTACCTAGTATCGAACAAGAGGAGAATGCGCAATTATTAGCCGACATGTTTGCTCTTTATAAGGAAGTTGTCAATGATGCTGAGAAAGCGGATTCATTAAGAAATAAGGTGCTTGAACAAAAGGGTTCAGTGAAGCAATGTCTGCAGCATTTTAAACAATTTGTTGATAAAGAAGTAAGAGAATAGTTTGACAGATAATCTTTTCTTTTACATTTCAGAAAAAAGAATACGTAACTAGAATCTGCTTACTTTCTGTGGTTAAGCCTACAATTCTTACAACCCTTGTGTTGTAAGGTGGTATTTTTCCGATGAAGGTTTGCGGATTTTTTTATAAAAAATAGTGTTACAATATCAAAATTTTATGTGAAAAAGGACTTTTTTCTTAAAAGGTTTTTATAAATTTTTGTCGAAATATAGTTTGAAAATAAGAAATATTTATATGTAAAATTCATAGAAAGGGGGGCTATAAATGTTAATCAATGGTACAGAAATAGATTTGGCAAATTTAGAAAAACCATTGTTATTAATAAATGAGGATGAAGAAATTTTATTTCAACGATTGATGTTGCCTACACTTCAATATGAGCTTATTCAATGTCAATTAGCATTGTCCACAAGAAAATCGATTTCCCTAGTAAGGGACTTTTGGTTGGCTTTGTACAAGGATCGAGAGCAATTATATATCAACAGCGGTCATGCAATGTTATATCCAATTCGGCTAATTTTATATGAGTTAGTGACAAAGACAGAACATTTTAAACGTTTGTCGAAAAAATCATTAGGTGATGAATGTCTCTCACTTATCTATGCAGTTGTTCTCTTACAATTTATCATGCAATGGCTCAAGGATCGATTTCAAAATAACATGGAAGTGTACGAGGCAATGAAATTATTATACAGAGTGACTGAGGATGATTTAGACGATGAGCAAGTTCCTATAGCCAGGGAACATTTAATTGCCCAAGCAATTGCAGTGAAGGCAATTCGTTATGAGGTAAAGGAAAACGCCCAAGAGTTTGCTAGCTTACTTTATCAAACCTATAATTTTCTAAACTATTTACATGATAAAGTAAAAGAACAAGAGGGAAATGAGACGAATTCGCTACCATCAATGAGGAATGTGGCAGATAGTTTGAACTTATTTTACAGTGAGCGTTACACAACAGACAATCCAAGCTTTACAGGATGATTGCTTAAGCAGTCTGTCCTGTTTTTTTATCTCGAATTAACAGATGTTTTTGAATCGAACCCTTGGAAGAGGACTTTTAAAGGAACCGATATGGAGATGTAAAAAGGACAATACATATTAGTGATATAACATATTGTCCTTTTAAATAAGTTTTGAAATCAATGAATTTATTTCTGTTCCTTATGAAAAGATTTAAGCTTTTCGTAGATACCTGCCATTCGTTTTTCTTCACCAGCGATAACTGGCGTATAAAATTCAACTCCGACTAGTTCGTTGGGTAAATACTGCTGATTCACCCAGCCACCAAATGTACCAATTGGGGTGTTGTGCGGGTATTGATAGCCTACATGTCCTAAATCTTTTGCTCCCTCATAATGAGCATCACGTAAATGATGTGGAATATCCCCTGTCTTACCTTCGTGGATGCTAGCAATGGCAGCATCAATAGCTACAATAGCGGAATTAGATTTAGATGCTAGGCACATTTCAATCACAGCACTAGCAAGGGGGATGCGGGCCTCTGGTAAGCCTAAACGCTCTGCTGCTTGAACAGCAGCTAGCATATGTGCACCGACATCAGGCTGTGCTAGTCCTATATCTTCATAAGCCATAACAAGTAAACGTCTGCTGACAGCGACTAGATCACCGGTTTCTAGTAAATGTGCTAAATAATATAGTGCGGCATTGGTATCACTACCGCGTACAGATTTTTGTAGTGCGGATAATAGATTGTAAAAATGAGACCCTTTTTTATCGCCATATACACCGATTCTTCCGATAAGATGTTTGATAATATGATCTGCCGCAATGGTATGACCGTCTACCTCATCACTTGCATAATAAATGGATTCAAGCAAAGTTAGTGCCTTGCGTGCATCTCCGTTAGCGGCACCAGCAATTTGTTCAATCTGTTCATCTGTTAAGATGAAATGCTGTTTGCCTAACCCTCGTTTTTCATCAGCAAGTGCCTTTTTTACAAGCTCCATAAGATTTTCCTGTGTTAGCCGTTGTAGTTGATAGATTTCCCCACAACGGGAGCGAATCGCTGGATTAACATCGTGATACGGATTCTCAGTAGTTGCCCCAATAAGCACAATTGAGCCATTTTCAACATGTGGTAACAAAGTATCCTGCTGTAATTTATTAAAGCGATGAATTTCATCTAAAAAAAGTAATACTTTCCCTGAGATTCTTGCTTCCTGTACAATATCCTCAACGTCCTTTTTACCAGCACGAGTAGCATTCAGAGCAAAGAAGGGGAGCTTTGAGCTTCCGGCTATTGCATTTGCAATGGACGTTTTGCCAATACCGGGCTCACCGTATAATAGCATAGATGGAACATGCCCATTTTGAATCATTTTATAAAGAGCGGTAGTAGGACCAATAAACTCTTGATGCCCGACAATTTCATCAAGACTTAACGGTCGCATGCGGTAAGCAAGTGGTTCGTTATGCATAAAAAATACCCCCTTTAAATGTAACGTATATGAGCTGAAATGAAGCGTCAACGTATTTTGTTAATACAAACTAATGCACAATTATTAGTATATCATAACCATTCAAGAGTATTTCCGAGTTCTTCAAGAGGACATTATGATATACTGTTGGTAGTATTTTTGACTAGACTAATTGAGGGTGATAAAATGAAAATTTCAACTAAAGGCCGTTATGGGCTAACGATTATGATTGAATTAGCAAAGCATTATGGAGAAGGTCCTATACCATTACGTAAAATTGCCGCAGAAAAAGATTTATCTGAGGCATATTTAGAGCAATTAGTTTCCCCATTACGTAATTCTGGCTTAGTAAAGAGTGTACGTGGTGCCTATGGCGGTTATATGCTAGCGAATCCACCGAGTGAGATTTCTGCAGCGAATGTCATTAGTGTTTTAGAGGGTCCTATTCAGCCAGTTGAAGGAATTGAAAATGAGGAGGCACCTCAGCGTGAGTTATGGCTTCGCATTCGCGATGCAGTGAAAAATGTGTTGGATACAACTACTATTGAAGATTTAGCACAATATACAGAGGAAAATGTAGTGGAAGGCTATATGTTCTATATTTAATTAAGTTTAGGCTAAAGCATCGTTATTCTTTGGTAGGGATACGGATGCTTTAGCGCTTTTCGTACAAAGGAGTTTTCAACATGAATTCATATATTTATCTCGATCATGCGGCAACAGCACCTATGAATGACAAGGTTATCCAAGCTATGACTGTTGCAATGCAGGATGTTTATGGGAATGCATCGAGTATTCATGGAGCAGGTCGAGAGGCAAGGAAATATTTAGATGATGCACGTGAGGTATTAGCCAAATCAATTGGTGCTCAACCTAGTGAAATCATTCTAACAAGCGGTGGCACTGAGGCGGATAATACAGCAATACTAGGAACTGTTTATGCTCGCGCTAGTGAAGGGAAACACATTATTACTACACAAATTGAACATCATGCGGTGCTACACACATGTGAAAAGCTTGAGCGAGATGGCTTTGACGTTACCTATTTACCAGTTGATGAAAAGGGCCGTGTTTCTGTAGAAGATGTGCGGAATGCATTACGTGAAGATACGATTTTAGTGACGGTTATGTACGGGAATAATGAAGTCGGAACAATTCAACCGATTGCTGAAATTGGGCAACTATTACTAGCACATAACGCCACTTTCCATACAGATGCAGTTCAGGCATACGGTTTAGAGACGATAAATGTTGCTGATTTACATGTGGATTTACTAAGTGTTTCTGCGCATAAAATTAACGGTCCTAAAGGGATTGGCTTCCTTTACCAAAAAGCGGGGACGCAGCTTGCTAGCTATGCTCTAGGTGGTCAACAGGAGAAAAAACGTCGCGCAGGCACTGAAAATGTACCTGCAATCATTGGTTTTTCGACTGCTGTGCAAATTGCAAATGACTTGCGTGAAGAGAAGCGAGCACTGTACAATCGCTTTAAGCAAATTATGCTTGATGTTTTTACGCAAGAAAAGCTAACATACCATGTTAATGGAGATGTAGATAATTCACTTCCGCATCTTTTAAATGTGAGTTTTACTGGAATGGAAGTAGAGTCCTTCCTTGTAAATCTTGATATGGCAGGTATTTGTGTATCGAGTGGCTCTGCTTGCACTGCAGGTTCCATTGATCCATCTCATGTTTTAGTTGCAATGTTTGGACAAGGAGCAGAGGAATTACGTAACTCAATTCGTTTTAGCTTTGGACAAGGTTTAACCGAAGAAGATATACGATATGCCGCTGAAAAAACAGCGGCAGTCGTGAAAAAACTTGCAAAAAAATAAAGTATATTGCGCTTAACTTGTTTTATCTTCATTCAGCAAATGTTTTTTGTATCGAAAGCATAGCGGCAGATACAGAAGACTCCAGCCTCTACAGGTGGTGAGAAATGCGGTATTGGTTCCTTTTAAGTGGGTGTCAAAACACCTACTGAATGAAGATAAAGCCTCCGGCGGATGTCACGGATTTTCAAAGGAATGAATTGTGCAGACAATTCAAAATCCGGACGCATTGTTTATCTGTGCGAAAGCAACAATTACGCCAAGGCGAAATTGATGGAAATTGAAGAAAAGAAAAGGTGACCACAATGAAAGAAACACGCGATCCCTCACAAATTCGTGTTGTTGTCGGCATGTCAGGTGGGGTAGATTCTTCGGTTGCTGCATATTTGCTGAAACAACAGGGGTATGAGGTAATCGGAATATTTATGAAAAACTGGGATGACACTGACGAAAATGGGGTTTGTACAGCTACAGAGGATTATGATGATGTTATTAAAGTATGTAACCAAATTGGGATTCCGTACTATGCGGTCAACTTTGAAAAGCAATATTGGGATAAAGTTTTCACATACTTTTTAGAAGAATATAAAGCAGGGCGCACACCAAATCCTGATGTAATGTGTAATAAGGAAATAAAGTTCAAAGCCTTTTTAGAGCATGCAATGGATTTAGGAGCTGATTATTTAGCAACAGGACATTATGCTAGAATCGATCGAAGCGATGATGGCGAAGTAAAAATGCTTCGAGGAATAGATGATAATAAGGATCAAACATATTTCCTAAACCAACTATCTCAGGAACAATTATCACATGTTATGTTTCCTATTGGTGATATTGAGAAAAAAGAGGTTCGAAAAATTGCAGAAGAAGCTGGTTTAGCGACAGCTAAGAAAAAGGATTCAACAGGAATCTGTTTTATTGGAGAACGCAATTTCAAAGAATTTTTAAGTCAATATTTACCGGCACAACCTGGTAAGATGGAGACAATGGATGGCGTTGTCATGGGTCAGCATGACGGATTAATGTACTATACATTAGGCCAACGACATGGTCTTGGGATTGGTGGAGACGGAGAGCCTTGGTTTGTGCTTGGAAAAGATTTAGAGCGCAATGTATTACTTGTTGGACAAGGCTTCGATAATGAGTATTCATACTCTACATCATTAACTGCTGTAAAAATGAACTATACTTCGACAAAAAAATTGCCTGGGAAATTTTCATGCACAGCAAAATTCCGCTATCGTCAAACAGATACACCAGTAGACGTTGAAATTTTACCAAATGGTTGTGCACACATTACATTTGCAGAGCCTGTACGTGCTATCACACCAGGACAAGCTGTAGTGCTATACAGTGGAGAAGAATGTTTAGGTGGCGGAACAATTGACGAAGTCTTTAAAAGTAATGAAAAACTAACATATGTTGGATAACTTGCGTTAAGACTGCTTTTACTGCCTCTTGGCTTCTAGAAGCAGTCTTTCGCTACATAGAGGTGAAGAACAAATGAATTATAATGAACAGGGTATTCAGGCCTTTCAGGAAAAACGTTATGAGGATGCTGCCCAACTATTTACAAAAGCAATTGAAGAAGAACCAGAAAATGCCATTGGTTATGTGAATTTCGGTAATTTGCTAGCCGTGTTAGAGGATACAGAACGTGCAGAACGTTTTTTCCAAAAGGCGATCACTGTGGATGAAACTGCAGCTACAGCTTACTACGGTTTAGCCAATTTATATTTCAATGCAGAGCGCTATGCCGAAGCTGTCAAGTTGTACGAACAAGCATTAAAACATCAGATTGAAGGGGCAGATGTCTATTATATGATGGGCAAATGTTTTGAGCGTATGGAAAACCAAAAATTGGCATTACCTTATTTACAACGTGCAGCAGAACTTGCTCCAAATGATACGCAAATTCGTTTAGCCTATGCCATTGTCCTTTGTGCGCTAGAAATGTTTGCAGAAGGGAAGAAGGAGCTGGATCAGTTAATCGAGCTGGATTGGAATAATGCGGATGCACACTATAATTTAGGTGTACTTTATGCAGTGTCTACAGAACAAACAGAAGAGGCGATGTATCATCTAAAACAAGCATTTATTCTACAACCTGACTATGACCAAGCACGTTATATTTATGATATGATTGCCCAACGATTTAACTAGTAGAATAAGAAGTAGCAAGTGGCACTTCCCAAACTTGCTGCTTTTTTATTTGTTATAAATGGAAATACTTGAAGCGGAGATTTTTACTAGTAGTTCACAAGCATTTTTGATAAAATTTATCCTTTCTTCTTTTATTTTCAGCTCAAACTTGGTAATGTATGTCATGCAGGAAAGGAAAAGGTGACAAGATGAATAAAGTATTTATTGCACTACTACTTGTAACAGCACTTGCTGCAATTGAGGGTACGATTGTTAGTACTGCTATTCCAAGCATAACAGCCGATTTATTAGGCGTAGACTTGATAAGCTGGATTTATTCCGCTTATTTATTAGCTTCGGCCATTGCTGCGATTATTTTTGGAAAGTTAGCCGATTTATTTGGGCGTAAACGGATGATTATTACAGGCATCATTATTTTTTTACTAGGTTCCATGTTATGTGGTTTAGCGCAATCGATGGAGCAATTAATTGTCTTTCGTGCAATCCAAGGTATTGGCGCAGGTTCAATTTTACCAATTACATTAACAATGGTCGGTGAGCTATTTAAGACCGAAAAGGCGCGTGCTAAAGGACAAAGCTATTTAAGTATGGTATGGGGAGTATCTGGCGTGGTTGGTCCATTATTTGGAGGATTTATTGTTGATCAGGTATCTTGGCATTTTATTTTTTTCATTAATGTACCATTTGGCTTAGCCTCTATTTATTTAATTGTCAAACATTATCAAGAACAATTGGAGACAGTGAAGCGTAAAATTGATTACTTAGGCGCTGCGTTATTTACAATTGGAATGGTTTCGCTATTATATGTTATTATCGATAACAGCAAAACACAGGCTTGGTTATCGAGCCAATCACTTCTTATGTACGGAGTTGCTGCTGTACTTTTAGGTATTTTTATATGGGTGGAGCTACGCGCAGAAGAGCCAATCATTCCGTTAACGTTGTTTAAAAATGGTCGCCTAATGGTCATTAATGCATTAACATTAAGCGGAATGTCTATTGTGATTGGTGTGACAGTTTATATTCCGATATTTGCACAAAGTGTGCTAGGGAAAAATGCAACGCAAGCAGGTTTATTATTAACACCGATGTCTATTTTCTGGACAGTGAACTCTATTATGGCAGGTTATTTAATCGGACGTTTAACAAATAAACGCATTATTCAAATGGGTACAATTTTACTGGTTATAGGTACACTATTACTAACAAGACTGTCTTCAGGTTCTAGCGATTTCAGTGCTTATTTCGCTTCATCATTAATCGGACTAGGGATGGGCTTTATCATGCCAATGTTGATGATTTCCATTCAAAAGGTGGCAAACCCGAAACAGCTCGGTATATCCATTGGTCTAAACTCTTTTACCAATACATTTAGTCAAGCGGTTGGTGCGGCACTATTTGGAATGATTTTTAACCTGACAACAAGTGAAAAAATGGCTTCATTAGGAAAAGGTGAAATACAATTAAATGGTGAATTTGCAAAAGGAGGCTTTAGTGTAGGTGAGGTAAGCTTTTTAAAGGAAACGATTGCCAATGGTGTAAGCTATGTATATATAGCTGCCTTTGTTTTTGGCATTTTAGCCCTTGTTTTCTCCTTCTTTATAGCAACAAAATCTAAAGAGCATGCATAGTAAAATTGCTTTTTTGCAATCTTGAAATAATAAAAATCCACTTCACATTTTGTGAGAAGGGACATTGGACGCATAAGGTCTTTTGCTTTTCTCGCAAAATATTAGGTGGATTTTTCACTTGATTAAGTATTGGATGCAATGACATTCCAGTGTCATTTGTTGGGTAATTCTGTCAGGTATTTAGCTAAATGTGAAATAGGCGTACTGTCTAGCAATGAAGGCTCAGTTTCATTTTCTTTTAAAATATTGATCTCTTTATTCAGTCGCTCCATTTTTCGATCTAACTCTGCTGCTTGTAGAGCGGCTTCTTTTAATTCAATTCGAATATGCTCTGGTACTTCCTTGTTATACTTATAATAAATTTTATGCTCTAAGCTTGCCCAAAAATCCATTGCTATTGTACGGATTTGAATCTCTGTATATACCTTCTCCATATGGTCGGACATAAAAATAGGAATTTTGATAATGAGATGTAAGCTTTGATAGCCATTGTCCTTTGGATAGGCAATATAATCCTTTACATCTACAATTTCAATATCATGTTGTGCCTGTAGCATAGCGCTTACTTTATAAATATCCTCTACAAAGGAGCATGTAATTCTGACCCCAGCAATATCCCTTATATTTTCGCGAATATCTTCAATGGATGGTTCAATGCTCTTTTTCTTTATTTTCATTAATATACTTTTTGGTGATTTTATTCGGGTTGAAACATGTTCTATTGGATTGTATTCATGAATTAGCTTAAATTCTTCTTGTAAAATATTAATTTTGGTTTCAATTTCCTGTAAAGCGAATTTATATGCTAAAAAGAAACGTGTTAGCTCTATTTGTAAGTTTTTAAAAGTTATTGCCTCAAGCTCGTTTTTCATGCTATCTTAAATCCTTTCTTCCAAACGGTTAATTACCTCTTTTATCTAAAGCTTATCAAAAAAAGCTAAAAAATAGAAATATGTACGCTGATAAATAAAAATACACTAACATTTGTAAGAGTTTGGAAAATATGACCGATTATGAGTTTTAAGAAAAGTTTATGTTAGAGAGAAAAGACATAATCTGGTCTAAACCTTAAAAGCGCTAGAAATCAAACTTTAATTTCTAGCGCTTTACTGAAGTGAAACTTGATAAGTTTAAAATATACTTACAACCTGGTCAAAGGTTTAAATCACTATTTCTGCATTTAAATTGTAGCGTTTATTAAATTCATCAACAAAAATTTGTAAGTCTATATAAGTGCCTATATAAGGCTCTGTTTCCTGATCGCGTAGGAAGCCGCATGTTGCCTTTAAGGATTTGGAAAACTCTAGTAGCATCTGCTCATTATCTAGCTGTACATGCAAGGAGCGTGAATTATCCATAGTATTTACCTTAAAGTACTTGCCGTCTATAATACGCTCTAAATTTGTTTCTTGAAAAGGAAAAATAATATCTTTATAAATTAATTTCACAATACCCCGCCCTTTTTACAATAGTTTACTACATCTACATATGGTAATTCTCCGCCAAAAATTGAAAGGGCACTTCCAATTGTCACGTGAAGTTTACCATTCGCTAACTTCGTGAATTTCTCTAAGTCCTCAATGGAACGGATCCCTCCAGCATATGTTGTTGGGATAGTAGTCCATGCTGCTAGATCACGTACTAAGCTTTCCTGCATACCACCTTTTTTTCCTTCCACATCAACCGCATGAATGAGCAGCTCATCACAGAAATTTTCAATATAAGCGATGGACGCAGCATTGACCTCGAAATCACTAAATTTTGTCCATTTATCAGTAACAACATACCATTTATCATTGCGCATTCGACAGCTTAAATCGATGACTAAATGCTGTTTGCCAATTTTTTGTACGAGTTCCATCAGTCGATCCATATCAAGCTTGCCATCATGAAAAATAAAAGAAGTCACAATTACATGCGAAGCGCCAGCATCAATATACTTTTTGGCATTTTTTGTAGTAATTCCACCACCTACTTGTAGACCATGAGGATAAGCTGCAAGCGCTGTTAATGCAGCCTCGTCATTTCCTTCACCGAGCATTATAACGTGACCACCTGTTAATTGATCCTGAGCAAACATTTTTGCATAATAACTAGAGTCATGATTGGAAATAAAATTTTCAATGACTTTTTGATCTGCATGTCCCAATGTGCTCCCCACAATTTGCTTTACTTTGCCATCGTGTAAATCGATGCAAGGTCTAAATTCCAATAGCTTCACAATCCTTCCGTGCAACAAAATTTCACCTTTATCATAGCATGGAAAGATTGATAAAAGATGCGAAATATCAATTGTCAAAATAATGTTAAAAGAATTGAGTGAATTCTCTTTTTAAACGATTATTAGCACTATATTGTGGTAAAATAAAAAGATTGAATCGCACATGAAAGGACGAATTGACAATGGCTGAGAATCTTGATTTATTTGAACTAAATAAATTTTTTATACTCGGACGTCCAATCGTCTCTATCTTTCATAATGCTCAAAATATGTATTCGATTGTTCGTGTGAAAATTCAAGAGACCAATTTACAATATGAAGATAAAGAAATCATTGTTGTCGGCTATTTTCCGCCATTACAAATGGATGAACAATATCGTTTTACAGGTTTATTGAGACAGCATCCAAAATACGGTGTACAATTTCAAATTGAGACGTTTACCAAAGAGGTACCAGCAACAGAGCAAGGAATCATTCATTACCTATCAAGTGATTTATTTGTTGGTATTGGAAAAAAAACGGCTGAAACAATTGTAGAGAAACTTGGAGCCAATGCTCTACGTCTAATTTTGGAGGACCCAAATGCGCTTGATAGTGTCCCTCGTCTATCAGCCGAAAAAAAAGAGGTTATCCACCGTACAATCGAACAAAATTTAGGTCTTGAGCGAGTAATGATCCAGTTAAATGAATGGGGATTTGGACCTCAGCTCGGTATGAAAATTTACCAAACATATCGCACTGATGCCATTGAGCTTCTAACAGAAAATCCATATCGTCTAATTGAAGATGTTGAAGGTGTGGGATTCGTTCGTGCAGATGAGCTAGGTGCAAAATTAGGGATTACTGGTAATCATCCAGACCGTATTAAGGCCGCTATTTTACATATTCTAAATACAGCAGCTTTATCAGAGGGGCATGTGTTTTTAGATGCTGAGCAAGTTTTGCCCTTAGTAAAAGATATGCTAGAGCAAAGCCAACGAGAGGAAATACCATTTGAGGCAATATCAAAGGCCTGTATTGAATTACGTGAGGAAAGTAAAATTTGTGGGGAAGAAACAAGGCTGTATTTACCGTCTCTTTATTTTTCAGAAGTAGGAATCGCCTCTAAAATAGTGTCATTAATTGAACGGAATAAGAAAGCTGAGCATTTTAGTAGGGACGAAATTCGGAAAGCGATTGGAGAAACAGAGGACTTACTTCATGTGACCTATGCCGAAACACAGGCCAATGCTATTGAACAGGCCTTAAACTCGGCTGTTATGATTTTAACAGGTGGTCCAGGTACCGGTAAAACAACGGTTGTACGAGGAGTAGTGGAAGTATATGCAAAGCTTCATGGTTTATCATTAAATCCAAAGGAATATGCGCAAAAAGAAGAACCCTTTCCCATTATTTTATGCGCTCCTACAGGTCGTGCTGCTAAGCGTTTATCGGAATCAACAGAACTTCCTGCAATGACCATTCATCGATTATTAGGATTTACTGGACAAGAAAAGGAAGAGGAAACAGAGCGTGAGGTTACAGGAAAGCTCATCATTGTTGATGAAATGTCAATGGTGGATACTTGGCTTGCTCATCAATTATTGAAAGCTCTACATGAGGAAGTTCAAGTTATATTTGTGGGTGATCAGGATCAGCTCCCTCCAGTAGGACCTGGACAGGTGTTAAAGGATTTATTGGCCTCGCATCAAATTCCAACTGTTGAATTAACTGAAGTGTATAGACAGGCTGAGGGCTCAACTATTATTGAACTTGCCCATCAAATTAAACGCGGTACAATCCCAAATGATTTATCGGTAAAAACGTCTGACCGCTCCTTTATTAAAGCCTCCTCAGATCAAGTAGCAAGTGTTGTTACACAGGTTGTAAAGAGTGCAGTTGCGAAAGGACAAGAAATTCGCAATATTCAAGTGTTAGCACCAATGTACAAGGGACCAGCAGGCATTGATAACCTGAATAAAATGATTCAAGAGCTCATAAATCCAAACGATACTGGTTCTAGAAAAGAGCTTGTCTTTGGTGATGTAACCTATCGTATCAAGGATAAAGTATTACAGCTTGTCAATCAGCCGGAAAGCAATGTTTTTAATGGAGATATGGGTGAAGTCATCAGTATTATAAAGGCGAAGGAAACTATCGAGAAACAGGATTTACTTGTTGTTTCTTTTGACGGCATTGAAGTAACCTATCAGCGCAGTGACCTCAATCAATTGACACTCGCCTATTGTTGTTCCATTCATAAATCACAAGGCTCGGAATTTCAGACAGTAATTATGCCAGTAGTTCGAGGCTATTCTAAAATGCTGCGTCGTAATCTGCTATATACTGGTATAACCCGTGCGAAAAACTTTCTGATTTTATGTGGTGAGCCAGAAGTGCTCGCAGATGGCTTACAGCGTACAGATGATCTACAGCGCTTTACTTCTTTACGTGCAAGACTTAATCCAATGGATATTGCAGAGGAAATAACTGAAAAAGAAGCAGTAGCAGTGGAAATAGATGAAGAGCCGAAAAAAGATGTAAAGTTAACGGTTGAAACAGAACCGTTGATCCATCCAATGATTGGAATGGACGGGGTTTCACCGTACGATTTTTTAGATGACTAAAGAGGATTAAAATATTTGAGGTGAAGAAAGTGAAACGCATCGTATTATTGCTTCTATTCATGATGATCCTACCTTTTGCTGGAAAAGTATATGCAAATAATATGATTATCCAAGTGAATGAAGAAGCAACTGTCTTTGATAATCGTTCAGGCTCACTCGTACAGGTGGGCACATTATCAGCTGGACAAACCTTTGAAGTAACTAAAGATTATGGGGCTAACTGGTGGCAAATACGTTGGGCAGGTTACTATGGGTATGTTGATAAGCGTTATACAACAGTTGTACCAGCAACAACCTATAAAAACAAAGTCCCAATGGTAGCAACAATAAAGGATTATATTGTTCCAACCCGCGTTGCTCCAATTTTTGATAATAGCGGTAATAAGCTTGTACAATTTGCAACCCTTTCAGAGGGAGTTCGTTTTCCTATTTATAATAAAATGGGGGATTGGTATGGCATAGCAGTGAATGGACGGTTAGGATTTGTACATAGTAATTTTGTTGAAGAAGAACAAGGACAGGAGACTACGAATCCAAATAACACAAAACCTGTTGAAAAGCCTACCCCGACCCCACCACCTCCTAGTAAGCAAAATGGTTATATGCAGGCTTTAGAAAATGTCACTCTCTATGACCTACGTCGAGACAAGCCAATGACTATTATCCTATTACTGAAGGGGCAACAGCTTGAGGTTGTTGATGCATCAGACGAAACATATGTAAAGGTTCGATGGGGGCAAACCTATCTTTATGCAGAAAAAAATAAATTAAAATTAATGAATACACCTTCTTATAAAAATATTGGGAAGGACCATGCTGTAAAAAATGAGTATTTCATCCCGATTTCTGCAAACAGTGAGATTTATGACTGTACCAATAAAACATTAACCCCTTTTGCTAAGCTAGATACAAACCGTCGTTACCCAATTTTACGAAAAGAGGGCAGCTGGTATGTAACAGTTATTGGGGGACGTGAGGGGTATATCCATAGCTCAAAAGTAGCGCTTGATCGTGGTGTTCCTGTTATGATGTATCATCATTTTTTAAAGGAACATGAGCTGGGCCGCTTTAAAAATGTCAGCACAACGATGACGGATGTACAATTTACAAGAGAAATGCAGTATTTAAAAACTAAAAACTATGAAACGATTACTACGGATGAACTATTGCGTTTTATGCGCAATGAAATTACATTACCGGCTTATTCCATTGTCTTAACCTTTGATGATGGCTTGCTTTCAACACGTGAATATGCTTATTCAGTTCTTCAAAAGAATGGCTTCAAAGCTACCCAGTTTTTAATTACATCACGCAATGAAAGTTCATCAGCTGAGCAAATGTTTAATTATGACGACCTGCAGGCACTTTCCCGTCAGGATATTGAAAATATGCAAGATGTCTTTTCCTATGGCTCCCATACTTACAACCTACATGATTTAATAGGAAATAAAGGGAAAATGCTACTAATTCCATACCATGAAGTAGTGCAGGATTTAAAACAAAGCTTAACGCTTATCCCTGAAGCAAAAGCATTTGCATATCCATTTGGACAATATACGTCGAATACAATTTATGCAGTAAAAGAAGCAGGATTTGTCATGGCGTTTTCAACACAACCTGGCTATAATAAGCCGTATGATGATGTGTATCAAATT
>Ga0213828_1000399_pt1 | contig 42997 bp, 37 predicted proteins | sample MC6MC0897MG_FD_180664 | JGI IMG/M metagenome (GOLD analysis project Ga0213828, IMG submission 180664) | Enriched soil aggregate microbial communities from Iowa State University, Ames, United States - MC6-MC0897-MG | ecosystem: Environmental > Terrestrial > Soil > Unclassified | place: USA: Iowa...
CGAGCACAAGCTGGAGCAGCCGCACTTCATCACCCAGTACCCGTTCGAAGTGTCGCCGCTGGCCCGTCGTAACGACGACAACCCGAACGTCACTGACCGTTTCGAGCTGTTCATCGGTGGCCGTGAAATCGCCAACGCCTACTCCGAGTTGAACGACGCGGAAGACCAGGCCGAGCGTTTCATGGCGCAGGTGGCCGACAAGGATGCAGGTGACGACGAAGCCATGCATTACGACGCCGACTTCGTTCGCGCGCTGGAATACGGCATGCCGCCGACAGCGGGTGAGGGCATTGGTATCGACCGTCTGGTGATGCTGCTGACCAACTCGCCGTCGATCCGCGACGTCATCCTGTTCCCGCACATGCGGCCGCAAGCATAAGCGCTGTAAAACAAGCCGCCTGAGCAGGGCGGCTTTTTTTTGTCTATTACAGTCACGCAGGCCAACGGTAGGAGCGTGGCTTGTCCCGCGATCGGCGACGAAGTCGTCGCAAAACCGGCGATGCGGTGTATCAGGAAAACCGTGTGCTCAGGGTTTACGACGGGTTCCCCGCCGATCGCGGGACAAGCCACGCTCCTACGGGCTCCGCGCCTGCCAGTCATTCAAAGAGGAAAACCTGTCGTGAATCGTACGATCGCTCAAAAGGGAGCCGCTGGCCTTGCCACGGCAGTCGCACAGAGTGTTCAGTATCAAGGCCGCAAGGCGAGCCGACAGGGAAGCGAACAGCGCCGACAGCAGATTCTCGATGCCGCCATGCGCATTCTCATTCGTGACGGCGTCCGTGCCGTGCGTCACCGTGCCGTGGCCGCCGAAGCGCAAGTGCCGCTGTCGGCCACCACTTATTACTTCAAGGACATCGACGACCTGCTCACCGATGCCTTTGCCCAATACGTCGAGCGCAGCGCGGCCTACATGGCCAAGCTGTGGACCAACACCGAAACCCTGCTGCGCGAAATGGTCGCGCGCAACGACGGCAGTGCCGATGCCCGCGCGCGGCTGGCGGACGAGATCGCGCGCATGACCCTGGACTACGTGCGCCATCAGTTGCTGACGCGTCGCGATCAGTTGATCGCCGAGCACGCGTTCCGCCTGGAAGCGCTGATCAACCCGCGGCTGGCGCCTCTGGTCAGCGCCCACCAGCAGATTCTGTTGCAGGGAAGCGCCCAGTTTCTCGAGGTTATGGGCTCGGCCCAACCGCAAGTGGATGCGCAAGTGTTGACGGGGATTATCGGGCGGATGGAATATCAGGGCTTGCTCGAGGGGCCGCGTCCCGACGCAGACGATGAAATGCTCGCTATTCTTACCCGCCAGATGCATCTGGTGCTGGGCACCGCCAAGCCAATGGTGGGCTGCAACGCTTAATTTCAGAGCTCGGTGTCGAGGGCTCACCTTCAGGAGAAGCGATGAAAGTCTGGAGCGTCTTGCTCGCCTTGTCGTTCGCGCTGTTGAGCGGATGTCTGGTGACTTTCAAGGACCCTATTCCCACGAGCGACACCGCGCCGCCCAAACTGCTCGGCACCTGGACCAGCAAGAACGCCTGGGGCGAGCCGCTGGAGCTGGAAATAAGCCGCGCTGGAGCCAATCTGTACAAGGCCGTCAGCTACCGCAAGGGGGATCGCAAGAACCGCGACGAGTACACCTTCACGGTGTCGCGCCATGGCAGCCGCTGGTACGTGTCGGCGGCGTTGCCCGAGAAGTACGGCGCTAATTACGTCATCGCCGGCTTCGACCTGGTCGACAACGATAACGCGGCCGACGAACTGGTGGTCTATGACCTGGACCTGGAACGGATGCAGCAGTTGATCGAGCAGAAAACGTTCGAAGGCCAGCCGATTGAAACCGAGAAGGGTGACGGCGTACTGATCACCACCTCCATGGACAAGGTGTTCGCCTATCTGGACGACACCGCCAATTCCGATGTCTTTCTCAAGGCAGCTCAATATCAGCGCATGACCAAATAGCGCTAAAGGTCAATCAAAGGGGTACTGGGTGGACGATTACCAGCAGACCATTCGCACGCTGTCCGATCGTATCGTGTTCGCGCAAACGCCGATCCGTGTACTCGATGCGGTGAAGTGGGACGACAGCATCCGCAAGAATTTTCTTTCCGCCAAGGGCAAGCAACTGCCCGAAATCGATCGGGCCTACTACGAGAATCGCCCGTTGGGTTTTGATTCCGGCGCGTTGAAGCTGGAATTTCAGAACATCGAACGCGACATCACCCGGCAACTGGGGCAGTTCAACCCGGTCGGGCAGATCATGCGCCGCATGTGCAAGGAGTACCGGATGGTCATCCGGATGCTCGAAGCCCGCGGCACACCGGATTTCGGCCTGATCTCCCAAGAGTTGTACGGCGCGGCGTCCGATGCGTTTCATGCCGGAGATCCGACGCTGGCCGACCTTGGCCTGATGCTGTCCGATTACCTGAACAACATCGCCGGGCGCGGTGACCTCAAGGACGAACCGAAGATTCTGACGGCGAAAGACGCCGTTGCCATGCTGCAAAGCCGGTTGAATCGCACCTTCGGCGAGGCGGAAGAAACCATCCGCGTGTTCGAGTCCGACGGTATCGTCGCGGACGCGGCGGCGGGCGCCGATTACATCAAGATCCGCAGCGACGCGATGTTCAACGAGCGCGATGTGCGGGCGCTGGAGGTCCATGAAGGCCTTGTGCACGTGGGCACGACCCTGAACGGTCAGAACCAGCCGATCTGCACCTTCCTCGCGAAAGGGCCGCCCTCGTCGACCGTAACCCAGGAAGGCCTGGCGATTCTGATGGAAGTCATCGGCTTCGCTTCCTACCCAAGCCGCCTGCGCAAGCTGACCAACCGCACCCGTGCGATTCATATGGCCGAGGAAGGCGCTGATTTCCTTCAGGTGTTCGAGTTCTACCGTGAGCAGGGCTTCGGCATGCCGGAAAGCTACGGCAACGCCAGCCGCGTTTTCCGGGGTTCTGTGCCTAACGGTCTGCCGTTCACCAAGGACCTGTCCTATCTCAAGGGCTTCATCATGGTTTACAACTACATCCAGTTGGCCGTGAGGAAGGGCAAGCTTGAACAGGTGCCGTTGCTGTTCTGCGGCAAGACCACGCTCGAAGACATGCGTACGTTGCGCCAGTTGGTGGACGAAGGGCTGGTGGTGCCGCCCAAATACCTCCCGGAACAGTTCCGCGACATGAACGCATTGTCGGCCTGGATGTGCTTCTCCAACTTCCTCAACCACCTGAGCCTGGACCGGATCGAGGCGGATTACTCGAATATTCTCTGATTGCTTTCCCGTAAGAGGGATCAATCGAAGGTATTCCCTGTAGGCGTGAGCGTGCTCGCGCCTACCGTTGTCCATATCGGTCTGGATAATTCGAATAAAAGGACATCGCTTGAAGCCTCTGCTCACGCTGCTGCTGTTCTTGTCCCTCACCGGTTGCAGCGAACTGCTGTTCTACCCGGAGCGAGACGTCCCCCTGACCCCGGAAAAGGCTCACCTGCCGTACCGTGATCTGACCCTGACGACCGCCGACGGCAAAAAGCTCAATGCCTGGTTTCTGCCGGCGAAAGAGGGCGTCCCTATCAAGGGCACGGTGCTGCACCTGCACGGCAACGGCGGCAACATGGCCTGGCACCTGAGCGGCAGCTATTGGCTTCCCGAGCAGGGGTATCAGGTGCTGTTGCTGGACTATCGCGGCTATGGCCATTCCGAAGGCGACCCCAGCCTGCCTGCGGTCTATCAGGACATCGACGCGGCGTTCGACTGGCTGAACAAAGCGCCCGAGGTGCAGGGTAAGCCGCTGGTGGTGTTGGGGCAGAGCATCGGTGGTGCACTGGGGGTTCACTACCTTTCCGAGCATCCGCAACAGCGCTCCCGGGTGAAAGCCTTGGTGCTGGACGGTGTGCCAGCCAGCTATCGCGAAGTGGCGCGCTACACGTTAAGCACGTCGTGGCTCACGTGGGCCTTCAAGCGGCCATTGTCGTGGGTGATTCCCGACAGCGACAGCGCAATCAATGGCATTACGCAGATCAAAGGAACGCCGATGCTGCTGTTCCAGAGCCTCGACGACACGCAAGTGCCCTTATACAACGGCATCAGCCTGTACCAGTCCGCACCGTTGCCACGAGTCTTGCAATTGACGCGAGGGCCGCACGTGCAGACCTTCGAGGACCCGACCTGGCGTGAAGTCATGGTCCGGTATCTGGACGACCCGCAACATTTCAATGGCCTGCGGCGTCTGGCGGAGATTCCCAATTACCCTGATCCTGATGCGAGCAAGAACACCTCCTCTGCGCCATCGGAAACGCAACCGGCAGAGAGTTCGAAATGAGTGACGAGCGTAATGTGATCCCGCAGATTCTGACCGGCATTGGCTGTATTTTCTTGACCGTCGGGACATTGTGGTACTACGGGTATCTGCATTTTGCGAAGCCTGAGGATGCGTTGCAGTTGAGCGAGTTCACGATGCTCAAGACGGTGCCGGGGGAGGACTATAAAGTCGCGCTGGAGCCGGCGCCGCAGGTGGCTCAGTGTATCGACGGGGTGATGGTGTTGTTCGATACCGAGCAGAAGGGGCTGACCGGGGTGTTGGTGAATGATCGCAAGCAGGCGGTGAGGTGCATGGGGCAGGAGACGCCGCAGAAGGTGCAGTGATTTATGTGCTGCGTTTTTTGGGACGTTTAGGTTATTGATCGTTCCCACGCTCCGCGTGGTAACGCATCGACTGACGCTCCGCGTCGACTTGGACGCAGAGCGTCTTGCCCTGCATTCCCACGCGGAGCGTGGGAACGATCAAGCTGACGCGTTAGCTGTAGGAGCGCGCTTGCCCGCGATCTGCCGCGCAGCGGTAGCAAAACCAGGCGACTCGATTCTGGCTGAAACCCCGCATGCACAGGTCTCTCTGGTCGTTTGATCGTACCCACTCTCCGCGTGGTAACGCATCGATTGACGCTCCGCGTCGACTGGGACGCAGAGCGTCTTGCCATGCATTCCCACGCGGAGCGTGGGAACGATCAAGCTGACGCGTTAGCTGTAGGAGCGCGCTTGCCCGCGATCTGCCGCGCAGCGGTAGCAAAACCAGGCGACTCGATTCTGACTGACACCCCGCATGCGCAGGTCTCTCTGGTCGTTTGATCGTACCCACTCTCCGCGTGGTAACGCATCGATTGACGCTCCGCGTCGACTGGGACGCAGAGCGTCTTGCCCTGCATTCCCACGCGGAGCGTGGGAACGATCAAGCTGTCGCGTTAGCTGTAGGAGCGTGGCTTGTCCCGCGATCTGCCGCGCAGCGGTAGCAAAATCGGACAACTCGGATTACCTGACACGCCGTATGCGCCGGTTTTGCTGCCGGTTCCCGGCAGATCGCGGGACAAGCCGCGCTCCTACGCCTTCGGCAGAATCAAAAGCGGAGCAGTGCACTGCTCCTGCCCTTGCTTTTGATCTTCATACCGAGAAAGTCCAGACGACACAAAACGAGATGACACAACTTCAACCCCACCAAAAAACGCCCCCACAAACACCCATAAAAAAGCCCCATCTGCATCCACAGACGGGGCTCTCTGACTTACAGCGGCAATCACATCACCGCATCATCCCGATCACTGCATCGAAGAACGCGGCGCAACCGGCTGGTTGTCGTTGGAAATGGTCACTTCCACACGACGGTTCATTGCACGGCCCGAAGCGCTGGCGTTATCCGCCACCGGGTACTCCTTGCCATAACCCTGTGCGACCACACGGTCCATGGCCACGCCCATCTTCACCAGTGCCATACGCACCGAGTTCGCGCGGCGCTCGGACAGCGACTGGTTGTAGGTCGCCGAACCGGTGCTGTCGGTGTAGCCCTCGACGATCACCTTGCGATCAGGGTTTTCCGACAGGAACTGCGCCAGCTTGTTCACGTTCACCAGGCCCGCCGACTTCAGCTCAGCCTTGTTCAGGTCAAACAGCACGTCGCCGAAGGTCACCAGCGTACCGCGCTCGGTCTGCTTGGCGTTCAAGCTGTTCTGCAGTTGCTTGATCTGAGCATCGCGAGCATCCAGACGCGCCTGGGCACGTTGGGCCGATGCGTTTTTCAGATCGTTCTCAGCTGTCTTCAGATTGATTGTCTGCTTCGCCAGCTCGACGCGCTGGTTGGTCAGGTAAGCCAGCTGGTCGACTTTCTTTTCGTCGTCATGATTGCGATACGCGGCGTCTGCCTTGTCCAGCCATTCGCTGGCGTCTTTGGTTTCCAGTGCCGCCAGTTCAGTGGCTTTTGGATTGCTTTGCAGCGCCGAGTAGTTGGTCCGGGCTTGTTCCAGGTTCACGTTAGGTTGCGAAGAGCAGGCAGCCAGACCAACGCTCAGGGCCAGCAGGGCAGGGATCAGTACTTGTTTACGCATGATGGTTTCTTCCTTTAAATCAATGGCCAATGCATGAAAGGCGAAGGGTTACTGGCTGACCGGCTGAGCCTGGCGCATGCCTTCTTCACGCAGTTCATTGACGCCCTGACGAGCATCCTGCACCGCTTTCTGTGCCTTGGCGGCCTGAGCCTTACGCTCGGCTACACGAGCGTCCCATTCGGCTTGCTCGGCATATTTGCGGGCTTCGTCGTATTTCTTTTCCTGCATGGCCAGTTCGGCCTGCTTGAACTTGTCCTGGGCGGATTTCATTTCCACCGCTGCGTACTCGGTACCGCCTGCAGTAACGGCTGCGTTCACTGCGGATTGGGTGACGGCATATTGCTCGCTGGGCGGGTTGCCTGCGCAACCGGCGAGCAGGAAGCTGGTGCCCAGAGCCAGCGCGGCCAGTTTCAGCCCGCGCAGGCCATTGAACGTGGTTTTGGCAGTGCTGATATTCATGGTGGTCAACTCCATTTTGAAACTCCTGAAAAACACGTTGTTTTCCATTTCAGTCATGGGCCTGGCGGCTGGATGACGGGGTCATGTATCCGCTGCCATCTGTCGGCTTTTTCTGTAATGGCTAAAGGCTCGGACCTGAGCAGTTTTTGAATAGTTCAGCGTTTTTTAGCCATCTGACTGGATGGATTTTTACAAAGTGAGAAATTGGCGCTGCAAAATTGGCACAAAAAAAGACGCGCCAGGCCCATGGTAATGGGGTGGCGCGACTCCTTTTAACGCGCTGAAAACGACGTCGTAATCAGTGCTGCTGGCTGTCCTGCTGATCGGACAAATCCTGAAGAAAACGACGAGACAGCGCGAGGAAACGCGGTGTTGGACCGACATCTTCGTAGAGCGGATCGCCTTCTTCATCGGTGGCGACCACGTGCGAACCCTTGATATACGGAAAGCTGGCTTCCAGCTCTTCCAGGGCGGCGCCGATCAGCTCGCCCATTAATTCTTCCGGGGTGCGCTTGGGGTACATTTCAGCCAGCGCGGCCAGCCGTGCAGCGGCTTCGACATCCAGATGAACCGCATAGCCGGTCTTGGTCAGGCGACCCTTGGCGGTCTGTTCCCACTGTTTTGCGAGCTCACGAATTTTCATAAAGACCTCTTCGTACACCCGCGTGGTGGCGGGTTCAGGCGGATGTTCGAACCCTCGTGGGGTTCGCTGATGAGACTAGCTTGCTCCCGGCAGATGTGCGGCAAAGGGTTGCGCGCATGTATGAATTTGTCGCTCTATACACAGAGATAGAGGCAAAACTTACGAGGGCGTTCAGTTTCGAGTGATCGAACTGACTCAAGGCAGAACAAAAAAACGCTGAAGGAGAAGGCTGGATGGCTGATATCGATGCACGTTTGCGCGAGGACGTTCACCTGTTGGGCGAGCTGTTGGGCAACACCATCCGTGATCAGCACGGGGCTGATTTTCTCGAGAAGATCGAGCGTATCCGCAAGAGCGCCAAGGCCGGTCGACACGGCTCGACGCAAAGCACCGGGCAATTGAGCTCCAACCTTGAAAGCCTCGGTGAAGACGAACTGCTGCCGGTGGCGCGGGCGTTCAACCAGTTCTTGAACCTGGCCAACATCGCTGAGCAATACCAGCTCATCCATCGCCGCGATGACAGCAAGCCGCAACCCTTCGAGTCTCGCGTGCTGCCGGAATTGCTGGAGCGTCTCAAGCAATCCGGGCAATCCTCCGAAGCGCTGGCGCGCCAGCTCGGCAAGCTGGAAATCGAGCTGGTGCTCACCGCGCACCCCACCGAAGTCGCCCGCCGGACCTTGATCCAGAAATACGACGCCATCGCCGCGCAGCTCGCCGCCCTCGACCATCGTGACCTGAACCGCCTTGAGCGCGAGCAGATCACCGAGCGGCTGCAACGCCTGATCGCCGAAGCCTGGCACACCGAAGAGATCCGCCGCATTCGACCCACGCCCGTGGACGAAGCGAAGTGGGGATTTGCGGTGATCGAAAACTCGCTGTGGCAAGCCATTCCCAATTACCTGCGCAAAGCCGATCAGGCGCTGCACGCCGCGACGGGCCTGCATTTGCCACTCGAAGCCGCACCGATTCGCTTTGCCTCGTGGATGGGCGGTGACCGGGATGGCAACCCGAATGTCACCGCAGCTGTCACCCGTGAAGTGCTCTTGCTGGCGCGCTGGATGGCTGCCGATCTGTACCTGCGGGATGTCGATCAACTGGCGGCTGAGTTGTCGATGCAGCAGGCCAGCCCGGCGCTGATGGCGGCGGCGGGAGACAGTGCCGAGCCTTACCGCAGCGTGCTGAAAAAACTCCGCGAACGGCTGCGGGCCACCCGTAACTGGGCGCATGCCTCGTTGAGTGTCACGCAGCCTGCGCCTGAAGGTGTGCTGCACAACAATCGCGATCTGCTGGACCCGTTGCAGCTGTGTTTTCAGTCGCTGCATGAGTGCGGCATGGGCGTGATCGCCGACGGTCCGTTGCTGGATTGCCTGCGTCGCGCTGTGACGTTCGGACTGTTTCTGGTCAAGCTCGACGTGCGTCAGGACTCCACGCGGCACAGCTCGGCGATGACCGAAATCACCGATTATCTGGGGCTTGGGCGCTACAACGAGTGGGATGAAGACGCGCGTCTCGAGTTTCTGTTGCGTGAGTTGAGCAATAAGCGTCCGCTGCTGCCCGCGCACTTCAAGCCCGCCGCCGATACGGCCGAAGTGCTGGCGACCTGTCGGGAAGTGGCCGCTGCGCCTGCCGCATCGCTGGGATCGTACGTGATCTCCATGGCCGGGGCGGCGTCCGATGTGCTGGCCGTACAACTGCTGTTGAAGGAAGCCGGATTGCAGCGCCCGATGCGCGTGGTGCCGTTGTTCGAAACCCTGGCCGACCTGGACAACGCCGGGCCGGTGATCGAGCACTTGCTGAGCCTGCCGGGCTATCGCCTGCGTTTGCACGGCCCGCAGGAAGTCATGATCGGTTACTCCGACTCGGCGAAGGATGCGGGCACGACAGCCGCCGCCTGGGCACAGTACCGGGCGCAGGAAAAACTGGTGGAGATCTGCCGCGCGCAACAGGTTGAACTGCTGCTGTTCCATGGTCGCGGTGGCACGGTAGGCCGGGGCGGTGGTCCGGCTCACGCGGCGATTCTGTCGCAGCCGCCGGGCTCGGTCGCCGGGCGTTTCCGCACCACCGAACAGGGCGAGATGATTCGCTTCAAGTTCGGCCTGCCGGACATCGCCGAACAAAACCTCAATCTGTATCTGGCGGCCGTGCTTGAAGCGACGCTGCAGCCGCCGCCAATGCCCGAGCCCGCCTGGCGCACGATGATGGATGAGCTGGCGGCGGATGGCGTCCGCGCGTATCGCGCCGTGGTGCGAGAAAACCCTGAATTCGTCGAGTATTTCCGCCAGGCAACGCCTGAGCAGGAGCTTGGTCGCCTGCCGCTGGGCAGTCGACCGGCCAAGCGTCGAGAGGGTGGCGTCGAGAGCTTGCGGGCGATTCCGTGGATCTTCGCCTGGACCCAGACACGCTTGATGCTACCTGCCTGGTTGGGTTGGGAAGACGCCTTGAGCAAAGCCCTCAAGCGAGGCGAAGGCGAGCTTCTGGCGCAGATGCGTGAGCAGTGGCCGTTTTTCCGGACGCGGATCGACATGCTGGAGATGGTGCTCGCCAAGGCCGACAGCGACATCGCGCAACTCTACGACGAGCGTCTGGTGGAGCCGGGACTGCAGCATTTAGGTGCGCATTTGCGCGACCTATTGTCGCAGGCCTGCAGTGTGGTGCTGGGGCTGACCGGCCAGTCGCAGTTGCTGGCGCACAGTCCTGAAACCCTGGAATTCATCAGCCTGCGCAACACCTACCTCGATCCGCTTCATCTATTGCAAGCCGAGTTGCTGGCGCGATCCCGTGCTCAGGACGCCAGTCTGGACAGTCCTTTGGTGCAGGCCCTGTTGGTGTCTGTCGCAGGCATTGCCGCCGGTTTGCGCAACACGGGCTAAGGTGAGGGTATCCACGCGGATGAGGGCGAAAGCCTTCATCTCGCGGCGCGTGGGTGATCGGCGAAGGCGCATCGCTTTAAAGTTGCGCCAGGTCATACCCGTCTGTTGATCGTTGCCAAGCTACTGGTTTATCGCGGGTTACTGCGACTTTTGGCGTCTTGTGCGGCATGAATCGGCTGTGTATCTTGATCAGCCTTTGGCCGTTGGGTCAGTTAATTTTTTTGTGATTGGCCCCATTTAGGCGAATCCGACGAAATCTCTATAAAAATTGAGGAGCACAACAATGCGCGTGATTCTGCTGGGAGCTCCCGGGGCCGGTAAAGGTACTCAGGCAACGTTCATCACCAAGCAATTCGACATTCCGCAAATCTCCACCGGTGACATGCTGCGCGCAGCGGTCAAGGCGGGGACTGAACTGGGTCTGAAGGCCAAGAGCGTGATGGACAGCGGCGGTCTGGTCTCCGACGACCTGATCATCGGTCTGATCAAGGATCGCCTGTCGCAACCTGACTGCGCCAACGGCTGCCTGTTCGACGGTTTTCCGCGCACCATTCCTCAGGCTGAAGCCCTGAAGAATGCGGGCCTGGCGATCGATCACGTGGTAGAGATCAAGGTCGACGACGAAGAAATCGTCCAGCGCATTTCCGGCCGTCGTGTGCACGAAGGTTCGGGCCGCGTTTACCACACCATCCACAACCCGCCGAAAGTCGAAGGCATGGATGATGTGACGGGCGAGCCGCTGGTCCAGCGTAAAGACGACGTCGAAGAAACCGTACGTCATCGTCTGTCGGTCTATCACGCGCAGACCGAGCCTCTGGTCGAGTTCTACAAAAAGCTCGAAGAGAAGGACGGCACGCCGAAGTTCAGCAGCATTCCGGGTGTCGGCTCGGTCGAGCAGATCACCTCGAAAGTGAAGGAAGCACTGGCCTGATCGTTTGATCGGTGCAGCGAACAACGGCCCGCTTGCGGGCCGTTGTTGTTTATAATGCGGCACGTTTTTGTCTAACCCTCTTTTGCACAACCGTGGAAAACCCGATGACGACCCTGCTGGCCCTGGACACCGCCACTGAAGCCTGCTCAGTTGCTTTGCTGCACGACGGCAAAGTACTGACTCACTACGAGGTGATCCCGCGCCTGCACGCGCAGAAACTGTTGCCGATGATCAAGGACCTGCTGGCCGAAGCGGGTATCGGCCTGTCAGCGCTGGACGCCATTGCATTCGGTCGCGGCCCGGGTGCCTTCACTGGTGTGCGCATCGCTATTGGCGTGGTGCAGGGTCTTGCGTTTGGGCTCGATCGTCCGGTGCTTCCCGTTTCCAACCTGGCCGTACTGGCGCAGCGAGCGTTGCGCGAGCACGGCGTCAGCCAGGTCGCGGCGGCCATCGATGCGCGGATGGACGAAGTGTATTGGGGTTGCTACCGCGACATCGCGGGTGAAATGAAGCTGGTCGGCGAGGAAGCCGTGATGCCGCCGGAGCAGGCCGCGTTGCCCGCCGATGCTTCGGGAGAATGGTTCGGTGCTGGCACCGGTTGGGGCTACGCCGAGCGCATCCCGGTGACCCTGTCCGCTCAGGCCCCCGGCATGTTGCCCCACGCTCAGGACCTGCTGACGCTGGCGACCTTCGTCTGGCAGCGTGGCGAGGCCATCGTCGCTGACGATGCACAGCCTGTTTATCTGCGTGACAAGGTCGCGACGCCGAAAGCGCGTTGAACGGGTCTGCCAAGCTCGGACGCCTGTTGGAGTGAGGCCGAACCGAGTACGCGCATCAACCCGGACTCTGTAGGAGACGTCCGAGGTTACGAGGGCAGCGAATCCGAACCGCAAACACGCTCGATCTGCGACCCAAGTCACAGGATTTGCTACCGTTCGGCGACAAATGTTCATTTTCTGCTCGGTGGATTTAAACGTTTTGTAATAACTGTGGTCTAGTTATCGTTCGCGAGTTTGCTTAAGTGCGTTCCGTGAGATTAAATTGCCACTACAAGACGCCGAGTAAGCATCGATGCGGATTAATGGTCCTTCACAACGTTCGTACCCGATAAAGCGCAAGCCGCGCAAAGGCTCTGCGACAATCGACAACGCCTCTGAAGAAGTGATCGACGACGTTGAAGTCATTCCTCAGTCGTCCCGTCGTCAGACCGGCAGCACCGCCAACGTGCCGGCTCGCCAGCAAGACATCATTTTCCCCCGTGCCATGAGCACCCGTGTTGCCCACGCGTTGAGCAGCTACCTGACGACGTCCACCTTCGTCGACTGGGATCTTGAGGTCTCGGGGCTCGACCTTCACGTTTGAACGTCGCCAACCCGCCTTACTACATCGGTTGCCCGTCCTGGAGCGAAAACGCCTGGCGTCAGTCGTTGTACCCGGAAGACGCGCGCAGCACGGATTTCCTCGAGCTCTACGCTCAAGTCTTCAACGCCGTTGAAGGCAACACCACGTTCTATGCCCGCCCGGCTGCCACCACTGTGCAGCGCTGGGCGCAGGTCCTGCCTGAGCATTTTCGCTTCACCGCCAAGTTCCCCGGCGACATCAGCCATGCGGGCGACCTGCGCGAGCACCTGACTTCGGCCGAGGATTTCCTGACGTTGCTGGCGCCGCTCGGCGAGCGCGTTCAACCGTTGTGGTTGCAACTGTCCGCGAGCTTCACCCCGAACCGGCTCGGTGAACTGGCGGCCTTTATCGAGGCGCTGGAGGGTCGGTCGCTGGCGGTGGAAGTGCGAAACATGGCGTTCTTCAACAAAGGCGAAGAAGAGCGGATGCTCAACCGCCTGCTGCTCGACCGTGGCGTCGAGCGTATCTGCCTGGATTCGCGGCCGCTCTTTAGCTGTGTTTCCAGCGATCCGGCCGTCCTGCACGCGCAATCGAAAAAGCCGAAAGTCCCGCCACGTCCTGCTGCGTTGACGCCATTTCCCCAGGTGCGGTTTATCGGGCGCCCGGAGCTGGAGGCCAACGACAGTTTTATCGAGCAGTGGGCGCAGAAAGTCGCCGGATGGATAGAGGAAGGGCGCACGCCGTATGTCTTCTTGCACACCCCGGACAACATTCAGGCGCCGGACCTTGCACGACGTTTCCATCGGCAATTGATGACGTTGCTGCCGGGCTTGCCTGAACTGCCTGAGCTGGATCGTGGGCCGCAGGCGGAGCAACTCGGCCTGCTGTGAGGTCGATAGGGTGGACGTTCTCACTCTCCGGACACTTTGCCCATGCGCGGCTCGACTGTTTTCCTCGCCTTATTGTTGATCAGCGCCGGGATGGTTTTTTCCGTCTGGCGAGGTTGGCTTGACGTGCCCGAGCGGTGGAACCCTTGGGCGCCGCTCGATGTACGTGAGCCGCCAAACCTGCTGACACGCTTCAAGCTTTGGCGCCTGGAGGATGACCCCTTGCTCTGTGATCAGGCGTTGCAGACCTCGACACTGCGTTACGCCCATCAGGCCGACAGCGGCCCGGATGCCAAATGCCCGTTGAACGATACGCTGCGTATTCAGGGCGGCGACGTAACGTTAAGCAGCAGTTTTCTCTCCAGTTGTCGGCTCGCGGTGGCCTACGCGCTGTTCGATGTTCACGCACTGCAACCGGCGGCGCAGGCGGTGTTCGGGGAGAAGGTCGTACAGATCGATCATCTGGGCAGCTTCGCCTGTCGCAACGTTTATAACCGCAGCGAGGGAAGGCTCAGCCAGCATGCGTCAGCCAATGCGCTGGATATCGCAGGGTTTCGTCTGGCAGACGGCAGGCGGATTTCAGTACTCAAGGACTGGAAAGACGACGGGGACAACGGACGTTTTCTGAGGCTGGTCAGGGATGGCGCCTGCAAGCAGTTCAACACCGTCCTCGGCCCGGACTACAACGCCGCGCATCGGAATCACTTTCATGTGGACATGGGACGTTGGCAGGTTTGTCGATAGATGACAGAGGACCCTGTAGGAGCCTGCTTGCCCGCGATTGGATAGCTCATCTAACAAAGATGCAGCGCTGGAAATGCCCAATCGCGGACCAGCGCGCTCCTGGGTTTGAAGAGCGATTATTCGTCAGGCGGCGATACGCAGGTTCTGCAACACGATTGGACGTGCCCAGCCATTGTCGAACTCCAGATTGCGCTGTTGTTCGGTTATCTCTTCGGGGCTGTACGGCGTGGCGGGTTTGTCGGCCAGGTCCCATTCGAACTCGGCGATGGGCAGGAACAGAGGGCGTGGTTGAGGGCCAGGGCCGGGTTCAACGCTGTCGTCGTAAGGGTTGAGTACGGTTGGACGCACCCAACTGCTGTCGAACTCCAGATTGCGTTGTTGCTCAATCAGTTCGCTGGCGCTGAACGGCACAGCGGGTTTGTCGGCCAGGTCCCACTCGAATTCGGCGATGGGCAGAAACAAGGGCTCCGGCGGAGCGATTTCCTTGTCTTCGACGGGGCAGGCGCGCTGCTCGAAGATTTTGCTCAGGGTCCTGGCGCCGGCAATCGGCTCGCCGGTCATGCTGTCCGTTGCCGCGACGGCGCTGTAGGCCGGGGCAGTGCCCGCGTTATCGTCGACCTGTTGAGCCATTGCACGGGCAAACGCATCCTGCCAGAGCTGCGTGACGCCGCTCAGGGTTTCGGTATTGCGTACGCTGTAGTCGCCTGCGTACGTCAAATAACCTATCGATGATGTTTGCTGAATGTCTGACATAAGCGCTCAGTACATGCCGTGGCTCTGGCAAAATGCCGGATACATTCGTTATCGGCAGATGTTGCCAATCATTAAGAAAATTTGAGCGTGTGGAAACGATGAACGAGCAACAGGCGGGCAGCCGCATCCGGGTTGAAGCCCTGACCCCTGACTCTCAGGAAAAGGCGGCGCAGTGGGCCAGACGTCTTGGTCTGCCGCACGAGGATGCCGACGCCGACTTCGCGCTGCAAGTCAGCGACGATGGCTTGCAATTGCAGCAATTGGGTGACGATGCACCGGGCCCGGTCCGTGTGGATTTCGTGGAAGGCAAGGCGGCTCATCGGCGTCTGTTCGGCGGCGGCAGCGGGCAGATGATCGCTAAGGCCGTTGGCATCCAGCCAGGGGTTCGCCCCCGTGTGCTGGATGCGACGGCGGGGATGGGCAAGGATGCGTTCGTGCTCGCGAGCCTGGGGTGTGAAATGAGCCTCATCGAACGTCAACCGATCATCGCCGCGTTACTCGAAGACGGCCTGGCGCGGGGATCTCAGGACCTGGAAGTGGGCGGCATTATTGGTCAGATGCGCTTGTTGACGGGCAATTCCATCGAGCTGATGCGCAACTGGCAGGGTGAGCCACCGCAGGTGATCTATGTCGACCCGATGTTTCCACACCGTGAGAAAACGGCGCTGGTGAAGAAGGAAATGCGCCTGTTCCGGCCGTTGGTGGGCGATGACATGGACGCGCCGGCCTTGCTGGAAGCCGCTTTGGCCTTGGCCACTCACCGCGTGGTGGTCAAACGCCCACGCAAGGCGCCGTGCATCGAAGGCGTAAAGCCCAGCTATGCGCTGGACGGGAAATCCAGCCGCTATGACATCTATCCGAAGAAGGCGTTGAAGCCGTAATTCGCACCTCCAGCACCTGTAGGAGCGAATTCATTCGCGAAAGATTTGTCAGTCGCCGCACCTATGTTGACTGTACCGGCTCTTCGCGGATGAATTCGCTCCCACAGGATTTCGTACTTGATTCAAGTCGTAGAGCGGATCAGGTCTCGCCAGATAGCTTCAGGCCCGATACGCCCTCAAAAACAACGCCACCACTTCCCGCACATGCTGTTCACCGGTCTGTTCATCCGGCACGCCGCCGTTGCCGATCAGCAGTCGGAAATTGCACACGCCTTTGATCAAACTCAGGAAATGTCCGGCCGCGCTGACCGGTGAATCGAAGTGCAATCCCTCCGTGTCGTTCACCCGCGTCAGAAACCGCTCCATTTCATGCAGGATGCGTTGCGGCCCTGCCTCGAAGAAGACCTGTGAAAGCGCGGTGTCCTGAGTGCCCAAGGCGATCATCAGCCGGTGCAATTCAATCGATTCCGGGCTGTTGATCAGGGTCTGAAATCCCCTCGCAATACCCAGCAATACTTTTTCAACCGGTTCCGCCAGGCCGACTTCGACGAACAACTCAGGCAGCTGCTCCTCACAGCGCGCCACCACGGCGGCGGAAAAGAGCGTTTCCTTGTCGTTGAAATGGCTGTAGACGGTGAGCTTGGAAACCCCGGCCTCAGCGGCCACTGCATCCATGCTGGTGCTCGCATAACCGTTGCGCACGAACAGGTCTTTCGCGGCGTTGAGGATCGCCTGGCGCTTGGCCAGATCCTTTGGGCGACCGGGGCCGGTGGTGGATGTCGCGTCGGTCATTCGTTCTTCAGGCATAGGTGTTTTATTAGTGGACTGTTCAGTTCGGTAATTTTTAATATACTCGCCAGTACAATTATTCCAAGCCCTCACTCGCCAAGGTGCCACACCATGTTTCGCGATGCTTTGCTCCTCGTCGTGCCAATCAGCCTGGTGTCATTGCTGGCAGGTTGCGGCCAGGAAGTATCCGTCCCCGCCACTGTACGTCCGGCCATGGTAGTGCAACCGGTGCCGTCGTCCCAATCCATGGACAGCTATCCCGGTGAAGTTCGCGCCCGCTTCGAGCCGGAACTCGCGTTTCGTATTCCCGGCAAAGTCAGCAAGCGGTGGGTCGAAGAGGGCGAGCGCGTCAAAGCCAACCAGCCGCTGGCAGAGCTGGACGCCCAGGACGTACGTCTCCAGCTGGACGCCACGCGCGCACAAGTCGCCGCCGCCGAGGCCAATCTGCAGATGGTCCGCTCCGAGCGTGACCGTTACAAGACGCTGATGGAACGGCAGATGGTCAGCAAATCTCAGTACGACAACGCCGAAAACCTGTATCGCGCCGGCGATGCTCGCCTGCGGCAGCTCAAGGCCGAGTTGACGGTCGCCGACAATCAGACCGGTTATGCCGTGCTGCGTGCGTCGCAGGACGGAGTCATTGCCAAGCGTCTGGTGGAAGTGGGCCAAGTCGTGGCGGCCGGGCAAACGGTGTTCACCCTGGCCGCCGATGGCGAGCGCGAAGTGTCGATCAGCTTGCCCGAACAGAACTACGGACGTTTCAAGATTGGCGACCCGGTTTCGGTGGAGTTGTGGACGCAGCGTGAGCAACGTTTTCCGGGCCGTATTCGTGAACTGTCCCCGGCGGCCGATCCCCGCTCGCGGACCTTCGCCGCGCGCATCGCCTTCGCCGCAGGTAAGGTGCCCGCCGAGCTGGGCCAGAGCGCACGGGTGTTCATTGCCTCCGAGCACAACGTGCCATTGTCGGTGCCGCTGTCCGCGCTGACCGCCGAGAATGGCGTGACCTACGTCTGGCGGCTGCAAGGTGACAACACCCTCAAGCGCACACCGGTGCAGGTGGGCGCGTACGGACAGGAGTCGGTGCCGGTATTGAGTGGCCTGCAAGCCAGTGACTGGGTGGTGGCCGCCGGGGTTCATGTGCTGCACGAAGGCGAGCAGGTTCGTCCGGTTGATCGCAGCAACCGCGCGGTGAAACTGGCGGCGAAGGAGTAAGCACGGATGCGTTTCAATCTTTCCGAATGGGCCCTGCGCAACCGGCAGATGGTCTTGTACCTGATGATTCTTGTGGCTGTAGTCGGCGCGTTGTCTTACACCAAGTTGGGACAAAGCGAAGATCCGCCGTTCACCTTCAAAGCCATGGTCATTCGTACGCTCTGGCCCGGCGCCAGTGCCGAGGAAGTGGCGCGCCAGGTCACGGATCGCATTGAAAAGAAGCTGATGGAGACGGGCGACTACGAGCGCATCGTCTCGTTCTCGCGGCCCGGCGAGTCTCAGGTCACGTTCATGGCCCGCGACTCACTGGTGTCGGCCAAATTGCCGGAACTCTGGTATCAGATCCGCAAGAAGATCGGCGACATACGCCAGACGCTGCCCGCAGGCATCCAGGGGCCTTTTTTCAACGATGAGTTCGGCACCACTTTCGGCAATATCTATGCGCTGACAGGCGAAGGGTTCGATTACGCGGTGCTCAAGGATTACGCCGACCGCATCCAGATCCAGCTGCAGCGGGTCAAAGACGTCGGTAAGGTCGAGCTGGTTGGCCTGCAGGACGAGAAGATCTGGATCGAGCTGTCCAACGTCAAGCTCGCGACCCTCGGCTTGCCGTTGCAAGCCGTGCAGCAAGCCTTGGAAGCGCAGAACGCCGTGGTGGCCGCGAGCTTTTTCGAGACGCCGAGCGAACGCGTTCAGTTGCGCGTGACCGGGCGTTTCCAGACCGTCGACGAGATTCGTGATTTCCCGATCCGCGTCGGTGATCGCACATTCCGCATCAGCGATCTGGCCGATGTGCGCCGAGGCTTCAACGACCCGCCCGCGCCGCGCATGCGCTTCATGGGCCAAGACGCCATTGGCCTCGCGGTCGCCATGAAAGACGGCGGCGACATCCTCGTTCTGGGCAAGGCCCTGGAAGGTGAGTTCGCCCGCTTGCAACGCAACCTGCCGGCCGGCATGGAGCTGCGTAAGGTGTCTGATCAGCCCGCCGCGGTGAAGACCGGTGTCGGTGAGTTCGTTCAAGTGCTCGCCGAAGCGTTGGGCATCGTGCTGCTGGTGAGCTTCTTTTCACTTGGCGTGCGTACCGGCATGGTCGTGGCGTTGGCAATTCCGGTGGTGCTGGCGATCACGTTCGCCTGCATGTATTACCTGGGAATCGGCCTGCACAAGATTTCCCTCGGCGCATTGGTCCTCGCGTTGGGGTTGCTGGTGGACGACGCGATCATTGCCGTAGAAATGATGGCGATCAAGATGGAGCAGGGCTACGACCGGCTCAAGGCCGCGAGCTTTGCCTGGACCAGCACGGCGTTCCCGATGCTCACCGGCACGCTGATCACGGCGGCAGGTTTTCTGCCGATCGCCACGGCGCAGTCGAGCACGGGCGAGTACACCCGCTCGATCTTTCAGGTGGTGACCATCGCCTTGCTTGCGTCCTGGGTCGCGGCCGTGGTGTTCGTGCCTTATCTGGGTGACCGGTTGTTGCCGGACCTGGCCAAGCTTCATGCGGCGAGACATGGCGCCGGTTCTGCAGCGCCGGACCCTTACGGCACGCCGTTCTATAAGCGCGTCCGCGCCTTGGTGGGCTGGTGCGTACGCCGTCGCAAGACCGTGATCGTGTTGACCATCAGCCTGTTCGTGCTGTCGATTGTCATGTTCCGTTTCGTGCCTCAGCAGTTCTTCCCGGCTTCGGGTCGGCTGGAGTTGATGGTCGACCTCAAACTTGCCGAAGGGGCGTCGTTGAGCAACACCACTGAGCAGGTGAAGCGCCTCGAAGCCATGATTAAGGGTCATGCGGGCATCGAAAATTATGTGGCGTATGTGGGCACCGGTTCGCCGCGCTTTTACCTGCCGCTGGATCAGCAACTGCCGGCGGCCAGCTTTGCGCAGTTCGTGGTGTTGGCCAAAACCATCGAAGACCGCGAGGCTCTGCGCACGTGGCTGATCCAGACGATGAATGAGCAATTCCCGATGCTGCGGCCCCGTGTCACGCGACTGGAGAACGGCCCGCCCGTGGGGTACCCGGTGCAGTTCCGGATCACCGGCGAACACATTGATGAAGTCCGCGCACTCGCGCGCAAGGTGGCGGCCAAGGTTCGGGAAAACCCGCATGTGGTCAACGTGCACCTGGATTGGGAAGAGCCGAGCAAGGTCGTCTATCTCAATGTCGATCAGGACCGGGCGCGGGCGCTCGGCGTGACCACGGCCGACTTGTCGCGATTCCTGCAAAGCCAGCTGACCGGCTCAAGCGTCAGCCAGTACCGCGAGGATGACGAACTGATCGAGATTCTGCTGCGTGGCACCGAGCAGGAACGCCATGAGCTTGGCGGGCTGGCCAGCCTGGCAATCCCGACTGAAAATGGCAGCAGTGTCGCGTTGTCCCAGGTGGCGACGCTGGAGTACGGCTTCGAGGAAGGCATCATCTGGCACCGCAACCGCCTGCCTAACGTGAACATCCGCGCCGACATCTACGGCAAGGAACAGCCGGCCACGCTGGTCAAGCAGATCCTGCCGACACTCGACGAAGTCCGCGCGCAACTCCCGGATGGCTACCTGCTCGAGGTCGGCGGAACCGTGGAAGATTCGACCCGTGGCCAGAACTCGGTGAACGCCGGTGTGCCGCTGTTCATCGTCGTGGTCCTGACCTTGCTGATGATCCAGCTGCGCAGTTTCTCCCGCACCTTCATGGTGTTCCTCACGGCGCCGTTGGGCCTGATCGGCGTGACCTTGTTCCTGCTGATCTTTCGTCAGCCGTTCGGCTTCGTGGCCATGCTCGGCACCATCGCGCTGTCGGGCATGATCATGCGCAACTCGGTGATTCTGGTCGACCAGATCGAACAGGACATCGCCGCAGGGCTCGATCGCTGGCAAGCGATCATCGAAGCGACTGTACGACGCTTCCGCCCGATCGTACTCACGGCGTTGGCCGCCGTGCTGGCGATGATCCCTTTGTCCCGCAGCGTGTTCTTCGGCCCGATGGCGGTCGCTATCATGGGCGGCCTGATCGTCGCGACCGCGCTGACGTTGCTGTTTTTGCCGGCCTTGTATGCGGCGTGGTTCAAGGTGAAGAAGGGCGAGGGCGATTCCACAGGCGGATAACTTTCTAATTGCTGAACAGAATCACTGCGCGGCTTCTCTGGCTCGGGGATATCCCCTATATTCGCCCCGGCCAGCTCCGGCTGCTCAAGCACTGTCTGTTTCAACGTCTTCTCAGGCGCAAGAAAGTCCATGTCCGAATCTTTCGAAGTCCCTAGCCCTCACGAACATCATGTCGAACACGCACACCGTTCTGGCGATCGTTTTGCCGGGAAGATTGCCGTGATGACGGCGATCATGGCCACGGTCGGCGCAATGCTCAGCTATCAGGCCGGCTCGACCGAGAGCGAGGCGGCGATGGACAAGAACAACGCGGCGATCAAGAAGACCGAGGCCTCTAACCAGTGGAATTACTACCAGGCCAAGTCGAGCCGGGAAAACCTGGCGGACCTGGCCAGTCACATTCCGGGTCTGGACGCGGCGCACTACACGGCAGAAGTGCAGCGTTACAAAGCCGATAAGGAGGCCGCGCGCGCCAAGGCCGAGGCGCTTGAGGCTCAGGCGCAAGAATGGGATGAGAAGTCCGAGCGTGTGCTGCATTCTCACCATCGCTGGGCGCAGGCAATGATGGCGATCCAGATGGCCATTTCGCTGGCGGCGATTACATTGCTCACTCGCAAAGAGTGGTTGCAGAAGGTGTCGTACGGCGCGGGTGGGGTGAGCGTGGTGCTGGGGATGATGGCCTGGCTGCACCTTTGATCGTGATGGTTCCCACGCTCTGGGTGGGAATGCCTGGCATGACGCTCTGCGTCAAAGTGGACGCAGAGCGTCAATCGATGCGTTACCACGCGGAGCGTGGGAACGATCAAAAAAGCCCCATCTGATTCAACACCAGACAGGGCGTTTCCTGACGCGCGAAGCGCTTACAGCGCCCCAAACACCTTCTTCGCCAGACTCGTCGCCGCAGCCGCCGGGTTCGCGCGGATGCTTTCTTCCTGCTTGGCGATCATCTCGAACAACCCGTCCAGCGCCTTCTCGGTCACATAACCTTCGACGTTCGAGTCCTTCGCATCGACCACCCCCAGGCTTGCCGCCTGACCGGCAAAGGCGTTGTACTTCTGTGCCAGGCCCACTTTGTCGGTGGCCTGCTTGACGATCGGCAGGAACTTGGCGCGGATCTGCTCGCGGCTGGATTTGTTCAGGTACTGAGTGGCCGAATCCTTGCCGCCGCTCAGAATCCCCTTGGCATCCGACACGCTCATCTTCTTCACGGCATCGACCAACAGCGCCTGAGCCTGTGGCACGGCCGCTTCGGCCGCCTGGTTCATGCTGGTTTCCAGCTGTTCCACCTGAGTGCCCATGCCCAGCAGCTTCATCTTGCTTGCGACCTTGCCCAGCTTGCCCGGCAGTTCAATGCGTACGTCCTTGTTGTTGCTGAAACCGCCCGGCACACCCAGTTGTTTGACGGCGATCTGTGCGCCTTGGGTCAGCGCATCCTTCAGGCCGCCGGTCGCGTCCGATTGCGACAGGTCACCGAGCGAGAGCGCAAAGGCACTGGCTGACAGCATCAGGCCGGCACACAGGCCAGTGAACGAAAGCGTGCGAAGCAGCATGGGGAACGTCCTTTTCAAAAAAAAGAGAAAGCAATGTGCGACCCGCTTATCGGGCCGGATTCAGGCGGATCTTCACCGGCGGTTTTTCTTCCAGTGTCAGGTCCACGGTGTAGCGCTCGGTGCTGATCATCAGCAGCTTGCCGTCAACTTCGATGCGCGCGCTGACGGCGTAAGTATGACCCTGTTGGATCTGCTTCTGATCGTAGGTCAGGTGGAAGGGCAGCGGCACCTGATTTTTGATCGGCCCTTTTTGGCTGGCCAATGTCTGGGCCGGCGCATCGGCGAGCGACACGTCCTGAAGGGTGACCTCCAGGGTGGCGGTCGGCGGCAATGCCATCCGTTGCACGTAGAACACTTCGCCGTCGACCGTGCCGGGCAGGTTGTCCGGCGCATGGGCGCACGCGGCGAGAACGGTGGTCATCAAGGTCAGCAGAATATGTTTCATCGGGTGAATCTCCTTGTCGTGCGGCGGCGTGCTTTTACGCTGCGAGAACTGTTCTGAGCGGACGGACTGCTTCGTGAGCAAGCTCACTCCCACAGGGAACTGCGTCAGACGCTCGGGTCTGTCTCTACGACCTCTTCATTGCGATGCAGTGCCACCTGGCGAATCGATAGGCGAATTTCGGCTGGCAGTACCCGCTTGGCCGCGCCTTCGGCCAGTTCGCCCAACAGCTCGTGATAACCCAGTTTGCCGCCCTCGTCCTTGCGCAGCACGTCCTGGTCGAGCAGCGTCTGGATGAAGTGGCGGAACAGGCTTTTGTCGAAGAATTCCGGCGCGTTCAGGCCGTGCAGGATCGACAGGCGCTGGGCCATGATCGTGCACAGGTCTTCCAGTTCTTCAGCCGTCAGCGTGTGCTGGCCGCTGTTGAGCAGCAGCGAAATCGACATGTAGAAGCGTTGCAGGGTCTGAGCGATGGCGCGCGACAGCACGGTCAGCAACACAAAATGGCGCGAGCTCGGGGCAGGGCGCAGGTAGACATCGTTCTCGAAACGAAGCAGGCCTTGTTCGACGAACGCCGCCAGCCATTGATCGATCACGGCATCCAGTTCGTCCAGCGACCAGCGAATGAACAGCTCGGCTTGCAGGTACGGGTAAAGCGCGCGCGCGTAGCGCAGGACCTGTTCCCGGCTCATGCGCGACGAGCTCTGGAAGAAACTCGCGAGCAAGGAGGGCAGCGCGAAGATGTGCAGCACGTTGTTGCGGTAGTACGTCATCAGGACGGCGTTCTGCTCGTCCAGGTACAGAATCTTGCCCAGCGCATCTTTCTGCTCGGACAGCAAGTCCATGCCTTTCACGTGCTCGATCAACGCACGGCCATCCCCTTCGGGCAGCGTGGTGTGCGGGGAGTAGGGCACTGCGCGCAACAGCGTCAGGTACAGGTCGAGCACGCGCGCCAGGGCTTGATCGTCCAGGGCATGTTTGGGCGTCGACAGCAGGGCCAGCGCCACCAGGTTGACCGGATTGATCGCCGCCGCTTCGTTCAGGTGCCGGGCCACGCGTTCGCCCAAACGGTGAGTGGTCTCGTTCAGCCATGCCGGTTTGAAGACCGGGCCCAGTTCCTGAGCACGCCAGTCCGGTTGCTCGTGGTCGAGGAAGTCGGCCAGTTTGATCGGCTCGCCGAAGTTGACCGACACCTGCCCGAAACGCTGCTTGAGCGCGCCGATGACTTTGAAAATGTCGAAGATCGATTCTTTCTTCTTCGCCGCGCCGCGCAACTCGCCAAGGTACGTACGACCCTCGAGCACGCGCTCGTACCCGATGTACACGGGGACGAACACGATCGGCGTGCGTGAGTTGCGCAGAAAGCTGCGCATCGTGATCGCGAGCATGCCGGTCTTGGGTTGCAGCATGCGCCCGGTGCGCGAACGTCCGCCTTCCACGAAGTACTCCACCGGGAAGCCCTTGGTGAACAACGTGTGCAGGTATTCGTTGAAGACGGCGGTGTACAGCGGGTTGCCTTTGAACGTACGGCGCATGAAGAACGCACCGCCACGCCGCAGCAGGCCGCCGATGACCGGCATGTTCAGGTTGATGCCAGCGGCGATGTGCGGCGGCGTCAGCCCGTTGCGGAACAGCAGGTAGGAAAGCAGCAGGTAGTCGATGTGGCTGCGGTGGCAGGGCACATAGATGATCTCGTTGCCTTGGGCGACGTTCTGCACGCCTTCCAGATGGCTGACCTTGATGCCGTCGTAGATCTTGTTCCAGAACCAGCTCAGCACCACTTCCAGAAAGCGGATCGCGGTGTAGGTGTAATCCGAGGCGATTTCGTTGCCATAGTGCAAGGCTTTCTCGCGGGCCTTGGCTTCAGGAATTTTCTCCCGTGCGGCTTCGTCGAGAATGGCCTGCTTGACCAAGGGATCGGCGACCAGCCCTTTCACCAGATTGCGGCGGTGCGAAAGGTCGGGGCCGATGGTGGCGGTCTTGAGGTTGCGGAAATGCACGCGCAGCAAACGCTGGGCCATGCGCACCGTGCGCTCGTAGCCTTTGTTCTCGTCGACCAGTTCGCGCAGGTGGACGGGGGCGGAAAACTGCACGCGGGTTTTGCGACCCAGAATCAGGATCGTGACGAAACGGCGCAGGCGCCCGGTGACGGCCCAGCTGTCGGCGAACAGCAGTTTCCAGGGGCTGTCTTCCTTGTCGGGCGATTGGCCCCAGAACACGCTGACGGGAATGATCTGCGCGTCTTCGGCAGCGTTCTGCGAGACCGCACCGACCAGACGTTCAAGAACAGGGGGCGCGCCGCGTTTGTCCTGACGGCCCAGCCAGTCAGGCTCGGGCGTCAGGTAGAAGAATGCAGCAGGCTCGGTCAGGTTGCCCACCACGACTGGCAGGACAGGGCGCGGCAGACCGGCTTTGCGGCACTCGGTGTCGAGTACGGCAAGGTCGCTCAGCGATGGATTCTGCAGCGCATAAAACACCGGACGGCTGCGGTCCAGATTGAGGGTGAGCGACGATTGATTGATGGTCTCCGAACGCACCCACAGGTACAGCAAGCGACGCAGGGTGCCAAACACAAGACGACGGAACGGGGAACGGGTCATACGAATTCTGCGCTAAGGGGTCAATGCCCACGAAGCGGCCAGTTTGCCGCATATGGCGGGGATGGGCAAAGTTGCGCGCCAAAGCGGGCGCACACGCACTGTGAGAGCGAGCTTGCTCGCGAATGCCGGGTATCAGCCACTGAAGATGCAGGGACTAAACGCCCTCTTCGTGAGCAAGCTCCCTCCCACAGGGATCGAGGTGTGTCACCGATCCACGGCGTGACAGCAACCCGTGGGAGACGTCGGAGGTTACGACACCAGCGAATACGATCGGCCAGTCAATCGCTGTCGGAGCTGCAGCGTGCAGCCTTACGACGTACGCCAGGTAATCTCTTCTTCGCCGTCGGCGCTGATGCGAATCCAGCGGTCGGCGTCTTCGTCGTTCTCTTCCTCCACCCACGTGCCCGGCGCGCAGCGGACTTCGACGTTCAGCGCGGCGAACGCGGCGCGGGCGCAGGCGATGTCGTCTTCCCACGGCGTCTTGTCGCTATCCAGGCACAGGCTGTTCCATTTGCCCACGGCCTTGGGAATCCAGGTCACCGGAATGTTCCCGGCGGTGCACTTCCAGGTCTGGCCTTTCTGGACCCATTCGCTGCACGGGCCGATGTCTGCCGTCAGCCAGTGGGTAATGGCCTTGTGATCGACGTCAGCGTCTTTCAGGTAAATCTCGATATCGGGTTGGCGCATGGAGGCCTCGTGAGTGTTCTGGAAAATCCATTCGCGGATTCATTCGGTGTAGGTGTTCGGTGCCGGTGGCTGGGTGCTTATTGCAGAACGAAATAATCGTAACGCATCGACACCGTGGTCTCGAACGGCTCGGCCTGTTCGATCACGCTTGCCCGGCGCTCGGCACTGGCGCGCCAACCGTGGGGCGTCATCGCCAGCAGATTCGCACGGGCCGGACCATCGACCAGCGTCAGCTTGAACGTCAGGGTTTCGCTGTGCTGCAAGGTCATGCCCTCAGGGACCAACGCCAGGTGCTTGTCGTCCGCGTAGTCACGGACTTCGTCGTACAGGCGTTGACGCAATTCCATCAGGTGTTCTTTGGTCGGCCCTACACGCATCAAGCCACCGCCAGGCGACAACAGGCGCTTGGCTTCTGACCAGTCCAGCGGGCTGAACACGCTGGCGATGAACTGGACGCTGGCGTCGGGCAGCGGCACGCGGGCCATGCTGGCAATCAACCACGTCAGGTCAGGATTACGCTTGCAGGCGCGCTTGACCGCTTCCCGCGAGATATCCAGTGCATAGCCGTCGGCATCGGGCAGGGCAGTCGCGATCTGCGCGGTGTAGTAACCCTCACCGCAGCCAATATCGAGCCAATGCGCAGGATGACGCTCAGCGGCAAGCTCGGCCAGACGTTTAGCCACCGGGGCGTAGTGCCCGGCGTTGAGAAAGTCGCGGCGTGCCTCGACCATCGCCTGATTGTCGCCAGGGTCGCGGCTGTTTTTGTGCTGGACCGGCAGCAGGTTCAGGTAACCCTGGCGGGCGCGGTCGAAGCGGTGGCCCACCGGGCACACCACGCCGTTGTCCGCTGTGTCGAGCGGCGCTGAACAGATCGGGCAGGTCAGCATCAGGCGAGCAACTTGACCAGGGTCTGGTAGTAGATCTCGGTGAGCACATCGAGATCGCTGGCCAGAATGCGTTCGTTGACCTGGTGAATGGTCGCGTTGACCGGGCCCAGCTCAACCACCTGCGTGCCCAGGGTTGCGATAAAGCGCCCGTCCGACGTACCGCCGCTGGTGGACGGTTTTGTGTCGCGACCGGTGACGGTCTTGATGCTGGCCGACACCGCGTCGAGCAATGCGCCTGGCTCGGTCAAAAACGGCAGACCCGACAACGCCCACTCCACGTGCCAGTCCAGGCCATGTTTGTCGAGGATGTCGGCGACGCGTTTCTGCAGGCCTTCGACCGTCGATTCGGTGGAGAACCGGAAGTTGAACACCGCCGTCAGGTCACCTGGAATCACGTTGGTCGCGCCAGTCCCCGAGTTCAGGTTGGAGATCTGGAAACTGGTTGGCGGGAAGAATGCATTGCCTTCGTCCCAGTGTTCCGCCGCCAGTTCGGCCAGGGCCGGGGACGCCAGATGAATAGGGTTCTTGGCCAGGTGCGGATAGGCCACATGACCCTGGATGCCTTTGACGGTCAACGTGGCGCCGAGCGAACCACGACGGCCGTTCTTGACCACGTCGCCGACGAGCGTGGTGCTCGACGGTTCGCCAACGATGCACCAGTCCAGACGCTCTTTGCGAGCGGCCAGGCGTTCGATCACGGCTTTGGTGCCGTGGTGCGCCGGGCCTTCTTCGTCGCTGGTGATCAGGTACGCGACTTTGCCTTTGTGATTCGGGTAATCGGCGACGAAGCGCTCGGTGGCGATGATCATCGACGCCAGGCTGCCTTTCATGTCCGCCGCGCCACGGCCGCACAGCATGCCGTTTTCGTCGATCAGCGCGTCGAACGGGTCGTTCTGCCAAGCCTTGACCGGGCCGGTCGGCACCACGTCGGTGTGGCCGGCGAAGCACAGTACCGGACCGTCCTGCGTGCCGTGAGTGGCCCAGAAGTTATCCACGTCCTCGATGCGCATGGGTTCCAGCATGAAACCCGCATCGCCCAGACGTTTCATCATCACGGCCTGACAGTCGGCGTCGAGCGGCGTGACCGATGGGCGACGGATCAGGTCGCAGGCGAGTTGCAGAGTGGGCGAGAGGTCGGCTGGGGCTGTCATGAAAGGTCCGCAGAAGTAAGAGTGTTAACCCTGTAGGAGCGCGCTTGCCCGCGAATGCGTTCTGTCTGGCACATCATAGGTATCTGACACAAAGCATTCGCGGGCAAGCGCGCTCCTACAAAACGGCGGTTATCTTAAATCAAAACGGCGACCCGAAGGCCGCCGTTTAGTACAGCGCACAATTGTTTCAGGCCGTCGCGGGCTCGGTCGCCGTCTTCGGTTTCGGCAGCGAGGACAGGAAAGCCATGATCAGCGCAGCCAGATACGGCAGCGATTGCACCAGCAGCATGGTCACCCAGAAACGCATGTCATTGCTCGGCAGACCCTGCACCAGGCAGATGCCCAGCGCCGCGCCCCACAACAGCAACATGATGAACAGCTCTTCCCGCGCCTCGGAAATCGCGACCAGCAGACCGTGGCTGTCCGCATTTTTAGGCGTGCGGAAGAACGGGATGCTGGTGGTGAAGAAGCCATACAACACGGCCTTGGCGATGGTGTGCGACAACGCCAGCCCGGCCAGCGCGGCGTAGAACGCATCCTTGAGGTTCACGCCGACGGCGCGACGGTACAGGAAGATGATCTTGCCGACCTTGAAGAAGAACAGCGCCAGCGGCGGAATCGCGAAAATCAGCAAGGGCGGATCGACCCGGTTGGGCACGATGATCATCGCCGACGACCACAACAGCGCGCCGACCGTGAAGAAGATGTTCATGCCGTCAGCCACCCACGGCAGCCAGCCCGCGAGGAAGTGATAGCGCTGACCACGGGTCAATTCGGTGCCCTTGCCGCGCAGCAGGCTGGCGGCATGACGCTTGATGATCTGAATCGCGCCATAGGCCCAGCGGAAACGCTGTTTCTTGAAGTCGATGAAGGTGTCCGGCATCAGGCCCTTGCCGTAGCTGTTGTGGGCGTAGGCGGCTGAATAACCTTTTTCGAAGACGCGCAGGCCCAGCTCGGCGTCTTCACAGATGCACCAGTCGGCCCAGCCCAGTTCTTCCAGCACCGAACGACGGGTCATGGTCATCGTGCCGTGCTGAATGATCGCGTCACGATCGTTGCGGGTGACCATGCCGATGTGGAAGAAACCTTTGTATTCCGAATAGCACAGCTTTTTGAACGCGCTTTCATGCTGATCGCGGTAGTCCTGCGGCGACTGCACGACGGCAATTTTCGGGTCGGCGAAGTGCGGGACCATGTGCTTGAGCCAGTTGCGGTCGACGCAGTAGTCCGAGTCGATCACCGCGATCACTTCGGCGTCCGGCGCGGTGTGCGGGATCAGGTAGTTCAGCGCACCGCCCTTGAAACCGGCCAGTGGCGCGACGTGAAAGAACTTGAAGCGCTCGCCCAGCATCTCGCAATGGGCCTTCACGGGTTCCCAGACGGCCGGGTCCTTGGTGTTGTTGTCGATCAGCAACACTTCGAAATCCGGATAATCCAGTGCGGCCAGGGCGTTGAGGGTCTGTTTGACCATCTCCGGCGGCTCGTTGTAGCAGGGCACATGCACCGAGACTTTCGGCCTGTAGGCGGTATCCGTCTCAACCGGCAGGAATTCACGACGCCGCTTGTGGGTCCAGACCGCTTCGGCCAGCTCGTGCGCCTCGGTCAGCAACACGATGAAGACCCCGAATGCACCGAGCGCCAGAAGGAACCCGACCAGCAGGCTGAACCAGGTGCTGTACTGCTGGCTGTAGTCGTAGCCGATCCACACCAGCACCGAACCGCAAAGGAACGCGATAAACGTCAGAAAGGTCCGACCGCGCTGGCGCAGGGCCGAGCCATCGATCAGCATCAAGGCCAGTGCCAGCATCGCCAACACCGCGGAGCCGATGGCCAATACTCGCCATTGCGGGATCGCGACCACCGGACCTTCGAAGTTGAATTTCTGCTGGCGCGCTGCGTTGAACACGCCCCAGTACGCGCCGACCGACCCTTCGTCGCTGGCCTTCCACGGTTGGTCGAAGGCCTCGATCACGAAGTAGTTGAAGCCCTGACGGTTGAGTTTGTTGACCAGTGTGCGCAGGTAAATCGCCTGATCGGCCTGCGTCGCATCGGCGCCACCGCGCATGTGGCCGTTACTCGGCCAGCCGACTTCCGACAGCAGCAAAGGCTTTTTCGGGAACATGTGCTTCAGTTCCCGCGCCCGGTCGAAGACGAACTGCCCGGCTTTCTCCATCGGGATGTGTTCCCAATAGGGCAGGATGTGCGCGGCGATCAGATCGACGTGCTTGCCGAGCTCCGGGTATTTCTCCCAGATGTGCCATTGCTCGGACGTGGTGACCGGCACTTTTACCGCTGCGCGGACGCGGTCGAGGATCGCGATCAGGTCCTTGGGGGTAATCTCCTCGCGAAACAGCGCCTCGTTACCCACCACGACGCGAACGACGCTGCGGGTGGTGTTGGCCAGCTCGATGGCGGTGTTGATTTCTCGCTCGTTGCGCTCCAGATCCGGGCTGATCCAGATGCCCAGCGTGACACGCAGGCCAAATTCTTCGGCCAGCTTGGGGATGTCCTTGAGGCTGCCATCCACCGAATAAATGCGGATGTTGTCAGTCTCTTTACTCATCAACTCCAGGTCCTGACGCATTTCGTCGTCGGACGGGTACACGCCTTTCTGTGGGTTTTGACCCAGACGGAACGGGGAGTAGGAGAATCCGGAGATCTGTTCGGGCCAGTTGGGGGCGGTGACCGGGCGGTTGATCAACGCCCAGAAACCGGTAAACAGCGCGGCGATCGCCACGACGACTACCAGGTTGAGTCCAAATTTACGCGATGGCATAGGTACTTCAGGTTCCAAAAGGGGAACGGGGAAAAGCTGACAGACGTCAGCCAGCAAGAGCTTTGGCAGCCGACAAAGGTTGAAGTTCTATTCCGAAAAAAATGTAGTCCGTTTCTCTCCGATAGCTTGGCGCTTGCCGATTTGTAGGCGCGGAAAACACTGCCTGTGGGAGCGAATTCATTCGCGAAAGATTTTCCAGTCGAGGCATGGATGTCGGTTGTACGGTCCTCTCGCGAATGAATTCGCTCCCACAGGGAAACAGCCTCAAAGAGAAGGTCCTGTTTTTCAGACCAAACACCTGTAACAGACAGCTGTTCCAAATTCAGGCACGGCCTATAATGCGCGCCGGTTTTTTGGGGTATTGGTCATGAGCACAGAAGATCCGCGGTTTGCTGGCGTCGCCCGTTTGTACGGCATCGAAGGCCTGGAGCGCTTGCGCGCGGCCCATGTCGCGGTGGTCGGCATTGGCGGCGTCGGTTCGTGGGCTGCGGAAGCCATGGCCCGCTGCGGCGTGGGCGAGATCTCGCTGTTCGACATGGACGACGTCTGCGTCAGCAACAGCAATCGCCAGCTGCATTCCCTGACCAGCACCGTCGGTCGGCCCAAGGTTGAGGTCATGGCCGACCGTCTGCGTGAAATCAACCCGGATTGCACCGTGCACGCCGTGGCCGATTTCGTCACCCGCGAGACCATGGCCGAGTACATCACGCCGAACATCGACTGCGTGCTCGACTGCATCGACAGCGTCAACGCCAAGGCGGCGCTGATCGCCTGGTGCAAGCGGCGCAAGATCCAGATCATCACCACAGGCGGTGCGGGCGGGCAGATCGACCCGACGTTGATTCAGGTGTGTGACCTCAACCGCACCTACAACGACCCGCTGGCCTCAAAAGTGCGTTCGACCCTGCGCCGCGATTACGGGTTTTCGCGCACGGTCACCCGTCATTACAGCGTGCCGTGCGTGTTTTCGACCGAACAACTGCGCTACCCGAAGCCGGACGGCAGCATCTGTCTGCAGAAAAGCTTTGTGGGCGACGGCGTGAAGCTGGATTGCGCCGGTGGATTTGGCGCGGTGATGATGGTGACCGCCACCTTCGGCATGGTGGCGGCGACCAAAGCGGTGGACAAGATCGTCGCGGGCGTGAGGCGCCCGGCTGATCGGGCCAAGGCGAAGGAAGAAGCTCAGCCCTGAATGGGGGGCGGTCTTGACCCTTGAGGGAGCTTGGTCTGGGCGGCATTCCGACGAACGCGGTGGGCCAGTGACATCAATGATGAATGGCACACCGCATTCGTCAGCAAGCTGACTCCCACAGGTTTTATGTTTGTTGAACGATTGAGGTGTTGGGCTAAACAGCGCAAAGCGCGCCGTGGCTTTTGATCTTCGTACCGCAGCAGACCAGACACCACAAAACGCGACTTGGGTGCAGGCTGAACGCAGGCGGCGTGGAGTGGGACGAGCGGCATGGATGCCGCGAGAGCGCTGCTAGGACATGGATGTCCGTTCAGCGCGGGCCCACGGAGCGTCGCCGGAGTGAAGGAACTCCGACGAAGGAGGAGCCCAACCAGGAGCATAGACCCTTGGTTACTTGGGGTTATCAAGTAACCCGCCGAAGGCGGAACAGTTTGGACGTTAGGACAAACCCAACCATCAGCCTCACCCCAAATAGGGGGAGATGCACACCATACAAGCGGGCTCCCACAGGGTGAAACCAGCGTCAGCGTGTATGACTCAACCCGCCAATTCCCGCATCTTCTGCAGCACCGCATTCAGGCCGTTGCTGCGTGACGGTGACAGCTGGCGGCTCAAGCCCAACTGATTGAACCACTCCGGCAGGTCGACCTGATGCAGATCCTGCGCCGTCAGACCGTTGACCCGTGCCAGCAACAGCGCCACCAGCCCGCGAATCAACCGCGCATCGCTCGCAGCACGAAACTGCCAGTGACCGTCGACCACATCGCCGAGTAGCCAGACCTTGCTCTCGCAACCGTCCACGAGATGCTCGTCGCTCTTTTCGTCATCCGCCATGGCCGGCAACCGGTCGCCCCACTGCATGAGCAAGCGGGCACGCTGCTCCCAGCTCAGCGAGGTGCCGAACGTTTCAAGCGCGGTCCGGGCCTCATCGGGCAACGTCATCGCAGTAACTCCAGTGCTTGATCCAGCGCGTTGAAAAAACGCTCCAGGTCGTCGGAATCGTTATACAGCCCCAGCGATACACGAATGGCGCCGGACAGGCCCAGGCTCTTGATCAACGGAATCGCACAATGGTGGCCTGCACGCACGGCGATGCCCTGCTCGGTCAGTAGATGCGCCAGATCGGCGTTGTGCACGCCGTCGATCACGAAGCTTACCAGCGCCACTTCCGGCTCGCCCACAAGCTGCACGCCCTCGCGCAGCATCAGCCCGGCACGCAACAGCGCGTGCAGACGCGTCTCATGTTCGGCGGCCGCGGCGTGATTGACGTCGTTCAGGTAATCCAGCGTCGCGCCCAGCCCGATCACGCCGGAAACAGGCGGCGTGCCGGCCTCGAAACCCAGCGGGGCCGGGCGAAAGGTGGCGTGGTGGTAATCGGCCTGCAACACCATCTCACCCCCGAACTGCCAGGGCCGTAATTCCGCCAGGGCCTGATGCCGACCGAACAACACACCGACGCCGTCAGGGCCGTACAGCTTGTGGCTGGAAAACACGTAAAAGTCGCAGTCCAACGCCTGCACGTCGTGGCGACCGTGGACCACACCTTGAGCCCCGTCGATCACGGTGAATGCCCCATGAGCCTTCGCCAGCGCAATCAACGCGGTGACTGGCTGCCAAGTGCCCAGCACGTTGGACAGCTGGCTGACAGCGAGCAGGCGTGTCCGCGAAGTGATGAGACTGCGCGCGGCATCGAGATCGATCACGCCCTGTACGGTCAGCGGCAGCACCACCAGCTTCAGGTCACGGCGCTTAGCCAGTTGCTGCCAGGGCAGCAGGTTGGCGTGATGCTCCAGTGCGCTGATGACGATCTCGTCGCCGGCCTGAAACAGGTGTTCCAGCCCGTAGGCCAGCAGGTTGAACGCCGAGGTCGCGCCGTGGGTGAAGACGACTTGTCCGCAAGCACCGGCATGCAGCCATTCGGCGACTTTGTGGCGAGTGTCCTCGAACGCCTGAGTCGCCATGGCACCCGGCAGATGCTGCGCACGGTGCACATTGGCGGCGCCATTGCCGTAGTAATGCGCCAGTGCGTCGATCAGGGCTTGAGGCTTTTGTGCGGTGGCGGCGCTGTCCAGGTAGGTCTGGCCTTGCCGTTCAAGGGCGTCGAGGGCAGGGAAGTCAGCGCGCCAGGGAGAAATGAGGGACATAAAAATCGTGCTCTCTGCACTGCAGGCACGAATTCAAACTGAATTCGTGCCTGCAGGTCGATCAGTTGTGAGCGTGCAGCGCTTCGTTCAGCTCGATGGCCGACTTGTGGGATTTGCACTCCACGGCGCCGGTTTGCGAGTTGCGACGGAACAGCAGGTCAGGTTGGCCGGCCAGATCACGGGCTTTGAGCACCTTGACCAGTTCGTTCTTCTCATCCAGCAGGGCGACCTTGGTGCCTGCGGTGATGTACAAACCGGCTTCCACGGTGTTGCGGTCGCCCAACGGAATGCCGATACCGGCGTTCGCACCGATCAGGCAGCCTTCGCCGACCTTGATCACGATGTTGCCGCCGCCAGACAGGGTGCCCATGGTCGAGCAGCCGCCGCCCAGGTCCGAACCCTTGCCGACGAATACGCCAGCCGACACGCGGCCTTCGATCATGCCCGGGCCTTCGGTGCCGCCGTTGAAGTTGACGAAACCTTCGTGCATCACGGTGGTGCCTTCACCGATGTAGGCGCCCAGACGGACGCGCGCCGTATCAGCGATGCGCACGCCGGCTGGCACGACGTAGTCGGTCATTTTCGGGAATTTGTCCACAGAGAACACTTCCAGCAATTCGCCTTTCAGACGGGCTTCCAGTTGACGTTCAGCCAGCTCGCCCAGGTCGATGGCGCCTTGGCTGGTCCATGCCACGTTTGGCAGCAACGGGAATACGCCCGCCAGGCTCAGGCCGTGAGGTTTGACCAGACGGTGAGACAGCAGATGCAGCTTGAGGTAAGCCTCAGGCGTGGACGTCAGTGCGGCATCTTCGGCCAGCAATGTGGCGACCAGCGGCTTGTGGCTTTCAGCCAGGCGGGTCAGCAGCGCAGCCTGCACGGAGTCGACCGATTTCAACGCGTCAGCCAGCTTCGAGGCGAGGTCAGTGTTGAAGGTGATGGCCTGGTTACCACCGGTGTAACCGAGGATCGGCGCAACGGCGGCGACGATTTCAGCCGACGGGTTGAGCAGCGGCAGGGCGTAGAAAACTTCCAGCCAGGTGCCTTGACGGTTTTGAGTGCCAACGCCGAAGGCCAGGCTGAACAGGGAAGTGGACATGGAAATACCTCGTTATTTAGGGCTATCTCAATCAGGCGATAGCCGCTGCGTACAGTTCGGGTTTGAAGCCAATCAGGGTTTTGCCGCCAAGATCCAAGACTGGGCGCTTGATCATCGACGGCTGGGCGAGCATCAGTTCGATCGCCTTGTCCTGGTCGAGATCGGCTTTCTGCGCCTCGTCCAGTTTGCGAAAGGTCGTACCGGCGCGATTCAGCACCGTCTGCCAGCCGTGCTCATTGCACCACTGGGTCAGGTGTTCGCGGTCGATGCCCTGGGTTTTGTAGTCGTGGAAATCGTAGCTCACCGGTTTTTCATCGAGCCAGGTGCGAGCCTTCTTCATCGTGTCGCACGCCTTGATCCCGTAAAGGTGCAACTTTTTATCGGCCATGAGCTTGCCCCCTTTGGGATGTTGAAAAAAACGGTGACGGATTATGCCACGTACGAACCGCTTGGGCGCGGACTGCCGATGCGTTGAACAGGTTTACAGACGATTCCGGTGCGCGGTCATACCTATGTATCAAGACGTGGCAGGAGCTTAAACGGCTAATATGGCACTTCGACGCTGCGCACGGGTCTGCTCCGGGTGTCAGTCAAAAAGTCGCTCGTTCGGGGAAACACGCAATGCAGACAGCCTATACCGTCCTTATCTTGTTGACGCTGGTAGGTGTCTCGCGGTTGCTGGCCCGTGTGATTCCGCTGCCGTTACCGCTGGTCCAGATCGCAGCGGGCGCGTTGCTGGCGTGGCCCACCCTCGGGCTGCACGTTGCACTGGACCCCGAGCTGTTTCTTTTCCTGTTTCTGCCGCCGTTGTTGTTCTCCGATGGCTGGCGCATGCCGAAGCGCGATTTCTGGCGCTATCGCGGCCCGATCCTGACCATGGCGGTAGGGCTGGTGATCTTCACCGTCATTGGCGCGGGGTATTTCATCCACTGGCTGTTGCCGACCATTCCGCTGCCGGTGGCCTTCGCGCTGGCCGCTGTCCTGTCGCCGACGGATGCTGTGGCGGTGTCGGCGATCGCTCAGGACCGTTTGCCCGCGCCGATCATGCGGCTGTTGCAAGGTGAGGCGTTGATGAACGACGCCACCGGCCTGGTGACCTTTAAATTTGCCCTGGCGGCGGCCATCACCGGGGTCTTTTCACTCACGGATGCGAGCCTCACGTTCTTGCTGGTTGCCTGCGGCGGTTTGGGGGTCGGTGTCGTCCTGAGCTGGCTGGTGGGGCGCTTTCGTAGCTGGATGATCACGCGGGGCTGGGACGATCCGGCGACCCATGTGGTGTTCATGTTGCTGCTGCCGTTTGCCGCGTATGTACTGGCGGAACGTCTGGAACTGTCGGGCATCCTCTCGGCGGTGGCGGCGGGCATGATGCAAAGCTGGGTCGACCTGCTGCCGCGTCAGACCAGCACCCGGTTACTGAATCGCAGTGTCTGGACCTTGCTGGAGTTTGCGTTCAATGGCCTGATTTTCCTGCTGCTGGGTTTGCAACTGCCGGACATCGTCAGCGCGGTCACCCACGATGAGCCCACGCTCTGGCCGACCTTGCTCTGGCGCTGCCTTGATGTCTTGGCGATTTTTGTGGTGCTGGCGGTGCTGCGCTATGTCTGGGTGCGCAGTGTCTGGCGGCTGATGGTGCTGGTCGGGCGTTGGCGCGGGCATAACGAAGGCATGGTCGAATTGTCGACGCGTTCCTCGTTGCTGCTAACAGTGGGTGGTGTGCGGGGAGCGGTGACACTGGCCGGTACGCTGTCGGTGCCGATGCTGATTGCCGCAGGGATCGCGTTTCCCGAGCGAGATCTTCTGATTTTCATTGCGGCGGGTGTGATCTTGCTGTCACTGGTGGTGGCGAGTATCTTTTTGCCACTGCTGTTGCGCGGGCTGGTTTCCGAGCCGGACCTGCGCCTCAAGCGAGAAGTGCGCGACGCCTGGAAGCGCACCGCCGAGGCGGCCATCCAGACGCTGGAAAACCAGGAGATTCCCGGCGCGACCAGCACCTCGCCCGATGCCGCCCAGGCCGTGCTGGCCACTGAAGTGAAGTCGCGGATCATGTCCGAATACCGGCATCGTCTGGAGATTTTCAACGACACCGCCGAGGCCCAGGCCCTGGCGTTCCAGATGGATCAGCTGGAAAAACGGATGCGCGTCAATGCGTTGCGGGCCCAGCGACTGGAGCTGTACAGCCTGCACCGTCATCACCAGATCGGTGATGACGTGCTGCGGATCGTACTGGCCGAGCTGGACCTGAACGAGGCCAACCTTGGCGTGGTGAAATAGCTCCGCCGGAACGCGATCACCGGTTCCTGATGAACTCGCGAATCCGCTCTGCCGCCTCGACGCACTCGGCCAGCGGCGCAACAAGCGCCATGCGCACACGGCCGGCACCCGGGTTGAAACCGTCGACATCACGGGACAGGTAGGAGCCTGGCACCACGGTCACGTGTTCGTTGACGAACAGATCGCGGCAGAATTGTGCGTCGTCGCCCCCGACGCTCGGCCATAAGTAAAAGCCGCCATCGGGGCGCTGTACGTCCATGACCGGCGAAAGGATGTCCAGGACGGCGTCAAACTTCTCGCGATACAGCGTGCGGTTGGCGCGCACATGTTCTTCGTCGTTCCAGGCCGCAATGCTCGCAAGCTGGGTTTGAACCGGCATCGCGCAGCCGTGGTACGTGCGGTACAGCAGAAAGGCTTTGAGGATATCGGCATCGCCAGCCACGAAGCCCGAACGCAGGCCCGGCAGGTTCGAGCGCTTGGACAGGCTGTGGAACACCACGCAACGCTTGAAGTCTTTGCGGCCCAGCTCGACGCAAGCGCTAAGCAGACCCGGCGGCGGTGTGCCTTCATCGAAGTACAGCTCGCTGTAGCACTCGTCCGCGGCGATCACGAAGTCATGTTCGTCGGCCAGCGCGATGAGTTTTTTCAGCGTTTCGACGGGGATCAACGCGCCCGTCGGGTTGCCGGGGGAACACAGGAACAGAATCTGGCAGCGCTTCCAGGTATCGGCAGGGACTGCGTCGAAATCCGGATTGAAGCCGTGTTCGGCCAGGCAGGGCAGGTAATGGGGCTTGGCGCCGGCCAGGAACGCCGCGCCTTCATAGATCTGGTAGAACGGGTTCGGGCTTACCACCAGTCCGTCATCACTGCGGTTGACCACCGTCTGGGTAAAGGCAAACAGCGCTTCACGGGTGCCGTTGACCGGCAACACGTGCTTGCCTGCGTCCAGCCAGCCTTCAGGCACGTTGAAACGACGTTCGCACCATTTGGCGATGGCTTCACGCAACGCAGGAATGCCTGCGGTGGTGGGATAGACCGCCATCTGGTCGAGGTTGTCGGCCAACGCTTTGGCGACGAACGCAGGTGAAGTGTGCTTGGGTTCGCCAATAGAGAGCGCAATCGCGTTCTTGTCCGGGTTCGGCGTGACACTGCCGAGCAGGGCGCGAAGCTTTTCGAACGGGTAAGGCTGAAGCTGTTGCAGTGCGTTATTCATGGGCGATCGGTCTCAAGAAGCGGGGCGTCTTCCCTCGGGGAGGGCGCCTTGAATCGAATGTTCAGGTCGTTGAATCGGGTATCAGATGCTGATCCGCAGTTCGCTGCTCGGCTCCGGGTTGACGCTCAGTTGCTCGACGATCGCGTCCCGCAGGCGGCTGCACAGTTGCGGATCGGACAGCGGCTGGTGGTTTTCGTCGGTCAGGAAGAACACGTCTTCCACGCGTTCGCCCAGCGTTGCGATCTTGGCGTTCTGCAACGACAGATCGAACTCCAGGAAAATCTTGCCGACGCGGGCCAGCAGCCCTGGGCGATCGGGCGCGCTCAGTTCGAGCACGGTGACCGGACGCTGCGCATCGTTTGAAATGGTCACCACCGGCGCGAAGGCGAAATGCTTGAGCTGGCGCGGCACGCGACGTTTGATGATGGTCGGGTAATCGTCCGGGTTGCGCAGCGCCTCGGTCAGACCGTCGCGAATGGCCTTGATCCGCTCAGGGTTGTCGCCGATCGAGCCACCCTCGCTGTCGAGCACGATGTAGGTGTCGAGGGTGAACTGGCTGGTCGAGGTGATGACCCGTGCGTCGTGAATGTTCAGGTTCAGCTGATCCATCGCAGCCACCGTTACCGCGAAGAAATCGTGCTGGTCGGGCGCATAGATGAAGATCTGTGTGCCGCCTTCGAATTCGCGCTGCGTGGTTTCTTTGATCAACACCAGCGGTCCGCCGTCGGCAGGCTGCTGCAGGATGGCGTCGCTGTGCCAGGCCACGTCGCCCGCGGTGTGACGCAGGAAATAGTCGTCGCCCAGTTGCGACCACAGTTGCTCGACGTCGTCCGGGTCGGTGCCGTTGCGCACCAGAATGTCCAGCGCCGCGCTTTGCGTGCGACGGATCTGTTCCTCGCGGTCCACCGGGTTTTCCAGGCCGCGTTTGAGCGCGCGCTTGGTTTCGGTGTACAGCTGGCGCAACAGGCTGGCACGCCACGAGTTCCACAGCGTCGGGTTGGTAGCGTTGATGTCGGCGACGGTCAGCACATAGAGGTAATCAAGGTGCACTTCGTCACCCACGAACTGGGCAAAATCGTGGATCACTTGAGGATCGGACAGGTCTTTGCGCTGGGCGGTGGTCGACATCACCAGGTGGTTTTGCACCAGCCAGACAATCAGCTGGGTGTCCCAGTGTGGCAGATGATGACGAATGGCAAAGGCTTCGGCATCCACCGCGCCCAACTCCGAGTGATCGCCACCACGGCCTTTGCCGATGTCGTGGTAAAGGCCTGCCAGGTAGATCAGCTCCGGTTTGGGCAATTTGCCCATAAGCTTGCTGGCCAGCGGGAATTTCTCTGACACCTGCGTGTACTGAAGCTTACGCAGGTGTTTGATCAGGTTCAGGGTGTGAGCGTCGACCGTATAGATATGGAACAGGTCATGCTGCATCTGCCCGACGATGTGTCCGAATTCCGGCAGATACAAACCCAGAATGCCGTAGCGGTTCATGCGGCGCAGGTTGCGATGAATGCCGATCTCGCACTTGAACAGCTCGATGAACAGACTGGTATTGCGGATATCGTTGCGGAAATCGTCATTGATCAAGTGCCGATGTTCGCGCAGCAAGCGAATGGTATCGGCGCGTACGCCCTTGATTTCCGGGCGTTGTGCCATCAGCACGAAAATTTCCAGCATGGCGAACGGCGTACGCTTGAAGACGTTCGGGTTGGTCGCTTCGATGTAACCGTCGTGCAGCTGGAAGCGTGAATTGATCGATTCGGTGACGGTGTTTTCGTCGTCCGACAGGATCACTTCCTCGAAGTGCTGAATGATCAGGTCGCTCAGTTGGGCGATGCTCATGACCACGCGATAGTACTTCTGCATGAAGCGCTCGATGGCCAGCTTCGCGTCGCTGTCCTGATAACCCAGCAGACGCGCGATGTTGGTCTGGTAATCGAACAGCAGCCGGTCTTCGGAACGGCCGGCCAGCATGTGCAGGGCGTAGCGGACTTTCCAGAGAAACTCCTGGGAAGACGCCAGCAGTGCATTCTCGCTCTCAAGCAGGAAGCCCTGGTCGGCGAGTGCATGCAGGTTCAGCGTCCCGTACTGGCGCCGCGCAACCCAGAGGATGGTCTGGATATCACGCAGGCCACCCGGCGAGCCTTTGACGTTGGGCTCCAGGTTGTACTCGGTGTCGAAATACTTGTGGTGGCGCGTTTTCTGCTCAGCGCGTTTGGCGAGGAAAAACTCCTTGCTTGGCCACATTTCACCCGTGCTGGTGACTTCCAGCATGCGCTGGCGCAGATGCTCGGGGCCGGCAATGGTGCGGCTTTCCATCAGGTTGGTGATCACCGTCAGGTCGGCGCGGGCTTCAGTGGCGCACTCGTCGACAGAGCGCACACTCTGACCGACTTCCAGGCCGATGTCCCACAGCAGGGTCAGAAAGCGCTCGATGGAGTCGCGGAAGATCTCGTGATCAGCGCTGTCGAGCAGGATCAGCAGGTCGATATCGGAATAGGGGTGCAGCTCGCCACGGCCGTAACCGCCAACCGCCAGCAGGGCGATGTCGGCGTCTTCGCTCCAGTCGAACTGTTCCCAGGCCTGTTGCAGGATGTTGTCGACGAACCAGGCGCGATCCTCGATCAGTCGACGAATCTCCCGGCCAGACTTGAAACGTTCGTCCAGCACCTCGCGGGCCTGACGGATGGCTTTTTTGAAGGCCGCTATCGGGCTCGCCTTCAACGCCAGTTCGGCCTGGAACTGGCCGCGATCGAACAAATCTGGGTCCACCTGCGGCATCGAACTGCTTTCCTTCTATCTATACCGGCTGTGTAAGTAGCACGTGGTGATCACGCCGAAGTGCGTGGAATGGTGTCGTCGCTGCGCAGGGTGAAGATTTCATAGCCGGTGGCGGTGACCAGAATGGTGTGTTCCCACTGCGCCGACAGCTTGCGATCCTTGGTGATGGCTGTCCAGCCATCGCCGAGCAGGCGCGTGTCGGCCTTGCCCTGGTTGATCATTGGCTCGATGGTGAACGTCATGCCTTCCTTGAGCTCCATGCCAGTGCCCGCCTTGCCGTAATGCAGGACCTGCGGCTCCTCGTGGAACACCTTGCCGATGCCATGGCCGCAGTATTCGCGCACCACGGAGAAGCCGTTTTTCTCGGCGTGCTTCTGGATGACTTCACCGATATCGCCCAGGTGCGCACCCGGCTTGACGATTTCGATGCCTTTATACAGGCACTCCTGGGTGATCTTCGACAGGCGTTCTGCCCACTCGGGCACTTTGCCGACATGGAACATCTTGCTGGTGTCGCCGTGGTAGCCGTCCTTGATGACGGTCACGTCGATGTTCAGCACGTCGCCTTCCTTCAGCGGCTTCTCGTTAGGGATGCCGTGGCAGACCACATGATTGATCGAGGTGCAGATGGATTTCGGGAAACCCTTATAGTTCAGCGGAGCCGGAATGGCCTTCTGCTCGTTGACGATATAGTCATGGCAGATGCGGTCCAGTTCGTCGGTGGTAACGCCAGGCTTGACGTACGCCCCGATCATTTCCAGGACGTCTGCGGCCAGACGACCGGCGATTCGCATCTTTTCGATGTCTTCAGGGGTTTTGAGGGTAACGGACATACAAGGCTCTCTCGGCGCGGCAGGGCCGCAGCTAAACACGGAAAAACGGGATTCTACCAGACCGCCGCCGGGCGGGTTATCATCGCTTCCTCATATAGCGGCTGGCGGACTCATCGCCAGTTGGCGCGGTGCAGATAAAAAGCCCCGGAAAACAGGATCTTAATTCGGGTTCCGTTATCGGAGCTTTTGTGATATAAAATGCGCCGCTTTACGGGGTAAGCCCCGAAAGCCCAAACCCACACACGTGTCGACACGATGACCTGGGTGCCCTCGGCTCAAGCCGTTGGTTGGTCATTGGGATACGTGGAGGCCTAACCCGACTTATCAAGGAACTATCATGTCCCAAGTCAACATGCGCGATATGCTGAAGGCCGGTGTGCACTTCGGTCACCAAACCCGTTACTGGAA
>Ga0213828_1000401_pt1 | contig 42965 bp, 37 predicted proteins | sample MC6MC0897MG_FD_180664 | JGI IMG/M metagenome (GOLD analysis project Ga0213828, IMG submission 180664) | Enriched soil aggregate microbial communities from Iowa State University, Ames, United States - MC6-MC0897-MG | ecosystem: Environmental > Terrestrial > Soil > Unclassified | place: USA: Iowa...
CTCACAAGCACCCACACGAATTGCTTGATTCAATTTGTTAAAGAGCGTTTGGCTAAGATCTTTTCGTCTCAACCGAGGCGCGCATTCTACGCTTTCCTCATTTCGTGTCAAGCGTTTATTTTGAAGTTTTTCAGAAGTCGCTTTTTGCAAAACACCTTCTACCTCAACAACTTACCGCTTGCCTCGTGGCGTTCAACGCTGCGAGGAGGCGAATAATACGCGGTTTGATTTCAGAGTCAACACCTTGATCTGAAAAAACTTTCGATCACCATCCAGCGGCACGTCGGCAACTATTCGCCACGCTTGCCGCTCTGTAGAGAAACACGCAAGCGGAGCGGCTTTGCCATGAGCGATGCACAGAATGAGAAGACCCCGGGGCTGTCGGCGGACGAAGAGCAGGAAGTCAGCCACAACCAGCCGCCGCGGGCGGCAGTGTTGCACGAGATCATCCGCTACCAGGGTGACCAGGAACTGGAACGCACCCTCGCCGCCTTGTGGTGGTCGGCACTGGCGGCAGGCCTGACCATGGGCCTGTCATTGATGGCCATGGGGCTGTTCTATGCCCGCCTGCCGGAAGGCGACAGCGCCCAGGTGATCGCCAGCCTGGGCTACAGCGCGGGGTTCCTGGCAGTGATCCTGGCCCGCCAGCAACTGTTCACCGAGAACACCCTGACCGCTGTGCTACCGGTGATGACCGCGCCCACCCTGAGCAACCTCGGCCGGCTGTTGCGCCTGTGGAGCGTCGTGCTGCTCGGCAACCTGGCCGGCACGCTGCTGGTGGCCTGGGTGATGCTCGAACTGCCAATCTTCGACAGCAAGACCGACATCGCCTTCCTTGAGGTGGGCCGCAAGGTGATGACCAACGACATCAGCCAGATGTTCGCCAAAGGCATCGTCTCCGGTTGGATGATAGCCACCATGGTCTGGATGATCCCCTCCATGGAGCACGCCAAGATCTGGATCATCCTGGTGATCACCTACCTGATGGCCCTGGGTGACTTCACCCACATTGTCGTGGGCTCGGTGGAAGTGTCATACCTGGTCTGGGCCGGCGATGAAACCTGGCAGGCGTTCTGGCTGGACTTCGCACTACCCACCCTGGCGGGCAACATCATCGGCGGCAGCTTCATCTTTGCCCTGATCAGCCACGCCCAGGTTCGCAGCGACAGCGGCAAGCCCCCCTCGCAATTGCTCAAGGATGAAAAGCCGAAAAAGGACTAGCGCGCCGCAACCGCCCGCTCGGCTCCCCTGCCCCGCTGCGGCAATGGCCGTGGCCGCCACCAGTTCTGCCCGGGGTGTGGCGAGTCGAGGCTGACCCGCTCGCCCATCTGCGGCGTGCTCAATTGCACCTGGGCGGCGTTGGTCAGGGCCAGGATACGCTCGAAGGGCTCCTGCCAACCGTGGATGGACAGGTCGAAGGTGCCGTTATGAATCGGCAACAACCAGCGGCCTTGCAAGTCCAGATGCGCCTGCAGGGTCTGCTCCGGCTGCATGTGCACATTGGGCCAGGCAACGTTATAGGCGCCAGTCTCCATCAGGGTCAGGTCGAACGGCCCATACTGCTCGCCGATTTCACGGAAACCGTCGAAATAGCCAGTATCGCCGCTGAAGAATAGCCGCAGCCCTTCGTCGATCATCACCCAGGACGCCCAGAGCCTGCGGTTGCTGTCGAACAGCCCGCGCCCGGAAAAGTGCTGGGCAGGCGTGGCGATGAAGCGCACGCCTTCGACTTCGGTTTCCTGCCACCAGTCCAGTTGCCGCACCTTGGCCGGCGGCACGCCCCACTCGACGAGCAGGTCCCCCACGCCCAACGGCGCGAGGAAATGCTCGGTGCGCGGTGCCAGCTGGCGGATGGCCTGCTCATCCAGATGGTCGAAATGGTCGTGGGAGAGAATCACCGCGGTCAGTGGCGGCAGGTCGCTCAGCGCCAGCGGCGGCGCATGGAAGCGCAACGGCCCGGCCCACTGCACCGGCGAGGCGCGCTCGGCGAACACCGGGTCGGTAATGAAGAAGCGCCCGCGCAACTTGAGCAGCACAGTGGAATGGCCGAGGCGCCACAAGCTGTGATCCGGTGCGTCAGCCACCTGCTGGCGCGTCATCGGCTGCAGGCTGAGCGCTGCGTCTGGCCGGGTCTGTGGTGGCTTGCGCAGCAGCAGGTACTTGACGCCGATGCGCAACTTCTTGAGCACGCCGTCCTTGGGCAGTTCGACCTGGTTGTGAAAGCGCCCGTCCCGATACGGAGCCGGCTCGCCGGCGGGGGTAGCCATGGAGACCATGAGCAACAGCACTCCGCAAAAGAGGAAAGCCTTCATATTACTCCACAGGGTCGGATCAACCGTGAAATGGCTTGTAAGGTCATTTTTCGCCGATGAACGATTGTTCAACAATATTCACATTACTTATGCGATAAACGGCGCTCCACAGAAGAACGACAACCATGATCGACAATCGCAGCGGCAAGGGGCTCTCTTTCGTCAGGCGCATCTACCTGCCGCGCATCATCGGCCTGGGAATCGGCCTGTTCAGCGTGATGGCTGCCATCGCCCCGCTGACCCCACCGCCCTGGGCCTGGGCCCTGCTGCTGTTCAATGGCCTGGCCTGGCCACACGTGGCCTACCAGTGGGCCCTGCGCTCGGCCTCCCCGTACCAGGCCGAGCAGCGCAACATCCTGCTGGATTCGCTGATGGGCGGTTTCTGGACCGCAGCTATCCACTTCAACCCGCTACCCAGCGTCACCATCCTGTCGATGATGACCATGAACAACGTCGCCGCCGGTGGCAAACGCGTGCTGCTGCGCGGCCTGTTGGCGCAGCTGTGCGGCATGCTCTTGGCCACCACGCTGCTCGGCACCGGCCTGCAGACACAGGCCACGCAGTTGCAGGTCCTCGCCTGCCTGCCGATGCTGACCCTCTACCCCCTGGCCCTGGGCTGGGTGTGCTACCAGTTGGCGATCAAGCTGACCGAACACAAGCGCCGCCTCAGCGCCCTGAGCCGTACCGACAGCCTCACCGGACTGCTCAACCATGGCTCGTGGAAAGACCTGCTGCTGCTCAAGTTCCAGATCTGCCAGCAGCAGCGGCTGCCAGCGGTCATCGCGCTGATCGACATCGACCACTTCAAGACCATCAATGATAACTACGGCCATGTGGTCGGCGACTGCGTGCTGCGCCAGCTCAGCCAGGAGCTCAAGCGCACCCTGCGCGAGGACGACCTGGCCGGGCGCTATGGCGGCGACGAGTTCTGCGTGATCCTCCCCGGCACCCACGAAGCCCAGGCCTGCCAGGCCATGGAGCGCTTGCGCGAACGCGTGGCCGCCTACCGCAACCCGCACTTGCCGGGCTTGCGCATCAGCCTGAGCATCGGCCTGGCGGACTTTCGACCCGACCTCGCCTCGCCCGAGCATTGGCTGGAACAGGCCGACAAGGCCCTGTATGCCGCCAAGCGCCAGGGTCGCGACCAGGTCAATTTCGCTCGCGGCGAGGCCGCCACGCTCAGGCTGGCCTATCCTGACTGAACCTTCGCCCAGGCCTCGGGCGCAAGACAGCAGTTGAAGGAGTCGCCCGTACATGGACAGGAACGTCGACCTTTCACCCTCCAGCCCCACCTCACGCCTGCAGGTGCGCCGCCTGGTCGGCGGTTTCTGCGCGCTGTTCGGGCTCGCTTGCGTGTTCACCCTGGTGGCGCTGTTCAACATCGCCGCCACGCTGGACCGCCAGGCGCTGGAGCAAAGCACCTTCCAGGCCTCCCAGGCGCTGGAACAGCGGCTGGTGGCCTCGCGCCAGTTTCTCTCCAGCTACGCCGTCTGGGACGCCGCCTACGAACATCTGGTGGGCAAGGTCGACTGGCAGTGGGCGTATGACCAGAAGAACGTCGGTGAGTCGCTGTACAGCGCCAGCGGCTACGAAGGCGTGTTCGTGGTCGAGGATGGCCGCACCACCTACGCCCTGTTCAAGGGCAAACCCACCGATTCGCCGGCTAGCGCCCATATCGACAGCCCCCTGGCGGCAATCATCGACGCGGCGCGCAAGGCGGCCCCGGCCCGCGAGCAGGTAACCCACTTCGTACGCTTCAACGGCTGGCCCGCAGTGCTCAGCGCCGCGGCAGTACGCCCGGACAAGGAAGTGACCGAGGCAGATGTAAAACAGGCGCCGGTGATGGTGTTCGTCGACCAACTGACCGAAGCCAAGCTCGCAGTGCTGGGCAAAGGCGCGGGTTTGACCGGCATGCGCCTGGAGAAAAACGCTGTTGCCCAGGCCGGGCAACCGCATATCGCCCTCGGCGAAACCGGTTATCACCTGGTCTGGAACACACCGTTGCCGGGCCGCCAACTGCTTCATGCCTTCCTGCCGCCGCTGCTGGCAGTACTGCTGGTACTTGGCCTGGTGCTGCTCTACCTGTTCCGCCACGCCCTGCGCAGTTCCCGGGCAATAGATGAAAGCCTGCTGCGATTGCAGCAGAGCAACCGCGCCCTGGAAGCCAGCGAGCAGCGCTTTCGCGCAGTGGCCGAAGCCGCCTCCGACTGGATCTGGGAAACCGACCGCCATCACCGCCTGACCTACCTGTCGCAGCGTTTCGTCAGCGTCACCGGCTACCGCATCGAGGACTGGCTCGGCCAGCCGCTCAACCAGTTGCTGGCCTGCGACACCACGCCCCTGCTGCCGTGGCTCGACAGCCAGGCCGACGACAACCCGCAGCAACTGGCCAACCTGCGCTGCAACTACGATGACGCCAGCGGCCAGAACCGCTACTGCCGCGTCTCGGCGCGCTCGATCGTCTACGAGGGCAAGCTCGCCGGCTTTCGCGGCACCGCCAGCGACATCACCGACGAGGTCGCCGCCCATGCCCGCATCCAGCACTTGTCGATGCACGATGCCCTGACGGGCCTCGCCAACCGCAACAAACTGTCGCGCCACCTCGAGCAGGCGTTGTTGCGCGGCAGCGATTCACCACCGTTGACCCTGCTGCTGCTGGACCTGGACAGTTTCAAGCCCATCAACGATTCCCTCGGCCATCCGGCCGGCGACGCAGTACTGCAGGAGGTGGCCGGCCGTCTACGCGACACCACCCGCGACAATGACCTGGTCGCTCGCCTGGGCGGCGACGAGTTCGTCCTGGTCTTGCACGGCCTGGACAACCGCAGTGAAATCGACCGTTTCTGCGCGCGCCTGCTCGACCTTTTGCAGCAGCCCATTGGCTTCGAGGAACACCAGTTGCACATCGGCGCCAGCATCGGCATCGCCCAGACCCGGGCCCAGGGTTACGATGCCGGCGAACTGATCCGCTGCGCCGACATCGCCCTGTACCAGGCCAAGGCCGACGGCAAGAACACCTGGCGCTACTTCTCGCTGGAGATGAACCAGCAGATCCAGTACCGTCGCCAACTGGAAAACGACCTGCGCCGGGCGATCAAGCAGCACGAGTTCGTGCTGCACTACCAGCCACGCTACCGCCTGGACGATCTGCGCATCGTTTCGGTGGAAGCCCTTTTGCGCTGGGAGCATCCCCAGGAAGGGCTGATCGGGCCCGACACTTTCATTCCCTTGGCCGAACAGAGCGACCTGATCGTCCCGCTGGGTCGCTGGGTGCTCGAAGAAGCCTGCCGCAATGCCCGTGACTGGCCCGAAGAACTGCTGGTCTCGGTCAACCTGTCGCCCGCGCAGTTCTCCCGCAGCGATGTGGTCGCCGATGTGCGCCAGGTGTTGCTGGACACCGGCTTCCCGGCCCAGCGCCTGGAGCTGGAAATCACCGAGAACGTGATGCTCAACGATATCGAAGGCGCCCTGGGCACCATGCTCGCACTCAAGGAACTGGGCGTGCGCCTGAACATGGACGACTTCGGCACCGGCTACTCGTCACTGGGCTACCTGCGCACCTACCCCTTCGACAGCATCAAGATCGACAAGCGCTTCATCGCCGGGTTGAGCAGCCAGAGCGGCAACGACCGGGCCGTGGTCCAGGCGATCATCAACCTGGGCAAGGCCATGGGGCTGACGGTGACCGCCGAGGGCGTGGAGACCGAGCAGCAATTGAAGGCGCTGGACAAGGAGCAGTGCCATGAGGTGCAGGGCTACTACCTGAGCAAGCCCGTGGACCGGGCAGGGTTCGAGGCGCTGCTGGCGAACCGCGAAGTTCGCCAGGATGCGTCCTGAATGCACTGCCCTGGCGTCAACGCAGGTTACGCTCGGCGACGATTTCGGGCAGGTCGGTACGGTTGAGGTAGATGCGCAATGGCTCGCCGATGTTCAACCGATCGTCCACATGCTGCTCCAGCAGCAACGCCAGGCGCTCCCGGCTCAATGCCATGCGCGCATCGGCCTCGGGCCGCCAGACGAACTCGCTGCAGGGGGTGATGCTGTCGTCGGCCACGTCCATGCCGAACGCGTCCTCTGAAAACCGCACGATATGGGTGCCACGTTTGCCGTGAAAGCCGACGAAGCCCTTGAGCTGGTCGGCGGCGATGCAGATGTCCTGGGATGTGATGGCCATGGCGTAACCTCGCAAAGAATTCGGAAGTGACGCACGCAGAGGGGGCGGTCGCCTCTGGCGGGCAACGCGCAAGTGCCAGCCTAACCCAAGTGCCAGACCGTTCGCCAAGGTTTTTCACCCCTCGCGCCAAGGCCCGCTAGACTGGATTTTCGAGCCCCTTCGTCGTTATCGGATCTGCCCCTCATGACCCAGGCCGTCATCGCCGACATCGCCATCATTGGTCGCATCAACGCAGTGCCGGCCATCCTCCAGGTCATCTGCGAGACCACTGGCCTGCGCTTTGCCGCCGTGGCCCGGGTGACCGAGAGCAGCTGGACGGCCTGCGCGGTGCTCGACACCCTGGGATTCGGCCTCGAGGTAGGCGGCGAACTCGAGGTCGCCACCACGCTGTGCCACGAAATCCGCAGCACACGCCAGACCATCGTGATCGACAAGGCCAGCGAGGACGAGCAGTACTGCCGTCACCACGCCCCGCGCCAGTACCGCTTCGAAAGCTATATTTCGGTTCCGGTGCTACGTACCGACGGCAGCTTCTTCGGTACCATCTGCGCCCTGGACGCCAAACCAACGCCGCTCAAGGGCACGGCGATCCAGCCAATGATGGAATCGTTCGCCCGCCTGCTGGCCATCCAGATCGAAAGCGAGGAAAACGCCCAGCGCACCGAGCTCGCCCTGCACAAAGAGCGGGCCATGGCCGAGGTGCGCGAGCAGTTCATTGCCGTGCTCGGCCACGACCTGCGCAACCCGCTGTTCGCCATCACCGCCGGTGCCGAACTGCTCAGCCAGCGCCTGACGCACGACAAGCAACGGGCCATTGCCCAGCATATCCTCACCTGCGGCCAGCGAGCCACCGAGCTGGTGCGCGACATGCTGGATTTCGCCCGTGGCCGCCTTGGTGCCGGGATCCCCTTGAACCTGCAACCCTGCCACGATCTGCCGGACGCCCTCGGCCATGTGGCCTCCGAGCTGCAGCGTGTTCACCCGCAGCGGCGCATCATCCTCGACATCGGCCAGGTCGGCGGCCTGCTGTGTGACCGCGAGCGAATCATGCAACTGTTGTCCAACCTGATCGCCAATGCCCTCCTTCATGGCGACCCACAAGGCCCGGTGACCGTGCGCGCCAGCCTCAGCGACAGTACGTTCGACCTGAGCGTGCACAACCAAGGCACGCCGATCGCTCCGCAAACCCTGCCCTTGCTGTTCGAACCTTTCAGCCGGCCGATCTCTGGCGCGCCCCAGCCCGGCCTGGGCCTGGGGCTGTACATTGCCAAGCAGATCGCCCTCGCCCACGGCGGCCGCATGGAGGTGACCTCCAGTGCCGAGGGCGGCACCCTGTTCAGTTTTCGCCTGCCGAAGGATCGACCTGGGACTCCAGGAGCACCGCCAGCCAGTTCATGAACGCCTGGACCCGGCGCGGCACATGGCGCTGCCGCGCATACAACAGCGACACCGGCATGGCCCGCGCCTGCCAGGGCTCGAGCAGCGACACCAGTTCACCCGCGCGCAGGTGTTCATCGACACCTACCGCCGGCACCTGGATCAGGCCTAGCCCAGCCAGGCAGGCGGCGGAATAGGCCTCGGCGTTGTTCACCGTGACCACGCCGGCCATGGCCTGGAAGCGCAGTTCGCCGCCCTGCTCGTATTCAAACCCGGCACTGCGCGCGCCGAGGTTGCGCACGTAGTGGACCAGCCGGTGGCTATCCAGGTCCTCCAGGCGGCGCGGCACACCGTGGCGTTCGAGATAGGCGGGGCTGGCGCAATTGCGCATGCTCAGGCGCCCGACCGGGCGCGCCACCACGTCAAGGTCGCTGAGCGCGCCGATGCGCATCACGCAATCGAAGCCTTCGCGCAACAGGTCGACCTGGCGGTCGGTGCAACTGATCTCTACATCCAGGCGCGGGAAACGCTCGAGAAAACGCGGCAGCGCCGGCACGATGACCCGCCGCGCCATCATGGTCGGCAGGTCGATGCGCAGGCGCCCGGCCAGCTCGGCGTCGTCGGCGCTGAACAGGCTCTCGATCTCGTCCATGCCCGACAACAGGTCCTTGCTGCGCTCGTACAGCAAGGCGCCGTCCTGGGTCGTGCGCACCCGGCGCGTGGTGCGGTTGAGCAGGCGGGTGCCGAGCAGGTTTTCCAGCGCCCGCACCTGTTCGGAAACGGTCGAGCGCGGCAGGCCCAGGCTTTCGCCGGCCAGGGTGAAACTGCTCAGCTCGCTGACCCTGACAAAGGTACGCAGCAGCTCCAACTTGTTCATACGGCCTCTGATTGTCCAATTGGCGCGAACAGTATTTCCGGATCTCCTGGATTTAACAGCACCTGTCCGACCAATAACCTGTCAGCCACAGCCACCCATCAAAGGTAACCGACATGACTCGCAAGATCGCACTGATCACCGGCGCCAGCCGCGGCCTGGGCAGGAACACCGCCGAACACCTGGCCGCCCGTGGCATCGACATCATCGGCACCTACCATAGCAAGGCCGACGAAGCCCGCGCCGTGGCGGCCACGCTGGAGCAGGCCGGCGGGCGCGCCGCCATGTTGCAATTGGATGTCAGCGACAGCGCCAGCTTCGCAGGCTTCGCCGAACGCCTGGGCGACACCCTCGAACAGCAGTTCGGGCGCCGTCAGCTGGACTTCCTGGTGAACAACGCCGGCATCGGCCTGAACGTGCCATTCAGCGAGACCAGCGAGGCGCAGTTCGACCAGTTGCTGAACATCCAGCTCAAAGGCCCGTTCTTCCTTACCCAGCGCCTTCTGCCGCTGCTGGCCGATGGCGGGCGCATCGTCAACATCTCCACCGGCCTGACCCGCTTCGCCCTGCCCGGCTATGCCGCCTATGCGGCCATGAAGGGCGCCATGGAAGTACTGACCCGCTACCAGGCCAAGGAGCTGGGCGCGCGCGGCATCCGTGTGAACATTCTCGCGCCGGGCGCCATCGAGACCGATTTCGGCGGGGGCGTGGTGCGTGACAACCAGCAGGTCAATGACTACATCGCCGGCAACACCGCGCTGGGCCGGGTCGGCCTGCCCGACGATATCGGCGCGGCCATCGCCTTGTTGCTGGAAGATGGCAATGGCTGGATCAACGGGCAGCGGCTGGAGGTGTCGGGGGGCATGTTCCTCTGAGGAGCACGCTGCGCAATGCGCTCAAGCTCGGTTCAAGGCCTGGTGCAGCGCAGCGACGGCAGGAAGTGACAAAGCCTCATGGGTGATGCACAGGCCGACCCGGCGCCGCAGTGCCAGGCCGCTGCCGGGCCGCCAGTAGACCCCGGGACAGCGCTCGGCCAGGGACTGCGGCAACCATGCCGCGCCCAGCCCGGCGGCGACCATGGCCAGCGCCAGTTGTAGCGAACCGGCCTGGCCAACCTGCTCGCCTTCGCCGTACAACCCCATCAGGCGCTGGTGCGAAGGATGCTGCGGGCAGGTGATCCAGCGCCCGTCCGGCTGGCTGCCGGTCGCCATTACCAGCACGAAGGCCTCCTCCCACAACGGCAGGAACAGTTCGTCCTCGCAGCGCTGGGCCTCGTCGGCCAGCCGCGCATCCCCGTCGCACCCCGCCAGCAAGGTCAATTGCAGGCCCGCAACCGCCTGGCTGGCCAGGCGCACGCAAGCCTCGACCTGGGCCGGCGCGATGTCCGCCTCGATGCCCAGGGCCAAAGGCACCCGCTCCTGCCCCTGGCGAAAGCGCAGGCGCAGCGCGTCGGCCTCGGCCACCATGCGGCAGGCCTGGGGATACAGCTCACGCGCCTGCTCGCTGACTTCGACCCCACGGGCCTGACGCAGGAACAGCTCGGCGCCAAGGTCGTCCTCCAGCTGGCGGATGGTCACCGACAAGGTCGGTTGCGCCACGCACAGGCGCTGGGCGGCTACCGTGATGTTGCGCGCTTCGAAGACCGCGATAAATGCCTTGAGGTGACGGATATCCATAGATAGAACCGATGCCAGCCAGAGAAATAAGCCGTTTTTCATGGCCGAAAGGGCTATCTAGAATCCTGGCCATCGAAAGCGATTATGCCTGGGAGGCAACCATGAACAAACCCCTGATCATCATCACCGGCGCCAGCTCCGGCATAGGCGCCGCCACCGCCCAACGCTTTTCCGCCGCAGGCCATCCGCTGTTGCTGATCGCCCGCCGCCTGGATCGCCTGGAGGCGCTGGCGTTGCCCGATTGCCTGTGCCGCGCCGTGGACATCCGCGACCGCGCAGTACTGGTCGCCGCCGTGGCCGAGGCCGAAGCCGTGTACGGGCCCGCCGATGCCTTGGTGAACAATGCCGGGGTGATGCTGCTGGGGCAAATGCACGAACAGGACCCGGAACAATGGGAGCGCATGTTCGACATCAACGTCAAAGGCCTGCTCAACGGCGTGCACGCGTTGGTCGGCGGGATGGTCGAGCGGCGCCATGGCACCCTGATCAACGTCAGCTCGGTGGCCGGACGCAAGACCTTCCCCAACCATGTGGCCTACGTAGGCAGCAAGTTCGCCGTGCACGGATTGTCGGAGAACCTGCGCGAGGAGCTGGCGCCACACAATGTGCGAGTGGTGACCATCGCGCCGGGCGCAGTGGAGACCGAGCTGCTCGGGCATACCACCGACGCGGGCATCAAGCGCGACTACGAGGCCTGGAAGGCCAATGACATGGGCGGCGTGGTGCTGTCGGCGGAAGATGTCGCCGGGGCAATCGTCTGGGCCTACCAGCAGCCGCAGCAGGTATGCATTCGCGAGATCGTGCTGGCAGCGACCGCCCAGCAGCCTTGAGGCTGAGTACCGGGGGCGCCATGCGCCCCTTTCGCCGGCCAGGCGGCTCCCACACCGACCGCGCCGGCCTCAAGTCATGTGCAATCCCAGTGGGAGCTGGCCTGCCCCCTCAAGGCGCTTCATGCACCTGCACGCTGGCCGTCATGCCGGCGCTCAGGGTCACGCCCTCCGGCACCTGGTCCAGGCGGATGCGCACGGGTATGCGCTGCGCCAGCCGCACCCAGTTGAACGTCGGCTCCACCTCTGGCAGCAACTGCCCATCCGGCGTCGAGTTGCGGTCGGTGATCCCCCGGCTGATGCTTTCTACCTGCCCTTGCATCGCGTCGCCGGCGCCCATGAGCCAGACCTTGACCGGGTCGCCGACGCGAATCCGCGGCAGCTTGGTTTCTTCGAAATACGCCTGGATATAGAAAGTGGCATCGTCCACCAGCGCCATCACCGACTGCCCGGTGTTGACGAAATTGCCCTCGGCCAGGCGCAGATTGGTGATATGCCCGCCCCGCGGGGCGCGTACTTCGCTGCGGGCCAGGTTGATCTTCGCCACTTGCAACTGAGCCTCGGCCTCGTGCAGTTCGCCACGGGCGACAGCGGCGTTGATCTGGGCGTTTTCGCGCAGTTCGGCACTGATCGCCTCCGGCCCCAGCGCGGTGCGCCGGGCGGCCTCGCGCTCACGCAGGCGCAACTGCTGGGTACGCGTCTCGACCACGGCGGTGGCCTGGTCGTAGGCGGCCTGGAAGCGTTCGCGGTCGATGCTCATCAGCAGGTCGCCGGCCTTCACCTGCTGGTTGTCATGCACCTTCAACGCGCTGACCCAGCCCGACACGTCGGGGGCGATCACCACTACATCGGCACGTACCCGGGCATCCCGGGTCCAGGGCGTGAGCATGTAGTACTGCCACAGTTGATAGCCGGCAAAAACAGCGAGGATCACCACACACAGGGTGACCAAGGTACGTACGACTGTACGCATGGACTTACTCCTTACAAAGGGCCTGACAGGCGCACCACCCCATACAGCACACAGACGAACAGCGCCGCGTCGAACAACGCCTCGTGCCAGATCCAGCGCCCCAGGGGGGTGGCCTGCACAACGAAGCGCAACAGCCCGGTGAGCACCAGCGCCAGCAACACATAGATCAGAAACGGGCTGAGCAGCACGCCGCCCAGTGCCCACTCACGCAACCCCATGGGCTTCCTCCTGCCAGCGGCACCACTTGCCCCAGCTCTTGCGCAATTGCAGCACCGCGCCGATGGCCAGGCGCAGCGGGTCACTGGGCGGCTGGCGGCGCAGGGCTTCGATGAACTGTTCACTGGCGGCGTCAAGGCGCTGGCCCCGCCCCGGCGCCGGGCCGCTGGCGAGTACCGCCTGCAACTGCTGCAGGTACTGGCGCTCGGCATTGCCCAGCGGTGCCTTGGCCACGGCCAGGCACATGCGCAGGTGCACCAGTTCGTCACCGATATCCAGGCCGTGCAGGCCGTCGTCCCAGCGCTTGCGCTCGGCTTCGGGCAGCTCGCTGGCATGCCGCGCCAGTTGCATCAGGCGGTCGGCCATGCGCCCACCGAACCAGCTGTCGGCGCCGCGCAGGTCGCGCCGGGTCAGGCGCACCAGGTCGCCTTGCGTGGCCGCGCGCAGGCGCCGGCCAAGCCAGGCCGGGTGGCGCAGCACCAGCAAGCGGAACGCCATTACCGCTGCGCCCACGCCCAGCAGCATAGCCTGGGCGCTGTTGAGCATGGTCGCCACATCGAAATGCATGGCATTGAGCGGCGCGACCAGGACGATGAAGTGCAGGCAATAGGACGTGGCGGTCGCCCCGGTACGCGGGTGGGCCATGCCCAGGGCGCCGAAGAACAGCGGCACGCCCATACCCAGGCAGAGCATGGCGAAGCTGCTCCATTGCGGCAGCAGGATCTGCCCCACCAGAAACGCCACCGGGATGGCCAGGAGAATACCGCGCAGGAAACTCAGGCCGATCTGCGCGCCATTCTCGCGGCTGGCGAACAGGCTGCAGACCACACAGGTGAGTACCAGGCCGCCTGGCGCCGATGGCCAGGCCGTGGCCAGCCAGAAACTGCTCATGGCCAGGAAGGCCAGGGCGCTGCGCGAACCGAACAACAGGGCAAGGGACAGGTCGCGATGGGTTGCCAGGCTCTGCGTCGACTGCCTTGGCGCCCGCCCCTGCTCGACGTCGTCGAGGGCCTGGGCGCAAGCCATCGTGTAGTCCAGCAGCAAGCTCAGGCGCGCCAGGCAGTAATGCTCGGCGGGGCTGATCCGCTCGTCGTGGGCGGCGTCCCAGACACGCTGGCGCAACACCAGCAAGCTGGGCTGCTCGGGGCTGGCCAGGTGAGCGCGCACCTCGTCCAGCCATGGCGCCAGATGCCTGGCTTCACCCTCGTCAAGCTGGCGCCACTGCCTACGCACCGAGCGTGAGATGCGCAAAAGCACCATCAGTGTCTGGCTCAGGCCGCTGATTGCCCGGGCGCGTTGGCGGCCGCGGCTGCCTTCGAACCAGGCGTGTTCGCGCTGGGCATCGATGGCGACGATGCGCCCGAGGCTGTCGAGCAGGCCGCCGCGGGCCTCGTCTTCGCCGCCAAGCATGGCGTTGGCCGCCTGCAGGCCGTTCTGCCAGGCCTGGCGGGCTTGGTCGGCCAGTTGCTGCTCCACGCGCATGGGCCAGAGCAGCGCGCTGGTGACGGTGGCGCAAACGATGCCCAGGCAGATCTCGGTGCAGCGCGCCACCGCCTGGTCGAATACCTGCAGCGGGTGGTCGATCGCCGGCAGGGCGATGATCGCCACGGTGTAGCCGGCCAGCACGAACGCGTAGGCCCAGGCGCTGCGCAGTTGGGTCGAGGCAGCGGTACACAGGGCCAGCCACAAGGCCAGGGTCAGCAGGAACAGCCACGGGGTCTGGGCGAACAGGCCGATGAACACCACCGACATGCAGGTGCCGACCAGGGTGCCGGCCAACCGCGCCAGGCCCTTCTGCACCACCATCCCCGAGAGCGGCTGGGCGACGATGAAGGCGGTCATCAGCGCCCACGCCGGTTGCTCCAGGCCCCAGCGCATCGCCAGCCACAACGCCAGGCCGCCACCAAGCAAGGTCTTGATGGCGAACTTGAGGGCAAGGCTGCTGGGGGCAAACAGGGCCTGGAAGGTGATGGGCACGAAACGGACCTTGGGCGCGCTGGGGTAATAGGAAGAAAGATAGACAACGGGAGGGAGGATAAAGCGCAAACGAGTAATTAGCTAGCTAATCATCTAAGCAGTCAGTTTTTCGCAGGTAAAAAAATGGGCGACCGAAGTCGCCCTAAATGCCTTGCGTGCTCGTGTATCGGGAAGGATCAGCGCTGGTTGCGCTTTTTCGAGTCCTTCCAGATGAAAATGCCCAGACCGGCGAAGAAGGCCAACATCAACCCGACTGTTACCACCCCGGCGATAACCACGTTGTCGAAGAACATGTCGGCTCCTCCCTTGATGTGCCGTCATCCGATGGGTGCAAGGTAACCAATGCGAGGAGGAGGAAAATTGACCGGAGTCAATAGCGCCCGGAGCCGGGCGCGGAAGGCGGGTGCAGGGTTGACCTGCATCAAGTTTCAGCGCTTCTTCGGTTTGCCCTTGGGCTTTTTCTTCTTGGCCTGGGTCAGCGGCATGGCCTGCTCGAAGGCCTGGCGCATGTCGTCCAGACGCTTGTCATTGAGGTCGTGAATGCGTTTGGCGCGTTCGGCGCCGAAATCGATCAGGTTGTCTTGGCTCATGGTGGGCTCGACGGACAGCAGAGGCCCCAATAATGAAGGCTTGCCAGGGCGCTGACTAGTCAGACTTCGATATCCACCAGCAACCCCTGGCGCGTGCGCTCGCCCATCGGCGCCACCGGCACGGTGTTGTCGGCATTGAGCTCCTCACCCGGCACCGCCTCGTACCGATCGCCTTCAGCCTGCTTGCGCCTTTTTTGCTGGCGGCGTTGCTCGTCACGCAGCAGCAAGGCCTGCTCTTCGGGATCACGATGATTCTTCAGGTCGATGGTGCCATCGCTGGATGTCGGCTGGGTGGGCACCACCGGTGGAATGGTCGGCGGTGGTTTGACCGGGTCGTGTTGCGAGGTCACGGGGGCGGCACTGAGCGGGATGATCGGCGGCAGCATGGGAGGTCTCCTGTAGCCTTGTTGTCGGCTGGTGGCGCGCCGCCTTGAATGCCTGCGGTCGAAGGTGTGCGGCGTGTCACAACGCCGCATCGGGCTGGAGTATAGCGCGGGCCTACTCGGCGTCTTCGTCCGGGTCGTCGGGTGAAGGGCTCGACTCGCTCCATGGCCGCTTGTAGACCTGCTGCCAGACCGCATCCATATGTGCGCGCACACCTGGCGGTGCGTTCTTCAACGAGGCGCTGTCTTCGCGCTCGCCGCCGAACGGGTCTTCACCGGGCGGGCTGATCAGCGACTGGCCGGTGATGGTGTAGATCGCCTGGCCTTCACGCATTTCGATGGCGATGTCGTGGGGGTCGATACCGCCACCGCAGAAGGCATGGTTGGCCACTGTCACTTCAGCGACACCGTCCTTGTTCAGGTCGCCGACATCACTGACATCGGTATAGAAGTCGACGTCGAGATCGAGGCCGGCACAGGTGGTCTCCTGCTCGATCTGCCAGCGCGCCTTGAAGGCATCGCCGTCGGCAGCGCGGCCATACAGGGTGGCCTTGAGCACCACCTTGTCGACTTCCTCCTCGGTATCAGGGTCGGTGGCCTGGCCGTCGACCCGACTCAGCACCAGCAGGCCCTCGCCCTCGCGGTCATGGAAATGCACGCTCTTGATCGGCGTCTGCACGCCGAGCACTTCCAGTTGCTCGACCGGGATCGGCGGCAGGATCTCGAAACTTTTCTGTTCACAGGCGGCCAGCAGCGCCAGGCTGCCCAGGCCCAAGGTGACGTTCAACCAGCGGTGCTTGGCAAACATGTTGGCGCATGGCCCTCGTGACGGGTGTTCGTCGATGAACACGCTAGACTCACTGAGATTCTTTGGTCTGGCGCAGCCGATCCGGTAACATGGCCAGCTTTTTCACCGCGGGAGTTTTGGCAGTATGGCGCAGCAGTATCAACCGGGGCAACGCTGGATCAGCGACAGCGAGGCCGAGCTCGGTCTTGGGACCATCCTGGCGCAGGATGGCCGCCTGCTGACCGTGCTCTACCCGGCCACGGGCGACACGCGCCAGTACTCGCTACGCAATGCGCCGCTGACCCGCGTGCGCTTCTCGCCAGGCGATCTGATCACCCATTTCGAAGGCTGGAAGCTGACCGTGCAGGAGGTCGAGGACATCGACGGCCTGATGGTCTATCACGGCATCGACCCGCAGAACCAGCCACGCACGCTGCCCGAGACGCAGCTGTCCAACTTCATCCAGTTCCGCCTGGCCAGCGACCGCCTGTTCGCCGGGCAGATCGACCCACTGTCGTGGTTCTCACTGCGCTACAACACCCTGCAGCACACCAGCAAGCAGATGCTCTCCACGCTGTGGGGCCTCGGTGGCGTGCGTGCCCAGCCTATCGCCCACCAGTTGCACATCGCCCGTGAAGTGGCCGACCGCATCGCACCCCGCGTATTGCTGGCCGACGAAGTAGGCCTGGGCAAGACCATCGAGGCCGGCCTGGTCATCCACCGCCAGCTGCTGTCCGGTCGCGCCAGCCGCGTGCTGATCCTGGTGCCGGAAAACCTCCAGCACCAGTGGCTGGTGGAAATGCGCCGGCGCTTCAACCTGCAGGTTGCGCTGTTCGACGCCGAGCGCTTCATCGAGAGCGATGCCAGCAACCCGTTCGAGGATGCCCAGCTGGCGCTGGTCGCGCTGGAGTGGCTGGTCGAGGACGAAAAGGCCCAGGACGCGCTGTTCGCCGCCGGCTGGGACCTGATGGTGGTCGACGAGGCCCACCACCTGGTCTGGCACGAAGAGCAGGCCAGCCCCGAATACTCGCTGGTCGAGCAGCTGGCCCAGGTGATTCCCGGCGTGCTGCTGCTCACCGCCACGCCTGAACAGCTCGGCCAGGACAGCCACTTCGCCCGCCTGCGACTGCTCGACCCCAACCGCTTCCACGACCTGGCCGCCTTCCGCGCCGAAAGCGAGCACTATCGCCCGGTGGCCGAAGCGGTACAGGAGCTGCTCGACGAAGGCCGCCTGTCACCGAAAGCCCACGCCACCATCCAGGGCTTCCTCGGCGCCGAAGGCGAAGCACTGCTGGCCGCGGTCAGCGATGGCGACAGCCAGGCCAGCGCGCGCCTGATCCGCGAACTGCTCGACCGCCACGGTACCGGCCGCGTGCTGTTCCGCAACACCCGTGCGGCGATCCAGGGCTTCCCCGAGCGCCAACTGCACCCCTACCCGCTGGCCAACCCCGAGGCCTACGCCGACCTGCCTTCGGGCGAGCGTGCCGAGCTTTACCCGGAAGTGGCCTTCCAGGCCCAGGGCGAAACCGGCGACGACGAGCGCTGGTGGCGTTTCGACCCTCGGGTCGACTGGCTGATCGACACCCTCAAGATGCTCAAGCGCACCAAGGTCCTGGTGATCTGCGCCCACGCCGAGACCGCCATGGACCTGGAAGACGCCCTGCGCGTGCGCTCCGGCATCCCGGCCTCGGTGTTCCACGAAGGCATGAGCATCCTCGAGCGTGACCGCGCCGCCGCCTACTTCGCCGACGAAGAGTTTGGCGCCCAGGTGCTGGTGTGTTCCGAGATAGGCAGCGAGGGCCGCAACTTCCAGTTCGCCCATCACCTGGTGATGTTCGACCTGCCGGCCCACCCGGACCTGCTCGAGCAACGCATCGGCCGCCTCGACCGGATCGGCCAGAAGCACACGATCCAACTGCACATCCCGTACCTGCAGGACAGCCCGCAAGAGCGCCTGTTCCAGTGGTACCACGAAGGCCTCAACGCCTTCCTCAACACCTGCCCGACCGGCAACGCCCTGCAACACCAGTTCGGCCCGCGCCTGCTGCAACAGCTGGCCGGTGGCGACGACAAAGGCTGGACCCAGCTGGTCGGCGAGGCCCGTGCCGAACGCGAGCGCCTGGAAGCCGAGCTGCACACCGGTCGCGATCGCCTGCTGGAACTCAACTCCGGTGGCGCCGGCGAAGGCCAGGCGCTGGTCGAGGCAATCCTCGAGCAGGACGACCAGTTCGCCCTGCCGATCTACATGGAAACCCTGTTCGACGCCTTCGGTATCGACAGCGAGGACCACTCGGAAAACGCCCTGATCCTCAAGCCGAGCGAGAAGATGCTCGACGCCAGCTTCCCGCTGGGTGACGACGAAGGCGTGACCATCACCTACGACCGTGGCCAGGCGCTGTCGCGCGAGGACATGCAGTTCCTCACCTGGGAGCACCCGATGGTCCAGGGTGGCATGGACCTGGTGCTGTCCGGCTCGATGGGCAACACCGCCGTGGCGCTGATCAAGAACAAGGCGCTCAAGCCCGGCACCGTGCTGCTCGAACTGCTCTACGTCAGCGAAGTGGTGGCACCGCGCAGCCTGCAGCTGGGGCGCTACCTGCCACCGGCCGCGCTGCGCTGCCTGCTCGATACCAACGGCAACGACCTGGGCCCGCGGGTGGCCTTCGAAACCCTCAACGACCAGCTCGAAAGCGTGCCCAAGGCCAGCGCCAACAAGTTCATCCAGGCCCAGCGCGACGTGCTGGCCAAGCGCATCGCCGCTGGCGAGGCCAAGGTCCTGCCAACCCACGACGAGCGTGTGGCCCAGGCCCGGCAACGCCTGACCGCCGAAGCCGACGAGGAGCTGGCGCGCCTGACCGCGTTGAAGGCCGTCAACCCGAGCGTGCGCGACAGCGAGATCGACGCCCTGCGCAAGCAGCGCGAAGAGGGCTTGGCGGCGCTGGAAAAAGCGGCACTGCGCCTCGAGGCGATCCGGGTGCTCGTCGCCGGTTGATCGCCATAGAGGCCATCGCGGGGCAAGCTCGCTCCCACAATTCCGGCTCGGGATTGGTGGGAGCGGGCTTGCCCCGCGCTCGTTTCGTCCTGAAAGCCATCCATTTAGACCATCTGGCTATTGCTTTCATATCCAAATGGTAGAAATCAAATTGCCATTAATCAGGAAGGCTTAGGTACTGGTTCCTATACTCCAGCAGGAACAGTCTCCATCCGTGCTTTTTGGGGACGAGTGAAGACTCGACGAAGAGGCCTGCAATGGAGTGGCTGGGACTGCAATTGTTCGCTGAGCTGCCGGCGAACGGACAGATCATCCTCGACTGCCGACACAACCCCTTCCTGGTGCTGCTTGCCTTCATCGTGGCGAGCGCCGCCTGTTTCGCCACCCTGGACATGAGCGAACGCCAGAGCCAATGCGAAGACCGCTTCGCCCGCCGGCAATGGCGCGTGCTCGGCGCCTGCTGTCTGGCCGGGGGCATCTGGGCCATGCATTTCATCAGCATGCTGGCCTTCCAGGCGCCCCTGGAAATCCACTTCGATGCCCCACTGACCGGCCTGTCGCTGCTGGTGGCCCTGTTGGCCGCCTGGCTGGCGATGAACAGCCTCAACCGCAGCCAGATGCGCCTGCGCCACTACCTGCAGACCGCGCTGTTCATCGGCCTGGGCATCAGTGTGATGCACTACACCGGCATGGCCGCCCTGCAGACCAGCGCCCTGCAGTACTACCAGACCGGCCTGCTGTTTGCCTCCGTCGGCATCGCCGTGCTCACCAGCCTGGTGGCACTGCTGATGGCGCGCTATTTCAACAAGGGCAGCGGCACCCTGCACCTGCTGCTCAAGTACGGCGCCAGCCTGCTGATGGCCGCAGGTATCGTCCTGACCCATTTCACCGGCATGGCGGCGATGACCCTGGTGATCCCCAGCGAGACCGCGCTGCGACTGCCTTCGGCCGACAACAGCCTGCAATTGGCGCTGACCATTGCCGTCATAACCCTGCTTATCAGCGCTGGCAGCATCAGCGCGGCGCTGGCCGACAAGAAGCTGCAGAGCAAGGAGCACGACCTGCGCCGCGTCAATGTACTGCTCAGCCAGCTCGACCAAGCCCGCGCCTCGCTGCAGCAGGCCGCCCACTACGACGCCCTGACCAACCTGGTCAACCGCCGCGGCTTCAACCAGGTCTTCGCCGAGCGCCTGGCCGAGCAGGCTGCCCATGACGGTATGCTGGCGGTGATGTTCCTCGACATCGACCACTTCAAGCGGATCAACGACAGCCTCGGGCATGCCGCCGGCGACGAGTTGCTCAAGGTGATCGCCGATCACATCAAGGCCGCCACCCGTGGCCAGGACCTGGTGGCCCGCTTCGGCGGCGACGAGTTCTGCATCGTTACCAGCCTCAACAGTCGTGACGAGGCACGCCACCTGGCCCAGCGCATCATGCAGCGCATGAAGGAGCCGATCGATCTGGCCGGCCGGCGCATGGTGATGACCACCAGCATCGGCATCAGCATCTTCCCCGACGACGGCCAGAGCACCGAAGAGTTGCTGAAGAACGCCGACCTAGCGCTTTACCAGTCCAAAGGCTGCGGGCGCAACAGCCTGAACTTCTTCAACAACGGCCTGAAGACCCGCGCCACCCTGGAGCTGCAACTGGAAGAAGAACTGCGCGTGGCGCTGTTCGAAGAGCGTGGCCTGTGCGTGCACTACCAACCGATCTTCGACCTGCGCAGCGGCCAGGTGGCCAAGCTCGAGGCGCTGGTGCGCTGGCAACACCCACAGCATGGCCTGCTCAGCCCCGACCGTTTCATCTGTATTGCCGAAGCCAACGGCCTGATCGCCGAGCTGGACCTGTGGGTGCTGCGCCGGGCCTGTGAGGACCTGGCCCAGCTCAATCGTCATGGCTATGGCGATCTCAAGGTCACGGTGAACTGCTCGGCCCTCACCCTTGGCCGCGAGGAGCTGGCCACCGAGGTGGAAATGGCCTTGTTCCAGGCCGGCCTGGCGCCGCGCCAGCTGGAGCTGGAGGTCACCGAAAACGCCCTGATGGGTGACATCCACCACACCATCAGCCTGCTAAAGCGCATCCGTGCCCAGGGTGTGGCGCTGTCGATCGATGATTTCGGCACCGGCTATTCATCGCTGGCCTACCTCAAGCGCCTGCCGCTGGACGTGCTGAAGATCGACCGCTCGTTCATCCAGGACGTGCCCGGCAGCCAGAAAGACCGCGAGATCGTCCAGGCGATCATCATCATGGCCCATACCCTGCACCTGAAAGTGGTCACCGAAGGCGTCGAGACTGTCGAGCAGCACGAGTTCCTCGCCAGCCACGGCTGCGACTACCTCCAGGGCTACCTGCTCAGCCGGCCAGTGCCGCTGGCCGAGTTGCGGCCGATCCTCGAACGGCTCGACCGCCAGCCGGGCGAGCTCAGTCCTTGCTGCGATACAGCGCTACCAGGGTCGCCGGATCTTTTTGCAGATAACCCTGGCTACCGTGCAGGCGCATCAGTTGCGCGGCGAGGCCACTGAGCGGCGTCGCCGAGCCCTGCTCGCGGGAGAATTTCACCGCGCTGTCGAGGTCCTTGAGCAAGGTGCGCACGTGCCACTTGACCGGCTCGAAGCGGCTTTCGGCCATTTGCGGGGCGAGGATCTGCAAGGGTTTCGAGTCGGCAAACCCGCCGGCCAGCGCCTCGGCGATCAGCCGCGCATCGACCCCTGACTGCTCGGCCAGCGCCACCACCTCGGCAATCACCAGCGCGTTGCAGGCCACGATCATCTGGTTGCACGCCTTGGTCACCTGGCCGGCCCCCACCGCGCCCATGTGCGTCACCCTTTGGCCCAGGGTCAACAGCACCGGCCGCGCCCGCTGCAGATCGCTCGCCTCGCCCCCGACCATGATCGCCAGGGTGCCGGCCTCGGCCCCCGGCGTGCCGCCGGACACCGGGGCATCGAGCCAGGCCATGCCGCACAGGGCCGCCAGCTCTGCCGCCATCTCGCGGGTGGCGGTCGGCTCGAGGCTGGAGAAGTCCACCAGCAGCTGACCGCTGCGCCCGCCACGGGCGATGCCCTGCTCACCGAACACCACCTCGCGCACCACCGCCGTGTCGGCGAGGCACAGCAGCACCATGTCCGCCGCCTGGCACAGCTCGGCAGGGCTACCGGCCAGATGGGCGCCGGCGGCGACCAGTTCGGCGCATTTGTCCGGGCTGCGGTTCCACACGGTCAGCGGGTACCCCGCAGCCAGCAGACGACGGCACATCGGCAAGCCCATCAGGCCGATCCCGGCAAACCCCAACGAAGGCAATGCAGTACTCATGAGCAACTCCAGATTAAAGAAGCGTGACAAACGGACGATGCAATGCGGGTGAGAAAGGAAAAACCTTAGAACGACTAAGGAAACCCCCTATCGCACAAGAAAAAGACGCACTGATAAAGTCGCGAAATTTCTCCGTGATGGCTAGATGACATGTCTCACCGGGAAGCCAACCACTCCAGGCAAATGGCGCACTATGACTTCTACGAACACTTCTGCCAATGCGGCTCCCGAGCCCTCCCTCAGCACCACCTCGCTGACCGCCGGCAGTGCTCGAGACCTGCCCACGGCGCGCAGCATGCCGGCGCAACAGTACCTGTACTTCACCGAACAGGACATCCAGCGCATCCTCGACAACCTCGATGGCCTGCGCGACCTGGTCTTCCCGCCAAACCTGCACGTGGAGGACGAGGACCAGCTGCGCCTGGAGCAGCAGTTCCCGTCGGTGTGCCTGATCGGCCTGGGTCGCTGCGGCTCGAACATCGCCCTGGACGTGGCGGAACTGGTTTACAACGCCCGCACCTTCTTCCTCAACGAGTACAACAACGAGGACCGCTTCAAGGGCGAGGCCGGCTACAGCCCGGCGCGCTGGATCCGCCAGAACCTGCGCCTGGTACAGAACAAGGCGGCCAAGCCGGTGTTCCTGGTCGAGCCGCTGGTGATGCTCGGCGACCTGGACAAGGACATCGCCGGGCGCATCCGCTTCTCGCGCAAGGGCGAGCGCGGCGGCTTCTTGCGCGACTACAGCAAGATGAAAATCATGGACCTGTCCGAGGTGCATGCCGGCGGCGCCGGCAACGCGCCGATCCTCGGCCAGTACCTGGCCAAGATCATCCTCAACAAGGACACCCAGCGCTTCTCCAGCGCCGACTGGAAGCTGATCCACTCGTACCTGATCGACTCCTGCGGCATCAAGGCCAACCAGTCGCGCCTGTACTTCTACATCTTCAGCGCCGGCGGCGGCACCGGCTCGGGCATGGCCTCGGAATTCGGCCTGGCCCAGCAGTACTCGTACATGAACAAGACCTTCGATACCAAACCGGCCGACGAGAACGACGGCAAGAGCGGGCATTCGTTCGTGTTCGAGCCGATCTTCACCAGCGGTATCTGCGTGCTGCCCAATGCGTCCGATCACCGCAGCGAAATGTCCGAGGCGCTGCACATCAACGCCGGACGCCTGCTGTGCAAATACCTGTCGGAGGAATGGGACTTCTCGTACAACTTCGACAATGAAGACAGCAGCGAAGCCAGCGTCATGGGCCGCATCCGCCCGTGGAACGCGATGATGCTGATCTCCAACGACATCATGCGCTACGCCGAGGAGAGCGACGACGGCACGATCCAGAACATCGACGTCAATGCCATGGAGAAGCACGCCAACCAGTACATCTCCCAGCAGATCTTCAACATCCTCACGGCGCAGGCGGTGACCACCGACTACGACCAGAACTACTTCCGCCGCGCCGGCATCGATATCGGCGAGACCATCCGCCTGGACGCCAACGACCTGTTCATGAGCCTGGCCGGCCCCGTGGCCATCGCCTATGCCGAGTCGGTGGTGCCGGAAGTGCCGCCGGCAGGGTCGGACAAGTTCAAGGTGTTCGAGCGCGAGCAGCCGCGCCTGGACATCGACGACCTGTTCTTCCGCTCCATCGACCTGCCGCACTTCAACAAGCAGACCCAGGCCATCGAAGGCATCAGCCTGCTGCCAATCGAGTCGCGCCGCTACCGCGCCGCGCTGGAGCAGTACCAGGCCTCGGGCTACGACGCCGCGGCGCTGCACGACCTGCATTTCTTCAAGAACTGCTCGTCGGTGGTGTCGATCGTGTCGCTGCCCAAGGACTACAAGCTGTCGTACATGGACCTGAACCGGCTCAAGACCCACCTCAACAGCCTGTTCCCCAACACCACGCTCAAGCGCTATGCGCTGGTGATCGGCGCCTCGGCCAACCTGTCGCTGACCACCCTGATCGCCAAGAGCCCGTGCCTGTCGGACGATTTCCTCACGCTGATCGTGGCGTTCATCAAGCGTTGCTTCGCGCGCAACCCGTACCGTTTCGACGACACCATGGACAATGCGATCCTCGAGTTCATCACCAGCGAGCACTTCGATGAAGACAGCATCGATGACCTGCTCAACGAGTTCGAGAACCCGGCAAAGATCCTCGACACCAACTGGTACGCGATCAAGCCGATGTACGAGAAGAAGTACCGCGAGCTGATCAACGACAAGAGCCGTTTCGTCTCGATCAACGATATCCGCCTGTCGCGCGAGTGCGTGAAGAAGGCGGTGAAGTACCTGCGCGAGATCTTCAGGCACCGCATCGGCAAGACCCGGGTGATTTCGCTGAACAGCCATACCGGGCGTGTGGACTACTGATCCAGTTGGGGCCGCAAAGCGGCCCCATTTACGCATCCCGTAAACTGTTACCGCCCCGCCGAATCACCCCGCCACTGTTACCAACTTCCACCTTACGTGAGCGTCAATGCGCACCATTGCGGAGCGTTTGCGCGTTTTCACGCACTAAAAAAGCCCGCGCTTATTCCGCTTTCTTCGCCTGGATCACGATGAACGGCGAAACCACCACCGCCCAGATCTCTGGATCGCGGGTTTGCAGGTCGAGCGCCTGCTCGGCGGAGACCGCCCCGACAGTGCCATCATTGCGCCACTTGGCGAAGATCTCGCCGCGATTCTCGGCCATCGCCTCGGCAACGGCGATCAGGTCGAGGCTGGGGTCGACCCAAATCAGGTCACCCTTGGCCCAGAAACGCTCCAGGGCTTTCCACTCGATGACGGCGGTCTCGCCGAGCAGTTTGGCATAGAGGGTGCTTACTTGATCAGTCATGGGTTTACCTGCGCAAAGATCGGCCAACAAAAAGGCCGGCATTTTTGCAGAAAAACCCGGTTTCAAATACGTAATTTGGTCGATCAGGCCCGAACTTGTGGAGGCGGGCCGGGAATACAGGCAAAGTGATGGCGCTTTTCTGTATCTTTATGTCGATCACGCGACACCCCTTGAGACAGACGCTTTTCGCCCGCTTTTCAAGCGCTCGGACAGCGCTCTACACTGTACCGGTACAGTTCCGGGACATGTTCCGGGGGAAGGTGGGCTTACGGCATTGGCGTAGCCAGGCCGCGAATCCCGCCCGGTCTGTAGCCCTGGCCTCAGGACTATAAGAATTACAACAGAATGAGTGGAGCACTATGATCAAGATTTCCAAGCTGTTTGCCGCGATGGTTCTGGCCGGAGTCGCCAGCCATTCGTTTGCCGCCGACACCATCAAGATCGGCATCGCCGGTCCCAAGACCGGGCCGGTGACCCAGTACGGCGACATGCAGTTCGTTGGCGCCAAACAGGCCATCAAGGACATCAACGCCAAGGGCGGCGTCGATGGCAAGATGCTCGAAGCCAAGGAATACGACGACGCGTGCGACCCTAAACAGGCCGTGGCCGTCGCCAACAAAGTGGTCAACGATGGCGTCAAGTACGTGATCGGCCACCTGTGCTCCAGCTCCACCCAGCCTGCGTCCGACATCTACGAAGACGAAGGCGTGATCATGATCACCCCAGCCGCCACCTCCCCGGAAATCACCGCCCGTGGCTACAAGCTGATCTTCCGCACCATCGGCCTGGACAGCGCCCAGGGCCCGGCCGCCGGCAACTACATCGCCGACCACGTCAAGCCGAAGGTCGTTGCGGTGCTGCACGACAAGCAGCAGTACGGCGAAGGCATCGCCACCGCAGTCAAGACCACCCTGGAAGGCAAAGGCACCAAGGTCGCCGTCTTCGAAGGCCTGAACGCCGGTGACAAGGACTTCTCCTCGATCATCCAGAAACTCAAGCAGAACAACGTCGACTTCGTCTACTACGGCGGCTACCACCCGGAGCTGGGCCTGATCCTGCGCCAGGCACAAGAGAAAGGCCTGAAAGCCAAGTTCATGGGCCCGGAAGGCGTGGGTAACGACTCCATCTCGCAGATCGCCCAAGGCGCCTCCGAAGGCCTGCTGGTGACCCTGCCCAAGTCGTTCGACGCAGCACCTGAGAACAAGGCCATCGTCGACGCCATCAAGGCCGACGGCAAGGACCCAAGCGGTCCGTTCGTGTTCCCGGCCTACTCGGCTGTCGAACTGATCGCCCAAGGCATCAAGGCTGCCGGCTCCGAAGACACCGACAAGGTGGCCGCCGCCATTCACAAAGGCACCTTCAAGACCCCGACCGGCGACCTGTCGTATGACGACAAGGGCGACCTGAAAGACTTCAAGTTCGTGGTCTACGAATGGCACTTCGGCAAGCCGAAGACCGAAGTCTCCCCTCAGTAACTGCGTGACTAATAGCTGACCGAGAAGCCCACTGTGCGAGCAGTGGGCTTTGTTTTACGAGGTTCATGAACCTGATTCCCGTGATCCGGGAGCCGGTTCACCTGAAAATCTTAAAACCGTCACCCGCGGTTTCCTGGCCGTGCCCGCAAAAAGATCACGTGGCGAAGACCACGAGAACAAGGGGCCGGGGTCATCCCCCGCCAGAGAAATGCAAATCAGGTTTTTAGGAGCGCTGTAATGCCTGAGATCTACCATTTCCTACAACAACTGGTTAACGGATTGACCATCGGCAGTACCTACGCGCTGATCGCCATCGGTTACACGATGGTGTACGGCATCATCGGCATGATCAACTTCGCCCACGGCGAGGTGTACATGATCGGTTCCTACGTGGCCTTCATCGCCCTCGCCGGGCTGGCCATGATGGGCATCCACTCGTTGCCGATCCTGATGACCGTGGCCTTCGTCGCCACGATCTTCGTCACCAGTGCCTACGGCTACAGCATCGAACGGGTCGCCTACCGGCCGCTGCGCAACAGCAACCGGCTGATCCCGCTGATCTCCGCCATCGGCATGTCGATCTTCCTGCAGAACACCGTCCTGCTGTCACAGGACTCGAAGGACAAGTCCATCCCCAACCTGATCCCCGGCAGCTTCTCGTTCGGCCCGGGGGGCGCTGAGGAAGTGCTGGTCTCGTACATGCAGATCCTGGTGTTCGTGGTAACCCTCGTCGCCATGACCTGCCTCACCCTGTTCATCTCCCGTTCCCGCCTGGGGCGCGCCTGCCGCGCCTGCGCCGAGGACATCAAGATGGCCAACCTGCTGGGCATCAACACCAACAACATCATCGCCCTGACCTTCGTCATCGGTGCCGCGCTGGCGGCGGTGGCGGCCGTGCTGCTGAGCATGCAGTACGGGGTGATCAACCCCAACGCCGGTTTCCTGGTGGGCCTGAAGGCCTTCACCGCGGCGGTACTGGGCGGCATCGGCAGCATCCCGGGCGCCATGCTCGGCGGGCTGGTGCTGGGCGTGGCCGAAGCGTTCGGCGCCGACATCTTCGGCGACCAGTACAAGGACGTGGTGGCATTCGGTCTTTTGGTTCTTGTCCTGCTGTTCCGGCCGACCGGCATCCTGGGCCGCCCGGAGGTTGAAAAAGTATGAACAGAAATCTCAAACAGGCGTTCTTCAGCGCCTTGCTGGTCTGGGCCGTGGCCTTCCCGGTGCTGGGCCTGAAACTCAGCATCGATGGCATCAGCCTGGTGGTGCATAGCCAGGGTTCGTTCACCATCGGCATCATCGCCGCGTGCTCGGTGCTGATGTTCCTGCGCGTGCTGTTCGACAAGCAGTGGAGCTCGGTGATGGGCCGCCGCTCCGACCGCAAACTGGTACCGTCGTCGGTGAGCAACTTCCTCACCCTGCCGAAAACCCAGCGCTGGGTGATCATGGGCCTGATCGTCGTCGCCCTGATCTGGCCGTTCTTCGGCTCCCGCGGCGCGGTCGACATCGCCACGCTGATCCTGATCTACGTGTTGCTGGGCCTGGGCCTGAACATCGTGGTCGGCCTGGCGGGCCTGCTCGACCTGGGTTACGTCGGCTTCTACGCCGTCGGCGCCTACAGCTACGCCATGCTCTCCCACTACCTGGGCTGGAGCTTCTGGGTCTGCCTGCCGATCGCCGGCCTGATGGCCGCCACCTTCGGCTTCCTGCTCGGCTTCCCGGTGCTGCGCCTGCGCGGTGACTACCTGGCGATCGTGACCCTGGGCTTTGGCGAGATCATCCGCCTGTTCCTGCGTAACCTCACCGACTGGACCGGCGGCCCCAACGGCATCAGCAACATCCCCAAGCCGGAGTTCTTCGGCCTGACCTTCGAGCGCCGCGCCGCCGAGGGGATGCAGACCTTCCACGAGTTCTTCGGGCTGGAATACAACTCGATCAACAAGGTCATCTTCCTCTACCTGGTCGCCCTGCTGCTGGCCCTGCTGGCGCTGTTCGTGATCAACCGCCTGCTGCGCATGCCGATCGGCCGTGCCTGGGAAGCGCTGCGCGAAGACGAGATCGCCTGCCGCGCGCTGGGCCTGAACCCCACCGTGATCAAGCTCTCGGCGTTCACCCTGGGTGCCTGCTTCGCCGGTTTCGCCGGCAGCTTCTTCGCCGCCCGCCAGGGCCTGGTGACACCGGAGTCGTTCACCTTCATCGAGTCGGCGATCATCCTCGCCATCGTCGTGCTGGGGGGCATGGGTTCGCAGTTGGGCGTGATTCTCGCGGCCATCGTGATGATCCTGCTGCCGGAGATGATGCGTGAGTTCAGCGAATACCGGATGCTGATGTTCGGTGCGCTGATGGTGTTGATGATGATCTGGCGTCCGCAGGGCCTGCTGCCCATGCAACGTCCGCACATGGAGCTGCCTCGATGAGCCGCGAAATTCTGCAAGTCAGCGGCCTGAGCATGCGCTTTGGCGGCTTGTTGGCGGTCAACGGCGTGGCCCTGACCGTCAAGGAAAAACAAGTGGTGGCACTGATCGGCCCGAACGGCGCTGGCAAGACCACCGTGTTCAACTGCCTGACCGGCTTCTACAAGCCCAGCGGCGGCACCATCCTGCTCGACGGCCAGCCGATCCAGGGCCTGGCCGGCCATCAGATCGCCCGCAAGGGCGTGGTGCGAACCTTCCAGAACGTGCGCCTGTTCAAGGAAATGACCGCGCTGGAAAACCTGCTGATTGCCCAGCACCGCCACCTCAACACCAACTTCTTCGCCGGCCTGTTCAAGACCCCGAGCTTCCGCCGCAGCGAAAAAGAGGCCATGGAGCGCGCGCAGTACTGGCTGGAGAAGGTCAACCTGACCGAGTTTGCCAACCGTACCGCCGGCACCCTGGCCTACGGCCAGCAACGGCGCCTGGAAATCGCCCGCTGCATGATGACCCAACCGCGAATCATCATGCTCGACGAACCGGCCGCCGGCCTGAACCCCAAGGAGACCGAGGACCTCAAGGCCCTCATCGCCTACCTGCGCGAATCGCACAACGTGACCGTGCTGCTGATCGAGCACGACATGAAGCTGGTGATGAGCATTTCCGACCACATCGTGGTGATCAACCAGGGCACGCCCCTGGCCGACGGTACGCCGGAAGAGATCCGCGGCAACCCTGATGTGATCAAGGCCTACCTGGGGGAGGCGTAAATGCTGAAGTTCGAGAACGTTTCCACCTTCTACGGCAAGATCCAGGCGCTGCACAGCGTCAACGTGGAGATCAACCAGGGCGAGATCGTCACCCTGATCGGCGCCAACGGCGCCGGCAAGTCCACCTTGCTGATGACCCTGTGCGGCTCGCCCCAGGCGAGCAGCGGTAGCATCAAGTACCTGGGTGAGGAACTGGTCGGCCAGCCGTCCTCGCACATCATGCGCAAGAGCATCGCGGTGGTGCCGGAAGGCCGCCGTGTGTTCGCCCGCCTGACCGTCGAGGAAAACCTGGCCATGGGCGGCTTCTTCACCAACAAGGGCGACTACCAGGAGCAGTTGGACAAGGTCCTGCAGTTGTTCCCGCGCCTGAAGGAGCGTTACATCCAGCGTGGCGGCACCATGTCCGGTGGCGAGCAGCAGATGCTGGCCATCGGCCGGGCACTGATGAGCAAGCCCAAGCTGCTGTTGCTTGACGAACCATCGCTGGGCCTTGCGCCGATCATCATCCAGCAGATCTTCGACATCATCGAACAGCTGCGCCGCGATGGCGTGACCGTGTTCCTGGTGGAGCAGAACGCCAACCAGGCACTGAAGGTCGCCGATCGGGCGTATGTGCTGGAGAACGGCAAGGTGGTGATGCAGGGTACCGGTGAAGCATTGCTGACCGACCCGAAGGTACGCGATGCGTACCTCGGGGGTTGAATGATCAAAGGGCCTTCGGGTAATACTTGTCAGCTAGCGTAACTGGGGCTGCTATGCAGCCCCTAACGCTTAACTGACTGGCATTAGGCCTTCGGGCCCTTTTTTCTTGCGCTTGGAACTCATCGCGGGACAAGCCCGCTCCCACGTCGCCCGGCGATAAGGTCACGCCCCTTGTCGTCATGCGGCAGGCTCGGTAACGTGACCGGCACTTTTTGCCCGAAAACCGGAGCCCGCCTGATGCGCCTCACCCCTTCCCTGCTGCTCACCGCCCTGCTGCCGCTGTTCGCAGGCTGCCAGATGCTGGCCGAAAAACCGGTCGACCCGAACCTGGGCACTACCCGCCTGCAAGGCGAACTGAGCGCGGCCGGCGGCCATCTGCTGTTCAAACCCTGTAACGAAAGCCGCCGCTTCATCGTCAACGACGCTGCTGGCACCGGCATCCTGCAAGAAGCCGCCACCCTGGCCGACGACGCCGGTGACAAGCTGTTCGCCGATGTCCGTGCGCGCATGGCCGGCAGCAAGCAGGCAGGCAGCGACGGCCAGCTCGACGTGACCCGCCTGTACCGCCTCGACACCTCCGAATACCGTGGCTGCGAAGACCCCAACTTCAAGCAGTTGACCCTCCGCGCCGGCGGCCACGAGCCGGACTGGGACATCAAGGCCAGCGGCAAGGGCATGGTGCTCAACCGCATTGGCCAGGAGCCGTTGCCACTGCCTTACCTGGAGGAAGCACTGCCCGGCGGCGGCTTGAGCCTGTCCAGCGAGGCTAACGGCCAGCGTGTCGAACTGTGGGTCGCGCCCCAGCGCTGCGTCGACGGCGCCACCGGCGCCATCCGCCACCTCAAGGCCGAGCTGCGCATCGACGGCAAGACCCTGCAAGGCTGCGCCTACTACGGCGGCGCCCGTGACCTCTGATCACCGGGTGCTTTTATCCTGCCAGTCAGGGCGGCTAACAGCTTATACTTGGCGGTTTGTGTAAAGCCGCCGGCCGCCCATGGCCGGGATACTGGACCCTGCCATGCTACGAATCACCGAACTGAAGCTGCCCCTGGACCACTCCGACGACGAGTTGCGCGCCGCCATCGTCCAGCGCCTGGGCATCAGCGATGAGCAACTGCTCGGCTTCACCCTGTTCAAGCGCAGCTACGATGCGCGCAAGAAGAACAGCGAGCTGCTGTTCATCTACACCATCGACCTTGAAACCAGCAACGAAGACGAACTGCTGCGCCGCTTCGAAGGCGACGCCAAGATCGGCGTGGCCCCGGACGTCAGCTACAAGTTCGTCGGCCAGGCCCCGGCCGAGCTGCCTGCGCGCCCGATCGTGGTCGGCTTCGGCCCCTGCGGCATCTTCGCCGGGCTGGTCCTGGCGCAGATGGGCTTCAAGCCGATCGTGCTCGAGCGCGGTAAAGAGGTGCGCCAGCGTACCAAGGACACCTGGGGCCTGTGGCGCAAGAGCGTGCTCAACCCCGAATCCAACGTACAGTTCGGCGAAGGCGGCGCCGGGACCTTCTCCGACGGCAAGCTGTACAGCCAGATCAAGGATCCGAACCACCACGGTCGCAAGGTGCTGGAAGAGTTCGTCAAGGCCGGTGCGCCCGACGAGATCCTCTACATCAACAAGCCGCACATCGGTACCTTCCGCCTGACCAGCATGGTCGAGAAGATGCGCGAGGAAATCATCAGCCTGGGTGGCGAGGTGCGCTTCGAGCAGAAGGTCACCGACCTGCTGGTGGACGGCGAACAGCTCACGGGCGTGGTACTGCAGAGCGGTGAACAGCTGCACTCGCGCCATGTGGTACTGGCCCTGGGGCACAGCGCCCGCGACACCTTCCGCATGCTCCACGCCAAGGGTGTGTTCATGGAGGCCAAGCCGTTCTCGGTCGGTTTCCGCATCGAGCACCCGCAGTCGCTGATCGACAAGGCGCGCCTGGGCAAGTACGCCGGCCACCCGAAACTCGGCGCCGCCGACTACAAGCTGGTGCACCACGCCAAGAACGGCCGCTCGGTCTACAGCTTCTGCATGTGCCCGGGCGGTACCGTGGTCGCCGCCACCAGCGAACCTGGCCGCGTGGTCACCAATGGCATGAGCCAATACTCGCGCAATGAACGTAACGCCAACTCCGGCATCGTCGTCGGTATCGACCCCGAGCGCGACTACCCAGGTGGCCCGCTGGCCGGTATCGAGCTGCAGGAGCGCCTGGAAGCCCATGCCTACGTGATGGGCGGCAGCAACTACCAGGCACCGGCGCAGCTGGTCGGTGACTTCGTCGCCGGGCGCCCGTCCACCGCGCTGGGCAGCGTCGAGCCGTCGTACAAACCGGGCGTGACCCTGGGCGACCTGGCACCGAGCCTGCCAGACTTCGCCATCGAGGCGATCCGTGAAGCGCTGCCGGCCTTCGACCGCCAGATCAAGGGCTACAACCTGCACGATGCGGTGCTGACCGGCATCGAAACCCGCACCTCATCGCCGCTGCGCATCACCCGTGACGCCAGCTTCCAGAGCCTCAACCTCAAGGGCCTGTTCCCGGCAGGTGAAGGCGCAGGCTACGCGGGCGGCATCCTGTCCGCCGGCGTCGACGGGATTCGCATCGCCGAAGCGGTGGCACGGGATATCCTCGGGTTGAACGACTAACCCGATCGTCTTTCGCAGACAAAAAGAAACCCCGACACGGCCAAGCCGGTCGGGGGTTTTCTTTTCAAGCGTGCTGTCAGTGAGTGACGCGGCTGGTGCCGTCGACAGTCATGATGCGTACACGCTCACCCACACGGAAGATCTCGTTCTGCTGCACTTGCTGCACGTAGGCACGCATGCTGCCGTCGTCTTCACGCACGGTGATTTCGACACCCTGGGTACGGGTCAGGCCTTCTTCAGCGGCGGAGCCCGCCAGGCCACCAGCCACGGCACCGATGACTGCGGCAACGATACTGCCACGGCCACCACCGACGGCACTGCCGGCGACACCACCGACAATGGCGCCAGCACCGCCACCGATTGGCGTCTTGGTGCCTTCGATCTTCACCGGGCGCAGGGATTCGATGGTACCCATGCGCACGGTCTGCACGCGGCGGGCCTCATCACGGGAGTAGCTGTCGCCGGTCAGCGACGATTGACAGCCGCCCAGCAGCAGCGACACGGTGGTGAAGCTGGCCAGCAGCAAAGCGGATTTACGCATGGGGACAATCTCCGTAAGACAGGTGTCCATTAGACTCCGCGCCTTGACAAGTGTCACGGCGCAAACGTTATAAAATTGTTTTCATTCAGCTCAGGTACAGCCGTTGCTGGCTGAATTGCGGGCCTACAGGTGAGACCAAGGATAGCCATGGATTACTTCATCGTCGTCGTCGTGACGGTCGCCGGGCTGTATTTTCACGGGTGGCTGTATGTGCGCATGCGCCGTTGGATGGACCGGGACCTGGCGCTGTCGCTGGCCGGGGAGGATCCGGCGAAGCAGGACTTCATGCTCAAGTTGCTGGAGCGGGCGCGGGTGGAGAAGGTGCGGCGCAAGGCGTTGGCGGCGTGGCTGGAGCGCGAAGCGGCGGGGTATCGTTGATAATGGGGCCGCGTCGCGGCCCCATCCTTGTCAGGGCGCCAGGCGCTCGCGCGCCCACTGGCCATCGACCAGGCGGTAGTTCAGGCGGTCATGCAAGCGGCTCGCACGCCCCTGCCAGAACTCGATGCGCTCGGGCAGCAAGCGGTAACCGCCCCAATGCTCCGGGCAATGCGGCTGACTGTCGGAAAAGCGCGCCTCGGTGGCCTTGACCAGGCCTTCCAGCTCCTCGCGATCGGCAATCACCCGGCTCTGCGGTGACGCCCAGGCCCCCAGCCGGCTGCCCAGCGGGCGCACCTGGTAATAATCGTCCGACTCCTTGGCCGTGACCTTCTCCACCCGCCCCTCGATCCGCACCTGGCGCTCCAGCGCCGGCCAGAAGAAGGTCATCGCCGCATAAGGGTTGGCCGCAATGTGCTGGCCCTTGGCACTTTCATAGTTGGTGAAAAAGGTGAAACCGCGTGCGTCCAGCGCCTTGAGCAGCAACACCCGGCAATGCGGACGCCCCTCGGCATCAACGGTGGCCAGGGTCATGGCATTGGCTTCCACCGGTAGCTGCTCGGTCTTCACCGCATCGGCGAACCAGTGGTGGAACAGCGCGAACGGCTCCCCGGGGGCCTGGGCTTCGGCCAGGCCATCTCGGGTATAGTCGCGGCGCATATCGGCCAGGGATTGGGTCATGCTGCGTTTCCTTGACGATCAGTTGGTCTTCGCAGGGCTGTTGGCGGCGACTTTCTTGTCGGTGGCGGCCTTCTTCGCGGCTGGCTTGGCCGGAGCGGCTTTCTTCTTGGCGGTGGTGCTGGCCTTGGCTGGCGCCTTGGCTTTGGCGGCAGGCTTTTTCGCAGCCGGCTTGGCGGCGGCCTTGACGACAGGCTTGGCGGCCGGGGCCTTGGCGTCCTGGGTGGCAACCATCGCCGCCGGAGCCGGCGACGGGGCAGCCTGCTGGTACTTGGCCAGCAGCGCAACCATGGTGTTCTGCGGGGTCAGCAGCAGCTCGACTCGGCGGTTCAAGGCACGGCCTTCAGCGCTGTCGTTGGCGGCACGCGGCATCACCGCGCCCATACCCTTGAGCATCAGGCGGTCGCGCTGCAGGCCGCTGAGACGGAAGATCGCCGACACCGAAGCGGCGCGCTCGAGGCTGAGTTTCTGGTTGGCGGCCATGGCGCCGCTGGTGTCGGCGTGGCCGAGGATCAGCACAGCGGTCTTGGTATCGGTCTCGATGACCTTGGCAACCTGGGTGATCGGGCCAAGGGTCGCGGGCAGCAGCATGTTCGGGCGATCAGGGTTGTAGGAGCTGTCGACCGGGATGGTTACCGCCAGCAAATCCTCGCGGCGCTCCAGCTCGAACTTGCTGCCCTTGATCGCTTCGCGGACCTTCGGCTCGTACTGGTCAAGCCAGGCCTGCGTGGCCTTGTGGTCGATCTTCGGCACCGCCGCGACCTTGTCCTTCTTCTCATCGCTGCCAAACGGCCACCACCAGCGGCTGCCGCTTTCGGACTTGGCGTCGGCCTTGGCCACGTTCTCGACGACAGCCTCCTTCACTTCCTTGTCAGCGACCTTGTCCGAACCAAATGGCCACCAGTTCAGGCCACCGTCCTTTGCGGCGTCCGGGGAGTGGCTGGCACAACCGGTCATGGCCAGGCACAGGGCGAGTGCTAAGGTTTTATGTGAAGACATCAGCGATACACCATGAAATAGAAAGAAATTTTGCCCATACGCTTCAGGCGTTGGCATTGAGGATAGTCAAAGGGACGTGGCAATACCCGCGTTACCCGATCAAAGGCAACTGCCAAGCACCCGCACCAGATTCTGTGCGCGGGGGTCCATCAGCACGTAAGGGCCGAGGGTATTGGTGACGAAGCCGAAGGCCACGTCATGCTCGGGGTCGGCGAAACCGACCGAGCCGCCGGCGCCGGGGTGACCGAAGGCACGCGCGCCAAGGCCGAAGGTGGCGTTGGCCACGTCTGGCTGGTCAAGCATGCAGCCCAGGCCGAAACGGGTCTGGGTGAGCAGGGTGCGGTCCTGGCCGAGGCTGTGCTCGCGGGTCAGCTCGTCGAGCAGTTCGGACTCAAGCAGGCTGCCATCGAGCAGGCCGGCATAGAAGCCCGCCAGGCTGCGGGCATTGCCATGGCCATTGGCCGCCGGCTGCTGCATGCGCCGCCATTCAGGCTTGTTGGTGCTGGTGAGGATCGCCGGCGGGTTGGTGAAGGCCCGAGTGGACAAGGCCTCGGGCTCGCGCATCGTCACCTGCAGCAGGCGCTGGGCGGCGGCATCGCCAGGGTTGCCCTTGCCGCGGGCGATATGCGCCACGCGGTGGAATTCTTCATCCGCCAGGCCGACGTGGAAGTCCAGGCCCAGCGGCTTGGCGGTGCGAGCGACGATGGAGTCGCCCGGACCACGGCCATCGGCGCGGCGGATCAATTCGCCAATCAGCCAGCCGTAGGTGATTGCCGCGTAACCGTGCTCGCTGCCGGGCGTCCACCAGGGCGTTTCAGCGGCGAGGGCATCGACCATGGCCTGCCAGTCATACAGGGCTTCGGCCGGCAGCAGCTCGCGGATGGCCGGCAGGCCGGCGCGGTGGCTGAGCAATTGGCGCAGGGTGACCTGCTCCTTGCCGGCCTGGGCGAACTCCGGCCAGTAGCGCGCCACCGGCGCATCGAGGGCGAGCTTGCCCTCGCCCACCAGTTGCAAGGCGGTGACGGCGGTAAAGGTCTTGGTGCAGGAGAACAGATTGGCGATGGTGTCGCTATGCCAGGCCTCGCGGCCATCCTTGTCGGCACTGCCGGCCCACAGGTCGACCACGGTTTCTCCGCCGACTTGGATGCACAACGCGGCACCACGTTCCTGGGGATCCTCGAACAACGCGGCGAAAGCATCGCGCACCGCCTCGAACTTCAGCTCATAGTGACCCTGGATCTGCACCCGACTACCTCTCTTTACTGCCTGGCTTGCAAAGGGGTGCATTGTTTCAGTAGTTGGGCGATTTGCCTACTGAAGATGGCTGGGTGGTTATCCGGAACTACGGCTTGTCCAACGCTGCGCGCAAATGCCCAAGGACTTGCAGGTTGCTGCGGCGTACCGCCTCGATGAACCCCGCATAGGGCACATCGGTGACAGCGACCAGGCCAAGATGACCGTTCTCGCCATCGAGCAGGCGCCCGCTGGCGGGTTGATCGAGGTACTGGAACCAGTGCGCACCGACGATCATCGGCTGGGCCATGGCCGCCTTGAGGAAGTTGGCATACGCCGGGCCACGGTCTTCCTCGCGGGCCACCTCCAGCGGCCCGGGCCAGAATGGGCCGCGGTCACGTGAACCGAACTGGAACTCCGAGACCAGCACCGGCTTGTCGAGCTCGGCCAGGCGGGCGAAGTCGTAGCCGTCGTCAGGCTTCAAGGTATAGAAGTTGAAGCTCAGCACATCACAGAACTCGGCGCAGGCCTTCACCGCCTCGGGGGTGCTGACCGCGTAGCGGCCACCGAGCAGCAGATGGTTGGGCGCATGCCATTTCAGCGCTTCGGAAATGGTCTTGAAATAGGTTTCGGCAAACACCTGCTGGAAATACTGGTAGTCACGCTCGATTTCCGGATACTCAGGATTAGGCAAAGGCGCCTCGAACCCCGGGTCTTCCATCAGCTCCCAGGCGGTCAGCTCAATACCCCAGGCCTTCGACAGCCCCTGCTGGTTGCGGTACTTGTCGCGCAGTTGCTTGAGGAAAGCGCGCTTGGCCGGCACATCGGTGGTCAGACGCAAGGTGCCATAGGCAAGGCCATAGCGAGCCTTGGGGTCGTCCCCCGGCGCGGCCCAGGCCAGTTCGTTGTCGGCGAAGTAACCGATCAGCCAAGGGTCGTCGCGGTGATCCCGGGCAGCAATGGCCACGGCACGCTCGGTAGCCATGGCGAAACGCGGGTCGAACGGGTCGGGCATGCGCCCCCACCAGTCCATGCCAGTGCTGATGCTGGCGTAGTCACCGACGATCGATAGCGGCAAGGTGTACGGCAGGCGCTTGGCTTGCCCGAGCGACGCATCGCTCCAGTTGCCGAGGGTGTTGAAGCCCCAGGCCTGCAGGCGATCCAGGGTATGGGCCTGCCAACGCTGGGCGTCCAGCACCGCCACCGGGCACGCCACCTCTCCCTGCGGGCAAGGCTTGCCATAGGTGCGCTGAAGATTGGCCGCGTAGAAGTCGAACCAGCGCCCCTGGTTGAAACCACGGCCTTGGGACGACGCATTGCCGTCATCGTTGTTGCCTTCGCCATAGAAGGCACTCAGAGTGTCGCCTTCTCCCGGCAAGGCTTTGAACATGCCCTCACGGCCGGCGACATAGGTGCGCCCGCCATCGGCGGCGACGGCATTGACGCCGAGCGAATAGAACGGATGCCCTTCCGGCGTCACCAGGTACCAGCGTCCGTCGCGTTTCTCGGTACGGAAGAAACCCTTGGCGTCGAACGCAGGCCCCTCCAGCAGGCCGCCATAGGTGTCCAGTTTGAGTTTGTCGCGCTCGGCCAGCCAGCCCTTGAGCTGTGCCTGTTCACGGCTGTCGGCAGCCTTGAGCTGCTCGTCGTTGACGATTTTTTCCGGCCAGCGGCCACGGGTCGATTGCCCATAACCATCGATCAGCTCGGCGTAGGCGGCGTTGAACGCCTGATCGTCATCCTGCAGGCCGACCTTCTCGATCAACAGGCTCTGCGCCACCTTGGGGCCGGGGATGCTCAAGCTGACCGAAGTGACCTGCGCCAGGTCAGCTCCTCCTTCGCTGCTAGTCAGCAACAGGCGCTGGCCTTCGTAGGTCCAAGGCATCGGCGGCCCGGCACGCATGCCCTGGCTCAGTGGTGAACGGGCCTTGAGCGGAATCATCACGGTCTGCGCAGGCCCGGCCGGCAGGTCGATGCGGCTGGTGAGCGTGCGCCCGTCGCTGCTTTGCACCACCACATCGACGGTCAGCGCCCAGTCCATGCCACTCTGCAGGCGCAGGGTCAGCGCCTGGCCGGCAGACCAGTCCCACGCCCCGCTCTGCGGCGCGAGGCGCAGTGTCGGCTGCGCCACCGGGTTGAACACCACGCGCCGCAACACTTCGCCTTCGGCTGTCTGTTCCGCGTTGTACTGCGGCAGGTTGGTGTCCTGGGTGATGACATTCACCACCGAGGCCGGGCGCACGAAGCTGAACAGGGTCTGCTGCCCGGCCAGCAAAGGCGCACTGAACAACACGGATAACACGACAGGCAAGGCGCGGCGGATCATGGGGCGGTGGCTCTCCTTCGAAGCCCGTCATGGGCTCGCAATCGAGTAATGGACAACGGGTTGTGCGTGTTGCTCCGGCAGTCAGCCGATTTCCCGTCGGAAAGGTGGCAGCGCATTGAGAATAGCCTTGCCATAGCGTTGCGTGACCAGACGGCGGTCGAGCAAGGTGATCACGCCACGGTCCTGCTCGGTACGCAGCAGCCGGCCGCAGGCCTGGATGAGGCGCAGCGAGGCGTCGGGCACGGCGATTTCCATGAACGGATTGCCGCCACGGGCTTCGATCCATTCGGCCAGCGCGGCCTCGACCGGATCGTCCGGCACCGCGAAGGGGATCTTGGCGATCACCACATGCTCGCAATAGGCGCCCGGGAGGTCGACACCCTCGGCGAAGCTGGCCAGGCCGAACAGCACGCTGTGTTGGCCGTCGTCGACCCGCGCCTTGTGCTTGTTCAGGGTTTCCTGCTTGGACAGGTTGCCCTGGATCAGCACCAGCTTGCGCCAGTCGCGGTCCAGACCGTCGAACACGTCCTGCATCTGTTTGCGCGAGGAGAACAGTACCAGCGCGCCGCGGGCATCCTCGACGATGGCTGGCAGCTCGCGAATGATCGCCGCGGTGTGCGCCGTGGCATCGCGCGGATCGGCACCCAGGTCGGGCACCCGCAGCAGCCCGGCGTCACCATGCACGAACGGGCTGGGCACCACGCACTGCACCGCGTCGCGTGGCAGGCCCGAACGCATGCGGAAGCGGTCGAACTTGCCCAGCGCAGTGAGCGTCGCCGAGGTCACCAGGGCGCCATAGGCGACGTTCCACAGGCTCTTGCGCAGCATCTCGGCAGCCAGGATGGGGCTGGCGTTGACCTCGATATCGAACAGCGCGCCGCTTTCGGCCAGGGTCAGCCAACGGGCCATGGGCGGGTTGTCTTCGGGGTCTTCCGCGGTAAAGGCGGTCCACAGCTCCCAGTTGCCCTGGGCCCGGGTCACCAGGCTGCCGAACAGCGGGTACCACTCTTCGGCCTGGTGGCTGGCGATACCGATGTTGTTCTCGCCGTCCATACCTTCCTTGAGCAGGTCGGCCAGGCGGGTGAACAGGTCGTTGAGGCGGGCGAAGCCTTTCTTGAGCTCGATGCCTACTTCACGGATCTGTTCCGGTACCACGCCGCCCTCGAAGCGATAGCGCGGGCGGTCGCGGCCTTCCATGTCCTCGCCGGCGCGGAAGTCCGCCACCTGCTCACAGAGGGTGAACATGAACTGCTGCTGGGTACGCACCTCGCGGGCCAGCTCCGGCACCTGCTCGATGTACTTGCCGAGGTCGCCCGGCAATGGATGCTGGGCCAGCAGCTTGGTCAGGTTCTTGGCAGTCTGCTCCAGCCAGTCGGCCGTGGAGCGCAGCCGCGAATAATGAGCAAAATGGCCAATGGCCTTGTCCGGCAAGTGGTGGCCTTCGTCGAACACGTACATTGTGTCGCGCGGGTCGGGCAGCACGGCGCCACCGCCGAGCGCCAGGTCGGCCAGGACCATGTCGTGGTTGGTGACGATCACGTCGACCTTGCCCATGCCTTCACGGGCCTTGTAGAACACGCACTGCTGGAAGTTGGGGCAGTGCCGACCGGTGCATTGGCTGTGATCGGTGGTCAGGCGCGCCCAGTCCTGGTCCTCGACGGCCTCCGACCAGCTGTCGCGGTCGCCGTCCCAGCGGTTGCCGGCGAGCTTTTCGATCATGCTGTTGAACAGTTTCTGGCTGCGCTCGTCGACCTCGATGCGAAAGCCCTCCTCCTCGAACAGCTGAGCGGTGGCCGACTGAGCGTGGCCTTCCTGCAACAGGACGTCCAGTTTGGATAGGCACAGGTAACGGCCACGGCCCTTGGCCAGGGCGAAGCTGAAGTTCAGCCCGCTGTTGCGCATCAGGTCGGGCAGGTCCTTGAAGACGATCTGCTCCTGCAGCGCCACGGTCGCGGTGGCGATCACCAGGCGCTTGCCGGCGGCCTTGGCGGCGGGGATCGCGGCCAGGCTGTAGGCGACGGTCTTGCCGGTACCGGTACCGGCCTCGACGGCAACCACCGCGGGCTCGCCGGCACGGCGGCCTTCATCGTCGCAGGCGATGTCGCCGAGCACCTTGGCCACTTCGGCGATCATCAGGCGCTGGCCGTAACGCGGCTTGAGGCTTTTGGCTTCGAGGAAACGCGAGTAGGCGCCCTGGATGGTGGCTTTGAGTTCGTTGCTGATCATGGTCTGCAGGCGCCCGGAGGGCTGGATATATTTTCAGTGTTTCGCATGGGCCGGCTATCATACCCCGCTATTGCCCTTTGTGCCGCATGGAGATCCCGATGCTTGCCTTTGCCCTGCCCTACACCTTGCATGTCCTGGCCGCCCTCGTCTGGGTCGGCGGGATGTTCTTCGCCTGGCTGGTACTGCGGCCAGCCACGGTTGCAGCGCTGGAAGGGCCCGCGCGGCTGCGTTTGTGGGTGGAAGTTTTCCAGCGGTTCTTCAGATGGGTCTGGCTGGCGGTGGCGGTGCTGGCTGTCAGCGGGGTCGGGATGATTCACCTGCGGTTTGCCGGGTTCGAGACCGCGCCCCGTTATGTGCAGGTGATGATTGGCGGGGGGATTGTCATGTTTGCGTTGTTCATGCGGGTTCAGGGGTTGTTGTTGCCTGAGTTGCGTGCGGCGGTGGAGGCTGGGGATTGGGCTTCGGGGGCTGGGGTGTTGGGGCGGATTCGGCGGTTGGTGGGGGTTAATTTGTTGATTGGGGTGTTAGTGGTGGGGGTGGCAAGTTCGCGGGTTTTGGTTTGAGGGGTTTGGTTTGGGTTTGGGTTTGGCTTGAGAGATTGTTTTGGTAGTTGTAAGCACATTCGTAGACGATATCGACATTTAGTCACCCTTTCGCCTTTACGGCGACCTACTTTTGTCTTGACAAAAGTAGGCAAAACCGTTCGGCTCCGTTCATACGGCCCCTACGCTTCGCTACGGGGTTCCCTCGCTCCGTTCTTGCTCCCGTGGGTACCGCGCTGTACGCCCCATCCTGGGGCGCAGCGCTCAACGGCCATCCATGGCCGTCGCCCCACTACGCAAGAACTCCACTCGGCCTCCTGAAGTCGCAATTGATGGCGCCTGAACTATCGCGCACCTAGAAGCAAGATCAAGAGCAGATCAAGAGCAGATCAAGAGCAGATCAAGAGCAGATATGTTGGTTTTGTTAGTGGCTGTTATGTTGTTCTTCATTACGCTATCGCGGGGCAAGCCCGCTCACGTTGAATAGCGTAGTCAAACTATCATGGGAGCGAGCTTGCCCCGCGATGTTGATCTAGAGTTCCCACAATGGCAACTAGCGACTAGCTGCGTTAGTGCAGGCGCCGCCCGTAACTTCGCGACTTCAGGAGGCCGAACGCAGGACTTGCGGAGGGAGGTGACGGGCATGGATGCCCGTCAAGCGCTGCGCCCCAGGATGGGGCGTTCAGCGCGGTCCTCCCGGGAGCAAGGCCGGAGTGAGGGAACCCGGAGCGAAGCGGAGGGCCGGATG